>Ga0307478_10002316_pt1 | contig 15144 bp, 12 predicted proteins | sample atmos_gasesECM4C_2_FD_203713 | JGI IMG/M metagenome (GOLD analysis project Ga0307478, IMG submission 203713) | Hardwood forest soil microbial communities from Morgan-Monroe State Forest, Indiana, United States - atmos_gasesECM4C_05 | ecosystem: Environmental > Terrestrial > Soil > Temperate...
TCTGGATTCGGTCGCGGAAGCTATCGACGTTGTAAAGGTTGCCGCCGTAGTCGGGGATCAGACTATCCACGACGGTCACGTCCGAACCGAGATCGACAAGCCGGCGAGCGAGGTTCGATCCGATAAAACCGAGGCCCCCCGTAATCAGGACCCGCGCGCCTTGAAACTCATTCTTCATCGGGACTCATTTTCCCGCATCGTGGCTCATCGGAGGTAGCTCGACAACGTTTTTACGATTGGCAATTCGCCCAGCCTCTGTTCAATGCACGGAGCGCGATGAAGAACCTCTGGGATCCGGCCGAAGCGGCCAAATACACTTCCGACCTCGAGCTGCGCGTCTATAGCTCGCGCCTGCTGGGGCGCGACGACACGCTCGTTCTTCACGGCGGCGGGAACACTTCGGTCAAAGTCCGCGAGCGAAATGTGGTCGGAGAGGACGAGGAAATTCTTTACGTCAAAGGCAGTGGCTGGGATCTCGCAACGATCGAGGTCAGTGGATTCACGCCGGTGCGAATGGCGCATTTGTTGAAGCTCGCGGAGCTCGAGACCTTGTCCGATCCACAAATGGTGAACGAGCTCGCGGCGGATGTCACCCGCGCCGGGTCCCCTGCGCCATCCGTCGAAACGATTTTGCATGCGGTGATTCCGCACAAGTTCGTCGATCACACGCACGCCGACGCACTCCTCGCGGTCACAAACACCGATGGCGGCGAAGCGCGGATCCGCGAAATTTACGGCGACGATGTCATCATCGTGCCCTACGTCATGCCGGGGTTCGAGCTGGCGCGCGTTTGCGCGCAGCGAATTCAGGGAGAGCTAAAGCCGTCGACGATTGGAATGGTCCTGCTCAAGCACGGCCTGTTTTCGTTTGGGGCGACCGCGGAAGAATCGTATGCGCGGATGATTTCGCTGGTCGATCGCGCGGAGAATTATCTGCAACAACGTGGCGCGTGGGAATTACCGGCCATCGGTCCCATGAGTCCTATGCGCCCTATGCGGGCGCAACTGGCGGCTCTGCGACAGGAAATTGCAAAGAGCGCCGGCTGCCCGGTCGTGCTGTCGACTGTCGCAGATCCGAAATCGCTTGCCTTCGCGCGGACCAGCAACGTCCGCGAGATCTCGCAACGCGGGCCGGCGACCCCCGACCATATCCTGCGGACCAAGCGCCTGCCCATGCTGGGCCGTGAAGTGGCGGAATACGCCGCGGCGTATCGCGCATACTTCGCGCGCAACGCGCCGCACGCGAAAGAAACCAAGTCGATGCTCGACCCGGCGCCGCGCGTTGTCCTCGATCCGGAATTCGGCCTAACGACTGTCGGTCGATCGGCGAGCGAAGCCGCGATCGCCCGCGATCTTTACTCGCACACGATCGACGTGATCGCGCGCGCGGAAGCGCTGGGCGGTTATCGCGCGCTTTCGGAAGCAGAGCTTTTCGAGTTCGAATACTGGGACCTCGAGCAGGCAAAGCTGCGCCGCGCGGGAGCGCCGCCGATGTTCGCCGGTGAGATCGCGTGCGTGACCGGCGCCGCGTCCGGAATAGGAAAAGCGTGCGTGGACGCATTGCTGAAACGCGGCGCGGCGGTTGTCGGTCTGGATATCGATCCGCAAATCACAAGCAGCAAACAACGCCCCGACTTTCTCGGCATCCATTGCGACGTCACTTCCGAGGAGGCGATCAGCGCCGCGCTGGAGACTGCGGTCCGCGCGTTTGGCGGTCTCGACCTGCTCATCCTGAATGCCGGCATTTTTCCTGCCGGGACTCCGATCGAATCGCTCGATAGCTCGGAATGGCGGCGCGTCTTCGCGGTGAATCTCGACGCGAACCTCACGCTGCTGCGCGAATGCTATCCGCTCCTGAAACTCGCGCCGCGCGGCGGCCGCGTGGTGGTGATCGGTTCAAAAAACGTGGCTGCTCCGGGGCCGGGCGCGGCGGCGTACTCAGCGTCGAAGGCCGCGCTCACCCAGCTCGCGCGCGTCGCGGCGTTGGAATGGGGCGCGGCCGGCATTCGCGTGAACACGCTTCATCCAAACGCGGTCTTCGACACCGGTATCTGGACGGAAGACGTGTTGAAGGCGCGAGCCGCGAGTTACGGAATCTCCGTCGAGGAATACAAGCGGGACAACGTTTTGAAAGCCGAAGTGCGAAGCAGCGATGTGGGCGATCTGGCGGCCGAGTTGTGCGGACCTGCTTTCGCGAAAACGACAGGTGCGCAGATTCCCGTCGATGGCGGGAACGAAAGAGTGATCTAAAACGCTGAAAAGCTGAAATGCTGAAACGCTGAAATTAAGAGGAGCGGAATTTGGGCATTTTCATTTCAGCGTTTCAGATTTTCAGCGTTTTAGCTTTTGAAGAAGGTCGCTTCCAGCTCGGTTGAGAGCCAATGGTAAACCGGGAGATGGAGCTCTTGGATTTCAGCGACGTTGTCCGACGGCACTTTGATGGCGACATCCGCCAGCGGCGCGAGATCGCCGCCGGAACTACCGGTCAACGCGATCGACTTTAAGCCGAATGCCTTCGCGACGATGACGGCGTTACAAACATTCTTGGATCGGCCCGATGTGCTGATGGCCAGCAGGACATCGCCGGGGCGGCCGAGCCCATAAACCTGCTGCGCGAACGTCAGATCGTAATCGCCGTCGTTCGCCGTCGCCGTGAGGAGCGACATTTGGGACGGCAACGAAATCGCAGCGAGCGTCCCTTGGAGCCGGCCGGCAATTTCCTTCCCCGCCCCGCCGCCCGCCGCCTCCAACTTCTCCGCGTGCGCGGCGGAAATCGGCCGGCGTTTCAAAAAACCTTTCATCAGCTCGCCGACGATGTGCTCGCTGTCCGCCGCGCTGCCGCCATTGCCGCACACGAGCAGCTTATTCCCGTTCCGATAAGCCGCGACGAGGAGATTGAGTGAGGAAGTCAGTTCGCCCGCGCACGGATTCAGAATCGGATGGCGGTCGAGCAAGCGCGATACATTGGTATTCATGGCAAGGGTGACACGCTCGCGAATACTCTCCCCGGAGCCAGGAATTACAAGGCGGGATTGTCCGACGACCTCTGCGTCAGCTCGGTGCGATCAGCAGGCCGCGCGGTGCACGCGAGATTCCGTCACTGCAGCGCGTATACTTCCACCACCGCTACGCCCGTTGTCCCGCCGGCTCCTCGCACGATTGCGGTGTAGCTCGCGGGAGTTAGGGTGCGCACGATCGCGGATTCCAAATTATTTGTGGGCGGAATGGTGCTATCGATGATGGCTTGCTTGTTTGGGCTGTCGACCCAGTTATCGTTGGCCTCCAATAACGCTCCGTTGCTGTCTCGCAATTCCAGGGTCGGATCGGCCAGCTTGCCGGGCACCGTGAGGGACGGGCCAATCGCGCGCACCATCACTTTCTGCGATGTCTGGCCCAATACGATCGTGCCGGCAATCAAGACATTGTCGCCGGTCTGAACAAATCCGCGCGTCGAAATGTTCGCCAGTTCCGAATCGGCGGCCAGATTCGCATCGTAAATCTCGACCGTGCCGACGCCGGTGGTCCCTCCTTTTCCGGTAAGAAGGGCGGTATAGGCGCCCGGCACCAGCGTGGCCACGATCACCGACTCTCGGTCATCGCTTGGCTGGAAGACCGTTCCTTCGATTTCAGGACGCTGATCGTCCTTCCAGTTATCGTTCTTTCTGATCAACGCGCCGCTTGAACCATGAAGCTCCAGGAAGGGATCGGCCAGGAAGTCGGTGATGCCGAACCTGGCCAGCGATGGTCCCAAGCCGCGCAGCACGACTTTCTTTGGCGTGTTGCCGGTGATGATGAAGCCTCCAATCATCAATTTGTCTCCGGTTTCGACGCGCACGCGCGTTGACAGATTCACCACGTGAGTCGGGGAGGCCGTTGGAGTTGCGGTGGGCGCGGCGCTGGGTGTGGCTGTAGCGGTAGCCGTCGCAGTCGGTGTGGCGGTAGCGGTTGCCGTTGGCGTGGCTACAGGCGTCGCGGTCGGCGTCGAAGTAGGTGCAGGCGTAGCTGTAGCTGTTGCAGTGGCTGTAGGCGTTGCTGTTGCGGTCGGCGTCGCTGTTGCCGTAGCAGTGGCTGTGGCAGTGGGTGTAGGTGTGGCCGTCGCTGTAGCTGTAGCAGTAGCCGTCGGCGTCGCGGTCGGTGTTGCCGCAGGCGTCGCGGTCGGCGTCGGCGACGGTGTTGGCGTAGGCGCAGGCGCGTCAAAATTGATGCGGACGCCGGTGGGCGTGTAAGTGACATTCGCCCCGTTAACTTGCGTAAAGCCGCCACTGATGGCGGAGGCGCTAAGAATAGGGAACTCTTGACCGGGTGCGGGAGAGAAACCATTGACCAGAGCTACGTCGAGCGTGCCGGCCAGGGCGGCCGTGCCACTCACATTCAACTGCTGGAAGTTCGAGTTCGGCTCGTCTCCGCCGATCTCGATGTGCAGGACGGCATTTGATCCCTGGGTATAATTGCCGTTCACGTTGATCGCGCTCTGTTCATCCAACTTTACCGTGCCGGCATTGGCGAGTGAGTCACTCGCAGCGGGCTGGCCGGCCTTGGATGGGGCCGAGGATGGCGCCGCGGTGGAAAAGATTCTTCCATTCAAGATCGCCAGCGTACCCCAGTTTTGGTGAATGGAATTGATCGGATCGAATTGCGAGCCGGGTCCGGAAAGGATAACGGTTGCGTTGTTGACCACGATAGGTCCGATATTCAAAGACATTGTTGCGCCGTTAGGCGCAGCAAGCACGCTAAAAGTGCCGCCGGTAAGTGTTTGGCTCACCGCATCATAATTTGTCAGCGTGGAGCTGCCAGACTGCTGAAGCAAAGCCGGATAATTGAACGGGTTGCCGGTTCCAATCGCCTCCAAGATTCCATTGTTCGTGACAGTGGGTCCGTTGAGATTCGTCGCGTTACCTTCACTCTCCAGCGCCGCCGTTGTCCCATTGTTGACCAAGCTCGCGTTGATCGAACCACCACCGCCGTTGACAAGTGTATGCCCCGCGCCGTTGGTGACCACACCACTATTGGTCGAGTCGATGAATGAGCCGTTGTTGAAGAAGATGCGTCCATTACCATTGATCGTTACGTCGCCAAGAGATCGGATCCGCACCGGGTTGCACTGGAATCCAGTGTCGTCGATATGTCCGTTGTTGGTGAGCGAGCCCCCGGCAATGTCAAGATTTACACTTCCATTGCAGCCATGCGGAAGATTGAGCTGGCCGTTGTTCGTCACATTTTCAAGCGTGATCGCGTCGCCGCTGGTCGCGCTGGTCACGTAACCGGTGCCGGCCGATGTCAAAGTTCCGTTGCGCACAAGGACAGGGGTACCTCCGAATTGCACGACCGAGTTATCAAGTGCCTGGATCAAGCCGCCGGTATTGTCGATCGTGAAACTTGTGAAGTAGCCGAAGGTTAGGGCGCTGCCACCGCTGGCCTGGATGGTGCCGCTATTGACGAAGTCACCTACTTTAAGAAACAGCCCAGTGGTGGTCCCGGTTGAATTGACCAGACCTTGGTTGGTGAGCGCGCCGGTGATCGTGCCTTCGCCATCGAGCGTCTGTCCTGGACCGAGGGTCAGCGTCGCACCGGAGGCAATGGTGTTGTTCGAGGAATATTGAACATTGACGCGTCCGGTTCCGGAAAGAGTAGTGTCGCTGGCAACGTTGAAGCTGCCGGGGCCGGCGGGATTCTGGTTGTAAGCGCAAATGACCAAGCCGTTGTTGGCGATCGCGCCGTTTAACGTTAGCACGCTGCCCTCGACGAAGATCTCCGTTCCGGTTGCAATGGAAAGATTGTTAAAGGTGGTGCCACCGCCCGAGACATCGAAGTAATTGTTTACGGGACCGCCGCTGCTCACGAGCGTGCCACCAGTGATTGACACGCCGTCGTTCAAATTGAACACGAAATTATTCCCGCTGTCGGTATACCCAGTGGCGCTAAGCGTGCCGCCGGTGTTGTCGATCACCGTGCTGGCTTGGAACACGATCCCTCCGTTGGTTATGGTTCGGATCGTCCCGGTATTGGTGATCTGTGGACTGGCGAAGGTGACGTTGTGAACGTCGTTGAACGAGCTGGTGCTGTCGGATGTAATCGTGCCGTGATTGACAAGCGGTGCATTGAGAATCGTTCTACCCCCCACGATGACATTCTGATTCGTGTCTATGGTCAGAACGCCGGGACCGTTCACTGTCGTGTCGTAGCCGAAGGTAATGCTCCCGGCGCCCGTCAGAAGAGTGTCGACGTTGAATTGGTACGTCTGGTTGGCGGCGGAAGTCGGGCCAATCGAAATGATGGAGCCGTTGTTAACGATCGTGCCGCCATTGAATGCAACATCGCTCGTAGAGTCTCCTTGACCGTCAGGCTGGCCGTTCCCATCGAGACGGAGTATGCCGCCCGCATCGATGTTGAGATTACCCATGGCGACGGTGCCGTGGAGATGCACGCTATTGGAGCCGATCGTTACGTCCAGGTTGGAGCCATTGGGGTAGTCGGGCGTGTTCCAATTACTAACGTCGGACTGATAGCTGTGGTTATTGCAATCGAGCGCGAACGCTTCCCCCCGAGTCCAGAGGTTCGTGTTGGATGCGAAATGCTCTGTGCCGCACGTATCGAAGCCGAGAGATTGGCCGTTCGCGTTTTGCTCGAAGACGGCGTTGGTCTGGGCGCGCGCTATGGATGTGGTGAAAGCGACACCGAAAAGCGCGAGTGTGACGATGGTTAGTTCAGTCAATTGTTTCATTTTTATAAGGGGTCTCCAGTGACTGACCGTTCGATTCCTTCGGCGGGCTCTGGCCCGGTGAAATCGTTCTGATTCTGAGAGCGTGCGGAAATTTGTATATAGGCAGCGTTGCCTATGGGCTCTCGACTTGATTCGCCCCATCTTGCGATAAGAGCTTTCATTCTTCCGGCCCGAAGCTGGTTGGTTTGGCCGGTCGTTTCGGCCAGCGTAACCAACCAAGAGTTTCCAAAACGCGGAGCATGATCTCGGCGCGGCTCGCGAGTTGCAGCCGCGCCAGGATGGCCTCGACATGGTGGGGAATGGTATGCCGGCTCGTCTCGAGAATAACGGCCAGTTCGTCGTTCGTTTTTCCCTGCGCGATCCAAAACGCAACTTCAGCTTGGCGGCCGGTGAGACCCAGGGCTTCAAGGCTCTCGATGTCTTCCGGCAGCGGCTCTTGTTCGACAGCCGACACGTTACTCGCCGTATTCACACCGGAACTCGCTGAAGATGGTTGAATGCGCGCGGGGTGAGGCGCGTTGCCTCGGATGTTCGCGTGTGAATGCCGGCCCGATGATCCTTCTTTCTTGTCATGAAGTCCTCCACCGGTTAACCGCGCAATCCGGCGGTGAAACTGGACAAGGTTTCCGAAAATACTTCCGCTTCCTCTCCGAAACGGTAAGATCGGCCACCGAAAGTGAGCATCGCCCCGACCGAAGAGGTCACGCGGATCCTTCAGGAATGGAATCGCGGCGACCAGGACGCGCCCGCGCGGCTTATGCCATTTGTCTATGAAGACCTGCGTCGGCGCGCAGCGGAATATCTAAGGCATGAACGGCCAGACCATACCTTGCAAGCCACGGCTCTTGTCCATGAAGCTTACTTGAAACTGGTCGATCAAAGCCGCGCGAGCTGGAAGAACCGGGCGCACTTTGGCAGCGTCGCCGCCCACCTGATGCGCCGCATTCTGGTGCAACACGCGCGCACTCACAACGCTGAGAAGCGTGGCGGGAAATTGGCGAAGCTTTATCTCGATGAAACAAAGGAGCTATCGTGTGAACGCCCGCCTGAGCTGCTCGCCTTGGATGAAGCGCTGCAAAGCTTTGCCGCCACCTACCCGCGCGAAGGTCAGGTAGTAGAACTGAAATTTTTCGGCGGCCTTGCCGCGAATGAAATAGCGGAAGTGCTCAACGTTTCGGCGAAAGCAGTTTCGCGAGATTGGCACTTTGCCAAGCTCTGGCTTCGGCGTGAGCTAAAGGGCACAGCCTATGCCTGACCAGCGCGCGGAGCAGGTAGCGGAGCTCGTTAAATCCGCCGTCGAATGCGGGCCGGGACAGTGGTCGGCGTTTCTCGATCGGGAATGCGAAGGCGACCCGGCGTTGCGCGCGGAGATAGAATCACTTCTGCTTGAGGACGAGGGCGCGAGCCAATTCCTCGAAATGCCCGCGCTCCATCTCGCGGCGGAATCGCTCGTGCGCGAAGGCGCATACCGCGCCGGCCAGATTGTCGGCGATCACGAGATCGTTTCCCTCATCGGCAGGGGCGGCATGGGCGAAGTCTATCTGGCACTGGATCGGCAACTGCATCGCAAAGTCGCGCTCAAGCTTGTTCGCCGTGGGATGGCTTCGGAGGAGATGATCCATCATTTGAAACGGGAAGAACATCTGCTCGCCAGTCTTAATCACCCGAATATCGCGCAGCTCTACGGCGGCGGCGTTACCGCGGATGGCATCCCATTTTTCGCGATGGAGTATGTCGAGGGCGAAGGACTGGATCAGTATTGCAATGGACGGGCGCTGGCGACCAAGGATCGACTCCAGCTTTTCCGGAAAGTCTGTTCGGCCGTCACCTACGCTCATCAGCACCTGGTCATTCATCGCGACCTCAAGCCGGCCAACATCCGTGTTACCGCCGAAGGCGAGCCAAAGCTGCTCGATTTCGGAATCGCCAAGCTGCTCGACCCAGAGAACGCGCAAGGCAGCGGCCAAACCATCACGCTTCAAGGCGTGATGACGCCGGAGTACGCCAGTCCCGAGCAGGTGCGCGGTGAGACCATGACGACGGCCAGCGATGTCTACAGCCTGGGCGTCGTCCTGTACCGCTTGCTTACAGGCGGAACTCCCTATCGCCTAACAAGTCGGCGGCCCGACGAAGTCGCGCGCGCCATTACCGAACAGGAACCAGAACGTCCGAGCACTGCGATTGCGAAAAACAGACATTCGAGCTTCGAACTCCAGGCTTCGAAATTCCTCAAGGGCGATCTCGATAACATCATCCTGATGGCGCTGCGCAAAGAACCGTCACGCCGCTACTCATCAGTCGCGCAATTTTCCGAAGACATTCGCCGTCACCTCGATGGCCTGCCGGTCATCGCCCGCAAGGACACCTTTCAATATCGCGCTGGGAAATTCGCGCGAAGGCACCGGGTGGGAGTGCTGGCAGCGCTAGTCGTATTAGTGACGCTGCTAGCGGGCATTACCATCACGATTAGGGAAAAGCGCAAGGCCGAGCGGCGCTTCAACGATGTGCGGGAGCTGGCCAACTCCTTCGTCTTTGAATTGAACGACGCGATCGAAAACCTGCCTGGCTCAACCCCCGCCCGCGTTCTGCTGGTCAAGCGCGCGCTAAAGTATCTCGACAGCCTGGTCCGGGAATCGGGCGACGACCGATCGCTTCAATGTGAACTCGCCATAGCATATCTTAAGATTGGCGACATCCAGGGCAGACCCTTCCGGGCTAATATTGGCGATGCAGCCGGAGCGATGGCGAGTTATCGCAAGGCACAAGCAATCCTGGAGGACCTTGCTCGTGCCGAACCGAAGAACGGGGAGGTGTTATTCCAACTAAGTACTGCTTACAAAGACATTGGCCGTCTCCAAATGACAGAAGGTGACAGAGCTGATGCGGCCGGGAGCGCGCGGAGAGCGGTGGCAATTGCTGAACAGTTAGTGAAAGCGGAGCCAGGCAATCCCCAAAATCGGAAGCTTCTGGGAGACACCTATGTGCATCTGGGCATGGCCATGTTCGACGAAGATTCAAGTCCGTCTCCTGACGTAGAGAGTCTTCGGGATGCTATCGATGTCTTCCGCAAAGCGCTCGCGATCCATGAAGCACTACTTGCCGAAAAACCCGGGGAAGCGGGTTACCGCTGGGCGGTCGGGGCGGATTATCAATTCATCGGCGCCGTCCAGGGGAAACTCGGGGACTTGACTGGTGATTCGGAAGATTATCGGCTGGCGCTCGAGAGTCATGGGAAGGAATTGGAGATCAACCAAGCCCTATCTGCCTCCGACGCAACGAATGCATCTTATCAGGAATTGGTCGCGACCGCGCACATAGATATCGGCAACTCCAAGATGAAAATGGGCGACGCCGTGCAGGCTTTAGGGTACTTCCGTCAATCGCGCTCGATTTGTGAATCATTGGCGGCATCCGACCCGAGCAATGCCGAAATTCGAACCTGGGTAGCTTATTGCGACAAAGCCATCGGCAAAGCCCTGGCGAAAACAGGTGATATTAATGGGGCCCTGGAGCAAAGCGAGAAGGCGCTGGCGGGTTACACGAAGCTACTCGCAGCCGAGCCGGCTAGCATAGCGATTCATACCTCGTTGGTCGAGACGCACGAACAAATTGGCGGAATCCTAGAGAAGGCCGGCAAGACAGATGCGGCGCTCGAGAGTTATCGCAGGGCGCTCGCTCTTCTTCAGGATTGGCTGGCAATAAAGTCGACGAGCGGACAAGCACGACACTCCATGGCGCTTGTTTACACTATCATCGGCAAGATTTATGAAAGCCGCGCTTCAGATCCGAAGTCTACCGTCGTCGAGCGACGGGAAGCCTGGAGTGAGGCAAGGACTTCATACCAGCATAGCTTGGAAGCCTGGGAGCAGATGCGCGGCCAAGCTCAGCTGAATGCCGCCGACTCCGGAAAACTTGATGAGGTGACGAGAGACATCGCCAAATGCAAGACAGCTCTGGGAGAATAAGCGTGAGACGCTTGCCGTGAGTTGTCAGCCTTGGGCGCGGGGACGCCTAACGAGCAAACTCAACCCAGCCTCTACTTCGCGTCGCCGCCCGGGCCGCGGATCAACCAGCGCAACACGACCGACAACAACGAGAGCGCGATGATTACTTCCGCCCAGAAAAACGCGAGGAAATCGCTCAACGTTCCGATAGGCGGCGAGCCCGGCTGGCTGTTGCGCAACGCCGGAAACGCAAAGAGCAGCGCGCCCAGGAATGAGAACATCGAGATCTCGATCTTGCGGTGTCCCGCGAAGACGCGATACACCAGGAAAAGAACGCCAATCGCCAGCGCCCACATCGCGATCATGATGAACATGGAAAAGAAAACCGCCGTCGTCGCGCGCTGGATGCTGATGTCGATGATCGTGTGGTCCGGCTTGTTCTCCTTTGCGTACTCGGTATCCATCCGCAGGCCGGCGACCGAGCCGCGCAGCTCCACCGCCACCGGAATCGATTCGTTGCCTCCACCCTCTCCTCCTTTCGCCGCCGGTTCGAAGAAAAACGCCAGCTCGGCCGTGTGCGCGTCGAACGGATAATCCATCGGCTCGCCCTCATAAATCTCGACCACCGCCTCGATCGGATTCATCCGTTTCCCCTTCTTGAATTCGTGGACGTTTTTTCCGGTCGAAGTGGCGACATAAAGTTCGAGATCGCGCGCGAGCGTGGCGCCGTCCGCGGACAAGAATGAACCTTTTGGAGTGAATTCGAGGCGGACCACGACGTCGCCTTTCAGCACATCGGCCGTCACGATCCGGCCGGATACGTCGATGCGGTTCTCGCCGGCTTTTTGCGTGTCCGCCTCGAGAAAGGCGGCGCGGTTCTCACCTTCGCTTTTGTACTTGGTGAGAACAAAAACGTAAGCGCTGGCGAAAAGGACCAAAAGGACAAGGGCGACGAGCAACGGTTTTTTTGATTTGCTGGGTTCTTCCATAAGTAGATTTCTTTGGTTCGGATGCTGGCGAGCGGCGCGAAATCTGACAAGCGTTTTTCAGGGGCGGTTGGCAGGGACGCCGCGCGCCGTCGCTAACTATGTTCCATTTGCGCTTGAGATTTTCGAACCGGCCTAACAGACTCGCCCCATGCAAATTCATGTCGCACGCGATGGGAAACAGCTTGGAGTTTTTTCGCTGGAAGAAATCAACCGGCAGCTTACAGCAGGCACGCTGAGTCTTTCCGATCAGGCGTGGTACGAAGGCGCGGCCGGCTGGGCGGCGCTCTCCACGGTGCCCGGCGTCGGCGCCGCGGCCCCTGGCAGCGCACCGCAGGTTTCTCCCGTGACTGTGCCGGGCACGCCAGCAGCTTTGGTCCAGCAAAGGAAGACCGAACAGCTCGCGGTCCTGTCGCTGATCTTCAGCATTCTCGGATTATTCGGATTTTGTTGCGGCTTGTTTCTCGCGGCGGCAGTGGCTGGCGTGGTTTGCGGCCATCTCGCCTTGTCGAAGATCAAGGCCAACCCGGAACTGGAAGGCCATGGCCTCGCGCTCAGCGGAATGATCATCGGTTACGCGGCGATCGCCGGTTGGTTGATCTGGATCCTGCTTTTCGGCGGTCTCGCCGTGCTGCAGGGAATCACCGAGAGCATGTCGAAGCACTGAGGTCCCGATGCCGGCGCGGACCGTTGGACGTCCCGGAGTGCGGCGCCCGAAAAAAAACTTGGGAATTCCGTTGACATGCTCTGGCAAAAACCAGTAATCAACGCCCCATGAAGCGACTCTTATTTGGTTCATCCTTAACCTTCCTTACCGCGTCGGCGATCCTGGCCCAGGATGCGAGCCCGACTCCCGAAATCAATGCCGGGGCTCTCGCCGCTTGCGCGGGTATTGGACTCATCGTTCCACTGATCAGCCTCGGTATCTGGCTTTGGATAGCTATCTGGATCATGAAAGACTCAGCGCGACGCCAGTCACCGAATAGGACACTGGTCGTAGTCCTTGGCTGGTTGGTCCCGCTCGTCGGACTGATCGTGCATTTGGCCACTCGGCCCAAGACGATCCCGGGCGGCCCAGCGGCCTAGAGATCGCAGCGACGAAATTTGATCGCCGCGGCTGCCGAGAACAGCCGCGGCGTTCTCGCGTACACGACGGCGGATTTGGGCCGACGAGCTTGCTAATTGCGTTGACAGACACTCAGGCCGCACACTAAGCATTTCAGTCATGAAGAGATCGATTTCCGCACTTCCCTTTCTCCTCATGATCGCGAACGCGCTCGCCCAACGCACAACGCCGACCGTGAGCAATTCGCCGAGCGCCGAAGACGCCGCGGCGGCCGCCGCCGGAGTCGGAGTTGGCCTAACGTGCTGCGTTTTGTATTTCCTGCTCATCGCCGTATCGATCGGCGCCTGGATTTTCACCGCCATCTGGATCATGAAGGACGCGAAAGCCCGTAATTCGGAGAACGCGCAACTGGTCACGATTCTCGGCTGGATTCCGGCCACGTGGGTGATCGGATTGATCGTCCATCTCGTCACCCGCCCGAAAGGCAATCTCGTGCCATGTCCGCACTGCCAGAAGAAACGCCTGGAAGGCAGCGCAGTGTGCCCGCATTGCGGCCAGCCATAAATAAACGGCGACGCTGGATCTTTCGCATCGCCGCGGTTGTCTTTGCCGCCGCGGTGTTGTGCGATTGGATGCGGCCGCCGAGCAAACAGGTCTCGGTGGTCCTCTACCAGACCATCGTGATCAAAGGATACCGGACGTTTCTGCAATCATTAGGCAAGCGTTATATCCGGTGCCGTTTCCATCCCACTTGTTCGGCCTACTCCGAGCAGGCGATGCAGACGCACGGTTTCCCGAAAGGCCTTTGGTTAACGACCTCGCGGCTCTTTCGTTGCATGCCCTGGGTGCCGCTCGGAACGGAAGATCCGGTGCCGCCGCCGTAGGCGGAAATCCGAAATTCGAAGCACGAAGCTCGAAACAATGCCGAATGTTCTAAGAGAAAATGTCCCAAACAGCCTCCGTTTTCGTCATTTCCCCGTTTCGTTCTTTGGAATTTGTTTCGAGTTTCGATATTCGGATTTCGAATTTTCCTACCTCGGTCCCGCTTCTTCGATCTCGATCAGCTTCGGCATCAGCATTTCGTTGGCGTGGCGGAGCGATTTGAAAAGGATCAGGTAGAACGACGCGACCACGACCAGGAGAATCCCGCCGGTGATGAAATGATGGGAGCGCAGCCGTTCCCATCGGGGCGCGAACGCGATTAAACCGAACGCCGTCAACACGACGATCACGCCGTCGAAACTGGCCCGTTGCCAGTAACTGCCGCCGAGGTTCAGCCACATTCCGAACTCGTCGAAGGTGAGTCCCATGGCCAGGCCGTAGAGGAGCGCCCAGAGCCCGCGTTTCTCGCGCGGGAACGGCGCGAAAAGCAGGACCGCCGCCGTCAGCGAGAGAAGAAAAATGCCGTAGTTGAGATGATGGACGTGGGTGCCGCCGGCGTGGAAAAACATATTCGGCATCCGGCGCGTCATGATGAGGATTACGCAGACGCGCGAGATCACGAAGGTGAGCAGAAACGCGATGAAGGTCAGCCGGGCGAGATGACGAACCGGGTGCGGCGCCACGTTATGCTTCCGCGTCAGTTTTGTTTTCAGTTCTTTCCAGTTCATGTCGATAACAGAGAATTTTTACCGCGGATGACGCGGTGACCCGGATGGGAAGCGCAAACAGACGCCCGCGATCGAGTTCTCTATCCGTGCAATCCGGGTAATCCGCGGTTAAGAATTTTTCCAGTTTATGGAGCGCGAGAATAGTGGTTTGCCGCGCGCTGGCTATTCCAAACTTGCGCGGAAGCGAAGAGAATTTTTACCGCGGATGACCCGGATGACCCGGATGGGAAGCGCAAACAGACGCCCGCGATCGAGTTCTCTATCCGTGCAATCCGGGTAATCCGCGATTAAGAATTTTTCCAGTTCATGGAGCGCGAGAATAATGGTTTGCCCCACGCTGGCGATTCCAATTTTGCGCGGAAGCGAAGAGAATTCTTACCGCGGATTACGCGGATGACTCGGATGGGAAGGAAATTAAGATCAAGCCAGTCGTATTTCTCTTATCCGTGCAATCCGCGTCATCCGCGGTTAGAATCCAGACTCTCCATGGGCAAGATAATTCATGAGGAACTCAGCGGAGCCATCATCGGCATCGCGATGGAGGTTCTTAATGAGCTAAAACCAGGGCTCGATGAAGCTCTCGATGAACGTGCGATGGTCATTGAACTGCGCCGCCGGGGCCACACAGTGGAAGTGCAACATTCCTTCCCAGTGTATTACCGTGGCGAATTGATCGGTACGCTCATTCCTGATCTGATTGTCAACAGCATCATCATCGTCGATCCCAAAGTTGTCTCTGCATTTACCGAAACCCACGTCGCGCAAATGCTCGGATACTTGAACATCACGGGCCTGGAGCTCGCTCTCCTGCTTAACT
>Ga0307478_10002317_pt1 | contig 15135 bp, 8 predicted proteins | sample atmos_gasesECM4C_2_FD_203713 | JGI IMG/M metagenome (GOLD analysis project Ga0307478, IMG submission 203713) | Hardwood forest soil microbial communities from Morgan-Monroe State Forest, Indiana, United States - atmos_gasesECM4C_05 | ecosystem: Environmental > Terrestrial > Soil > Temperate...
GAAACGATCCTTAGAAACGATCGACTGCTTGCAGTTGCCGGACGACCCAGCGGTCGGCCCCCGGGGTCATCAGCACGATGTAGCGTTGCACGATGCGGTCGTCATAAACAAGTTTGCCACGATCCAGGACCTGCATCCGATAGCCCGCGGTGTCGTGAAGTTCGATCATGTCTCCCTCAGGGGCGTAGAAGACCGCATCTACCTTGTGGTTCTGATCGGAATAATGAGTACTCAGCCCCGACTTCGTCTGTTGCTTCACGGTTTCCAGGAGCCAGTTCTTGGCCGAGCCGGTAAACGGTCCTTGCAAAGGATCAGCGGTGTTCGCGTCGAGCGCCTGCGAGAGGCTTGTCCATGCGAACCGGTAGTCGAGCAGAATGCGGTTGCGGGTGGCGTCCTCGACCGTTCGTGGGCTCGCCTTGCTGACGTCGAGTTGCACGTTGACCGTAGGACCGTCCGCCGGCGCAAGTAAGGGGAAAGCGAGCAACAGCGCTACCAGAGCCGCTTGCCGGCACCGCAAAACGTTCCCGATGCGCCCAAAAAAAATCATGGCTTCGCTCCGATGTGAAGCTCATTTCCCATCGCGACGCCAGACGCCACGGATACAACGACCGGCTCCGGAGCGATAATGCGCGCTTGCGCCACGCCGCCCTTGATTGGAGCATCAATCGTGCTCCTTTCACCGGGTCCTGTCGCAGAGAAGGTAACGATTGTGCCATCGGAGACAAGATTGCCGGAGCAGTCTTTTACCGGTTCCGTCTCCACGATGATTCCTTTTGCGGTGCGCTGTCCCTTGATGCGCAGATTGCAGGGTTCGGAGGCCACCTGCTGCACCACGCGGCGTGCCGTCAGAGCGTCGAGCGACGCATCCACCTGTACAGGGCCGGCGGCCTTGCCTGAAGCCGCCCGAAACCATGAGACGCCACCCTGGGTGCGCGCCGATCTTTGAAGGAGTGTTTCCTTCGCTGAACTCGCCCTGAAGTTTACAGTCAGAGGTGCGACCACCAGATTGCCGTACTCATCGAAGGGAACAGCCACACCGCTGACGGCATCCGGCTGGCCGACTGGAACCCTCGACGGGTGAACCAGAAAGACGACGCGCGCCGGCTGAACGGAATTGACTTGGAACTTGGCACTGCGACAGCTATCAGAACAAACGACCACGAGGTACTCTCCCGAATGTTTCAGATCGTCCGCTCGTAGCCGGACTTCTTGTCCGAGGCTGATCTGGTTCTTGCTGGCAACACCGGGGCCAAGCAAATAAAGCGTTCCTTCTCCGCTTCCGCTGGTCGAAATCGTAGTCTCCACGCCCGCCGAAACGGTCGCAGGCACGCGGATCTCCTGTGCCCCGCACACTGCAACCAGAGCCAGGAAGACGAACGCGAAGGCTGAGATGAGAAGTAGCTTCACCTTACGATCTCTGCAAGCTGTACTGATTTACGACGACGTGGAAGCTCTTGATCTTATCGGCGACGGTACGGGGAACCTCCACTGAAAACGGCTCTGAACTCAGCGGAAGCAGCGCCTGGTCCACGTAGCCGTCGGATACCCAGATCACCCGTCCGCTCCCGTCATAAAAACTGGCGATCACGTGGGGAATGTTGACGACCTGTCCGCTCTGGTTCAGTAATTCTCCGCGAAGAACATGATTGCCCTGAGCATCGGCGTCCATCTTTTGATTCATGACTCCGATCACCGGATCGGCCGAAGCGGGCACGAGCGTCGCCCGAACGTCCATATGAACGTTCTTCACGCGGCCAGGGTCGATTTGTGGAAAATCAATCCGGTAAGGTGTCACCTGCTTGGGCAGCAGCACGTGGGCGATGCGGTCAAAGCTGCTCTCTTCATCGATGGTGCTGTTATTTCCATCGAGGAGGGTCGCATTTACGTTTACAAATGCTGGAATCGCGTCCTCGTTGACCACTTCTCCCATGACTACGGCGCCGCTCGCGGAGTTCACCGCGTTCATCGAGATGATTCGTACGTGCGGGGCGTCCACATTGTGCGATCCCCACTCGTCTCCCGAGCCTCCGGTGACCAGATCCCAACGCAGGTACGTAACTGGGACCACCTGGGCAGGAACGCTGGGCAACTGGATCTTCGGCCAAACGACCCGCCAGACGTCGCCTTCGCGTACCAGGTGGAAATCTTTCAGGCCTTCTATTGGACCTACAGGAGTCGTCCAGCGCAGGTGAGCGCGAATCTGCGCGTCATCAGCGGTCGCGTGCATCGGGCGAAGATCGAAACTCTCGAGATTGGAAAACGCGCGCAGGCTCCCGTTCGTACCCATCCACTCCTGAATCAGCGATGCCCGGTCGACATCGCTGGTCTTTGAGATCGCTGAAAATGCCTCCGGCCAGTTGCGGCGCTGCAAGTCAGCTAAAAGGATGGAGAGCGCTCTCTCCGGCGAATCGCCGCGTGGCGCCAGGATTGGCGTTCCCGCCGCGATTCCAACCGCGCCGCCCGCTGCTGGACTGCGGAACATTCCCGCGAAGATGAGTGCGGCAGTGGCTAGAGCGAGGGCAATCCCCAGGGTGAATTTCATGCCAAGGCCTCACGCAGCATATTCGCTCTCCCTTGCCGGTGGAACTTCGACGGGCAACGGTATGCGCCGGCCCCCAGGCAGGAACAACTCCAGGAACATGGCGAGGAAGCTAGCCCCGATCGGCAACGTCCCCCACAGCAAGCCCTCCATCGGCGTCGGCATGGCGTCAGATTGAATCCTGTGCGCCGGCGGGACATCATCTTTCGACCATGCTGTGATGTCGCCATGATTGAAAGTTTCGATCTTGCGCCATCCCACAAAAGTGAGCAGCGGTTCGTAATAAGAATCGTGAACGAAGATGTATTTCAGCCCGTAGCGATTCGCGTGCTCAAGCATGCTTCGCAGCGACGCCATTCCAGCCGATCCGTAAAACTTCGAATTGGTCAGCTGTGCAGAGCCATAGTGCGTCATTTCCGGCAGCAGTCGAGCCGAGTTGTAGTCGCCGTCAACACTGCTGGCGTTTGCATAGGTTGACACGCGTGCAAGGTCGCTACCGAATCCCAGCGTCATATAGCGATAGGCATCGTGGCCATCGCGGTTTAAGAAGGCGATCACCGGCTGCACGTCCAATTTCGCAGCCGGCCGATAGGGATTCGCGGTCAGCCAGAAAAGCGCCATGCCCAAGGTTGTGACCGTGGCGAGGGCAAGAGGCACGGCCGCCCTGGCTTGAAAACGATCCAGCAATCGCACCACGAGCAGGCCGAGAATCGGCATTGCCATCAGTGTTGCCCAGAACGTGAACCGTTCGAAGGTCAAAATCTCGTACGCCCGGCCCAGCAACCAGCGCGGTAACGGAGTTGTTCCGCCCAGTCCGAAAATGAAGGTCAGCCAGAATCCCACGAGCAGCGGTCGCAGCCGCGGCGAAGTCGATCCGCGCCACGCAATAAATGGCAAGGCCAGGATTAGAGCTCCGTAGGGAATGATGAAGTAGTTAATTCCGGTTGTGGAGTTCAGCAGAAAATTCGCCCGGCTGTCGTGCGGAATCGGCATCTGGTGAATCGGATGTCTGAGGATCGTAATCCAGTACGGCAGCAAGATGGCGCCGATTCCAATACCCGTCACCAAGGCGAAAACAAAGGCTCGCGTAATTGCCCCTGCGGGGGAAGCGGACACACGTTCCTTGCGCGCGTCCTGAATTGCGACCCAGAGTACGGGTCCCGCAAACAACACAATGCCGAAGATCAGCGTCACGTGGTGAGCAGCGGCAGCCGCCCAACTGATCGCGACTCCTTTGACCAGGGAAAGGCCCGAAGCCTCAGTCATCCATTCGTAGAAATACGGCAGAGCGTTCAGATAGAGCGCCGCGGAAGCCACGGTCGCCAATTGCCCCGCCTGGTATACGAGAAATGCCAGCGCGCCGAGAAAAACGCTGCCCAGCGCCGCATAGCCGGCTGCGCGTTCATCCACCCAAATTCGAGCAAACCGATATACCCCCACTGGCAGAAGCAACACCGCGATGAGCTGCACCACCATGTACGCCATGCTCAGGCCGAAAACATTCGACAGCAGGGCAATCCATTGGTGCGTCAACGGTGGATACGTAGTCTGCGAGAAGCCGGCGAACCACTTTTCATTCCATGGATTAAACCAGTGATGGAGATAGTGCGACGCGAAGAAGATGTGAAAGTTCGCGTCAAAGGACCCGGCTGGAAGTTTCATGAGCAACAATGGTCCGTGTACGGCGAGGGCAACAAGAACCACTGCCATGAGCGGGATGGACCGGGTATACCTCGTGTTAGGACTCACCATTGTTGGCAAATACCTTTTTGCAACCTTCTTGGATTCTGGAACCCGCGGTGGGGTTTACTCCCAGTTCTGTGCCTCAGGGCCCCAACTTAGGGCCTCTAAGTCTTTCCCATCTACTTCGTCGGGGAACCAACAGTTTGAGAGGCAGCCCTCACTACTGCCAGCGCATCTGAAGGCCACCGCGAAAAATTGCGCGGCAAGGATTTCCAAGACCTTTGACCAAGAGTGGTGCCTTTGTGAAAAGCCGATTTCCGCTCGTGAGCCTGTGCATTGTTGCTCTCTTCGGCTGTGCCTTTGGCCAGACCTTTGAAATCAACAACGGCCAGCCATCGACTCCGGGAAAACAGAAAAAACAATCTCCGAACGGCGACACTGCGCAGAGCGGCACGAATTTCGGCTGGGGATCCAGCATCGAAGTGTCGCGCCAGGTCCGCGCTGCGCAGGATGCCATCAATAAGGGCGACTACGCCGGCGCAGTCACGTTCGCTGAACGTGCGGCGAATGCCGCGCCACAAAATGCCGAACTCTGGTTTCTCCTCGGCTATGCCGCTCGCTTGAGCGAGCGCTATCAAACTTCGATCGATGCCTACAATCACGGCCTGAAGATCCAACCCAACTCCGTTCGCGGATTGGCCGGCCTGGCCCAGACGTATGCGAAGATGGGCCGCGGGTCGGAAGCCGAGAAACTTCTGCAACGCGTCATCGAGGCAAACCCGAAGGATGCCAACAACCTGCAGCTTGCCGGCGAACTGATGCTCAATTCGGACCCGAGCCGGGCTCTCGACCTACTCAAGCGCGCCGACGCTGTGCAGCCTTCTGCGCACACCGACCTTCTGATCGCCAACGCGTACAACCGTCAGGGAAATCCGACAGAGTCGACGCGCTATCGGGAGCGCGCCAAAAGCCGCGCTCCGCGCGATCCTGATGTTCTACGAGCGATTGCCGGGCAGTACCGCGATCAAGGCAAGTACGAGCAGGCAATCGCCACGCTGGAAGCGCTTCATTCGAAATCAATCGACGTGCAAGCCGAACTCGCCGACACTTACCAGCTCGCTGGCAAGCAACAGGATGCAGCCAATCTTTTTTCCCGGCTGGCGAAGTCCGCGAAAGGCAATCTCGGGCTTGATCTCAGCGCCGCGCAAGCCTGGGTGAATCTAGGCCGCATCGACGAGGCCAATGCTTTTCTCAGCGATGCGCGGCAGATCGATCCAAATAGCTATCGCCTGCATGCGATCCTCGGGCAAATTGCGGAATCGCAAGATCGGCTCGCCGACGCTCGTGATGAATACAACCAGGCTCTGCAACATTTGCCTCCAGGCGTCCCTGAAGGGCAGCTTTATCCCATCGAACTCCGCCTGAACTTGTACGAATTGAGCTTGCGGCAGGACGATCAGGCTGCTGCTAAGCAGCAGCTCGATGCCGCCGCTGCCGCAATCAGTAGTGCACATGTTTCGGAGTCCGCCCGCCCCGAGCTCCTGCGCCTCCGGGCCGCCGTCGAAATGGCAGCCGGCAACCTCGATGCAGCCGACAAGGATTTGAAAGAAGCGCTTGCCCTCGCGCCGGCAAACCTGAATTCGCTTCTCAACTACGGGAGCCTGCAGTGGAAGCTGGGACAGAAAGACGCCGCTCGTGACACCTTTACGAAAGGTCTCGAAGTTGACCCGAAGAACCGAACCGCGCTGTCATCTCTTGGCTACCTGGCACGCGATAAGGGTGACAATAAACTGGCGGAAAGTTACTTCATGCGAGCTGCCAGCGCCCATCCGGGCGATTACACGCCGCATCTCGCACTCGGCGACTTGTACGCCTCGGCAGGGAATTACCGCGTTGCTGAAAGCGCCTACGAGCAGGCTTACCAGCGCATGCAATCGAATGCCATGATTGTCGCCGGGGGCGCGAATGCCGCTCTGCTGGCTCACAACCTCGACCTGGCCAAGCGTTGGCTCGACCGAACGCAAGGCGCGATGAATGACGTCCCCCAGGTGATGCGCGAACGCGAGCGCTACCTCACGTTGACTGGCGACTACGCCGCTTCGGCCGACCTGGGCCGCAAAGTTCTTGTGAAGATGCCCAACGACCGCCAGGGTGTCGTGTATCTCGTTTACGACCTTTTCTATTTGGGTGAGTATAACGAGGCGATGGCGCTGATCTACAAATACGAGCCGCAGTTCAGGAATGATAAGGATCTTGCCCTCGTCGCCGGCTATGTGCACGCCCACAATGGCGAGCGTATGGAAGCCATCAGCGATTTCAATCGGGCGCTGGAACGCGATCCAAATATGGCTACCGGTTACGTGAACCGGGGATTCGTTCTTAAAGATTTGAACCAGCCCGACAAAGCCGCCCGTGATTTTCAGATCGCGATCAAGCTGCAACCCGACTATCCCGAAGCTCATCTCGGCTTGGCCTACGCCGATCTTGCGCTGCACCGTTCCCGTGAGGCCTTGAAGCAATTGGACGCATCCCGTAAACAGCTGGGCAAGACGCATGCCTGGCACCTCGCCCGCGCCGAGGCATTTCGCCAGGCGCAGGATTTCACTCACGCTCAGCCCGAATATCGCGCTGCTCTGGAAGAGACTCCGAACGATATCCCAACCTTGCTGGCGTACGCCGACGTTCTCTATCACGCCAACAATTTCCAGCCGGCGATCGCTGTGTTGGAGACGGCCGCGAAAGTCTCTCCGTCCGATCCCGAAATCTACGCACTGCGGGCGCGAGTACACGCCAAGCAAGGCGATCACGACGCGACCAACCGCGATGTCCAGCTCGCCGAACAGTATGGATCAGACCAGGTCAACATTCTGATGGCGACCGGAGACGCTCTGCTCACATTAGGCGAGCGCGGCGCCGCCATGCAGCGTTTTTCCCGCGCGCTCAGTGCCCCGAATGGCGACCGTCTGGGCGTGCGCCTGGCGGTGGCTCACGTTTTTGGTGAGCGAGGCCAATATGACGAAGCACGTCGCCAGATCGGGCTTGGTTTCGCTGAGGCCCGTGCCGGCGCAGCTCCAGTCGCACCGGAGGACATTCTCGGAGCCGCCAACGTCTTTCTGTCCATCCACGATTTTGATTTGGCGGAAACCTACTTCGATAAAGCCCGCCTCTCCGGGGCCGATTCCCGCACGGTAGCGATTGGAATGACCAATACCTACCTGGCCGAGGGCCAAACCCAAAAGGCGCAGAAGGAATTGGCCAGCCTCGGTCCCGCCAACCGGTATCGCGATGATTATGACTACATGATGGCGTCAGCCAATCTGTATCGACAGCGGCAGGATTCGGCACGTGCACTCGCCGCCTTCGCGCAAGCGGATTCTGTTGCCGGACAGCAGGAGCGCGACGTCACCGAAACGGCGGAGTACGAAGTCGCCTCCGAGGAAGGCCGCCAGATCAATCAAACTGTGAGCCTCTTCCCCGAAGCAACGTTCGGTCCTGCGCTTGAGGACATCAACGTCTACACCCTGGATGCCCGGCTATTACGCATAACAAACCCGGCGCTGCTGCCGCCACCGCGGCATTCCTACCAGGATTTCGCCGCCTCACACTATCGGCTTCATCTCGGCAATCTTCCGGTCATTTCTGGATTTGTCGGCGAAAGCTTCACGGCTGGCCGTCTTTTGTTCCCTAGCGTCAACGTCGTTCAGGACCGCAATACTTACGACACGTTTTTCAACGGCGGAATTTCCCCGGTACTGCGCTTCGGCTCCAACGCCATCACATTCAATGGCGGACTGCAATACACGGTGCGGCGCGATACGATCTCGCCGCTGTTCATGAGCCAGAATCTGTTCCGCCAGTTTCTTTTTGTCTCGACCAACTCATTTTTCAATTGGGTGTCGGTCCACGGAAGCGCGGTGCGCGAAGCCGGACCCTTTACCGAGCAGAACTTGCATTCACGCGACGCCTCGGCGAGTATCGAATTTGTTGTCGGTCGCCCTTGGGGTAATACCTCTTTGATCGCCGGCTATACCGCCCGCGATCTGCTCTACCGACCCTTTCCTCAGCGCGAATACTTCACCACATCGTCCTACGCGGGCTTGCAACGCAAGTTCGGAAGCCGCATCACGGCGGCCATCCTCGCGGAATCGTTGCGCTCGTGGGAAGTCTTCGGACCGAACTACGTGACCGCGCAAGCCTTGGTGCCCGGAGCCAGGTTCGATCTCCGTCTCGCGAAACGGTGGAGCGTCCAGGGATCAGCTCTGTTCTCCCGCGGGGAGGGCTACCACGCTTATGACAACGCGCAGAGCCAGTTGCTGCTTTCCTACGTCCGGCCGGTGCGCGGGACGATCAGTGATGGTGCCGGGGACATCTCGGTGTCGTATCCGATTCGCTTCTCGGTCGGCGTCGAGCAGCAGACGTTTTATAACTTCCCCGGCTCGACTCGGACAACTCTCCTGCCGGTAGTGCATCTGAGTTTGTTCTGAGAGTCCGAAGGTGCGCTTTCTCGAATTGATGACGTTCGTTGACCGCTCATGATGCTTTCGACCACAATCACCGCCTCCGAAGACGAAGTCTCAGGAAGTCCTTCCACCGATCCCAAGAAAATGCGCTCCCAATTGCTTGGTGGGAGTCTGATGCTGCTCGCCGGTTCGGGTCTGGCAGGCGTTGCCAATCTGTTCTACAACGTGGCCACTGCCCGCATGCTGGGGCCGGCAGGATTTGCACACGCAACTTCTGTTTACACGATGTTGCTGATGATGTCTGCGCTTACCCTTTCTTATCAGGCGGTGTGTGCGAAATACATCGCAGGCACCGAACTCGCCGATGAGCGCCGTTCGATCTTCGCCAGCTTGCACCAGCGCGCGTGGATGGCGGGACTGGGCATCGGGCTCTTGATCCTGTTGTTCGAATCTTCCATTACTAGTTACCTGAACCTGCCGGATCCAAAACTGGTTTATCTCCTTGCTCTTGGAACGGCTTTCTATATTCCCCTAGGCGTGCGCCGCGGATACATCCAGGGCGTGCACGCGTTTGGTCCTCTCGCCATCAACTTCGTTCTGGAGGGGGCATTTCGTCTGGGTGGGGGGATCGTGCTCATCGACCTTGGAATGGGCGTCGAAGGGGCAGTTCTGGCCAGCGTGTTGGCCGTTATCATTTCCTACTTCAGCGCTCTACCCAGTCCGGGCCTGACCTCATTTCGTCTCACTGGAATCGCCGATTCTTTCCATGAGCACCTGCAAACCATCGTTTTCTTCTCCGGGCAAAACATCATCAACAACTTCGACATCGTTCTGGTGAAACATTTCTTCTCCTCGAACGAAGCTGGGCTTTACGCCGCGGTTGCCCTGGTCGGGCGCTTGATGAATATGTGCGCGTGGTCGGTCGTCAATACCATGTATCCAGTCTCCGCTCGAACCAAGGGCGACGAACGCAAAGGCCGGTCCGTCTTGTTCGCCTCCCTGACTCTGGTCTTTCTGATCGTCACCGTTCTAACTCTGGGCCTGTGGGCGGTACCTGGCTTCGTGCTGCGAACTTTGTTCGGGGCGCATTTTGACTTGGGAGCCAATCAGGGCTCTCTCCATGGGCTGCTCGTTCTTTATGCGGTCGCCACCGGAATCTATTCCTTGAGTTCGGTGATGATCACCTACGAAATGTCCCGCAAGATCGCGAACACAAGTTGGTACCAGTTAGCTTTCAGCGGAGTCCTTACCATGGGCATCTATCTAATTCACGAGACATTGCACCAGGTCATTCTGGTTCGACTGATCCTCTTGCTGGGGCTGTTGGTGATCTTAGCTTTGCCCCTGCTGGTGCCTCGGATCAACCCAGCCGAGCGCGCCGGTGGAGGCGATCGTGCCATTCGCTTGATCCGGAATCTGTCAGAGGATGAGGTCGTCGCGGAGTTTCTCAGGAACGAGTTTCATTATCCGGAGTTCGACGAATACCGCGGGGATTTCGAGCGGATTGTCCGGCAGCCTGATCTGAACCACGCCAAGGAGAACGAACTGCGCCAGGCTCTGTTGTTTCTACGCCGGGGGAACATGTGGCGCGAGCTCCCAGCGAATACCCAGTGGTTTGCAGTTGAACTCGGCGCCGGCGATCTCGCGCGAGTCCGTTTTTTCCCCCGGGCTCAATGGCGGCGCGCTGCGAGAGGAAGTTTCTTTGTTCCTCAAGTTGTCGACCGCATTCGTACTGAATCAAGGACCTCATGCGATCGCGAATTCTTCGTCAAGCTGCGACATCTTCGTGACGCGGCTCACGATGGTTCCATCAATCCCTCGGTCTTGCTCATCGGTGTCGACCCCACCAGTCCATTGACGATTCTGGATGGGAACCACCGCGTGGCCGCCGCTATGCTTGCGGACCCGTCGGGTTCTCTGCGCGGGTTCCGATTTATCTGCGGATTTTCCCCCGAAATGACCCGCTGCTGCTGGTACCGCACCAATGTGACCACTCTGTTCCGGTATTTCAGAAACCGGGTGCGGCACTACTCTTACGATCCAGGCAGCATCATCGATCAGTTCCAGCAGAACGGCGCCAACGCCGCCTAGCCATCACCGCGCGCGGTCCTTGGGGCGTCCCCCGGCGCTGCCGCGCTTCCTCAAAGTTGAATCTACTGCGGCTGCCCGGGGTTCTGAGGAGCTTTCGGCGGCGAGGTGGGCTCGACCACGATGCTATTGTCGCGCCGCCGCAGCAACACCGGCTCGCCCTGTCGGCGCCGGGCTTCCCGTTGCAGTGTCAGTTGGTTCTCCACTTTCTGATTGTTATCTCCGGCGACCTGGAACAGCTTCAGACCTTCGGCCGACTGCCGAGTGGCCAACCCAACATTCAGATTTGCCCCGCCCGCTCGCAGCGCGCTGTCATAAAAGAACTGCGCCGTCTCGCGGTCGCCCTGAAGTTCCGACAAGTAGCCGTAGTTGTTCAACGCGAATGCGTTTTGTGGATCGAGCTGATAGGCCTGCTTGAAATCCTGCATCGCAGCCGAAACATCGTTGCGGTTCAGTGCCGATACGCCGCGCGAATTCAGTTCTTCAACCCGCGCAGTCAAGGAGTTCTGAGCCTCCAGCCGGGTTCGCAGGTTCTTGGCGTTCTGCGCTGCCATTTCGCTGATCGGCCGTCCGCGCCAGGAGCGATCGAGGGTCACGATCGCAGATGCATCAGACTGCGAGGCCGCGGCATAGTCGTAGTATTTCAGCGCCTCCTGCGATTCTCCTTCCATCTCCTTCGCCACGCCAAGGTTGTTCAGTGTAAAGATATTTCTCGGATCCTGCTGCAACGTGCGTTGCAACAGCAAGTCCGCCTCCGGCGCTCGTCCCTGCGAAAGCAATCGCACCGCTTCGACATTGTCGTGGTTCATTTGAAGGGTTGTGTCTGGAATGGCCAACGCTTCATTCACTGAGCGTCCTTGCACGCGCTTCGAACTGGCCAGGTCGATAACAGCGTCCGTCGCCCCCTGGGCCGCCAGAGCGTAGAAACGCTCCGCTCGGTCGACTAATCCTTTCAGCTCGGAGATATATCCCAGGTTGCTGAGCGTAAACGGATCATTCGGGTCCAGGAGATAGGCATGGTAGAAGATCGCCTCAGCTTTTTCGTACTTGTGCTTCCGGATGGCCTCGACGCCCTCGCGGTTTAACCGCTGCACCGGCGTCAAATGGCTGCGCTTCGGAATATGAATCTTGATATCGCCCGCTCCAGCCGGCAGTTCCCACGCTACGACGGCGACCAGCAGCACTGCGACCACCCCGAATCTCCGCATGAAACCAGCTCCTGCAAATGTAGATTGTGGCTTGGACTCCAGAATTTCGATGCCTTCGGCGCAGTTTTTGCTGCCGTTTTCGCGCTCCCATCCGGCGCTTCTTCCGGCCACCCCACACCCGGTCTGAGCATCAAACAAGCGCACTTGAAACCATTGAGGCCGGAGTGTGGGATGAATCATTTCCTGGAAATACTGGCTGTCAGTGCATTGATTGCCACCGGGATGACGCACGCGCAGACGCAGTCGGTGATCTCCAAATCTGCGCCTACAGCGCCATCTGCGCCGATCAAGCCCATCGAACCCGCGCAACCGTCTCCCGACAATGACGCCGGAGAAGACGCTGACATCACCCTCGACCCGGCCAGCCTTCTTCCCGATCTTCCAGCACTTCCGCCAGCCAAGGCTACGGTGATCGGCGGCACGGTGGAGGCCATCGATCACGTCCAGGATCAGCTCACCGTTCGTGTATTCGGCGGCGGCCGTGTGAGCTTCCTTTTCGATACGCGCACCCACGTCGCGCGTGATGGCAATCCCGCGACATTGGCCGAACTGCGGCCCGGTGACACCCTTTATGCCGACACGATTCTGGCGGACGGCAAAGTCTTCGCCCGCAACATTCGCTTTCGCTCGGACGCGGTCGAGGGTGAAACCCAGGGCGTGCTGGTTTCTTACCGCCCCGACAAAAACGAACTGGTCGTACGGGATCCACTTGCTCCGCAGCCGCTCCGGCTTCGCCTGACTCCGACCACTCAAATTCTGCGCGACAATCAGGCGGCATCCGCCCGAGAGTTGCTCTCGGGGTCCCTCATCTCGGTGAAATTCGGAGCGTCTCCCAACGGCCGTGACCTGGTTCGCCAAGTTTCGATTCTGGCGTCGCAAGGTCAAACCTTCACGTTCGATGGCCGTGTGATTGCTCTCGATCTTCGAAGTGGGCTCCTGGTTTTGACTTCTCCCCTGAATCACAAAACGTACGAGGTCATTCTCGATCGTTCCATCATTCCCGTGGCCGAAGACCTCCACGAGGGAGCGCAGGTCACGGTTACCACCCGGTTTGACGGCAATCGTTATATCGCTAGCAGTCTGACCGTAGAACATGCCGCCGAGCGCTAGCTCCACTCACTGAAGTTGCTGGGCGTTGCACACGCCGCCAGTCGACTGTGACGGCGCAGACGGCGCCGAAGCCCAAGGCACGTTCTGGAAATCAAAGAATTCCGTCATGTCCATCTGCGCGGCGTCGCGCTTCGTGAGTGCTGGCACATTGAACCGTGTTTCAATGAGCTTCAGGATCGCCGTATAGTCCGCAATCGTGTGCGAAACGTAATTCTTCTTGCTGAATGGAGAGATCACCAGTACAGGCACCCGGAAGCCCGTGTAATTAAAATTGCAGTTCGAACCACCGCCCGTGCAAATGTCGCCGGGCAGAAGGTCCTTGGGCGCGATCCCGTCCGGATTTACCGCCGGTTGAGGCGGCACGTGATCGTAGGTGCCGCCAGCCTCATCGTAGGTCAGGATGAAAACAGAATCCTTCCAGGAAACGCTGCTCATCAGCGGAGTAATCAGACTCTCGGCGTACGCGGCGCCCGTCTGGATATTTGTCGTGGAATTCGGGTGCTCGTCGCGGCTCGACATGTATCCGGCCTCGATGAAGGCGACCGAGGGAAGCGTCCCATTCTGTACATCCTTCAAGTACTGCGAGACGGGTACAACATTGCTGGGTAGCTGGTTTGGCGGGGAATACTTGGCAAACTGGGTCAGATATGTGCAAGCGCCCGAGTTTGAGGCTGCGTCGGCAATTGCGGAGTCCCTGGCGATGCCGCCTCGCGGACCGGCATCGAGCGCGCTCGGGGGTGGGCCTGTCGCGCAGATGTCATCGGTGTAGTAAACCTTCCAGCTGATACCAGCCTTCTGCAACGCGTCGAAAATTGTCGTGGCGGTAATCGGCGCATTGTCAGCGGTATCCGTTCCCGGCGGGTAGGCATAGCCTTGCGAGGTCGCCGCGAACAAATACATTCGATTGATTTGCGTGCGATCCATGGCGGGAGAAAACCAGCGGTCGGAGGTGCCGAAGTTCGATGCCATGAAGTAGTAAAAGTTCAAGTCGCTGCTGTCGTAATACCCCATGGCCCGTGCTCCGGCAGTGTCGGAATACGGGGGAGTCTGGTCCATGGCAAACTTGGCCGCATTGTAGACAAAGCCGTTCATTGCGGCCGTGCTCGAGGTAGGATTCTGCAAGTTCCAGTCCAGATGACTCTCATCCCACGAGGGCGTGACATTCTCGAAACACTCCGTTGCCAGGTGGTATGCCGCTACATTCGTCGTCCCGTTGAAGCTTGGATTCGACGCGTTCGCCGGGAGACCGTCAAATTTCTGGCTCGGAAATCCATTCGCTGCCCAGTACGCCGGCAATTGCCCAAAATATGTATCGAGCGAGCGATTCTCCTGAGCCATGAAAATGATGTGGTTTATTGACTGGAGCCCCGCTGACTTTGTGGGAGAAACTGGCGCGGTATTGGTCAAGCCCTGGCAACCGCATAACACCAGCAGTCCTGTCACGAGGGCTGCACCGGAACTTGTCCTTAGGCTCTTCTCAAGAGTCATTCGGTTGTCCTGTCAAAACGAAATTGAAATGCGTAAGCCTCAATTGGATGAGCTAGCCCGAGGTGGGAGTTGGTTTTGTGCGTGCATCTCCGCAGGAGGGCTAGTCCCGGCGGAAACCGCGAGGTGTCACCTCGATCCCGAATTTCCTGTAGTTTGGTCAAGCCCGCCCGGTAGGGGGCCTAGTAGTACACCCCAGAAGTTCCCAGACCTGAGTTATCTATCCTCACGACGCGATTCTGCCCTAAAGTGACCGCGTTCCCAGAAAGACGCCGTTCCCAGACAGCGCAAGACCAGCGCCGAGGAAATCCACAGGCGGGGACGCCTCCCTCGCAACGCTGGGCACGAAGTGCCGGGCCCTGTGTCCGGTTCTGCTCCCCGAGGGCCGATGTGTCGAAAAGGTTTCTTTCTTGTAGTCGTAGTGTGTGCTGTCGTGGTTGTGTGTTCGGCCAGCAATTTCGTAGTGCCCACCACAACTCTTTCCGCTCAACTCGTCAATAACACCAGCGCCGCGAACAGTTTTCCAAATCAGTCGAACGGCAATCTGGGCGCCGCCAACATC
>Ga0307478_10002318_pt1 | contig 15134 bp, 10 predicted proteins | sample atmos_gasesECM4C_2_FD_203713 | JGI IMG/M metagenome (GOLD analysis project Ga0307478, IMG submission 203713) | Hardwood forest soil microbial communities from Morgan-Monroe State Forest, Indiana, United States - atmos_gasesECM4C_05 | ecosystem: Environmental > Terrestrial > Soil > Temperate...
CCGAATCTGCCAGCCTTTTCGCCAGCGACAGCGCCTCCGGGTTGGCCTTCGACTGCTCGTACACGCAGCTTTTGAATTCGTCACGGCTGAACGCTCGCGCCTGGTAGAAAACCGTTCTATCCAAATACTCATCAAAAGTGATCTTGCCGCGCTCGAACGACGAAACCACCAGGTCGTGCCGTTCGGAAAATTCTTTGCGGTCCAGTTGAAACTGCGCCAGAACTTCCTCGCGCTGTGTATGGTCCCAGGCATTCGTCAGCAACACTCCACCGACATCCCAGAACAAAGCCTTGATCTCCGCCAAGCGGACCTCCACCGATTGTGTGGCGCCCATTGTACCTGTCACAAAGCGGTGCCCAGGCTCGCGTCTGGTGTGGACGCTAACCGGGGCATGGTTGAACGTATGGATACTGACAAGACATCTCAAAAATAGGTTGTTCCCCTTGATCCCCCGACTGAACTGCTTGATTTTGCGAGAATCGGTCAAGAGCCATGTTTAATCACCTGGTTTTGTGAGACAGCTTCTGACGCAGAGCCTCGACTCCGAAAATAGCCCGCCACTTCAGTGGCGGGTAGCGATGGCAGCCGATCCCGTGCCGTAGGCACGGCTGAAAGGTCGGCAAGACGGTTTCCAGGCGTCCCTGCCGGGACGCCTCCTACTCACCGGCCAACCCGGCGCTGGAAGCGCCGGGCTACTTTCAATCATCGCTCCGCGACTTCACGAACCCTCTTTCGCGAGAATCGCTCAAGGGTATGTTTATTAACTTGGTTTTACGAGACGGCTTCAGAGTGCTTCGGGTTCGTGGCTGTTCTTTTGAGACGGTAACCCGTGCGCACAAAAATGAAGAGCCCCGGTCGTATCGACCGGGGCTGGTTCGGTTAGTTCGGTTCAATGGTTTATTGTGGCGAGAAATTCTGGTGGTAGCTCAGGTTGTCGACGTCCTGGAACATCGGTGTTCCTGGCGGCAGGTTCTGCGGCTGCAGGAACAACTGGTCGAACTGATAACCACGGGTCGGCGGACTGTATACAACCGTGCAGCACTTGAAAACGCCGGTTGCATATTGTGAGCTGTAGAGGCTCACCAGCGAGCCTTCATAGTTCAACGTTCCGCCCCAGCTTTCCAGATAGCGCAGGAAGTTGTGCATTCCGCCGTCAGTCCCCATGTCCTGCCCACCCCAGACGGGTTGCGGGAAGGCCAGAGTTTTCCCTGCCGCCACCGCCATGCGATACCAACTGGTATTGCCGGCGCGGCCGCCGAGATTGTTGGGATTATTCAGGCTGATCGAGTCACTCCAGCTGTTGGAAAGCAGCGTCACCGCATCCGCAATGATGGAGGCTGCGGAGTGCGGGTCCGCGAACCCGGCTGCGGCGCTGGCGTTGTAGTCGCCTTGGACATAGACCGGGTTCTCCGATGCTACCGTGAACCCTCCCGGCGGATTCGCGTTGTCCAGACGAACTGGAAGATTGCCAAGTGTTCCGTCCACCAGCTTGAGCACGTGACGCGCGCCTGTTACTCGATTGGCGCGTCCAGCTTTTGTGCAGTTCACCTGCTGGTAAGGATTGCGCGGTGCGGTGAGCGACACATCGATGCCAAAGCCGTCGCCAACATCGTTGGCGCCCCAGGTATCGAGAACATTGTTCCCATCGACGTCCTCGGGCGAGCCCGGTACTGGTCCTTCCAGCGCTCCGTCCGGTAGCCCGGCGGCAGATCCGGAGTTCACGACGTCTTCAAAGCCATACTCACCGGTCGTGACTCCGCCCTGCGGCACCATGCCGCGCCGATCTGAGAAATACAGCACATATCCGTTCTGTTGCACGAAGTCCACAAGCGTCCCGGAGCCCGCGATCACCGGCTTGCCGCCCGCGGTCTGACCCAGCCAGCGGCGTAGGTTGCCCACGTCAATTTCCACAGCGTTCATGACTCCGTTCACATTGCAATTCGCTGCGGTGGCAAGATTGGTGTCGCGGGGATGCCCCTCGCGGTCATCGTAGAAGTTAATCGGATAATAATTGTAGGACACCGTTTCTGATGCGACGGTCAGGGCGCCATCAGTACCGTTGTGGATGCCGTCGCCATTGCGGTCCGCCAGTTCCTGAAGAATCAAGATCGCGTTCGGATGCACCCCGTTCGTCCCGGCGGCCTTGGGAGGCTCAAAGTCGCGCGCAAATCCAAAGCTGAGCCACTCGGTGGTGACTCCAACCCAGTTGCCCGCCGCGTTCTTGTATTCGACCCGCAGCCAGGTGTGGTGCTGTACTCCACCGACGTTGGTCTTGTCCCCAAAAAGCGGCCACGTCGTCGTGCCCCCCGGATCGTGCACATTCTTGACCCAGTTGGCGTCTTTCGACGTGTCTGCAGTGGCGAAGGGATAAACTGTACCGCCTACATTCACGCCCGCCAGTGCAACCAGATCTACGTCCTGAGCATCCGCGAATACTCGTTCCGGGTGCAAATCGGCTTGCGTATCCGCAAGCAACACGCGGATCTGTGCTTTTGTATATAGCCGTGAGGCGTTCAGAGTGGTTCCCAACGCTTCGCCGGCAATCGGCTTGCGAATAATCTGGACGGGTTGGACACCTGCTCCAACGAAAGGCAACGTCAACTTGCGTACGCCCGTCACCGAGTTGGCGACGAAGCCGTTGTACGTGGAGGTCGAGGTCGTGATCCAGTTTGCTGTCTGTCCACCCGAGGTGGTGGGAATTCCGCCACTCCAGCTTGCCGGATCCTTCGCTGTAGAGGCCAGGCAATGGGTGGCAGGCTGGCTCACGTCGCAGCCGCCGCTGGCGTTCGGAAGATAAATCGTGCCGGTATAACCCGAAGAAGTCAGATGGTTGTTTTCCAGGCGGTCGGTGACGATGTTCCCGAAAGCCGTCGCCTTGTCGAACAGAGCGAGTGTAGATCCGCTGGCCAGGTACAGGTTCCCGTTCGTGTGTACACGTCCTTTGAAGGTGAACGTCGGGCCAGCGAAGTAGTCAATATCGCCTTCCGCAAAAATGCCGAACTGAAACACCGGAATCAGCGCCACTTCCACGTTGCGCGTGATGTTCGCCGAGACGTTCGATCCCGGTTGCGTCGCGTTCACGTTCAACGTGTAGGGCACGATCAGTGCTTTCAGCCCCTGGTTTGCTCCAGAACTGATCGTGTTCCAATTCGTGACCGGAGGGCTGGTCGGATCAGCCGGATTCGAGGGTATCCAGGCGACATTCTCTGTGAAATTCATGCTGCCCAGGGTCGTGGGCGGAAAGTTCGTCAGGTTCGTGACCGAGTTCGTGGTAGGCGTCTGTGCCGACTGATACAAGCTGGCCAGGTCCGCGGTCAGTTTCTCCATCCCCGACTCGGCCGCATAGTAGGCCATGTTGTAGTTCATGTCGTTGCCGCCCATGTGGCTCTCGCCATTGACCAGGTACATCAGCCCAACGGCTACGCCCGACAGCAGCAACAACAACAACAGCGCCGCAACCAGTGTGAATCCTTCCGAACGACGATGTGGCTTCTTCCCCATATTTGTTTCTCCCTGCGCCCCTAGCCCTCATTGATAACGGTTCTTGAAACTCATGTTGCGTGCGCTGACCGAGGTGGCCAGCTGCATGCTTTGCATCTTGGCGCCGTCTTGCGACAGGCTCTGCGCCTGAACGGCAATGTTGATTTTGCGAATCTGGTTCGGCGTAACCCCTGCAAGCGAGAGCGGATCTCGTTGCTCGACGTTGTTCGCCCCGGTGGTATCGTTGAAAAGGTCGTACGACACCGTCATCCCGATGATGTCGTCCGCCACCGGCACCGGCGTCAAACCGTTCACTTGCCGCATCAGCCGCGGAGACTGCCCATTCGCCGGCACCTGCAGAAAATAGGTGACCGCCTCCAGTCGCGTCGCCGAGCAGTTGCTCTGCCCGGCAGGCGGCACCACAGCGCGGTTGAACACGTATCCCAGATCGCCGATCACCGGATCTCCCGCCGTATTGTTCATGTTCAGCGGGTCGGCGTTCGCAAAGGTAACTGTAGTCGCCGTAACATTGGTGACCTCGGCAACCACGGTCGCAATGTTTCCCCCCACCACCATCACGAGGTCTCCGACTTGCAACCCGACTCCCGGCGCGTTGATCGCCGGAAGAGCTGGCACGGGAGCCGGGGCCGGCACGGCCAACGAGATCGTTGAGGCCGAAGTCACTACACAGACGTATTGGTTCAATGGAAACCCGTAGTCCAGATACGCCACCGTAACGCTGTCAGCTCCGCCCCCGGTCGCCGGAATCACCACCGAGTTCTGCACTCCGTTGTTCGGTCCAGGAATGATTCCGTACATGTAATTCCCGCCGGGATACAGGTGGTTCGGGATATAGCAGTTTCCCAGTTGGTCGCAGGCGTACCGCGCCGTAGTGGCCGCGCCCCCCGAGGGCAACTGGATTCCACCCGACGGCAGACCTGCGCCCGCCATGCTGATGTCCTTCGAGATCAGGTTGATCGCGGCACGCGCGTTCTGCTGCAACTCGGCGCGCTGCGAAATCATGGTGCTCGCTTCCACGCCGCTCTTGAACAACTGCACCGTCGAAGCCAGAATGATCAGCGCCAATGCGAACGAGATCATCAGTTCGATCAGCGTGAATCCCGCGGCCAGCAGCTTCTTTTCCTCGTTCTTTTTCATCATCGGTCCTTCTTATCGGAACACCGACATCAGAGCATTTACCGTATAGACCCGGGCTACACGTTGCCCCGGCCGGACGTACTGCACGTTCACGGTCACTTGTTTCAGGTTGGGGTTCGCCGTTCCATCAGGGTTCAATGTGTTGGCGATAACGATGGAGCGCTGAAAGTTCGACAACACCATGAACGTATCGTCGGCCGTCCCCAGGACGCCGTCGTTGCCGGGCAGCCGGATGCACTGCACGCCCAGTGGGTTGATCGCTGCTGGACATCCCGTGGCCGCCGGGTTGAAGGTAACGTCATCGCCTGTGCCCGCCAACCCGTCTGGGCCTGTATCCAGCAGGTTCGTGAGTCCGTCGACGAAAATCCCGCCGCCGGAAACATTGGCAATCTGCGCGAACGAAATCTGCTGCGTGTCGCGCGCCGTGAAGATGTTTTCCAGCGTGTCCTCTGCCACCTGCTTCGCGGTCTGATCTTCCTGTACAGTTTGCGTCGTCGCCAGCGCGTATGCGAACGTCGCCAGCATCGCCAGCAACCCGACCATCAGGATGACGGTGGCGAACAGAACTTCGATCAGCGAGAAGCCACCCTCGGCCCTGCGGCTTTTATTTCGCTCGAATTTCTTCATCGTTGTACCCATGTCGCGTTTCCGCCCTGGTTCACAAGCTGCCACCCGCGCACCCGACCCGTGGCGCCGAGCACGCTGATCGCCCTGGAGCTATAAAGATTCCCTGTGATCGCGATGTAAAGCACGCCGCTGTTCAAGTTCCCGTTTATGTCTTGCGAAGACCCGTCGGGCATGAACTTCACATAATTGAGCCCGCCCAGCCCGATGCCCTGGCCAAAGTCGATCGCGCGCGCGGCGTTGCCAAAGTTGTCCGGTGTATTCGCTGTCGGCACGCCCGCAACGATCTGGAAGTTGATGTCCGGATTCATCTGCTGCGTGGTGATCACGACCGGCGCCGGATTGACCGGCGTCCCCACGTCCTGGCGTGAAACCTGCACGGTGTTCGGCGCAACGAACGTTACGATGTACTGCTTGCGCTCATCGACCGCCTGCTGCCGGTACCGGCGCAGCAGCATGAAGCACTGGTTGTACGACGATGTGGCGCGCGCCGACTTCAATGCGGGTTGCAGTATCACGAAGCTGAAGCTCAGGGCGGTCAGCAAGATGGCGACCACCGCCACCGCTTCCAGCATGGAAAAGCCGCGTGCTTTATGCGACACAATACCGTCTTTTCTGGGGAGGTTCGAAGATGGACCGCCTTGCTTCCGGGAAGTCATTCCATTCTCCATAGCCGATTTCTCAGCGCCATTCAGGGTCGGAAATGACGACTCATGCAATGCGAAAAGGCGCGCCCCGCGCGCTATTTGCGCCGCGAGCCACCTCTACTGCGTTCATCCTAGGGACACCTCCACAGAGCGTCAAAGCACCACCGTACACTGGCACACGGAGGGTCTTCCGTAACGTAATTGGCTCGCGATTACGCTCGTGACTGTCTTCCCCCATCACTCCCAAACACTTCTCTCCCTGAGGCTTGTTGATTTATCGCCCGAACTGCCCATTCCTGAGAGCCTTGGACGCTCGCGCGGTTTCATGCCATTCCAAGCACCCCATCGGCACGATCTAGCGCGTGCCGCGCCTCATCATCCCCTGGCGCGGTTACGCGGGTAACTTGTGGCTCCCCCGCCGTAACTTTTACGATGCCGTTGGTATGGCGCTTAAGAGTCTCGTAGTGTGCGCGGACGATGCCACCACCCACGTCCTGCGCGGAATCCTGGAGGCACTCGGACTCGCCGTCGAAGTGTGCAGCGCCGCATCCCAGGTCCCCGGCAAACTCGCCCACCTCCGTTATGATTCCGTGGTCGTGGACTGCGAAAACGAGCCGGAGGCTCTCGAGATTCTTCGGCAGGTGCGCTCGTCACCGCATTGCTCGACCGCGCTGATCATCGCTATCGCTGCGCCGCAGAACAATGTCCGCGGGATGTTTGCCCTGGGCATCAACTTTGTTCTGTACAAACCCATCTCCGAAGACCGCGCCTGGAGCAGCTTGCGTGCCGCGCGGACTCTCATGCAACGCGAAAAGCGGCGTAGCGGCCGCGTCGCCGTGCATGCTCCCGTTTCCCTCGACTACGCCAATGTCGAGAACGTTCCCGCAACTCTGCTCGATCTCAGCGAGGAAGGCAGCGCCCTGCAGAGCCAGAAAAAACTTCCGCCTGATTGCCGGGTCTATTTCCAGTTCGCCCTGCCCGGCCATACCTCCATGATTCGTCTGTCAGCAGAACTTGTTTGGCAGGATGCCACCGGACGTGTCGGCATGCGCTTCGTGAACGTGCCCACCACCTCCCGGCGCGTCTTGCGCAACTGGCTGGCGAGCAATGCCCCCTCCACAGTCAGCTCTGCGCCGAAGGTGCCGCGACCGGCGGAGTCCATCGCCAAAGCCACCACCGCAGTGCCGGCGGCCACGCCACCCGCGCCGCGGCCAGAAAGTGGTCTTGCGCGCCTGCGCGCCAATCCCGGCAACCGCCGCACACAATCCCGTCATGCCTGTCGCCTCGGTGCCGACGTGTTCCGCGTGGGAACCTCAGTCCCCAACCGCTGCAGCTTGTCCGACATCAGTTCTGGTGGTTGTTACGTAGAGATGCCGACGCCGTTCCCCGTCGGCACGCACGTGGAAATCCTGGTCCGTGCTCAGGACCTCAAGATCCGCGTGCAGGGAGTCGTCCAGGCAGTGCACCCAGGATTTGGCATGGGAGTGGAGCTGACTTTGAAGACAGCAGAACATCACGACCACTTACAGTCGCTCATCCGCCTGTTAGAGCAAGCCCAGGAATCCGAGGTTGGTTCTCGCACTGACCCTTGGATGGGTTAGTTTAATTCCGCGACTTCGTGCAGATACCACTTCCAAAGCCCGCTTCACGCATCACAAACTACGATTGTCACAAAATCGGTTTGTCATCCTGAGCGAAGCGAAGGACCTGTTTATCTTGCCGGTGTTGCTCCAACACCTTCACGCCCGCGATGAAGCCTCCTGCCCCACAGCCTGCCGAAAATAATCGAGTGAAAGCCGCAAACCCGTAGCCAGATCGACCTTCGGCTCCCATCCCAGCAAGCGCTTCGCTTTGCTGATATCCGGACGCCGCTGCTTCGGATCGTCCACCGGCAGCGCTTCGTACTGCAGTTGGCTTTTCGATCCGGTGACCGCGAGCACCTGTCGCGCGCACTCGAGAATCGTGAACTCCGTCGGGTTCCCGATATTTACTGGGGTATGTTCCCCGGACTGCGCCAGCCGCACGATCCCGTCGACTTCATCGCTCACATAGCAGAAACTCCGCGTCTGGCTGCCGTCGCCGTAAATCGTTAGGCCTTCGCCGCGCAACGCCTGCCGCATGAAGTTTGGAATCACGCGCCCATCATTGACCTGCATGCGCGGTCCGTAAGTATTGAAGATCCTCACGATATGGGTATCGACATTGTGGTAGCGCAAGTAAGCCATGGTCGCGGCTTCGGCAAAGCGCTTCGCTTCGTCGTATACCGACCGCGGCCCAATCGAATTCACGTGTCCCCAGTAGGTCTCCTTCTGCGGATGTTCGAGCGGGTCGCCATAGCACTCCGACGTCGAGGCCAGCAGAAACTTCGCCCCATACTTCCGAGCTACATCGAGGGAATAAAACGTTCCCTGCGATCCAACCTTCAGGGTTGCAATCCCGTGCGCGGCGTAATCGACCGGGCTGGCGGGGCTGGCAAAATGAAATACGTAATCCGCTTTGCCGCAATCAAATGGATCGCAGACGTCGATCTCGCGAAACTCGAAACGCGCATCATTCCGCAAGTGTTCGAGATTCGGCAAACGCCCCGTCAGCAGGTTGTCGGCTGCCATCACCGACCAGCCGTCGCCGAGCAGGGCATCGCACAAGTGCGATCCCAGAAAACCCGCGCCACCGGTCACCAAAGCGCGTCCTTTATTCATAGTCTCCGAGATTCGTATTCATAGTTTCCGAGATCGTGTATCAGGGCGAATATTCGTAGTCTCCGCGATTTATATCAGGAGTCTCCGCGACTCGTACCAGGAGTCTCCGACTCGGATCGGGAGTCTCCGAGGTTCGTATCAGGGCGCGCCTTCAGGCGCGCCACCCGCGTTCTCTCATTGCGCCTTCACGCGCTGTGGCACGGTGCCCCGCGCCCGCTTTCGGATATCAACCTGAAAACTGTTTGGTGCCCCAGGTTCGCGCCCGTTCTTTGGGCGCTAACCTGGACGGGCTCCCACAACCCCCCCTTACTCCTCTGGCCGCCCACCGGCCTGCGTCGGCAACCCTTCCGGCAGCGCGGGAGCGCGCCCCACGCTGTAGTAACTGAACCCGTTCGCCGCCATCGCGTCAGGATCGTACAGGTTGCGACCGTCAATCACGATCGGATAACGCAATTTCTGATTGAGCTGCCGCAAATCGAGGGACGCGAATTCCTCCCACTCCGTGAGGATCAGCAGGGCATCAGCCCCGGTCGCAGCCTCGTAAGCATTGCTCACGAATTCAACCTTGTTCGGCAGAACCGCCCGCGCCCGTTCCATCGCTGCCGGATCGTACGCCGCCACCGTGCAACCCTCCTGCACCAGCGACTGCACCAGCAGCACCGCCGGCGACTCCCGAATATCGTCGGTCCCGCCTTTGAAGGCCAGGCCCAGCACCCCGAGTCGCTTGCCCCGCAGCGTCCACAAGGCCTTGCGCACCTTACGCAAAAAGCGCTGCCGCTGTTCTTCGTTGATCCGCATCACTTCATCCAGCAGCCGGAAGTCGTACCCGCACTCCCGCGCTACCGAACGAAATGCCATCAGGTCCTTCGGAAAACACGAGCCTCCGTAGCCGATGCCGGGATTCAGAAAGCGCCGCCCGATGCGCGAATCCGTTCCGATCCCCTGCGTCACCTGCTGCACATTCGCTCCCACCAATTCGCAAATCGAGGCCACGGCGTTTATGAAGGAGATCTTCATCGCCAGAAACGCGTTGGAAGCGTGCTTGATCAACTCCGCGCTCTTGGTGCTGGTCACAATCAAGGGTGGGGGAATCTGCGCGCGATCGGGTCCGGGAATGGCGTCGGGCTTCTTGTAATAGGACCCATCGGCCAACGGTGCGTAGATTTCCCGCAGCACGGCCGCACATCGCTCCGAATCAGCGCCCAGCACGATCCGGTCAGGAAACAAAAAATCCGCGACCGCCGTGCCCTCGCGCAGGAATTCAGGATTCGACGCCACGTCGAAGCAATCAGCCTGTGCTCCGTTGCGCAGGATGATCTTTCGTACCCACTCGCTGGTGTACACCGGAACCGTGCTCTTCTCGACGACGATCTTGTATCCGTCAATCGCTCCCGAGATTTCGCGAGCTACCGACTCTACATAGGAGAGATCGGCGTCGCCACTGTCGGTCGGGGGTGTGCCCACGGCCACGAAGATCGCCCCGCTCGCGCGCGCTGCTTCGTGCAGGTCATCGGTGAATTGCAGCTTCTGACCGCGGTGCCGCTGCAACAGTTCGGGAAGAAACTTCTCGTGTATTGGAACTTCTCCTGCGCGCAGAGCCGCCAGCTTTTGCTGATCGTTGTCCACTAGGATCACATCGTGACCCATGTCCGCGAAACACGCTCCCGCCACCAACCCGACATAGCCCGAACCCACCACCGCAATCCGCATGCTCGACTCCCGAGGGAATTAACTTCTAGCACGCTGAGAACCTGGCCATGCGCGCGGCCGGCCAGTGTTTTCCGCGTTACCGCCAAAACGCTAATTTATCAGGTTTGCCTTAATTTCTGGCATTTCCTGCGCGCCGCAACCGTTTTCCACTGCAGGAATGGGAACTGTTCAGGCATCACCAAAAACCGTGATTCCCGTCACCGTGTTGGTGGTCTTGCCGCTTCAGAATACGAACAGAGGCGTACCCCATGCCTATTCTTATTCTGGCCCTGATCGCGCTCGCCATCTTCGGATTCATCGGAATCCTGCTCGGAACCGCAGCCTGGTGCGAATTCCACAAGAAACCGAATCAGCCGGCACAGTCTGAATCCCCTAGGCCCGTCGCCTAGCAAGGCGTGGCGTCGGCGTCCTCAAGCTCTACACCTGCCCCGCCATTTCCGTGTGTGCCTGCTTTTCGAAGCTTCTCCCTTTCTTTTCCGAGCCCAGAGCGATCACCATAGCGAGCACGAGAATGTTAACAATCTCGAATGCTGCCAACGCCCAGGCGTATCCCAGTCGATCGCGCAGTGCATACTCGATGTTGTTCGTTGGAGCCGCGAACAGAATTCCCAGCTGATACGCAAGTCCCGGCATCAGCCCGCGCACCGCATCCGGTGAAAGCTCATTCAGATGCGCCGGGATAATCCCCCACGCTCCCTGTACGCCCATCTGCAACAGGCACGCTCCCAACACCAGCGCCGTCAGCGACCCACCAAAAGCCCATGCCGGAATCGAGGCCAGCGAGAGGGCCAGCGCCATCAGCATCGCGCGCCTTCTGCCGAAACGCTCCGAAAGATACCCGAAACAGCACGCCCCGAGAACTGCGGCGACGTTATACGCGATAGCTACATAGGAGATCGTCGCCAGCGCGAACCGGTGGACCTCTTTCAGGAAATGCGGGTAGAGGTCCTGCGTACCATGGGACAAAAACATCATCAGCGTCATCATCAGCACCAGATAGGAAAACATCTTCCAGTGCCCACTCCCCGTCCGCAGGATCGCGCCGACAGTTGGTGCCCGATGCTGCTTCCACGCCACCGACTCTTTCACCCGGAACCGGATGTAGAACGCCAGCAACGCCGGAATTCCACCCACCCAGAACATCGCGCGCCAGCCCCATAGCGGCAGAACAAAACGGGCGGCCACCGCGGCCAGCAAATAGCCAATCGAGTATCCGCTCTGCACTACTCCGGAGAGCACGCCCCGCCAGCGCTTCGGCGCGCTCTCCATCGCCAGCGATGCGCCGACGCCCCACTCCCCACCCATCCCGATTCCGTAGATCGCTCGCAGAAAAAAGAACACCGTGTAGTTCGGCGCGAATCCGCAGGCCAGCTCGAACAGAGAAAAGAAAACCACGTTCGCCATCAGCGGCCGCCGTCGCCCGTACCGATCGGCCAGCAGTCCGAAAATCACCGCTCCCACCGGACGCATCGCGAGCGTTGCGGTCAACGTCAGGATGATCTTCGAAGCAGGAACATGAAACTGCGCCGCCAGCGTGTCCACCAGGAACACGAGCACGAAAAAATCAAACGCATCCAGGGTCCAGCCCATAAAGCTGGCCGAAACTGCATGCCATTGATCCGACCGCGAAAGGGAAGTCGCCTCGATCTCTGGGTCTACTCTCATGCTTTCTACAGGCTGCGGAAAAACGACTGTAGCGCCGGCGGCCTGCCCTGAGCGGAGTCGAAGGGTCCCGCCGGCTGTCGTGAGGGCATCTTGCCCTCACGCACTGTATCAGGGCACACCTTCTAACCCTTCGCACCCATTCGTAAACGAATCTAAGTTCGTCAGCCTCCGCTCCACAACTGGAAACACGCGCCGTCCCGAAATCGCGACTTCGTGCCCCTCCGTGCCCTTGGTGGTTTTAAGCCTTTTGACATGATCGCTCACAACTCCTGACAATGGCCCGTTCGTGGTATGCCAAAAAGGGCCGAAATCATTGCCTGGAATAGATTTAGCCGTTGACAACCTAATCTATCCGCGGCACACTCCGTGGTAGAATCCGTTGCAGAGAGTGAGTGGTTCCCCCGGTGCTCACCCAGGTTCATTGACCCAATGTCGTGCCCGGACCCCTACCGCCCGTATAATCCTTTCGACGAAGCGCAAACCCCTGACGCCAGGAACGCGCCTCATGCCGACCTGCCGTCGGACGCGCAGATTCGCGGGCTGACCAGCGCCCTTGCTGCCAGTGGTGGCGGCGATGCATCGGAGGGATTGGCCCTGGACCTGGTTCTCAATCAGATTGTCGAGCAGGCATGCCTGGCGACTGGAGCCACCGGCGCTGCCATCGCGTTGACCCGCGGCGGCGAGATGGTCTGCCGCGCCACTACCGGTCGCACTGCGCCCGACCTCGGCGTCCGCCTCGATAACGCCGGCTTCTCCGCGGAGTGTCTCCGCGTTGGAATGCTGCAGCGTTGTGACGATACCGAAACCGATCCGCGCGTCGACGCTGCCGCCTGCCGCCTTCTCGGTGTTCGCTCCATTCTCGTCGTGCCCCTGTGGTACTGGGGAGAGTTCATGGGCATCTTCGAGATTTTTTCCCCGCGCCCCAACGCCTTCGGAGAGCGCGACGAGCAAACCTTGCAGGCCCTCGCTTACCGCATCGTCCGTCACACCAAACAGGCTAGCGGACAGCTCGCCGGTTTCTCGCGCGCCGAAGATCCCGAAGCCGCCGTTGCTCCTTCGCCGGAACCTGAGCCGACCCGTGTTATCGACCGGGAGCCCACGCGCACGCTCGAGCCCACACGCATTGTTCCGCCCGAACCCACGCTCTTCATCGAAGAGGAATCCATTAGCGAGCGTCCTCGCCCGCCTATCTTCGAGCTCAAATCGAAGCCGGCAAAATCCACGCCGCGCGAAGCACACGACGTCTGGACGACCGTTCTCGCCGCTTGCGCCGGCTTCATCGCCTGCGCCATCCTCAGCCTGATGATCTGGCGCCTGGGACTGGTTCACACCACCGCCCAGAAATCGCCGGCTCCCGCGCCCGTCGCGCCCCAGACCCAGGAATTGGATCTCGGTCCCATGACGGCCGCCGCTGCTCCGGCCGCCGTCGCGCCACCAGCTCAACCCGCTCAGGAACCTGCTCAGTCTGATTCCGCGCAGGCACAATCCCCGAAGCCAGCTTCAATCGCTTCCGGCAGGGATTCAACCGCCGCCGACCTCGTCGTCTCCGCCAGCAAGAAAGATGTCCGGGTTGCGGCTCCGCCAACGGAAGGCCTCGCGATCTACGACGAAAAAGGGAAGCTGATCTATGGCGCGCCCATCCACGATCAGTCCGCCGCGCCCGAGAAGCCGAAACCGGCCGCTGCGGCCAGGCCGAAGTCATCCACGCAACTCGCCAAATCTTTCGCGCCCGACGCCAACTCCGACCTCATCGATGGCCGCTTCGTGCGCCTCAAGCCCGAGCTCGCCGAGAACCTGCTCGATACGCGCGTCGAACCCGACTATCCCGACGCCGCCCGCCGCGCCCACATCCAGGGATCGGTCGTTCTCGAAACCCTGATCGGCGCCGACGGCCGCGTGCAGCAGGTCACTCCCGTCAGCGGCAATCCCCAACTCGCCGACGCCGCCGTAGCCGCCGTCCGCCAGTGGCGCTACAAACCTTTCACCGTAGACGGCCGCAAAGTCCCCATCCGCACCCAAGTCAACGTAACCTTCATGCTCGCCCAGTAATACCTCCATGCTCGCTCAGTAATACCTCTCCAAACCGAAGCACAATCCCGTGAAGTCACAATCCCGAGAAGTACAATCCCGATTTGTCATCCTGAGCGAAGCGAATGGACCTGCTGTTCGTTCTACCCGAAATACTGTCATCCTAAGCGAAGTGAGGCGAAGCCGAACGCAGTCAAAACTGCCCCGAGCGCAGTCGAAGGACCTCGTGTTTCTTAACAGCCTCGAACTCAGGAAGAGATTTCCACCACGAACCAGCGTCCAACTCCCGAGACCCGAGACCTGACCCTATTCCGAATACGCCAACTCCTTAGCCCGCTGCGCCGCCTTCACCACCGCCTTAATAAGCGTCACCCGCAGCTTGCCTTCCTCCAGTTCCATGATCCCGTCAATCGTGCACCCCGCCGGAGTCGTCACCGCGTCCTTCAACAGCGCCGGATGATCTCCTGTCTCCAGCACCACAGCAGCCGCCCCCAAAGCCGTTTGCGCCGCCAGCAAAGTCGCCACATCCCGCGGCAGCCCTACCTTCACCCCCGCCTCCGCCAGCGACTCAAGAATGATGTAGATATAAGCCGGCCCGCTCGCCGACAATCCCGTCACCGCATCCATGTGCTTTTCATCCACCACTACGGTCCGCCCCACCACGCGAAACAACTCGCTCGCAATCTCCAGATGCTGCGCCCCGGCATGCGCGCCCTTGCACAGCGCGGTCATCCCCTGCCCGATCGCGCACGGAGTGTTGGGCATGGCCCGCACCACCGGAACCTTCCCGCCGAGCGCATTCTCAATCGCCGCCGTCGGCACCGACGCCGCCACCGAAATCACCAGTTGTTCCGGACGCGCGCTCGCGCGAATCTCCTCCATCACGCCGCTCACCGCCTGCGGCTTCAGGCACACCAGCACGATATCCGCCTTCTTCGCCGCCGCCACGTTGTCTGTCCCCACGTGGATCCCAAGTTTCTTGCTGAGCGCCGCCGCGCGCTCTTCATGCTGGACGGTCGCCGTCGTCAACTTCGGGGAAAGCAGCTTCTTCTCCAGCAGCGCCTTCACCAGGATGCCCCCCATCTTCCCCGCGCCCAGCACCGCCACACGCTTCTCCGCCAAA
>Ga0307478_10002319_pt1 | contig 15132 bp, 13 predicted proteins | sample atmos_gasesECM4C_2_FD_203713 | JGI IMG/M metagenome (GOLD analysis project Ga0307478, IMG submission 203713) | Hardwood forest soil microbial communities from Morgan-Monroe State Forest, Indiana, United States - atmos_gasesECM4C_05 | ecosystem: Environmental > Terrestrial > Soil > Temperate...
AAATCGTAGGGATAAAGTTTCTTCGGCGTAACATAATAATCCGCATTGGAGTAGCCGGCTTTCTTCGCCTGCTCCACCTTCTGCGCCGCCACATAGTCTTCATGCCGCTGGTAAAGGATGTATCCCACGCGTATTCCCGCGACCACCAGCGCCAACGCCAACGCAATCTGAATTCTCTGTTTCGCCTCTGGACTCATCATGCGCAAAAACTCTATCAGATAAAATCAATTGTCGTGTCCCTACCCCGTGTAACCCCGTGCCCCCCGTGTTAATGATTCTTCGACACTATCCCACCCCTGAATTCCTGAGTTACACTGGATATAGGCCAAATAGAGGAATGCTGTTTTAACCTGCAGCCAAGACTCGAACGCCGCAGAAGAGAAACCAATGCCAGTCACCGAACAAGACGTCCTCAGCGCGCTCCGAAGTTGTTACGATCCCGAGATCCCCGTCAACATCGTCGACCTCGGCCTCATCTACACCGTGAACTTCGCTCCCGCGCCCGCCGAGAATCCCGACGACGCTAAACAGGACGTCACCATCGACATGACCCTTACCTCGCAGGGTTGCCCCGAACACGTCAACATCAGCGCCCAAGTCAAGTCGCGCCTCGAGCAACTTCCCGGCATCCGCGACGCCAAGGTCAACGTCGTGTGGACTCCCGCCTGGACCCCCGAACGCCTCAGCCCCGATGCCCGCAAGCAACTCGGCATCGAGTAGCGGCTTCCGCTTGCTGGCGTCCGGTCCTAAACTCCCATTCGATTCAAACCCGGCACGACCTTTATAAGGATCGCCTCCGGAAGCCGAGCGCCGGAAGCCGCTCCTCGCTTCCCTCACCCACCAATTTCATCCCACACGCCCGCCCCGCCGCCGCGTCCCGCCGCATCCGTAATGCGCTGCCCGGCGCGCCCTGCCATCTCCAGCACTTGCATGCCGCGATCAAAATAATCCGGCAGCGACCGGCGCACCTTCTCAAATTTCTCCGGATATTCCGACGCCACCACCGCCAGCGCCACTCCGCTCGCCAGCACTCCCGCCGGAAACCGCTTCTTCAGAAATAAAACTGCCGCCGCTCCAATCGCTCCCGCAACCAGCGCCTTCTTCCAGCTATCCATTTCTTCCCTTCCAAACATTCTTTTCCTCACGGGATTCTACTCCTCCAAATGTCGCGATTTCTTCCTCCTATTCCGATGCCTGTTTTCTTCCCTGCGTTGTCACTTCTATCGCTGTCCACTCTCGCGCTCTACTCTCGCACCATGCCCAGCAACTCTCGCCGCTCCCAATCCTTTATACTTCTCATTCTTCCGGAGGCCCCATGCCCACCAACCGCCTGCAGCCGCACTTCGCAGCTCGCACCCCGAAGCTCATAGCTCAAAGCCCGAAGCTCGCAGCTCGCACCCCGAAGCCCGAAAGCCGAAGCCCGAAGCCGCTCTCTCTCCTTATCGTCTTGGCGCTCGCCCTCGCCGCATCCGCCCAAACCAAGCCCCGCGCCCGCGATCTCGGAGTCCCCTTCGACGGCACTCCCGGCCCCAACAACGCCATCACTGACGTGAAAGGCCTCGAAGTCGGACACACCACTGTCATCTCCGGCGATGGCAAACTCGTAGTCGGCAAAGGTCCCGTACGCACCGGCGTCACCGCGATTCACCCTCGCGGCAAAACTTCTAACGACGCCGTCTTCGCCGCCTGGTTCACCCTCAACGGCAACGGCGAAATGACCGGAACCACCTGGGTCGAGGACTCCGGCTTTCTCGACGGACCCGTAATGATCACCAACACTCACAGCGTCGGCGTCGTCCGCGACGCCGTCATCGCCTGGAAAGTGAAGCACTCGTCGCCTGACATGGAAGGCTACTTCTGGTCCCTGCCCGTCGTTGCCGAAACCTGGGACGGCTGGCTCAACGACATTAACGGATTCCATGTTCATCCCGAAGACGCCTGGCACGCCCTCGACGTCGCCCACACCGGCCCCGTTGAAGAAGGCAATGTCGGCGGCGGCACCGGCATGGTCTGCAACGAATTCAAAGGCGGCATCGGCACTTCTTCCCGCGTGCTCGACGCTAAAGCTGGCGGCTATACCATCGGCGTCCTCGTGCAATGCAACTACGGACGCCGCGATCAGCTCCGCATCGCCGGCGTTCCCGTCGGCAAAGAAATTCCCGATCATCCCGCCTATGGAAGAGATGAAACCTCAAACTCCATCTGGGGACAACCGCCCTCGCCTGCCCTGAGCGAAGCCGAAGGGGCCCTCCAGCCGCCCGAAGGGCCGCTCCCCAATCGCGACACCGGCTCCATCATCGTCATCGTAGCCACCGACGCCCCGCTCATCCCCACGCAACTCAAACGCATCGCCCGCCGAGTCTCGCTCGGCCTCGGCCGCAACGGCAGCTACTCCGGCGACGGCTCCGGAGACATCTTCCTCGCCTTCTCCACCGCCAACCCCGGCGCAGTCGGCCCCAAAGGCCTGCACCAGCTATCCATGCTCCCCAACGATTCTCTCGATCCCCTCTTCCTCGCCACCGTCCAAGCCACCGAAGAAGCCGTAATCAACGCCATGGTCGCCGCCGAAACCATGAAAGGCATCGACAATCACGAAGTCATCGCCCTGCCGCACGATCGCCTTCGCGAAGTATTAAAGAAGTACAACCGCCTCGCGAAGTAACCATGTGGCGCGGGCACTCCTGCCCGCGAGGTTTTAAGTGAAACGTGTGGCGCGGGCACTCCTGCCCGCGAGGTTTTATAGCCGTACCCGCCCACGTCCTCTGTCATCCTGAGGCGGGCGGCTCTTTGCCCCCCGAAGGATCTGGGCGAGCCGCGCGATGCGTCGCGCTTTTTGCGACGCAATAACTCGCGCGTTTGGCTCGCATCCTTATCATCCTGCTTGCAGCGCTCCAGAACTCATTCCCACTCTGGCACTCCCACCCTTCATTACCTTCGCCGCGCACCCCTCGTTCCTATCGCTTCTCTCCGCCAAAAGACTACACTCAAATCTGTGAAACGCCTTTACACCATTGCGCGCGTCAAGGGAGGCATGAAGTTCACCTGCTCCCACTGCGCCCACCACGTCACCACTCTCGATTTCGACGCCCGCGACGGCAACCTCCGCACCCAGGCCGCCACCGCCATCAACCGCCACGCCACCAGCGTCCACCACGAACCCGTAATGTTCTCCTCCCTCGACACCCAACAGCGCATCTGGCGCGGCTAATTCAAAGTGGATTTTGATCGTGTGGAGCGGGCACTCCTGCCCGCTTGCTTTTGACTTTGATGTTGATCTTGATCTTGTCCACCCCAAAACTCTTGTCATTCCGAGCTCGCCGAAGGCGCGCGAGGAACCTGCTGTTCGCCTTTCGGGTGGAGCGGCGCTTCAGCGCCGCGATCAATCCCCCAAAAAGTAAACGGCGGCTTCAGCCGCACACCCGCACCCTTCCAAAATTGTCATCCTGAGCGGAGCGAGACATTGGCGAAGCCAATGGCTCGCGTAGTCGAAGGACCCCTGCCCGCAATCCGAGCGTCTGTCCAAAACTGCACACTATCGGAAAAGAGGCAGGCCGCCTATAGCGAAACTTTCCGTGCGAAGGCGATTACCGACAGCGACGTACATAGGAGGATCGCAGACGATATCCTAACTGCGCGCCAGAGATACTCTCTCGCCACATCGCTCGATACGCTGAACGTGCCTGCCTTTGATTTCGTAACCCAGCCTATGGCCTCGGGGTAAACGTAGGTGTGCGGGCTGAAGACTGTGACTAGCAAGCAAGCCGCGAAGATAATCTTCAGCATTCTCGGCTCCAAACTTGAGGTCTTCACACTCGCGGCAGCTTCGTTCGGGAATGCGAATCCTGCGACTAGATAGCCGCCAAGGAAGCAGAAACCCGCCGTCCGAGTTAGACTCGAGATTCGATATAGCTCGTGCAGATCAAGGGTGGGCTTAATAAAAGAGGCTGCCAAACCCATACAACTCGCGATCGCAATCAGCAGCGAGATCGTTGATCCCACAATCAAAGAACGTCGAAGAATGTCACTTGAGGCGTTCATCAGCGCTCGGGTCCGTGATGCATGACTGTAGACCATTCCATCCGGGGCGCAGCATTACAGAGGTAACGAGCAGTGATGACAAAAAGTAGCCTGTTGATAAATCCCGTTTACACTCAAAATGCCCGGAACAGGGATTCTGAGTGTAATGGCCTGGTTACGACAGTTATCACCACAGACGTACAGATCCGATGTCTAATTGAGGGGTGACACCGGCAAGACTGCGGACTCCTCAAGGAACGGCAATGCGCGAGTGGCGCACGTTTGTCAGCCAATTTGTAATCATCGCCGGGCTCGTTATCTGCGTGCCAACGCTCTTACGCAGACTGGGGCTGACAGGGATGAGCCCAGCCTTTCTCACGTTCATTTTGATCGGGGCTGTGCTCTTTTGGTGCGAGACAGTCCGGCTCCGCACCCGCAGGAAGAGCATAGAAGAAACAGCAGGATCATTCGGATTCTACCCAGTGGACGTGTCGGATCTGCGGCTTGCGATCTATCCGCTGCGCAGAGCCGGTACGGTTCGCGGGGCGGTTCGCGGGAACATTCGTGGCCTCCAGACTTGGCTCTTTGACTATGAAATTCCAGATGGGGAAGACTCGTACTCGCAAACTGTGGCGGCTTTCTTCGTGGCGAACGCTAACCTTCCAATCTTTGAGCTTCGGCCGCGTGGACTGATGACTAGACATGTGGACAGGGAAAGCCAAGGCGATGACTGTTTCGAGTCCGTGCACTTTGATGAGGTGCCGTCTTTCGAAGCCCGTTTCACGTTGAAGTCCAGCGCAGTAGAAGGCGTACGCCGTTACTTCAAAAGCGAACTGCTGGGAACACTGCTCTGCCTCGAGGACTGCAGGTCTGTGGTGCAAGGCCATTTCACAACGCTCGTCTTCTTTGCTCCGGGCGTGAAGGTTCCCAGCGCCGATCTGGAAGCATTCGCAAGAAGATGCTCAAACGTGGCGTATGCGCTCTTCTCCTCCGCAAGTGTCCCAAGTGCGCCCTAGCTGCTGCAATGCGCTCGGCGTTATACGAAAAAATGAGGTCGCCATCTTCCCCGTTGTCTCCTAAAGGACGGGAGAGACATACTCGGAAACAAGACAGACGTTTTTCCTTTAATCTTCAATTCCCCGCCTCGCCCCCAGGCCTTCCTTTTTCCACACGCCCTCTGTGACATCCAACCTTGCCCCCATCCCATAAACTAGTAATAGTATGATTCTCCGCAATTTACTCTTAGATTTACTCTTCTCCACACCCGCAGGCCAGCCCTTCGACCTCCGTAACACCTTATTTTTTAATATTTTGTGCGCAAATCCTTCCCTTGCAATATTTTACGCAGATTTTTTCCGCCGCCACGCCGCTAACCCCAGCCTCATCAAAGATTTACAAACTCGATCCGGAATTTTTTTAAATCCAGATCAATCCCCCAAAAACGCATCCACCACATCGAAAGGTCCCAACATGGCAGTCCATCCACACTCTCGCATCTGCACCCACATCAAGGTCAACGGAACCCGCTGCGGCTCGCCCGCTCTTCGCCAGGAAATCTTCTGTTACTTCCACCAGCGCATGATTCGCAGCGTCCGCGTGCCGCCCAAATCGCGCCTCCATCCCATCGCGCTCCTGGAAAACCGAGAGTCCATCCAGGCCTCGCTCATGGAGATCGTCAACGCCCTCGTCCGCAATCACATCGATGTGAATCGCGCCCGCCTGATTCTGCGCGCTCTTCACATCGCAGTGAAGAATGCTCCGCACGCCAACTTCGAGCCCTATCATGGCGTGGTCACCGACGTTCCCGAATATCCCGCAGCTCCGCCCGCCACCGGCCCCTTTGCCACGGTAATGGCCCAAGCCGAAGCGCTCGCCCACCTCAACACTCCGCGCCAGGAAGAATCGGAGGCCGATCGCCTCGATCGCATATACAGTGCGCCACTCCAACCCACGCCAAGAAAGCCCCCGTCAAAAATCCGAAAAACAACCCGAGCCCAACGCAAGCCAACTGCTCGCACTCGCGATGAAGGCCACCCACCCCTGCAAATAGAAAGAGGCGGACAACCCTGTCCGCCCCACACGAGCACTGCCCCACAAGAACTCGCTACCAGATACTAGGTACCAGGTACTAGGTACTACTCGACACCCTTATCAGCAATCAGCAGTCCGCGATCAATGATCGCAAACGCCTCGCGCAACTGCTCCTCGTTGATGCACAGCGGAGGGTTGGTGAAGAAAGTATTCCAGCGCACGAAGGTGTAGAGGCCTTGCTCACGGAAGAAGCGGCCAAGCGCGGCCATCTCGTCAGAGGTGCCGTTGAAAGGAGCCAGAGGCTGCCGCGTTTTGCGATTGCGAATCAATTCGACGATGCCGAACAATCCAATCGAGCGCACCGCGCCGACGGAGGGATGCTTCGCCTGCAACTCCGCTCCCAGCGCTTTCATGATCGCGCCCAGCTTCTTCGCGTTGTCGATCAGCCCATCTTCTTCGTACACGCGAATGGTAGCCAGCGCCGCCGCGCAGCCCATGGGATGGCTGTTGTACGTAAGGCCTCCGTAAAACACTTTGTCCTGAAAATGCTGCGCGATGTGGTGCCGCATACCGACCGCACCGAGAGGAAGATAGCTCGAAGTCAATCCCTTGGCCATGCACAGCAGGTCGGGAACAACCTTCCAGTGGTCGACCGCGAACCATTCACCGGTCCGGCCGAAGCCGGACATGACTTCATCGGCAATCATCAGGATGCCGTACTTGTCGCAGATTTTGCGCAGGCCGGTGAGATATCCATCGGGAGGAATGAGAACGCCGTTGGTGCCAGTGACCGGTTCGAGAATGAAGCCGGCGATGGTGTTCGGGCCTTCGAGTTGAATGGTCTCTTCGATCATGGCGAGAGACGATTCGGCGGATTCCCATCCCCGCTCGATGCCGTGATAAGGATCAAGCACGTGCACGACGCCCGGAATGCCAGGTTCGGCAGCCCATCTGCGGGGGTCGCCGGTAAGGCTGATCGCGCCCGCGGTTGCGCCGTGATAGGAGCGATAGCGCGCAATGATCTTGTGGCGTCCGGTGAAGAAGCGGGCGAGCTTGATGGCGTTCTCATTGGCTTCGGCGCCGCCGTTGGTGAAGAAGAAAGTGTCGATGTCGCCGGGGGTGATTTCGGCGAGCTTCGCGCCAAGCCGCGCCCGAACCTCGGTAGCCATGAACGGATTCGCGTAGGCGAGCGTGGCGGCCTGCTCGCTGATGGCCTGAATGACGCGCGGGTCGCCGTGTCCGATGTTGACCGACATGAGCTGGCTGTTGAAGTCGATGAAGCGCTTGCCCTCGGGAGTGTAGAAGTAAATCCCTTTGGCGCTGGCGACAGGAATGGGATCAACTTTGGATTGCGCCGACCATTCATAGAGCGTGTGCTTGCGCGAGAGATCAACGATTTCTTTGCCGGACATTGTGGGATTGGCGAGAATTGTGGTCATGGGATCCTCAGTTTGCTAATTGCAGCGTCGCAGATCATTGAGTCATTGAGCCATCGGGTCATTGGGCGATTGAAAGTCAAGAGCATCTTTTTATGCTTTTCCAATCACCCGATCACACAATCCCCCAATCGCTCAATTCTAGAATTTTCGGCTGTGCTCTTTGGCCCAGCGTTCGACGACGACTTTCTTGTCGGTGTAGAACTCGATCGCGTCGCGGCCCTGGCCGTGAAGATCGCCGAAGAAACTGTTCTTCCAGCCGCTGAAGGGGAAGTAGGCCATGGGCGCGGCGACGCCGATGTTGATGCCGATGTTGCCCGCGGGCGCTTCGTAGCGGAAGCGGCGCGCGGCGGAACCGCTCGAAGTAAACAGAGATGCTTGATTGCCGTAGGCGCTGCGCTCGAGGAAGGCAAGAGCGTCGTCCATGCTGTTGGCGTGGACGAGGCTGAGGACAGGGCCGAAGATTTCTGTGTCGTTGAGATCGCTGGTGGCGGGGACGTTGTCGAGGATGGTGGGATTTACGAAGTTGCCGGATTCATACTTCGGGATCTTCGAGTTGCGGCCGTCGAGAAGAATTTTTGCGCCTTGTTTTTCGCCGAGGGCGATGAGCGATTCCACGCGCTCTTTGCTTTGCGGCGTGATGACCGGGCCCATCTGGACGTCTTTGTCGAGGCCGTTGCCGACCTTGAGCTTCGAGGCGGCGTCGGCGATGGAGTCGCGGAAAGTTTTTTGCGCTTCGCCGATGGTGACGGCGACGGAGACGGCGAGGCAGCGCTGGCCGGCGCATCCGAAAGCGCTGTCGCTGATGATCTGCGTGGCCATGGGCATGTCCGCGTCGGGAAGAACGATGACGTGATTTTTCGCTCCGCCCTGGCATTGCGCGCGTTTGCCGTTGGCGGCAGCACGCGAGTAAACATATTGCGCGACGGGAGTCGAGCCGACGAAGCTGATGGCGCGGACTTTCGGGTGGTCGAGAAGCGCGTCCACAGCGGCTTTGCCGCCGTTGATCAGGTTGACTACGCCTTTGGGCAAGCCAGTTTTTTCGAGAAGTTCGTAGATGTAGCGCATGGTGAGCGGGACGCGCTCACTCGGCTTCAGGATGAATGTGTTGCCCGTCGCGATGGCGTAGGGCAGATACCAGAAGGCGATCATGCCGGGAAAGTTAAAGGGCACAATGGCAGCGGTGACGCCGAGGGGCTGGCGGATCATCATCTCGTCGATGCCGCGGGCGACGTCTTCGAGGTTGTAGCCTTGCATCATCATCGGAATGCCGCAGGCGACCTCCACGTTTTCAATCGCGCGGCGCATCTCGGCTTTGGCTTCAGTGAAAGTCTTGCCGTTTTCCTGGGTGATTATGCGGGCGATGTCGTCGAGGTGATCTTCGAGCAGCATCTTCAGCTTGAACAACGGCTGGATGCGGTCTTCGGGCGGAGTGCGACGCCATTCGGGGAAGGCAGCGGCCGCGGCTTCGACGGCCTGATTGACTTCCGCAGCGTCGGCGAGCGGGACTTGCGCGAGTACTTCGCCGGTGGCGGGATTGATTACGTCGCGCCACTCTTGCTTCGATGAACCGGCTGGGGAGCCGGTCCATTGGCCGTTGATGTAGTTGGTGAGTCGAAGTGCGGGGGGTGCGGCTACTGGGGTCATGGGTTGCCTCTGCTATTTGCGAAAGTTTCGACACGCGAGTCCTGTGGCACTGCGCGGAGTTGCATAGGTCCTCCGCGCCAAAAGGCGCGCGCAGGATGACAATTGATGTTGTACTACTATCCACTGAGAAATCTTTCGGTAGTAATTATGATACCGCGTTACAGGGGTCCGTCGACTGCCGTTGATCTTCGCGCGTTCCACCAAGAGCGATCGCATCATGGGATTGCCTTGCTTGCTGATCGCTCTCAACAGTTTCTTCCTGCGGGCATACGCATCGACGCACATCGATATACAAACACTAACTAACTCTTAACCACATCTCCCACGGCCCGCCACGCCTGGTTGATCGCCTCATCTGTGTAGGCGTAAGCGCCCGCGTCCGCGTTGGCGATCGCGATTCTCCCGAAAGTCTTCCGTGCTACTTCGCAGGGAGTCTCGCCGCCCTCCAGCCAGAAAGAATCAAACAGCGAGTTGTATTCGTAGGCGTAGCCGTGCGGCCAGCGGTTGACTGTAATGGCTGCGATGTCGCGCGCGGGATCGAATCCGCCAGCGCCGAGTGTGCGAACCAGTTGCTCGCGGATCTTTCGCTCCATGGTCTCGAACGTGGTATTGAACAGTTCAATGCGGCCGGCGGTGTGCTGCTCCCGCGAAGGTCTTCCTGGTTTGCACGGAGTCTTCATCATGTGAACCACGATCGGTTCTTCCGGCTTGCGCGCGCATTCGTAGCCGCCAATGCTCACAGCTAAATCGAGACCAAAGCGTGTGTGGTAGCCGCCCGGAGCGTAGACCGCGTTCGTGTTCAACTTCTGGAACGACTTCCAGTCGCGCAGCGCAACGTTAGTGTAAAGCAAGGGAACCTTTTGCGCCGAGGCGAGTGCGTCCTTCTGCTTCTGCGGCAGGTCTTGGCAAATGTAAGGGATCACCACGTGCCAACACGCCAGAATGCAGTTTTTTGCCTTCGCGGTATAGACCTTGCCACCGCGCGCGTAGGCTACTTCGACTTCCTTCGCGCTCGCCGCATCGCCCACGTGCTTCACGCGCACGGCTGTGCTATTCAGCCTGATCTTCACAGGCGAAGCAGCCGAGTCGAGTTTCGAATAATTGGCCTTCGCCAGAATCACGTCCGTCGCGGAGTTCCCCGGAATCGTATCGGGAATCAGCTTGCGCACCAGCATGCGGGCAATGCTGGAATTGCCATCGGGAAAGTGAAAGAAATATTTTCCCGCCTCTTCATTCGGAATTGTGTCGCGATTCATCCCTTTGCCCGGCGTGGAGTCGAGCTTCAGCCCTTCGAAGCCTGGCAGCTCCAATCCCCACGCATCCTGGGCGGACACGGCGTCGATTCCCAAACCAAACAGTGGCTGCGGCATGGGCTGGTAGAGTTTCACCACGTCCTCGTGAACTTTAACAATGTCCCGGAGATACGTCGCGTAGCTCATGCGTGCCAGCTTCGCCTTCTTCTCAGTAGAGTTCAGGCCCGGAAAGTAATCGTGCTTGTCATGACGCAACCGATCCAGATCGCTCTTGGCCTGCGCGGCGAGCGGCGCGTTCGCGAGGAATTCCTTCCACTGGTCTTTATCAGAGGGCATGACTTCATCTTCTTCACCGCCTCGCAATGAAGCAGGGCCGACCACGAGGCGATCCACTCCAAAAGTTTCTTTGTCGAAAAAGATTGTTGAACGCAAACCGAGCGAGCGATAGAGATTCGCATCGTGATACTTGGGATAGGAGCCGACGTCGATGCCCAGTTCTTCAATCAGGCCCCGTGCTTCTTTGCTGTAGGGCGCGGGGCTCTCGATCGAATAGGTTCCGCCGAAGCCGAGGCGGAAGGCGTTGCCGACGCGGAACTCGTTGCGCTTGGCGTGTCCGCCAAAGTCGTCGTGGTTATCGAGAATGAGAATGCGGGCGTTCGCGCCAGCAGACTTGCGATAGAAGTGAGCGGAAGAAAGGCCGCTGATGCCGCCCCCGACGACGATGAGATCGTAGGTTTCGCCGGTATCTTGCGGGGCGCCGGCTGCGTCCCAGAAAGTGCCGTCGCGTAAGGCGTGCGCGGAGTCGAACGAGCCGGGATGGCTGCCGCGCAATCCGGTGAGCGCGGGGGGATAGTACCCGGGCGACTTTTCGGGATCGCTGTCGGCAGCGTCGAACAGCTGCCACGGCATCATGGCAGCGCCTGCGGTTACGGCCATGCCGTTCAAAAAGTCACGGCGCGTGATGTTGCGCTTCATTCCCAGGTCATGGTCTTTCCAGTCGCTCAAACGGCCTCCCGTGTGTTTTGCTGATTCGCCGAACCGATTAGTTCCGGACTCAACGGCAAGCTCACCTATCCTTCGGCTTTCTTCACGGCCAACTCCGCGCCCTGGAATCCGATGCGGCTGTGGGTACCGTCGCAGAACGGCTTGTTCACGGAACCACCGCAGCGGCAGAGAGAAAAGGCGGGCTTGCCGGTGAGGTCGTATTGGGTTCCATTAACGTCGACGAGTTCGATGGAACCTTCAGGGGCCTCGACGCGGTAGGGGCCGTTGGGACGGACTGTGATTTTTATTTGAGCCATGACTTTGATTCCTCCAACCTTACGGGTTTCTAGTAAGGCTAAAAGATATCATTAAGTGGTGGCCTTCCCAAAATCCCGATGAGCCAACAAACAAAGTCAAAAGCAGCGGGCAGGAGTGCCCGCTCCACACAAGCCCACTCCACACATGCATTCTTCACACAAGCACATCTATGCGGCGAGGGAAGCGGTTGACACCAAGCTGCGGTACAGTTCGAGATAATCGTCGATCATGCGCTTGGTGGTGAAACGTTCGCGGGCGCGGGTGTAGGCGCGGTCGGCGTAGGCATGGCGCAGGGCGCGGTCGGCATCGAGTTGGCGGAGGGTGGCGGCCAGGCTGCTGGCGTCGTTGGTGCGGAAGTAGAGGGCGGCATCACCCCAGACTTCGCGAAAGCTGGGAATATCGTTGGCGACGATGGCGCAGCGGGAGAAGGCGGCGTCCAGAGCAGACATGCCGAGAGGTTCATAGCGCGCGGTGGCGGCGTAGACGGCGGCACGGCTGTAGAGAGCGCGGAGTTGTGCTTCGGTCTGCGGGCCGCGGATGGCCACGCAACTCTGATCGGTAGAAACTTTCACGTCGGCACGGATCGGGATGCGGGGCAGCGGTACAGTTTGCTCGGCTCCGACGATGCAGACGGAGAACGGCTGGGCGTGTTGCGTGAGCAGGAAGACTTGCTTGCCGGCGTCGAGCAGGCGGCCGACAGAGAGAACGGAGTCGTCCTTACTGACATAAGGGTTGAAGAAGATGGGATTGCGTCCGGGATAGATTACAGCTTCGCGGCACGGACGCGCGTAGGTAGAGCAAAGGTTCTCGAGCATCCAGGCCGAGGGCGCAACCACCGCATCGGCGGCAGCGATGCCGCGGTGGATAGTATCGCGATACCACTTCAGCCAGCGGGTTGGGCGTGGCGTACAACCTTGCACGGCTTGGGTCCAGGTAATGACGTCGCCGTGGGCCATAACCACGCGCGGAATATCGACTGGAAGATTTGCGTGGCAGAACTGGTGGAGGTGCAGCAGGTCAGGCTTAACTTCGCGCACCAGGTTGAGAAGAAATTCTGAAGAATCGGGGAGATCGTTCGGGGCGTCGTCCATCCACTCCAGGCGGAAGGCCGTGGGACGATATTCGAGGCCGTGGAGAAGGTCCATCCACACAGTTTGGTCGGGTAGGGGAATCTCGCCGAATGTGACCAGCGTGACTCGGACGCCGCGAGTGACCAATCCCGTGACCAGTTCGCGCGTGTAGGTCCAGGCACCGGACATAGTATCGGCTGTGACCAGGACGTGCACAGAACCTCCGAGAGCGTGCGGGATGCCGTGGTGGAGGCGGAATCCGGCGTGTGGCGCTGGTTCATTCTAGAACCAATGGGGCGAGGCGTCGAAGAATTTTTTAAGAGTGAGGCATCTGCAAGATCTTGCACGTCTCATGCGTGTATCACACTCGCACGGCCGGGCTTGCGCCCGGCGTGGACAGGCCGCGCAGAGCAATAACGCAAAAAGGGTTAGATCGAGAACAGAATCAGTCGGCGCCCAGGCGCTGCCGCATGTCGCGGGCAAGATTGTCGATAATACGAATTTTCTCCACTGCGGGGTGGGGGACGCCGGGGATGGCCATGGCGAGATCGCAGGACAGCAACATGGCGGTGAGTGATTCAAACATCTCGCTGCGAATCTGTTGCTCGACGGAACGGCGGGCCTGGGTTTCCTCACGGGTGCGGCGGTGCAGGGCGGAGCGGACCTCGCGCAGCAAACGCTCCATGCCGGTGACGGCAAAGCTGAGGTAGACGGGGAAAGCTGTGCCCAGGTGTTGCAGCATCTGGTCGCTTTCGGCAGGCTCGTTCTCAGCGAGGAATTGATCGATGACGACCGTCGAGTAGTTGTGCTCGCGCAACCGCGCCGTGCCCTGCTGCAGGTTTTCTGCCCAGTGGGTTTCGTTACCAGTGGCATCCTTCAGCGTGACAGTACACTCTTGGCCGCGTGCCGAAGGGGTGATGAGTAGGATCATGCTCTTTCCATAGCACGCGACGCGCCAGAACCGGCGGCGTTGAAAAAACAGGGTTTAGACGGTGATGGCAAGTGGGGTATTCCCGTTGTGGAACGTGCATGAGGTCGAACTCTTTTCATAAGCGAACGGGATGTTTGACTGACGCCGGTTGCGCAGAACGACCTCGGTGCTCTGTTGTGCGCGAAATGGCCACTGAATTTTGCTCACGCTCCATCTTGAACGATCTTGCTTGCACGCTCTTGCTTGCACGCTCTTGCTCAAACGAGCTAGCTCTGCGCGGCTGCGTAGTCCTTGAGCTTGCGATACAGAGTCGTCTTGCCGATGCCCAGCAGGCGCGCGGCCTGCAGCTTATCACCATGCAATTCTGCGATCGCATTAAGAATCGTTTGCCTTTCCAGTTCGGCCATAGGAACGATCTTTTGGCTGTGTCCGTTGCCATTGGAGGGCGACGGGATTTGTGTACCAGCGATGGCCGAAGGCAAATCGCCCACATGGATCAGAGGGCCGCTGGTAAAGGCGCAGGTGCGCTCCAGACAATTTTCGAGTTCGCGCACGTTGCCGGGCCAGTCATAAGCCAACATGACCTTGACGGCCTCGTCGGTGAGAATTTTTTCCTGTCCCGCAGCGCGCATAGAGCGCTCCATAAAATGAGCGAGGAGCAGAGGGATATCCTCGCGGCGCTCGCGCAAGGCGGGGATGCGCAGGCTGAGAACGTTAAGGCGAAAATAAAGGTCGCGACGGAAGGAGCCCTCCATGACCGCCTGCTCCAGGAGGCGGTTGGTGGCGGCGAGGATGCGGACATTAATGGGAATGCGGCGGGTGCTGCCGACTGGGCGAATTTCTTTTTCCTGAATGGCGCGCAGAAGCTTGGCCTGCAGGTCGATGGGAAGTTCGCCCACCTCGTCAAGAAATACGGTTCCACCTTCGGCGATGGCGAGTAATCCGTCCTTGGCTTGATTTGCGCCCGTGAACGCGCCTTTCACATAGCCAAACAACTCGCTTTCGATCAGCGTGGGCACGAGCGAGCCGCAATCGACCGGGATGAACGGTTTGTCATGGAAAGGCCCGGAGTAGTGAATGGAGCGCGCGACCATTTCCTTGCCGGTACCGCTCTCGCCCAGAATCAGCACAGGATGGGAGCTGTTGGCGGCTTTGGCGATGATGCGGTAGAGCTTCTCCATTTCGGGCGCGCGGCCGACGATTCCGCCGTAACCTTGTTTGGACTTAAGCTTCTCGCGCAGTATACGGTTTTCGCTTTTCAGCTTGAGGTGGTTGGATACCCGCTCCAGCAAGAGCTTGAGTTCGTCGACGCTGAAGGGTTTGGTGACGTAGTCGTAAGAACCATTCTTCATGGCTTGCACCGCCGACTGCACGGTACCGTAACCAGTCACCACTACTACGAGTGCTTCGGGCCGCTGGGCTTTAATCTGGCGGAGAGCTTCCAG
>Ga0307478_10002320_pt1 | contig 15130 bp, 9 predicted proteins | sample atmos_gasesECM4C_2_FD_203713 | JGI IMG/M metagenome (GOLD analysis project Ga0307478, IMG submission 203713) | Hardwood forest soil microbial communities from Morgan-Monroe State Forest, Indiana, United States - atmos_gasesECM4C_05 | ecosystem: Environmental > Terrestrial > Soil > Temperate...
GAACTTGATCAACCAAATCGAAAAGAATCATCTTCAGTTCCACAATGGCGCAGGCTCGCAAATCGCCCAAGAAAGCCCGCCGCGGCACTTGCAACTTTTCGTTAGTCACTATAATGTAAGGGCCACTAACTAAATTAAGCCGCGCACCCCAGGCGGCGCGCCAAGCGGGAGGGGCGAAATCATGCGCCGCGCCAAAACTGCCTTGCGAAGGGCGCCCACGTCCGACGACGTCAGCACCGCAGCGCCCAAATCAACGCGCAGTGGTCCGTCGTTGATAAAAGGTCAAGCTACCGGCCTTCGCGAACGCAAAAAGGAACGCCTCCGCCAGCAGATCGTCGAAACCTCACTGCACCTCTTTCGCCAGCGCGGCTATGAGAACACTCGCATAGACGACATTGTGCAAAGTCTTGAAATCAGCCAACCCACGTTTTTCCGCTATTTCCCCAGCAAGGATGCGGTCTTGCGCGAAGTCGGGCGTCGCGCGTTCGCCCGCCAAGCCGAAAGCCTGAAATTGGAGCTATCGTCCAAAGCCACCACCGAACAGCGCTTGCGCCGCTTTTACGAAAGCCTGGGAAATGTCACCGAGGTAGGCCGCCCGCTATGGCAGGCCGTAATCCTCGCCGGTGCGATGGATCCAGTCCGCTCCCCGGAATTGCGCGGAGCGGAAGCGGCGGCTGTCAGTCTCTTGCGCGAAATCATCGCCGAGGGCCAGAAAAACGGCGAGATCACTCGCGATTTTCCCGTCGTCCACCTGGCAGAATTCATGGAAGGCCTTTTCAACACCGTCGTCCGCCAATGGGCCGTGGATCTTACCGGACCTCACAAACTCACCGAGCGCGTGCGTAATGCGGTTGAATTTTTCTTGCGCGGCGCACGGCCATAGTCGGCGGCGCTCGCGATGAAAGCCGCCGTCCTCCGCGAATTCAGAGAGCCACTCAGCATCGAAGAAGTCGCACAACCCATTCCCGGCGCCGATGAAGTGCTGATCGCCGTGGATGCTTGCGGCGTATGTCATTCAGACTTGCATCTCGCCGATGGTGATTGGCCCCAACTCGTGCCCATCACCAAACGGCCGCTGATCCTCGGCCACGAAATAGCCGGTCGTGTCGTCGAAAAAGGTTCTTCCGTCGATTCGCTCAATCTTGGCGATCGTGTCGGCGTTCCCTGGCTGCACTGGTCGTGCGGCGAATGTGAATTCTGCCGCGAGAGCAATGAGAATCTCTGCGTCCAACAAAAAATCACGGGCGTAACCGTTGACGGCGGCTACGCCGAGTTCGTCAAAGCTCCCGCGAGCCACACCGTGAAAATTCCTGACGCGCTTCCCAGTGCGGACGCGGCGCCTCTCTTCTGCGCCGGCGTCACTGTTTTTCGCGCCTTGCGACACGCGAGCATAAAGCCCGGCCAGCGCCTGGCGGTTTTCGGTGTCGGCGGTCTCGGTCACCTGGCCGTACAGATCGCCAGGGAATTGGGAGCACTCATCACTGCCGTGGATGTCTCCGACGAAAAGCTCGCGCACGCCGTAAGCCTCGGCGCATCGGCCGCTCTCAATGCCGCCAGTGTAAATGTCGTGAAGGAACTTCGGCGCGCGGGCGGCGCGCATGTCGCACTGGTCACCTCTGCATCCAAAGCGGCGTACGACACAGCTTTCAAATCTGTCCGGCCCACTGGAATTTTACTGGTCGTCGGACTTCCTTCTGAGCCCATCTGCTTCGCCCCCATCTCGATGGCGGCGTCCGAGATTCGCATCCGGGCATCCTCGGTCGGCACGCGTGAAGATCTCCGTCACGTACTGGCCATGGCAGCGAACGGTAAGCTCCACTGCCAGGTCGCCTCCCGCCCCTTGGCGCAAGCGAACGAAGTGCTCGCCGAATTGCGAAATGGGACGGTCTCTGGCCGCATCGTACTTACACCTCGTTAGTGCCTCGACGCAGTTCACGCCGGATTTGCGCTCGCCGCTAGTCTAGAGCGCCCCAGATGGCGCCATCCATATTCCTGATGTGCCTCATCCGTTTTCGTGTTGACGTTAGTAACTCTAATGTGATACCTACACTCACAATTCGTGTGAAACGGCTGGGGTGACCGTGCAACTGCAGCGCCGATACCGCGAAGAGCCGTCTCCAAAAATTTCTCGAGCGGAACTCCCAATGGACCCTGCGTCCCAATCTCGTTGCCGCTTTCCCCAAGGCCGAGAGACCGTGCCGCGGCCCTGCCGGCAAGCAGGTCGCGGTGCCCGGCTAGAGCCGCAGATGCTTTCCGAAATCCTTTGTCGCCGCGGTCCCCGAATCAGGCAGCGTCATTCTCCCCACGGTCCAGCCGCAGAGGTGTCCGCAGAATTTAAAGGAGGAGCCATGAGAGCAATAATCTCATTCGTAGGTGTCCTGGTGCTGACGTTCTGTGCGCTGCCGGCGGTTCCGGCAGCGCACGCCCAAGGAGTCGGCGATTCGGGCAGCCTCAGCGGGACGATCACCGATCCCTCGGGCGCTCTGGTCCCGAAAGGCACCGTGACGGCATTGGATTCTACCCACGGCGTGCAGCTTGTCGTCTCCGTAGACTCCAACGGCCAATATCGTTTCAGCAATCTTCCTCCCGGCGCCTACGACGTCACCGCACAAATAGCCGGATTCGCAAAGCTCGTACAAAAAGGCGTCGTGATCACCGTGGGTCAGACCGCCAATCTGGATTTTCATTTGCAGGTGGCCACCACAAGCTCATTGGTGGAAGTTTCTGCGGCGCCCCCCGTGGTGGAAACGGAACGCGGCAGCCAGGCCAATACGATCACCCAGGATTACATTGAGGATCTGCCGATTGACCGCCGCGACTACCTCAACTTTACTTTGCTGCTGCCGGGCGTCTCCGATTCCACTCGCCTCGCGGACGACCAGGACTTTCGTGTCAAGCAGACACCGCAGAGCGGCCTTTCTTTCTACGGCAGCAACGGCCGCGGCAATAGCGTCACGGTTGACGGCGGTGAAACCCAGGACGATGCCGGCGGCGTGCGCCTCACCGTCAGCCAGGACGCCGTCCAAGAGTTCCAGGTGAACCGCAGCAACTACGCGGCGGACCTCGGCGGCGCGAGCGGCGCCTCGGTGAACATCGTCACAAAATCCGGCACCAACGCGGTGCATGGCAGCGCTTACAGCTATTTTCGCAATAGCGGCATGGATGCGCGCGACCCCTTCGCCTTTAGCCAGGCGCTCGCGCCCGGAGCCGTCTTCGATCCCACCGCACCGGATTCCGAAGGCTCTCCCGTCAAGGATTCCCTCGCACGCTATCAATTCGGCGGTAACGTGGGCTTCCCGATCCACAAGGACAAGACTTTTGCCTTCCTCGCCTTTGAAGGCTTGCGGCAAAATTCCCAGAATGCCGTTCCCCTACTGACGAATACGGATATTTTTCGCCCAACGGCCGATCAGAACGCCGTTATCAACGCGCTCCAAAACACCCCGACAACGGTTCCATGCCTAAATAATCCGAATGGTACGGTTGTCAACTTGCCTGGCCCTGCGTGTGCGTTCGAACTCCAGCAAGCCTTGACGGTCAGCCAGTCCACGGGCCTGAGCGCAGGGCAAAGCGCAATCAACGCATTCCTCGTGAACGAGCTGGAATCAAACGGAGGATTGTTTAATTACAACACACGCCAGTACCTGTTTAACGGACGTCTCGATCATCACATCAGCGAAGCGGACTCCATTACTCTGAGCTACAGGTATGGGCACGACTTGGAAGAGAATCCCGACGTGCAATCGCTGACGGGTTTTTCTGCCGGCAGTTCGATCCACAACTATGACAACAATCTTCAGGCCGCCTGGTACCACGTCTTCAGTCCGCGGACCGAGAACGAGTTCCGCTTTCAGTGGGATTACAACAGCTTCAACGTAATCCCCAACGAGCCCGGAGAGGTGGGGTTACAGATCGCTGGCTTCGCGAACAATCTGGGTACGAATATATTCCTGCCGAATTTTACGATCCTCCGCCGTTATGACTTCGCGGACAACGTAACCGTGATCCGCGGCAACCACACCGTCAAATTTGGAGGCGAGGCGTTGTTTCGCGGCAATCACACGGAATCTCACACGTTTTTTCCGGGCCGCTTTGTCTTCGGCGCGCTGCCTGGGTTCGCGCTCAGCTCCTGCCTATCGAACCCCAACGGCCCCATAGTGCCTGGAAACCCGGCCGCTTCCGGTTGCGGTCTGCCGGGCACCTTGAATTCGTCCGAGATCAATTCGCTGCAAGCGGCCTCCCTCGGAGCGCCTCAGGTATATCAACAGGGTTTCGGCAACGCGGACTATCCCGCTTATACCCGGCCGCTATCGGGAATCTACCTGCAGGATTCCTGGAAAATAACGTCCAATTTCACCCTGAACTACGGTGTCCGGTACGAAATTGATTCGCAATATCGTCCTCTGAATACCTACTATGGCGATATCGCCCCTAGGCTGTCCTTCGCGTGGGATCCATTCAAAGATCACAAGACCGTGATCCGCGGCGGCTATGGAATTTTCTACGGGCCGATTGATGCTCAGATTCCTCAAGTGGACTTGAGCCTCGGAGTGCTGAACAAGAACAGAAGCACCGTCGAAAATCAGAAAAATAAAGCGCAGGTTCCGGACCAAGTCCTCAATGCCCAAAACACCTGCGGGATTGGCGTCACGAATCCCCCCATCAACCTCGGCTTTCCGGGGAATGGAAGCAGCCCTTGTAACCGGGACATTTCCATTTATGTGGATCCAGGCTTCAGCATTCTTCCATTCGTTCAGTCCGCGGGACAGGTATTTACGGGTCTTTTTGGCACGCCAGCGCCTCCGGGGAACGCTCCCGGCGCGAATAAGATCTCCTGCACGATTCCGGCGCCGGGGACAAGCGCTTGCATTACGCCAGCCGATGTCGCCAACTTCGGCATTTTCGTCCAGAACACCGGTCAACTTTCGCCCCTGACCGTATTGTTCAGCAATCCGCCTAACTACAAGCCGCCTTACTCGCAGCAGGCTTCGTTCGGAATTGAACGTGAAATCACGCCCGGCTTTTCAGTTTCCGCGAGCTTCATTTATTCACACACGACCCGTCTACCAGTCGCGATCGATACCAATCTTCTGCCCACGACGCCCATGAGCACAGTGACCTTGGCGAATGGGAAGTCAGTTTCCTACCGGAACTGGAACCTTGTCCCGCAGACCGACCCGCTCTTCGGAACCGAGGGCCTCCCATGCGCCGCGACGCCGGCGAACCCCACTCAGCCATTCAACTGTTTTGTAAACCCGCTGATCATCCAGAATAACCAATACACTTCCGCGTCCTCCGGCTTGTACGAAGGCGGTATTTTCGAAGTCCATAAGCGCTTCAGCGACAACTTTACGTTTTTTGGAAATTACACCTTCAGCAAAGCCTTCGACACCGGAACCGATTTCAACACCGATTTTGGTCCGCAAGACCCCACGGATTTGGGCTTGGACCGCGGCCTTTCCGAATTTGATGAACGGCACAAGGTCGTGTTGGCAGGAGTGTTCAGCGGGCCTTCACAGAATCGCTTCTTGTCCGGCTTTCAGCTCTCGCCGATTTTCCAGTATCACAGCGGCCACCCCTTCAACCTTCTCGCCGGCGGCGCGGTCAACGGGAACAATCACATTACCAACGAGCGTCCCATCGGCGCCCCTCGCGATACCGGGCTCGGTCCCAATTACATTGATTTCGATATGCGCTTGAGCTGGCAGCACAAAATAGGGGAAAGGGCCACGCTGCAGCTTACGGCGGAGGGTTTCAACATCGCCAACCGCACCAACTACGCCAGCGTCAACAACGAGGTCAGTCCTCTCTTCGGCTTCCAGCCCGGATTCACTACCTTCAACGTGCACGGAAGCGCGGCACTATCGCCCAGCACGCCCCTCGGCTTCACCTCTGCGTTTCCCAAGCGCGAGGTTCAGTTGGGCGTGCGGATGAGTTTCTAGGTTCGGAGAAGGCCCACGGCAATGGTCCGCCTCTGCGGACCGTCGCCGTGTTTCGCAAAATTTGATCGCATCATCGCACTACCCGAAGTTCGTCTTGCGAAATTTGAAGTGAAGGGAGGAATTAAAATGCGGCCACGATACACACGGACAGCGTTTCTTATTTTGTTTACGTCGGTTCTAATTCTCGCCGCCGCGCAATCATCGCGCGCGCAAGCCAGTCTCACGACCAAGACTGGAACCCTTAGCGACGGCGCTACGTATTTGATCGAGGTCCCTTCCGATTGGAACGGAACGCTGTTTCTCTATAGCCACGGCTACGTTGTCCCGGGCAGCCCGAATCCCGCCACCGACGTCGGCGATCCGGCCACCCGCGCTTTCATGCTCGCAAACGGATTCGCTCTCGCCGGCTCGTCGTACGCCACCACCGGCTGGGCGATTCACGAAGCGCTCAGCGACCAAATCGCCGTGCTCGACGTCTTCGATTCGGCTTTCGGCCATCCCGTCAGCACGATCGCGTGGGGACATTCCCTGGGCGGCATTATTACCGCGGGGCTGATTCAGCGGAATCCGAAGCGCTTCACCGCCGCGCAGCCGATGTGCGGAGTGCTGTCCGGCGGAGTTGCCACGTGGAACACAGCCCTCGACGGCGAATTTGCCTTTGAAACCCTGCTGGCCCCCGCAGCCGGCTTGCAACTCGTCAACATCACGAATCCCGACGCAAATTTGACTCTCGCTGAAGAAGTCCTCGCTGCCGCGCAAGCCACGCCGCAGGGCCGGGCGCGCATCGCCCTCGGGGCCGCTCTAAGCGACACACCGGGTTGGTTCACTCCCACCTCGCCCGAGCCTGCGCCTAACGACTTCGCCAGCCAGGAAGCGAATCAGTTCCTTTGGGACCAGCAAGTCGATTTTCCTTTCGTCTTCGCGTTCCGCGCTGAACTGGAAGCCCGCGCCGGTGGAAACGTCTCTTGGAATTCCGACTTGGACTATCGCCGCCAGTTCGAAAAATCCGTCAATCGCGATGAGGTGTGGGCGCTCTATCAAACGGCGGGCCTCAGCCTCGAACGCGACCTCGACACATTGAATCAGGCGGCGCGCATCAAGGCGGATCCCAACGCGGTCAAATATCTCGAACAAAATATTATCTTCAACGGACAAATTGATATCCCGGTTCTCACCTTGCACACCAAAGGCGATGGCTTGGTCGTCGTCGAAAACGAAACCGCCTACAAGGACGTGGTGGACCATGTGGACGATAATCGCCGGTTCCTGCGCCAGACTTTCGTGGACCGCGCCGGTCACTGCGCCTTTACTCCCGCGGAAACGATCGCCGCGGTGGAGACGCTCCTCACGCGGCTCGAGACCGGCCAATGGCCTGACATTAACGCAAATTTGCTCAACGGCGATGCCGCCGCGCTCGGGCCCGACTTCAACATCTTAGTTGTGAGCGGCGTGGTTGTCCCAGTCTCGCCGGCCTTCATTGATTTCACGCCGGCCCCGTACCTCCGCCCTTTTGACGCTCTCACCGCGCACTGCGGTCCCAGAGATCGCGATCGCGATTGTCGCGACGATGACGCATCTTCGGGAACGCACTGAGCGACAGGAGAACCGACGTTCTCGACGCGCCGCGAGAGTCGGCATCCGCGCAGTGAGCGGAAGCTGCGCAGCGCAAGACTTTTTCCGTATGTTGCGATCTAGCGTTAGTAGCTAACATATGATATATACTTACGTTTTATCGCAGTTGCCACTCGGCTTCAGGGCGGCTCGCACCGGGTGAATGTTTCAAACATCTTCGATTTGCATGGCCGCGTCGCCGTCGTCACCGGCGGCTCAGTCGGCCTCGGCCGTCAGATGGCTGAAGGCCTTGCGGAAATGGGCGCGGATTTGGTCCTCTGCGCGCGCAAAAAAGAACGTTGCGTGCAGGCCGCCGGGGAACTGCAAAAGCTGGGCGTTCAAGTCCTCGCGCTCGCTTGCGACGTCAAAGATCCCGCCAGCATTCAAGCGGTTGCTGACGCGACCCTGAAGCATTTCGGGCGCATAGACATCCTGATCAACAACGCCGGCACTTCCTGGGGCGCGCCGGTGGAAACAATGACGCTTGAACAGTGGCACAAAGTCGTCGAAACCAACTTAACCGGAACTTTTCTTTTTTCGCAGGCAGTGGGCAAGACCATGACGGCCCAGCGCCGCGGAAAAATCATCAATATCGCATCTGTAGCCGGTCTGCGCGGCTCATCGCCGAAATTCTCAGCCATCGGCTATTCCGCCAGCAAAGGCGGGGTCATCGCGTTTACGAAAGACCTCGCCTGCAAATGGGGCATGCACAATATTCAGGTGAACGCGATCGCACCGGGATGGTTCCCCACGGACATGTCCGAAAAGGTGATCGAACGCAATAAAGAGTCGCTGCTCGCGGGAATACCCTTGGGACGGTTTGGTGGACCAAATGACTTGAAAGGCGCCGCCATTTTCCTGGCTTCTGGCGCCTCCGACTTTGTCACCGGTCAAATTCTCGCGGTAGACGGAGGTCAGTCGGCCTGATCCGCCGCGCTCTTCGGATTGTGCCAAACGCGCCATGAACATTCCCCTCACCCCTCTCCGCTGCCTGCGTTACGCAGAAGAGCAATATCCTCGCAGAACCGCGGTCGTCTGCAACGGCGAGCGATTTACGTATGCGCAATTTGGCGAGCGCGTCGGACGTCTCGCCGGCGCGCTCCGTCAGGCCGGCGTAAAGCCGGGTGATCGCGTAGCTTTCCTCAGCACCAATTGCCATCGCTTGCTCGAAGCGTATTACGGCGTGCTGGAGGCAGGAGCCGTCCTGCTGCCGCTGAATATCCGGCTCACGCCGAATGAACTCGGCTACGTACTGAACGATGCCGAAGCCAGCATGCTTTTCGTCGAGAAACAGTTTTTAGCCACAGCCGACTCTTTTCGCAAGAGCGTTCCGTCGATAAGAAAGTTCTGCCAATTAGACGGCACGCCCACCGAACCCTGGCTCGCGCCACAAAACTACGAAACCCTTCTGGCGGCTGCTACGCCTCATCGTGCGGATATCTCGACCATCGACGAAAACTCCCTCGCCGAGCTTTTCTACACCAGCGGCACCAGCGCCAACCCTAAAGGCGTAATGCTCACGCACCGCAACGTCTACCTTCATGCTCTGCACGTCTCTCTGGGCCATCACACCGAAAAGGGCGCCGTCGAACTTCACACCATCCCGCTCTTCCACGCCAATGGCTGGGGTGTCGCGCATTTCCTCACGTTGCTCGGCGGCACTCACGTAATGATGCAGCGCTTCGATCCCAAGGAAGTTTTCCGGCTCATCGAAAAAGAAAAAGTTCACTCCTGCAGCCTCGTCCCTATCATGGCCACGGCGCTCGTGAACTGTCCGGAGCGGCAAAATTACGACTTGACCAGTCTGCGCCGAATCACCATCGGCGGCGCCGCGTCCTCGCCCACCCTCGTGCGCGAAGTCGAAGAAAAAATCGGCTGTGAATGTTATTCCGGCTACGGCCTGACGGAAACGGCGCCGGTGCTTTCAGTCTCTCCCATGAAGGTCGGAATAGATTGGCGGGGCGAGCAGCGCTTCTCGGGTCAGGCGATGACGGGCTTCGCGATTCCGGGCGTCGAGCTGCGCGTGGTTGATCCGAATGATCGCGAGGTCCCGCGCGACGGCCAGTCCGTCGGTGAAATCGTCGCGCGCGGCGACGGCATCATGGAAGGTTACTGGCGTCAGCCGGACGCTTCGGCCGACGCTCTGCGCGGCGGCTGGTTCCACACCGGCGACATGGCTACCATGAACGAAGACGGTTACCTACTCATCGTTGACCGCAAAAAAGATATCATCGTCAGCGGCGGCGAAAATATTTCTTCGCTCGAACTGGAAAAGGCCATCCTCGCGCATCCCTCTGTTTTCGAAGTCGCCGTGATACCCGTTCCCGACGCCAAGTGGGGCGAGGTCCCCAAAGCGCTGGTCGTCTTAAAGCCGAATACTGTCGCCACAGAACCCGAGCTCAGCGAATTCTGCCGCTCGCGTCTTGCCCACTACAAATGTCCGCGATCCTTCGAATTCGTGGACGCTCTGCCCAAAACCGGCACAGGAAAAGTCCTGAAAAAAGATCTGCGCAAGAAATACTGGCAAGGCAAGGAGACCATGCGCCCCGACTTCGTTGCGTCGGCTCCTGCACAACCGACCGATCCGAAATTGAAGTCGAAATCAAGCGCGTGAGCGATCTGCGTCCAGGACGATTCGTGCCGATACCTAAGACAAGCCGGATGTGTGTTGCGTCCCCCGAATCGAAGGAGTCGAATCCATGGATTTGAACCTGACCGAAGACGAATTGGCTTTTCGCGATGAACTCCGCGCCTGGCTCGCAACAAACGTCCCCAAGGACTGGTCCGACTGGCGCGAAAAACCGATCGAAGAATCCTTCCCGTATCTGCGCGCCTGGCAACGCAAACTCCAGGAAGGCCGCTGGGCCGCGGTTTCCTGGCCCAAGGAATACGAAGGCCGCAGCGCCACTTTGATGCAACAAGCCATCTTTTGGGAAGAAATGGCGCGTGTCGAAGCGCCGCCCATGGCCAATTCCCTCGGCCTCGGACTTATCGGCCCCACCATCATCGCCTTCGGTACAGAGGCTCAAAAGAAACGCTACATTCCGAAAATTCTCAGCGCCGAAGAAATCTGGTGCCAGGGCTTCTCCGAACCGAACGCCGGTTCCGACCTCGCCGGCTTGCAAACCGAAGCGGTCCTCAACGGCGATCACTACATCGTCAATGGCCAAAAAGTGTGGACCAGCTACGGATGGGTTGGCAATTGGTGCGAACTCGTCGTGCGCACTGATCCGAACGTGCCCAAACACAAAGGCCTCACCGTGCTCCTGGTGGACATGAAATCCCCTGGCGTGGAAGTTCGTCCTCTTCGTCAGATGACCGGAGAATCCGAATTCAACGAGCTGTTCTTCCGCGATGTAAGAGTCCCGGTCGCCAATGTTCTGGGCAAAGTGAACGACGGATGGAACGTGGCCATGAGCACCCTGATGTACGAACGCGGTTCCTATGGCGCCCGCCTGCATCTTACGTTCAAGCGCTACATCACTCGGCTCATCGAACTTGCTCGCAAGACTCAACGCAACGGCCGGTCCGCCGCGGAAGACCCCATCATTCGCCAGAAGCTTGCACAATGCAGCGCCGAAATCGAAATCATGCGCTTCAATCAGATGCGCGCTTTCAGTCGTCTCACCGCCACCGGAGTTCCCGGTCCCGAAGGCTCCATCCAGAAGATTTTCTGGAGCGAGCTTAATCAGCGCCTGCAGCAAATCGCTCAGGAATTGCTGGGCTCCTACGGCCAATTGCTCGCCGAGGATCCTCGCGCGGTTGACAAAGGTCTCTGGTCGTACGCGTACTTGCGCACTCGCGGCAATACCATCGAAGCCGGCACGTCCGAAGTGCAGCGCAACATCATCGGCCATTTCGTCCTCGGACTTCCCCGAAGCTACTAAAAGGACACGCCATGCAATTCGGTCTAAGTGAAAGCCAGGAATTTCTCAAGGACAGCGCCCGCAAATTCTTCGCAGGTGAATGTTCCAGCGCGGAAATGCGCCGCCTGATGGAAACCGATACGGCGTACGACCCGACGTTGTGGTCCAAACTGGTCGACCAGGGCTACACCGGCATTATTTATCCGGAAGCGTACGGCGGAGTCGGCCTCGGAAAAGTAGAACTGATGCTTCTGATGGAAGAAGCGGGACGAGCGCTGCTGCCGGGCCCGTTTTTCTCCACCGCAGTTCTCGCGGGCTCGATTCTGGATACCGTCGCCACCCCCGCGCACAAGAGCAAGTACCTCGCACCTATCTGCCGCGGTGAAGCTCGCGCCACGGTTGCAATCCCGGAAGCCAGCGGAAGCTGGAACCCGCAAGACGTACAGCTCACTGCATGCGGCGGAAAGCTGACCGGCGAAAAATATTTTGTCCCTGACGCCGCTGTCGCCGATTTCATCATCGTAGTGGCACGGAATGGCGTCTTCATCGTGGATCCCAAAGCCAGCGGCGTGAAAATATCTCCGATGACCGGCATGGATCTCACGCGCAAACTCTACGCCATCGAATTTAGCAACGCTCCGGCGGAAGAGATCGGTGCCATCTCCAATCTACCGCGCGCTCTCGATATCGCCACTGCCGCGCTCGCCGCGGAATTGGTCGGCGGCATGCAACGGACTCTCGATCTCACGGTCGAATACGCCAAAACCCGCAAGCAATTTGGCAAGCCCATCGGCATGTTTCAAGCGGTCCAGCATCAATGTGCGGACATGTATCTTGAGACCGAGAGCGCCCGCTCCGCTGTCTACTATGCCGGCTGGGCGCTGGAAGAAAATTCGCCCGATGCTGCGACGGCCGTTTCCATAGCTAAAATGTACGCAAGCGATGCTGCCCGCACAGTCGGTAACCGCGGCATTCAGATTCACGGCGGTATGGGTTTCACCTGGGAAAACGATATTCACCTGTATTACCGCCGAGCGAAAGCGTCCGAAACAGCTTTTGGCGATGCCACATTTCATCGTGAACGCATCGCCTCGCTGGTGATTGACTCTGACTGCGTCCCCGCGAAGAGCGAATAAAAATTCAAACCAACGAGCCTCCCATGACCGATCTGGTACAACTCACAAAAGAAAACGGCATTGCCGTCATCACTATCAATAATCCGCCGGTGAACGCGCTAAGCCCCGGCGTCCCCGAAGGCATCGCGCGCGCGATCGAAGAGATCAACAACGACGACGCCGTAAAAGCCTGCGTGCTTATCGGCGGTGGGCGTACCTTCGTCTCCGGCGCGGACATAAAGGAATTCTCGAAAATGCGCTCGGGCGCAGCGCCCGGCACCATGAGTTTTCCGGATCTTCTTCCGCGCATCGAAGACTGTCGCAAGCCCGTAGTAATGGCCATACATGGCAACGCGCTCGGTGGCGGCCTGGAACTCGCGATGGCTGGCCACTACCGCGTCGCTGTCCCCACAGCGCAAGTCGGCCAACCGGAGGTGAAGCTCGGAATTATCCCCGGCGCGCATGGCACTCAACGTCTGCCCCGCCTCGCCGGCGTCGCCAAAGCTGTCGAGATGTGCGCGGGCGGCGCGCTCATCAAAGCCGAGGAAGCACTGAAATTTGGGATCATTGATCGCTTGATCGCAGGCGACCTGCTCGCCGGAGCCATTGCTTTCGCCCGCGAAGTCGCCGCTCAACCCATCCGCAAAACAAGAGATCGTAACGAAAAACTCGGCACACCCGCGGAAAACACCGCCATTTTTGCCGCTGCGCGCGATACCGCTAGGAAGAAGCAGCGCGGTATGATGGCGCCCCTCGCAGCGATTGATACCGTAGAGGCTTCCACAAAACTTCCCTTCGCTGAAGGCTGCGCGTTCGAACGCAAGCTTTTCATCGAGTGTCTCCAGTCGGATCAGTCCAAAGCGCTCATCCACGTTTTTTTCAGCGAACGTGAAGTCTCGAAAATTCCAGACATTCCAAAGGACGCGCCGACCATTTCCATCAATCGCGCAGCGGTCGTAGGCGCGGGCACCATGGGCGGCGGCATCGCCATGGTCCTAGTCAATGCCGGCATCCCCGTTCTTCTGAAAGAAGCGGACCAGCCCGCGCTCGATCGTGGACTCGCCAACATTCAGAAAAACTACGCGAATTCCGTGGCACGCGGGCGTTTCACCGAGCAATTCGCCGAAGAACGTCTGAAACTTATCCAGCCGACTCTCACCTACGACGGCTTCGGCGATGTAGACATGGTCATCGAAGCCGTCTTCGAAGGAATGGCCATCAAGAAAGAAGTCTTCCGCGAACTCGATCGCGTCTGCAAACCCGGCGCGATCCTCGCGACCAACACTTCCACGCTCGATATAGACGAAATCGCGGCAACCACTTCTCGTCCAGAGTTCGTCGTCGGCACGCACTTCTTCAGCCCTGCTAACGTAATGCGTCTGCTCGAAATTGTCCGCGGCAAGCGCACCGGCAAGGAAGTGATTGCCACCATCATGCAGCTTTCAAAGAAGCTGGGCAAAATCGGCGTCCTCGTCGGCAATTGCCGCGGCTTTGTGGGCAATCGCATGTTTCATCCCTACGTCCGCGAATCCGTTTTTCTCGTCGAGGAAGGCGCCAGTGTTGAAGACGTGGACAAGGCGCTCTACGATTTCGGGATGGCCATGGGTCCGCTGGCGGTCGGAGATCTCGCCGGACTCGACATCGGCTGGCGCATTCGCAAGGAATATCGTCATCTCGAAAAACCGGGAATCCGGCAGTCGTTCGCGGGAGATCGTCTCTGCGAGTTGGGCCGCTTCGGCCAAAAAACCGGCGCGGGCTGGTACAAGTACGACGAAAAGCGGCAAGCTTCTAACGATCCGGAAGTTGCCGCACTCCTTCGTCAGTGGGCCGCGGAATCCGGCATCCCGCAGCGCAAAATATCTTCCAACGAAATCGTGGACCGCTGCGTCTATGCGCTAGTGAATGAAGGCGCGCGCATTCTGGAGGAGGGTTATGCCTTACGCTCTTCGGACATAGACATTATATATATCAACGGCTATGGATTCCCGGCTCAGCGCGGTGGCCCGATGTGGTATGCCGACACAGTCGGGTTGAAAGAGGTCTACAAACGAGTCTCCGAATTTCATCGCCAACACGGAGAGTTGTGGCAGCCCGCGCCACTCCTCGAGCGCCTCGCTGCTTCGGGAAAGACCTTCGCGCAGTTCGGCAAGGAAGAAACCGCGGCGGTCTGAACTAAGCGCGTAAACTTCCGTTTCACTGCGCATTTAAGTTGTGGAACTGCGCGCATTTCATCATCACAATATGGTCCGCGCCGTTGCATCGCGTCCGCGGCCGTCTGAAAAATGGGAATTCTCTATCTCGTCCGCCACGGACAAGCGTCGTTCTTGCAGCAGAACTACGACAAATTGTCTTCGCTCGGTGAAGCCCAGTCGCATCTTCTCGGCGAGTACTGGGCGCGCCGCCGCATCAACTTCCAACGCGTCTGCGTAGGCCCGCGCGAACGCCAAAAAGACACGGTCGAATTGGTCCGCGCCGCTTACCACTCAGTGGGCATGGCTTTTCCCGAACCGCTCGTCGTGCCAGAGTTTGACGAGTACTCAGGAGAAGCGGTGCTCAAACACGGTTTGTCCGAAATGGTCGAAACCAATCCAGAAAT
>Ga0307478_10002321_pt1 | contig 15129 bp, 13 predicted proteins | sample atmos_gasesECM4C_2_FD_203713 | JGI IMG/M metagenome (GOLD analysis project Ga0307478, IMG submission 203713) | Hardwood forest soil microbial communities from Morgan-Monroe State Forest, Indiana, United States - atmos_gasesECM4C_05 | ecosystem: Environmental > Terrestrial > Soil > Temperate...
TCTGGGCGTTTCTTCGCGCCACACCTGGCCTTCGCAAAGATGGACACAACGTCATGCTGTACAAGAACGGCATCCCCGATGTCGAGGTCGCCGTCGAGGTTGGCGTCCAGGTCATCGGATCGTTTGCACCAGCCGGGCGGGTCGTCCCGTCGACGTTGCCCGGTTGCCAAGCGGCGACGACAGTCCACCAAGGACCGCCATCGGAGATCGGAGCGGCGCACGATGCGATTCGGGCATGGTGCTCAGCACAACACCGCGAGTTGACCGGCGTCTCGTGGGAGATCTACGGAGATCCCGACCCACGGACTGGCCACTTCGATGTCGCGGTGTACTGGCAGCTTGCCTAGCGCGATCGTGTCGCGGGTCGCGAGGTGGGTCTTCGGGTTCGGCTACGTGGCAGTCTGGGGAATTGTCGGCTGGCTGTACTGGGGGCCGCTGACCGATCTCGACTTCTTCTTTCTACCAGCGGTGCGGATTGCCCTGACGGGCCACCCATTGATGGTTTACATGGTGCGCTTCCAGTCGGTCATTGCGAATGACAACGGACCACTCGGCTTAGTGCCCATCACGGCCGTCGCGGCGATTGTGTCCTGGCTCGGTGGTGGGAACGATACGCGCCTGGTGCGCTCGGTTATCCTGGCCGCCCTCTCGATCTTCTCCCTGTTGATGGCGCGGGAGGCGGTTGCCGCCATCGACCGACTGCGAGGTGCCAGCCTCGTGGGCCTACCGCGAATTCTTGCGTACGGGATCTTTACCGCGTCGCCGATCCTGTGGATCAGTGTCCTTGGTTACGGGCACGTCGAGCAGCCAATCATGCTGTGGCTGGTGTTGCTCGCCGTGCGCACGCTCGCCGACGACCGGGCCCCCGCGACGGGTATTACCTTCGGGCTGGCGTTGCTGACACGAACCCTCGCTGCCCTCCCGCTGATCCCACTGGGACTCCTACTGCTGGCGCGGCGTCGCTGGCGGGCCCTGGGCTGGGTTGCCACGGCCGCCGCGTTTGTCGTCACGCTGGGTGTGTTGCCGTTCCTGATCGCCGACCCGACGGACACGATCTACTCACTGGTCACCCATCGTGGCACGCTTCCGGTCGGCGGCGGATCGATCTGGCAGGTCCTCGTCGGGACGCCGTACGAATGGATCCCGCGGCAATGGGACATCCTCTTCGTGCTCGGTCTGGCCGTGCTGCTCAGTCTTATCGTCATTGCCGCCCGCAAGGACTTGGAGCCCGCATCGCGCGATATCTATGGCCTCCTGGCGTTGACCGCCCTGACGCTCCCTTTATTGGCGAAGAGTGTCTGGCCCTACTACTTCCTCGACGCCTATGTCTTCGGCGCCGTTTGGTGGCTTGGACAGGCCAATCCGCTGGCTATGGTGCGCTGGCCCTGGGGAGCGTCTGTGCCGGTCATTGCAATCATCGGCACGCTGCTCACCGAGTACGAGATGGGGGCGACGGCCAACGGCAAGCGGGTTCCTGAAGGTGTCCTGATGGGCGCGGTGCTCGCCGTGCTCATGATTATCCTGGCCATGTGGCTGCGTCGGGCACGAGTGGCAATCGCCGCGCGTCCTGACCGGTCAGGGCGCGCGCCCGCGCCTACGTCGTCGTGACCGGCAGTTCCTTTTTCAGGTGCTCCACGGCGGCGCGCTGCAGGCGCGAGACGTGCATCTGAGAGATGCCGAGCCGCTTTGCCACTTCGGCCTGCGGTAGCTCGTCGACGAATCGCAAATACATGATCCGGCGCTCGCGCGGTGTCAGATGGCGCATCGCCTGGTCGAGCAGATCCTGGAGCTCCACCTTGTCGAGGTTCTCGTCTTCGCGGCCCAGACGCTCGGTCAGTTGCAGACCGTCATCGTCCCGGGGGGCCGGACCCGTCGACTCGAAGGGAATGGTGCGCTGCGCCGGGCTGGCCTCCATTGCCTCCAGGACCTCCTCCGGCTGCAGCCCGAGCTCCTGCGCGATCTCGTTCACCGACGGCTGGCGGCCGAGCTTGCCCTGCAGACGCTGCTGGGCCACATCAGCCCGCTGCATCGTCTCCTGCAGCCGGCGCGGTACCTTGACTGCCCAGCTCTTGTCCCGGAAGTAGCGCTTGATCTCGCCGACGATGGTCGGCGTTGCGAAGGTGGAAAACTCCAGCCCCCGCTGCGGCTCGAAGCGCTCGATCGCTTGGAGCAGGCCAATATATCCGACCTGCACGATGTCCTCGAGCGGCTCGCCGCGGTTGCTGAATTTCTTGGCCAGGAAGATCACCAGGTTATTGAACAGTTCCACGAGCTGCTGGCGGACCTGGGGATCCTTCGTTTTCTGATAGTTGAGAAAGAGGCGGCGAACGAGGTCGCGATTCGGTCGAACGGTCGTCCGGGCGGGCGTTGGGCTGTCTACTCGATCAGGTATTTGACCATCCTCATCCGCATGCTGCCCGTCTGGCTGTCCACCTGGTAGCGGAGTTCATCGACGAACAGCCGGATCATGTTCAAACCAATCGTTTCATAGTCGAGCTCCGCCTCGCGGCGGGCGCGGCGTGCGTGCTGCTCGACCGCGCGTGGCGGCACGCTCCGGACCTCGACCTCCAGCCGGCGGGGCTGGCTCTTGAAGATCAACTTCAGCTGGCCGTTTCCACTCCCCCACTGCTCGGCGGCGGCGGCGCAGGCGTTCTCGCAAGCCTGGCTGATGGCGATGTTCAGGTCGTCAATCTCCTGGACCGAAAACCCGACGACCGCGCCGAGGGATGCCGCCGCCCGCTTGGCGACGACGATGTAGTCGCCGACGGCCGGGAGCTTCAGCTCCGTGACGTAGGCGCCTGCGGCAGGCGCCTGGTGGCCGGCGGTGGCGGGCTGGTGGCGAACGCGGCTTTCCGTCATGCTTCCTCCCCATGTTGGCCGGCCGTTGATTTGCGGCGGCGGCCGATTCCGCCAACGGCGTCGCGCACGCGATCGCGCCAACCGCCGATGGCGGCGCTAGTGGCATTCATCGCTCGGTCAGCGGCAGTGAACTTATCGTTGACGCCGCTCACCATTTCGTCGATCTGCTGCAAGCTGTGGCGGACCTCCGGGAGTGCCAGCCGCGCTTCGTCGAGCGTCAGGGTCAGGATGGACTCGATGGTCCGGAGGCTCCGCGTCATGTTGAGGAGGGTGAAGGAGGCGAAGAGACTGAACAATAGAAAGCCAACGCCCACGAGCAGGACTCCAACTTGCCAGACCATTTACCCAATCCTCCAGACCCGTCCGGTCACGAGGTATTGACCAAGTTCTACCGCGCCGCGCCCCAGCTTAAACCGGCTGCGCACGGCGAATCCACCGGGTGGCCGCCCATTGGAGCAGGGCCAGCATAGCCAGGTCGTTGATCGGGTGCAGCTCGCCGACCGCTAGCCGGGCCCCCACACCGGCAAGCCCCAGCCCTTCGCCCAGCAGCACGGCGAGCGTGCTCAGGCCGAGGCGGACCAGGTAGCTGGGCGCCCTTGGGGCGACCAGGTAGGCGAGCTGCGTGCCCAGCAGGATGACGAGCATGGCCAGCACGAAGACCGGCGGGACGGGCACAGGCAACGCCGCGAGTCTAGCGCATGCCGGCGGCGACGTTGGCCTGAAACGAAGAGAGGCCCGGCCGCGTGGCCGAGCCCCTCCTGACGTTTGACTTGTCTAGTGCGCCTTGTGGCCGTTGTTGGTCTTGTCGGCGTTCTTGGCGTGCGGGTTGACGTTGGTCGCGCCCGGCAGGACCGGCTGCCACTTCCACGCCTGGCTGTTGGTCGCGGCCGCGGTGTTGCAGGAGTTGCCCGGACGGATGCAGTTCGGCGTCTGCGCAACAACGACGGGGTCGATCGTCAGGCCGGCGAGGTCGATGTGCAGCGAACCCCAGCCGTTGGTGTTGTTCACGGTCACAGCGGTGATCGTTTTGGCGGGCGACACCGAGATGGTCAGCATATCGATCGTCGCGCTCGAGCCATCGGTGGCGCTACCGCTCCAGACGTAGCTGGTCGCCGGGTCGCTGGTCCAGTTGACGGTGTTGCCGGCACCGGTCCGCCACTCGCGGATGTTGCCGCCAACCATCAGGTCGGTGCTCTGGGTCGTGCCATCGCTGAAGGTCAGCGTGACGTTGCCGACCACGGTCTGGTCGAACCAGAGGTAGGTGTTCATGGTGTTCAGCAGCAGGTAAACGTTCTGCGCATTGCTCCATGAGCCGGCGTAGGTGGCCGACTGGCCGCTACCGAGCGACACGAGGTTGCCACCACTGAGATCGAACGTGTGCCCACCGAGGCTCGCGGAGCCCGTGGGCGCCGACGCGTAGAGCGAGCTAAGCGGAACCGTGGCCTGCGCACCGAGGGCCACCGTCGCGTCCTGGGCATAGGCCAGAACACTCGAGGCGGCGATCAAACCGGACGCGAGAATGAGACCTTTGGCGGACTTGCTGAAGATGGACGAGTTCATGTTGCATACAGTAGGTTCCGTACATTACGCGCTTGGTGGCGCCGAATTGGAGTTCGTAACGGGCCCGAAAAACTCGGGTGACGGCTTTCGACTGGAACCCTTACCGCCTGCATTAACACGCAAAAGGCCCGGAAAACCCGGGCCTTTCCAGCAGTCCGAAGGGTCGTCGGTCAGCCGGTGGTCGCGTCGTCTTTACCCTTGGCGATGCAGTGCGGCACGTTCTGGGCCTTGGTCGCCGACACCTTGCCAGCGTGGCCGTTCATCGTGCACGTTGGGGTCGGGGTCGGCGGCGGGGTCGGCGCCGTCCAGTCGACCGTCAGGCCGGCCAGCTGGATGTGCAGCGCCCCAAAGGTGTTCGTGTCATTCACGGTCACCGTGGTGAGCGTCTTGCCGGCGGTCGTCACTGGGATGCTCAACATGTCGATGACGGCCGTTCCGCCACCCATACCCGCCTGCGCGGTTCCGGTCCAGACCTGGGTGGATCCAGCGCCGGCCACAGTGGTGTTGACGACCGCGCCGGCGGCAGTCCGCCACTCGCGGATATTGGTGCCCTCGACCAAGTCGGTCGCCTGGGTCGTGCCGTCGCTGAATGTCAGCACGACCTGGCCCACAACGCTGCCGTCGTAGTACAGGTACGAGTTCGAGGAGTTGAGCAGCAGGTAGGCGCCTTTCGCGCCTGCAAACGAGCCCGTAAAGCTGACGCTCTGGCCGTTGGCAAGCAGAATCAGGTTTCCGCTCGTTAGGTCAAACGTGTGTCCACCCAGGAGCGCCTGGCCGGACGGCGGCGTGACGTACCAGCTACCGAGCGCAACGGTTGCCGTGGTGCCCAGCGGCACCGGGGCATCCTGAGCGGCGCCAATCACCGTCGATGCGGCAATCAAACCGGAGGCGAGGATAAGAGCTTTCGCGGATTTGGCGAGAGTACTGGCGTCCATACGACTACGGTAAGTTGCGTACCTTACGTGGCTCGTGGCGCGGTGTTATGCGATTCGTAACGGGGCGCTGCGGCGCCCGTGACGGGACCGAATGATCGTTACGGCGCTGGCTTGCTCGGCGGCCGTAACAGTTGCAGCCCGAGCTCACGCAACTGCTTGGGATCGGCGGGTGCGGGCGCGTCAGTCATCGGCTCCTCCGCCTGCTGGTTCTTGGGAAACGCGATCACCTCTCGAACCGTTTCCTCGCCGGCGGCCAGCATGACGACGCGATCGAGACCGTAGGCGAACCCGCCGTGCGGCGGGGCGCCGTATCGGAATGCCGTGAGCAGAAATCCAAAACGGCGCTCGGCGTCCTCGCGCGAAATACCCAGGCCTTGAAAGACCCGCTGCTGCATCTCAGGGTCGTGGATCCGGATGCTGCCCGAGCCCAGCTCCGTTCCGTTGAGCACCAGGTCGTAGGCCCGCGCGCGCACCTTGAGCGGCTGATCATCCAGGAGTCCGATGTCCTCGGCCCGCGGCGACGTGAAGGGATGATGGGCGGCCGTGATCTCCCCCGTTTCCTTGCTTCGCTCGAAGAGCGGAAACTCGGTCACCCAGACGAATTCGAACAGCCCGTCGTTGACCAGCCCCAGCATCCGCGCCGCGGCTTTGCGAACGGCACCAAGCGCAGGAGCCGCGACCTCGACCCGGTCAGCAACCGCGACCAGTAGGTCGCCGGCCTCGGCCTTCGTTGCCTCCTGCAGGTCGGCCAGCTCGCGCTCGCTGAAGAACTTGGTGATCGGTGAGCGCCAGCCGTCTGCCTCGCGGTGCCAGAAGGCCAATCCCTTCGCGCCTTCCCCGCGAGCGACCTCGGTGAGCGCCTCGATCTCTTTCGCGCCGACCGTACGCGGAATGCGCAGCCCGCGAACGACCCCGCCGCCGTCGAGCGCCTGGCGGAAGATCTTGAACTCGGTCTTCGGAAACATCGACGAGAGCTCCTGGATCTCCAGGCCGTAGCGCAGATCTGGCTTGTCCACGCCGTAGCGGAGCATCGATTCCGAGTGCGTGATGCGTCGGATCGGTGTCGAGATCGGTTTGCCGAGAACCTTTTGCCAGACGTGCGCGAAGCAGCGTTCGATCACATCCAGCACATCGTCCTCAGCCACGAATGACATCTCGAGATCGAGCTGGGTAAACTCCGGCTGGCGATCCGCGCGCAGGTCTTCGTCGCGGTAGCAGCGGACGATTTGGAAGTAGCGATCCATGCCGGCCACCATCAGCAGCTGCTTGTATAACTGCGGCGACTGCGCGAGCGCGTAGACGTAACTGGGCTTGAGCCGGCTGGGCACCAGGTAGTCGCGGGCACCCTCGGGGGTGCTTCGGATCAACACCGGCGTCTCGATTTCGAGAAAGCCCTCGTCGTCGAGGAAATCGCGGATCGCCTTCGCGATCCGGTGCCGCAGCTGGAGATTGCGCGCCATCCGGCCGCGGCGCAGATCGAGATACCGGTACTTGAGTCGCAGTTGCTCGTCGACCGGGTTGTCCTCATTGACGGCGAATGGCGGCGGCTGGGCGCGGTTCAGGATGGTGACGGTGCGCGCATCGACCTCCACCTCGCCAGTCGCCAGTTCCTTGTTCTCGGTCCCGGGTGGCCGTCGTTGCACCGGACCGTGGACATGAATTACGGATTCGGGGCGCAGCTCGCCGCCCGTGGCGTGAGCCTGGGCGTTCACGGGATCGAACTTGACCTGGATGATCCCGCTGCGATCCCGGAGATCGATGAAGATGAGCCCGCCCAGGTCGCGACGGCGGTGCACCCAGCCATACAGGTCGACCTCGCGACCGACCTGGTCGGATCGGACCGTGCCGGTGGGCGTGCGCGGGGTCAGGCTCACGCGCCGCCCAACATCGGACCGACCGTCGAGAGCAACTCTTGCTCCGCCACGCTCGTCTGCGTCTTGGCGCGCATGTCTCGGATCACGATCTGTTTCTTCTCCCGTTCCTCGGGGCCGACGATGAGCGCGACGCGGGCACCGCGTTTCACCGCCTTGCGCAGCTTCGCATCGAGGCGTGCCGGCCCCGGGTCGAAGACGACGCGATATCCGAGCGCGCGTACGCTCGACGCCAGGTGCAAGACGTACAGCTCATCCGCCGCATCCAGGGCGACGGCGTAGACATCCGGCGCCACCGGAGTGGCTGGTTTGCTTTCCTTCAGGGCGATGGCGGTACGGTCCATCCCCATTGCAAAGCCCACCCCGGGTGTCGAACGATAGCCCAGCGCCGCCGCCAGCCCGTCGTAGCGACCGCCACCGCCGAGCGCGTTCTGCGCGCCGCCTAGGCTCGCGTGCTGGAACTCGAAGACAGTCCGCGTGTAGTAGTCGAGACCACGAACCAGCTCGGGATTGAGCTCAAAGGGAATTTCCTCCGACGAAAGCCCCTCCTTGACTACGCGGAACGCTTCGGCGCACGGCGCACAGAGGTGATCGACGATATGCGGAGCATCGCGCTTGAGCGCTGCGTCCTGCGGATCCTTGGAATCGAAGAGGCGAAGCGGATTCTTCTCGAAGCGGGTCCGGCTTTCTTCGCTCAGCTGCGAAAGATGCGGTCGATAGTACTCGCGAAGTAGCTCGCGGTATGCGGGCCGGCAGACCTCATCGCCAATGCTGTTCAGGTGCAGGCTCACCCCACCGACGTCCAGTGCCGCAAACCAGTTCCAGCCGATCAGGATGGCTTCGACGTCGATCACCGGGCTGCCGTCACCGATCGCTTCGATCCCGAACTGACGGAATTCGCGAAAGCGACCGGCCTGCGGCCGGTCGTAGCGGAAATAGGGGCCCATGTAGAAGAGCCGAACCGGCTGCGGTTCCTGGTCGAGACCCGCGTCGAAGTAGGCCCGCACGATGGGGGCGGTGCCCTCCGGTCGCAAGGTCAACGATCGATTGCCGCGATCCGTAAAGGTGTACATCTCCTTGGCGACGATGTCACTGCTCTCCCCCGCGCCGCGCTGGAAGAGTTCGGTCGCCTCAAACGTCGGTGTTTCGATGCGCTGGTACCCGAAGCGGCCCGCCTGGTCTCTCGCCGCCGCCTCCATCGTTTCCCAGTAGGGCTGGTCCGCGGGCAAGAGATCCTGGGTGCCGCGCGCGCGCTGCGCGATGGGAGCCATGGTGTCGAAGCTTAGCGAATGGCTTTGCGCAGACCCCGACGCTCGGTTAGCTCGCCAGCTGCGCGTCGCTGGACCCGGCGTCGCTACGGACGACCCGGTTGCGTCCCGTCCGCTTGGCCACGTAGAGGGCCTGGTCGGCTGCCTGGATGAGGGCCTCACGAGTTTCGCCGTCCCGAGGAAAGACCGCAATGCCAAGGCTCAGCGAGAGGTTCGAGACCGCCTTGCCGTCGAGCAGGACCGCCTGGCTGCTGACGGTTCGCCGAATCCGCTCGGCCACCACGACCGCAGCGCGGCTGTCCGTTCCGCGCAGGACCAGAACGAATTCGTCGCCTCCGTAGCGCGCCACCAGGTCCTTCGGCCGGACCGACGGAAGCAGGATCTGTCGTGTGAGGTGCTGGAGCACCTTGTCGCCCGCCGGGTGGCCGACCGTATCGTTGATCGCTTTGAAGTGGTCGACGTCGGCCATGATGATCGCCAGCGGCTCCCTCGTCTTCTTTACCCGCGCCAGTTCCCGGTCGAGATAGGTCTCCAGCTCGCGGTGGTTCGCCACGCCGGTCATGGCGTCGGTGGTGGCCAGCTGCTTGGTGCGCTCATAGGCCGCGGCATTCTCGATCGCGATCACGGCCTGGTTCGCCAGCGTCTGGAGCACCCGGATTTCGCTGCGTTCCAGCGGCCGCGGCTCTTTCATGTGAACGGCGAGCACACCAACGATCTCTCCCCCCAAGCACATGGGGACGGCGACGGTCCGCTGTAGTCCGATTCGCCGCGCCACCGGCAAGGGGTCGCCGTGAGCGTCGACGAGGTTGAGCTCGAGGACCTGTTCCGGTCGCACCACCCGCTGCGCAGCCATATCTCCGCTCTGGCGCACGGCGGCAAGCTCGCGCCGCGTGGTGGCGCCGACGATGACGTCGGAGAACTGCTGACGCCAGCCTGGCTTGCGCAGATGCAGCGACGCGTAAGGAACGTCGAGAATCTCTGACGTCGCGTGCGCCACCGCCCGCAACAGGTTGTCGGTTCCCACCGTGACGGCGGTCAGGGCTTGCGAGATTTTCTCCAGCGCAATGATGGCCTGGTCCAGCCGGTGGGACTGGAGCTCGGTCTTCTTGCGCAGGTCTGCGTTCTCGATCATCAACGCCATCTCGGTGGCGATCGTTTGCAGCAGTTCGATGTCCTGCTTCGGCAATGTGTACCCCACCGCAAGGCCGGTGACCAGATATCCCGCGTTGCGGTCACCGCGAATCAGGGGAACGACCAGGGCGCGCTGTACGCCCGCGAGCTCCGCGAAGAGTCGAAGGCCGCGCCGCTGGTCGGTGGCCAGGGTCTCGGCGACTTCAACTCCGGCCGAGGCTTGGCTCGAAAATCCTTCCGCCAGCTTGAGCGGGCTGAGACGGGTGAGGTGTCCGGCCGCCTTGCCCACCCCTCCGACCATGGCGCGGATTTCCAGCCCGTTGGCATCGTTGCGAGCGAGCAAGAGGGCGGTTTCGAGCCCCAAGGCCTTCAGGCTGACTCCGAGAATCGCCTCCGCCATCGCTCCCGGTTCGCTGTCTTTGCCCAGGCCCTGGCTGGTCTGGGAGAGCGCCGCCAGGCGGCGCATCTGCTCGTTCAGGGATCGGGTTCGCTCCTGCAGGTCCGCCGTCATGACGTTGAAGGCGCTCGCCAGCTCACCCAGCTCGTCCCGGCGCCGGGTGTCCAGTCGTTTGGTCAGGTCGCCACGCGCGATCGCCTGCGTCCCTGCCACCAGAGCCTCGATCGGCCGAGTCAGGCGGAGCGCCAGCAGGTAGCCGATCAGCAACAGGACGAGGACGACACCGGCGAAGAGCGCCGTCATCTGAATTGCCGACTGCAACCCGGCCTGGATCACGCTCTTGCGCGAGACCGCGACGGCGAGGTAGCCGGCGACTTGCTGCCGAAGGTAGAAGTTCGTGAATTGAAACTCATAATCCTGACCGCTCACGGAGATGCTTCGCGTGGCTGCTCGACCAGGAGAGGCGAGGGCGAGATAGGAGCGGAGCGTCTGGTCGATGAGGCCGCCCTTGATGCCCGGGAGGGTGCTGCCGACCAGCCGACCGCCCGCATCGATGAGCGCGACCTCCGCCTGCGACTTGGCTTGCATCTCGTTCAGCACGCCTGCCAGTGGCGTTTGGACGAGCACGCCACCCACGACGCTGTCACCCAGCAAGACCGGGCCGGCTGCTGCCAGCGCGGCCGGCGGCGTGCCGATATAGCCAATGAATTTGTCTCCGAGTGAGTCGTACTGGCCCCTGAGCACCGGCTGCACCACCGGCTCGCTCGAGAGATCGGTCCCACTTCCGAACACTAGGCCGGCGGGATTTGTCGCATCAGGTTGGCTGATCTCGAGAATGGTCTTTCCGCGAGCGTCGAAGATCATCACCGTGCCCAGGCGGTTGTTGACTTCGAGGGGCACGATCAACCGGCGAAGGGCGGCAGCGTCGCCCGCGCGAACCGCCTGGTCGATCCCCTCGGTGTTCACGATCAGCCGGATGGCCGCCACCTGACGCCCCTGGAGTTTGACCGCAGCGTCCAGCGCGGCGTCCTCCGAGTGGACGAGCTGGTCGGCGATCCGGTTCTCCAATGAGGTCGCGACCAGGCTGGTGGTGAGGTAAGAGCCGATCACGCCGAGGATCAGCATGAGCAGCAGGAAGGGCAGGATGATTTGGGTGCGGATTTTGAGCGTAGGCATCGTCAGACGGTTGCGCACGCGCGGTTTAGCCAACACAGTTCCAACTCTGGGCGGGTACAGAGTAGGCGGGGCTCAGGAAGACGAGCTGATCGGTACCGCTGTGCGTGGGCGTAAAGGTGTCGCTCGCGACGGCATGGATGCTCCGGTCGCCGGGGGCGATCGTGATCGGTGCCTCGGGGATCACGGTCTGCCTGCCCTGGCTGTCGACGCGAACCCACTCGTACGAAACTGACCCGCCGGCGCCGTTGGTCGTGAAGCTGCCGCTCGCGCCGATCGTCACCTGGGCGCAGTGGCCCTCATTGTTCCCATTGCCATTCTTCGTTTTGGTCACCTGCTCGTTCGCCCAGCTGATCGCAAATTTCGGCGCGGGCGTCGGCGTGGGGGTGGGCCTCGGTGTCGGCGTCGGGGTAGGCGCGGGAGTCGGCGAGGGCGTGGGTCTAGGCGTAGGTGTGGGCGTAGGCGTGGGCGCCGGGGTGGGTGTGGGGGTCGGCGCGGGCGTAGGCGTAGGGGTTGGGGACGGCGTAGGCGCCGGAGTTGGAATCGGCGTCGGCACTGGTGCCGGCGTCGGGGTCGGCCCGATGCCGGGGTCCGGTACCGGGGCCGGCGTCGGGGTCGGCGCGATTCCCGGGTCGGGCGTCGGCGTGGGCGCCGCGTTTGGATCGGGCGTTGTAACGGGCCGCGCGGTCGGCGACAGATTGAGCGCGACCGTAGGCGACTGGGGCGACCCGGCGAGGGCCGGAGCGAGGGCGAGTCCGCTCGTGTTGGCGCCATCGAGCGCCTGGTCCTGGAGTACGGCGGCCACCACGCTCGCCTTTAGGGGCTTGGTTTGGAGACCGCTGTCGACCCGCAGGTCGGCGGCAAGATCGGGAACCTGCACCCAGGCCAGGCCATCCCGGGGCTGCAGCGCAACCAGCGCGACCAGCGCGAACAGCACGGCGACGCCAAAGGCGACGCCAAAGAAGGCCGCGAGCGTGCGCCAACCAGTCGACGGGGCACCCATCGGAATTCGATGCTAAGCAGGCGGGGTTACGACAACCGTTTCCCAGCCGGGGGTGAGCGTCAGCGTGACAGGGCAGTAACGATCTCGGCGTCTAGTTCGGCGCCAGGCTGCCTTCGCGAGCCACGGTGTGCACGTCCTTGACCGTCTCCAGCCGCTCCATCAGGCGGCTCAGCTGGGTCAGGCTGCTGATCTCAACCGTGGTCGAGATCACCGCGGTCTTGTCGTCGTAGACCTGGACTTCGGCACCAGTGAGGTTGATCTTGCTTTCGGCAATCACCGTGGCGATATCCCGCAGCAGGCCGGTCCGGTCCCAGGCCTCGATCTTGATCCCGACCGCGTAGACCTGCCGGCCGCCCGTGTCCCAGTCGACCTCCACCACACGGTCCTGGTTGTTGACGTTGACGACGTTCTTGCAGGTGCTCCGATGCACGGTGATGCCCTTACCGCGGGTGATGTAGCCACTGATCGGGTCACCCGGCACCGGCTTGCAGCACTGGGCGATCTGGGTGAGAACGCCGCGTTCGCCTTTGACCCGGATCTCGCCGGTGGGCTTGAACTGCGGGACGAGCGGGATGAGCGGGAATTCCCCATTGCCGTCGGCGTCGGGCTGCCCCGCCACCATGTACTTCAGCAACACCGAGTGGGGACTGACGTCGCCATAGCCGATCGCCGCGTAGAAGTCGTTGAGATCGGTGAAGCGGAACTCCTTGGCGAGCTCCAGCACGCGCTCTTCGCCAATCGAGGCCAGCGCGCGCTGTTGCATGCGACGGAACTCCTTATCGAGGAGTTCCTTCCCCTTGGTCACGTTCTCCTCACGCCGCTCTTTCTTGAACCAGACACGGATCTTCTGCGCGGCGCCCGCGGTTTTCACGAAGCTCAGCCAGTCGCGGCTGGGTCCGTGCGGCCCCTTCGACGTCAGCACTTCGACGATGTCGCCGTTCTGTAGCGGGTAATCCAGGGGCACCATGCGTCCGTTCGCCTTGGCGCCGATGCAGCGATGGCCCACCTCGGTGTGAATCCGGTAGGCAAAATCGACGGCGGTTGCCCCGTTGGGGAGCGCCAGCACGTCACCTTTCGGCGTGAAGACGAAAACCTCATCGCGGAAAACGTCGATCTTGACGGCGTCGACGAACTTCTCGGCATCGAGCACTTCCTTCTGCCAATCCATTAGCTGGCGCAGCCAGGCGAACCGCTGGTCCATCTTGCGGTCCTCCTTGCCACCTTCTTTGTAGGTCCAGTGCGCGGCGACGCCCCACTCGGCGATGCGGTGCATCTCCTGGGTGCGGATCTGGATTTCCATCGGCTCCCCGCTATGGCTGACCACGGTGGTGTGCAGCGACTGGTAGCCGTTGGACTTGGGCATCGCAATGTAGTCCTTGAAGCGGCCGGGGATCGGCTTCCAGAGCGAGTGGATCACACCCAGCGCCCCGTAGCAGTCCTTGATCGAATCGGTCAGCACCCGGATCGCCGAAAGGTCATAGATCTCGTCGAAGTCCTTGCCCATGGCGAGCTTGGCGGCGATGCTGTAGACGTGCTTTGGGCGGCCGGTGGTATCGGCTTTGATCCCAACCGCCGTCAGCTCGCGTTCCAGGATCTCCTTGACGTCGTTGACATAGGTCTCCCGCTCCTTGCGCTTGCGGGCGATCTTCTTGACGATCTCCTGGTACTCCTCCGGGTGCAGCTGTGCAAAGGAGAGGTCCTCGAGCTCCCACTTGATGTTCCAGATCCCCAACCGGTGCGCGAGCGGCGCGTAGATGTCGAGCGTTTCCTGGGCCATCGCGCGGCGGCGCGCCTCGGGCAGAAAGTTGACGGTGCGCATGTTGTGCAGGCGATCGGCGAGCTTCATCAGCACGACCCGAACGTCCTCCGCCATGGCGACCAGCATTTTGCGGACGTTTTCGGCCTGGGCCTGCTCCTGGCTGCGAAACGAGATCTTTTCCAGTTTGGTGACGCCGGCGACGAGCTTGCCGACGTCGTGGCCGAAGCTTTGCTCCAGGTCCGCGATGGTGAGGTGCGTGTCCTCGACGGTATCGTGCAGGATGGCGGCCGCCAGCGTGTCGCGGTCGAGCTGGAGATCCGCCAGGATGACGGCGACGCTCAGCGGGTGCTCGATGAATTTCTCGCCGGACAGGCGGTTCTGGTCATGGTGGGCGCTGGCCGCGGCGTCGTAGGCGCGCGAGAGCACCTCGACGTCGTTCGGTGGCAGGTAGTTGACCCTGCTCAGAAGATCGGCAAACTGCATGACCAGGTTCCCAGCTCGTTGATGGCGAAATTATCCCCGAACTCCCGGAAGCCCAATCAGCGGGCCTGCCGGCCCACGCGAGTGGCGCTTTAGTGCCATACGAGCGTTTGAGGCGATTCTCAGTAGGCCTTTCCCCAGGCGACCTCGACGGTCGCCGGCTGGCCGCAAATGGCACAGGCCTGGGACGCCTCGCCGGCGGGTCCCAGGATCACCCGCGTGGTCGCCCCCTTCGTCCGGTCCTTGACGACCTGCTCATCCTCCGCGCGGCCACACCAGGGGGTGACGGCGAAGCCGATCGAGGTGTCGAAGAACTTCACCAGCGCCTCGAGCGAATCGAGGCGGACGGTATGGGCCTCGCGGAAGTCGCGAGCCCGGTTGAACAGCGCCTCCTGAACCTCCTCGAGCATCGAAGGGATGGTGACCCCCAGGTCGCCCAACGGGACGGTCTGCTTGGCACGGTTCAAACGCCGGACCACGGTGGCCTCGCCCTTGGCCAGGTCGCGCGGGCCGACCTCGATCCGAAGCGGAACCCCCTTCAGTTCCCACTCGTTGAACTTGAAGCCCGGCCGCTCGTCGCGCCAGTCCACCTTGACCCGGATGTCCTCCAGGTCGGCGAGGACCTGCTGCAGTGCGGTCTCGATCTGGCTGCGTTCCCCATCGCCACGGAAGATCGGGATGATGATGACCTGC
>Ga0307478_10002322_pt1 | contig 15127 bp, 15 predicted proteins | sample atmos_gasesECM4C_2_FD_203713 | JGI IMG/M metagenome (GOLD analysis project Ga0307478, IMG submission 203713) | Hardwood forest soil microbial communities from Morgan-Monroe State Forest, Indiana, United States - atmos_gasesECM4C_05 | ecosystem: Environmental > Terrestrial > Soil > Temperate...
TCCACCGATCCGCAGGCGCTACTTAGCGCCGCCGATCACTTCTACTGGTTAAATAACGGACCCGCAGCGACGCCACTCTATGCCAGAGCAGAGAAGCTGTTCTCCGAGCGGAGCGACGCCAGGAACGAACTTTACGCCAAAGTCGGACGCCTCAGATCAGAAGCCGAAACGATGTCGTTTGTTGACCTTTCACATTTCTTGAACGAACAATTGCAGAATCCCATCGTGCAGGGTGACAAGAAACTGCGTCTTTGGTGCCTGATCGCGAAGGGCTACACGGATATCGAGATTGATTATCGAGCTACCAAACGAGATTGGCTGGAAGCTCAGGGGATTGCGAATGTGTTGGGCGAAAAGCAATGGGCAAATCGGGCTTCCGGCGAATTAGGGCTGGTCGCCTTCCTTGAGGGAAATCCCGGACGAGCCGCGCGGCTGCTAGGCGGCGCGCTCCTCTCCACAATGGCTAGCGGCGACACAGGCGGTCAGATCAGGTTCTTGGAATTGATCGGCAGAGGCTTCGAAGAGGTGAATCGTCATAGTGAGGCACTGAGATTCTTTGAAAGAGCAATCAAGCTTGCAGATGCGGAAAAAGACTCCGGTCTCCCGTACATGGCATACGAGGGGAAGGCACGCGCTCTGGTGGCCATCGGAAAACCAGAAGAGGCAAAGGCGGTGCTTGACGACGCACTCGGTAAGGCTCGATCACAACAGAAGCGAGGTCATGAGGCGGAGTTATTGATCTTGCTTGGAAAGCTGGCTTCGCAAACAGGGGACAAGAAACAGGCCATCGCCGATTTGGAAAGTGCCGCCCAATTCGCAAAGCGAGTCCAATTCTTTCGAATGGAGGCCGACGCCATGTTCGAGTTGGCGACGCTTTACCGCGACGCCGGCGATCTCCTCACGGCAGAGGAGCGTGCTACAGATGGCCTAGACGCGAGCCAACGTGTTGGCGATCGTTACTATGTGCCTCGCAACCTGACCATCCTTGCCGACCTGAAGGCGCGGCGCAGTCGCGTTGACGAAGCCAACACCCTTTACGAGCAGGCAGAAGACGTAATTGAAAGCATGTTAATCAGCGTGGATGAGCCTTATTGGAACAGTTCGGTTGCTGCTTCGATGAGTCAAACGTACTTGCAGCATTTTGAACTGGTCACCAAGAGGGGAAACGTGCCCGGCGCCTTCAACGTTTTGGAACGGGTACGCGGACGGACCCTTGCTTGGGCCCTCGAAGATAGGAAGGCTCTTCCGACGGCCGAGTCTGGGCAGACGGCATCGCTCGAAACAGACCTTGCGGGCCTCCAAGTTCAACTGATGCAAACCAACAGCACAGAAAAGCGCGAGCAACTGCTGGATCAATTGGTCGAATATGAGCGGCGGCTTGGACTAGCCTGGACAAAGGAGGACGCTCCCGGCCATGGCCTGCCGGTGCAACCTGCGTCACTGTCCGAGGTCCAAGTAGTCCTGAAACCAGACGAAGTGCTTCTGGAGTACGTTCTGGATGACCCGACTTCCTTCTGCGTCGTGATTTCTCAAAAAAGGGCATACGTCCGAGTTCTACCGGCAGGACGCAAGGAGATCGAGAATCTCAGCCAGCGATTTGTCGCCGAAATTCGCACCAAGGGCACCCGTGCTGAACTTTCAAAGCGACTCGACGCGATCCTCATAAATCCCATCCCGGAAGCAAGCCACGGTGCCACGCATCATCATCGCACCGGATGCAATATTGAACCTGCTCCCGTTTGAGGCGCTTCGCGATGCTCAGGGCGAGTACCTCTTGAAGTCGCGCGTCATAAGCTACGTGCCTTCCGGCACAATTTTGAACGCTCTTCGCCACGCTGAGAAACAGAAATCAGCTCCCAAACCCCTTCTCGCAGTCGGTGATGTCGAGTACGAGAACCAAGGGGGTGCGGGGCAGAGAATCCCAACTCCGGCCTCTATTCGTGGCCGGATTGAGCGCGGAATTGCGGATCTCTCTGGGATCGGCCTTCACGACCTTCCAGAGACGCGAGCAGAGGTCGAGGAAATCGGTAAAATTGTTGGATCGGACGCTGTAATGTTGCTTGGCAAGGATGCTACGGAGACTGGATTTAAGAAGCAACCACTTGATCAATTTCGCATCTTGCATCTGGCGGTTCATGGATTCGCGGACACGCAGTACCCAGAACGATCAGCGCTGGTGCTGGGTGCTGACCCACAATCGAGCGATGACGGTTTGCTGCAAGTGCGCGAGATCGTAAGACTGCGATTGAATGCCGAACTCACGACCCTTTCTGCTTGTGACAGTGGGGTTGGCAAATTGCAGGGGCAAGAGGGCATCAGCAACCTGGTGGAAGCATTTCTAGTGGCTGGGTCGAAATCGGTTGTAGCGAGCCTATGGAGCGCAGACGACACATTCGCCAGTGCGCTGATGGAACAATTCTACCGGCACTTGGCTCAGGGCGAAGATACCAGTTCTGCTTTGCGAAACGCGAAACTTGACCTGCTCAGCAAATATGGCGACCAGGTGAGCCCATTCTATTGGGCGGCATTCATCGCTGTGGGCGAGACCTCGACACCGATTGGCATAAGACAACAATGAATCTCACTCTCGACGAACGCACGAAGATTTTCGACAAAGTCTGCCGATTGGTGGAGAAAAAGCATTTCAATCCAGGTATGAACGGAGTGGATTGGACTGCTTTGACTCGGAGCCGCAGGGATCAGATTCTTGCTTGTACTGAACCAGAGGATTTCGAGAAAGAAGTCCACAAGCTAGTTGCTGAACTCAAGACCAGTCACACCGGCTTTCGCCATGCGGGGATGCGGAATATTCCCGCTCGCCACGCGATCAACGCGACTCTGCAGCGTATCGGCGTAAACGGAACTGAGCGCTGGATGTTTCAAGATGTCCATCAAGGCGGACCAGCGTTCGCGGCCGGCATCCGGCCTGGCGATCTCCTACTCGAATGCGGTGGGCGAGAAGTTTTCCCACCAAATGACCTGACGTTCTCTGTCGGCGAATCCGCGAGCCTTCTTATTGAAAAGCTCGACGGTGAAGTGCAGAAGGTCAACGTTCAATTGCCGATGCCCAAATCCCAGAAGCACCCGGTTACAGCTCCGCAGGCCGTCACCACCAAAAGGCTCAGCGATGAAATTGGATTGCTGAGAGTCGCGATGTTTCCGGGCGCCATCGGAATCGACGTAGCAAAGGACATCGACCGCGGCATCGCCGCACTCGACGGATGCAGTCGGCTCATTGTCGATCTACGCGGCAACACAGGCGGAGGAATCGGCGGATTACGCCTGATGAGCTATTTGACACCTGGAAAGCTGGAGGTGGGCTACAGCCTCACGCGGAAACGTCGCGAGCACGGTTATCGTCGTGAGGAACTGACTCGATTCGGACGCATTCCGTCCCACAAAGCGACTCTCTTATGGTTAGCGGCCCGATATGCTTTCGTTGAAAAATCTATCCTAGTGGTCACCGAAGGACTCGGCGAGCGACGATTCCACGGTCGAGTCGTGCTGATGGTAAACGAGCACACCGCGAGCGCCGGCGAGATGGTGTCGGCGTTTGCGGAGGAAAATAGTCTGGCGACCATCGTGGGAACGAAGACGCCGGGCCGTCTCCTAAGCGGCAGCGCATACAAGGTCGGCCAGGGATATATTCTTGGCCTGCCCGTTGCTGCATATCTCACATGGCAAGGAAGAATGCTGGAGAACAACGGCATCATCCCAAAGTTTTCGGTTGAACTCTCACGAGAAGCGTTGATAGCAGGAAGAGACACCCAGCTCGAAACTGCGGTCGAGGTGGCAAGAAGATTATAGTCCCCCTACCCTGGCAGCGCGACAGTCGCTGCGTCTGCGCGGGCCGACGCCGACCGCATCCACGGCACTGGGAGGTGCTGGCAGAACTGGTTACCGTATCAGCGGATGGTCATTTAGTGCCCCACAACCGGACCGCCCCGCAGCAAGTTCATGAACAGCTTTACCTGTTTGTCCTGCTCTCCGCCGGCTGCTGGCAACGAGGCGAGCAGTGCAATGGCTTTTTCACTGAGATCCGAGAATCCACCAACAAGGACTAGGTGAGCCATAGCAGCCGCGTATGGGAAGCGGAGAATGTGAAGCATCTTCTCGGAGTCGATAGTAGTGAAAAGCTCGCGAGCGTCGGTGCTGTCGCCAGCGCGCAGTTTTGCGTCGAACGTGAGAAGTTTCGCCTCGACATCTCCAGATGCAACGAGCTTCTCTAAGAGACGCTCTGCTTCCACGTACTTTCCGCCCTCAATAAGAAAACTGGCGTTTCTGTAACAGTGACGTGCGAAAGCTTCTTGGTCCATATCTGCCGTAGCAGTTCTGAAATCCTCATCTCTCCCGGTAATTCTCCACAGTAGGATGAGGGCAGCCGATCGTTCGCTCGATGATTTGTCCTGCTCGGTCTCCTTGAGGATCGAGCGGACCAGAGATTCTGCCTCCACAAGTTCCTGTTTTGTGAACAGATGGGCTGCCAGACTGAGTTTGGCTAAGTGCCTTTCTTCGTCGCAAGCGGATTGATCTATGGCCCTCTGCAGAACCCTCTTCTTGTTTTCGTCCGGGAGATCGAAATGTCGCGCTACAAGAGAGAGAGCGAGAGAATCTTCGAGTTCCGATGGATCGCCGAGTGCATCCAACTCCAGAACCGCTTCCTCGGGTCTGCCACACTCGAACAGCCAACTTGATGCAAGAGCGGTAATGCGCATCGCGAGCCTGGGCACTCCGACGAGCTCTCTCAGCCGATGCAGTTGCGGCAGCACAAGATCTGATTTGCCCACAGCTTTCAGAGCTTGCATCATCAAATCGATGTGCGACTGCAAAGCTAGCGCGTCGATTTGCACAATCTTGTCATAGAAATCCCTACCCGAGTGACCAGCCTCCATCGCCTCCGCGGTGTGCTGCTTTATCCAAATAACGTATCGGGCTAATGATGCTCTGACCCTGGCTTCATCCACAGTCGGATCGTGGTCCCCGGCTGCATGTTGTTCCTCAGAGCTAACACTCTTGGCTTCACGTAACTTCGCAATTGAGGATCTACAGCACAGACCATATCTTTCCGGTCCCCCGCAGGGACAGAGATCTAGAATATCCGGCTCCCACACTCGCGAGCGCGTCCCGTCTTGAGCACGGAACTCCATCTGCTTGCGCCACACCTCGATCACCGGCTCGAAATAGGGAAGTTGTCGTTTCTCCACTTCCACCGTATCCTCCAGTTTTATGCCCCCAAGAGGCCCGCGCTTGATCGGCGTCAGAAACCAATGCGAGAGACCTCCACGAGTTACGACCATCACAGCAAGTGCTTCTTCCCTGCCGGGAATATCTTCGGCGCTTTTTGTCGGGTATCGGACAGCCTTCGAAGCCAACACAGTCCACACTTCCCCGATGTCGATCACGGCATCGGCTCCTTGAGCCTCCACAAATTGAGCTACAAGTTGCATGACAACGTACTTCTCGGTTCGATCTTTCGCGGACAGCGTAATGTTGTGCCAACTTCCTCGACCGTCTCGAATGAACATCATCCAAACGTGGTGTTTGTCTCTACGCAACATGCGTTTGGCAATGAACTGAAGCTTTTTTGCAAAAGTCAGTGGATCGAGCCCGCCTGATGCGACTTTCGGCATTCGGTTGTCGATGCCGTATCGCATCGCAACTTCTGCAGAGTCCACTTCTGAGTAGTCCAACTCAGCCGACGCGACGAGCCGCTCACGCGTAGATGCCTTAAACCTCTCCGTCCTCGCTTCGACACTAGCAACCATGCATCTAAGGACTCCTGTTCGGTCGTGGGGTGAGGGGAAATCCTGATGTTCCTCGATGCCCGAAATGCATTTCAATCGACCGAGCTGGGTATGTGCGTCGAGGACCAGGTCGGCGATCAAACCATATACGTGCGCAAGTACTGCCAGAAGCTCTCTTCCTCCAAGATCTTTGGTACTCCAACGGCGTTCTATCGTGAGGAACCCGTCTCCCAAATCCGTCGAATTGTTCTTAGATGGGTCAAGGAGTTTCAAAAGTGCCGGGTTTTCTAGGATAAGTTGCCCGGGCGTCTGGATGGGAATAGACACAGTGGATAACACTTCCTGGCGCCAAGTAATCAACTTCACTTCGGCAGAACTGTAGCTGTCCAGATCTCCAACGTGGAAAACGGTCACTCTCGCGTCGTTGAGCCACTTCGAGAGTGTGTCGTCCTTCAAGTTTTGCTGCCATGGTCCATACCACTTATCGAAGTCTGGGAATACAGCTTTTTCATTTTGCAGCATGAGTGTGACGCTGCGTAGGGCTTGAATAGTTGCGTTGAGGTTAGCGTGAAACTTCTCCGGCGCATGATAGCTTTGCAGAGCTTGATGCCAAAGTTCGTGCGCGTGGCGCATACGGCGGTGTGTTCTGGGAATCGGACAGCACTGGAGAGTGCCTTCGTCCCCCGCAATATGCTCTTCCTGACTCATGGTGTCCGCGGTCCAGCTCTTGCTTTGCCAGTCTAAACTCTTAACAACGTTCCAGTCGAAGACTTGGTGCGACGATGCGAAAATCTAGGGAGTCCTGGCGCGACCATCAACTATGATGGTGCGCACAAGAAGCAAAGCTGGGCCATGCCTAGCTACGGGTAGACTAGTCGCCCATGAAGCTGTCGGATCGCATTCTCGAAGAGCTTGCCAAAATGGTCGTGGGCGACGCCAAGCATTTCCCCTATCGCACTAGCAGTTACATAACGCGCTTTTTCGCTCGCTGCGGATTGCCCTTCGTGCACGACGGAAGCACGCGCCCCAGATGGGCCCATGAGCGCCTGGCTGAACTGAACCTTGGGGCAGCACAATCAGCCGATCTTCCCTCGGACGATTTGTGCCGCGTGATTTCTGAACTCTTCGATCAGGATGATTTCGAGCGTTACAACGAAAGACGTGCCAATCAAGGCGATGCCAATCCCGAATATTTCGCGGATGTGCAGCTTGCCTTGGCCAGCTTCAACAAGCTTGTTCAGCGAGCCGGGTTGATTGCATATCTTGACGAATCCGGGCGCTGCTATCTGCGCAGCACCGGAACCGGCATGAGCAGCGCATCATTTACGCAACAAACCCGGCCGCTGTCTCAGGAGGAGATCGTACAGCGTCAAAAACTTGCCGATTTCCTCGACCGGGCCAGCGAGGATGAATTCACCGAAAAAGTGCTCGTCCCCCTATTCCAGCGCCTCGGCTTTCACCGGGTCAGCCCAACCGGCCACACGGAAAAGGCCCTCGAATTCGGCAAAGATCTTTGGATGAAATACCAGTTGCCGACAAGCCACTGGATATATTTTTGCGCGCAGATAAAGAAGGAGAAGATCGATTCTAGCGGAGCAGGCGGAAGCAAGAATGTCGCGACCGTACTGGCGCAAGCGCGAATGGCCATCGAGCATCCGATTTTCGATCCCGAGGCCAACCGCAAGGTCTTGTTGGATCATATATTCCTGATTTCTGCAGGCGAAATTACGCGCGCTGCCAGGACGTGGCTTGTGGAACAACTGGACCAAGGCCAGCGCCGCCACATCATTTTCATGGATCGCGATGAATTTCTCGATCAATCCGCACGCATATTGCTCGATCTTCGCCTTGATAGCCCGCTTGCCATCGCGGACGAAGACATTCCGTTTTAAGCTCGCAAAAAACTTCCTAACCACGGTGAACGCTGGATTGGTCACTCACGTTGACGCACTCACCTTGGCGAACAAAAGGCGAATATGCTACGCTTTGGGCTGTGGTCCTTCGAACGTGCACAGTTGCGGTAAAGGATATTCGAGACGTTGAGCACTCCATAGAGGTCACTGCGGAGACTCTCTATGAAGCGATCGCCACGGCACTCGCCGCGTTGCAGCAAGACAACTGGGTAGGAGAGATCGGTCAGGGGTTCGCAACGGTGACCGTTCTTGTCCAACAGCCGCCTGTAAAGCACGAAGTCAAGATGAAGGACTTTGTCTCATGGCTCGGCCGCCAAGGACGTTCTCCCGCTGAGGTCATACTGAAGCAAAAGCTGGAGAAAATATTAGGAAAGGTAAATCACGCGAGGACGTGACCGAAAAGGGGTAAGCAATCAGATCAGCAAAAGAGATCCCCTAGGTTTCACTGACTCGGAGTCCGAGCAGGCTTTTGGGAGTGCTTAGGTTGTTGCCCCGATTGCGTCGTACCCGTTTTCGCGGCTGCGGGCTGCGTGATGGTCGCACTTGGCGCGAAGGGGTCCTTTCCTTGAAGCACCGAAGATGCAACGAAACCAAAGAATATCATCGCGCTCAGCAATCCCCACACGAGAACGACTGGCTTCCAAGGAACGAGAATCCGCATGGCAGAACCTCCGGGGACGAAGAGCGGCTCACGATTACGGCTATTATACTGCGAAAAAACCAGACGCTCTTTCTCATCGCTTAGCTTTTTTTTCTTGTCGTGCTTGCCAGCTCGGGCACGCGCGAGAGCAAGTTTCAGATCGGCAGAGAGACCATGTTTTCTGTCGCGATGTGAACAGGTACGTCCAGACCAGCCTCGCGGCCGAGATATCCGCTCAATTCCTCCCGAGAGGCGTACATGAATCTGCCTTCTCGCGTCACGGGCATACCTGATCTCGCCCATCGCTGCGCCACCGCTACCGGCTGACCGAGAAAACTGGCGATTTCATTCCAACCCTTGAGCCGTTCGTTCTGAGCTGTCGGGTTTACTGCGGGACGACTCTTCTTGGCTGGCTTTTGTTTCTTCTTCATCGGGATCACGTTCAGAGCAACCGGATAGAAAACCGCGTCCACTCAAGGCCTGGCTGTCGAACGCCAAGGAAGTACGAACCCGGAGAGATGCGGGCGAGATCGACTTTAGCCCTCAGGACCACAATGTGATCTTCGAGTTTAGCCGTGGCACTCCCGCGGAAAAGTTCAGCGCCACTCGGATCGAGCAGCGCTACGTCGTACGTCCCCTCGTTGCTTCCGATTGGCAACTCCAAGTTCAAACTCCTTGCGTTACGAGGAACCTCTAATGCCGGCTGACTAGTCTCGGGCGAGTTTTCTCCGCGCACTGTTGCACGGCCACGGAGATCGAGAACCACAACCGCTGCAGTTTGTCCTGATGGCCGACTTCGCACCCATAGCCACCCTCCAAACACTAGAAGCACGATCGCAGCCGCAGCGAGCCACATCTGTCTCTGCCTCCGCTGACCTGCCGCTTGCTTCCGAATTTCGGTGAATTCCTGAAAGCATGGACTGCAAGAACTGAGATGATCCAGCCATTGATCGGCTTCAGACAATGGAACCTTGTGACGCGCGACACCTTCTAGAAACGCCGAGCCTGGACACCCGATTCGCTCGGGATTAGGGAAATCTCGGGACAAACCCCGATCCAGCAGATCCAGTATCCGTCTTGCCTCGACGCTCAATTCTTCCTGTTCCTTCAGAAGCCGCCTGCTTTCAATTCGTATCACAAAGCAAAACTCAATAGCCTCAAATTGCAATACTGCGACGCACCTGATTACAAAATCATTTAATTCCTAGTTTCGCTCGCAGTCGACCGATTGCATAACGAAATCGAAGTTTAGCCTGAGGTTCTGTAAGCCCGAAAAAAATTGCAATCTCGCGCCAGGAATAACCGTACTGCCGCGATGCCCAAACCCTCCGAGTCCAATCATCCATGTGTTGAATGGCTTCGTTGACCTGAATCGATCGCTCGACATCCCGCATCGCCCTTGAATCGTGAGCTTGTGTCAGCGTCTCCAAATCACGGCTCGACGCAACGTTTCGAATAAATTCCGCTCTTTTGCGCTCTTTCCTGAGAGCGCGATTGAAGCGGTGGTGAAATACACCAAAGAGATAAGCGTCGAGATCCCGCACCGTCGAACCCTTGCCGTTCAACCTCAATACGGTTTTCGCAACAGACTGGAGCACTTCCTCCCAAACGTCGGTTGCAGTAGCAATCGCATCATCAGAACTCTTATGAGTCTGCTCTCTCATCGCATGGGCTTGGATTCGCGGCCAAAGGCGTCGCGCGGCGGCGATTAACTGATCCAGCTCGTATCGAGTGTCCGGATCATTCGAGGTAAAACTTGAGAGAACCCACTCTGGACCCAACTCGGGGTTGGACATCTGGACGGCCTCGACCTTAATGGTGATTAGATGGTCAGAGCACAAGAATCGTGAGACCTGGAAGGCTGTGCACTGCGCGGGACTCAGAATCACCCAAGGAGTGCCTGTGCAACCTCAAGCCACTCTTCCTGAAGCGAATTCCGGGCTGGGGACTTTCCCGCCCTCTGGTACCAATACGCCGCATTGGAAGAATCTCCTTCCTTTCGGTGCAGATATGCGTGTACCCAAGCGCCCGGCTGATTTTCGTCTTGTTGCGCGGATTCGTGAGCTCTCGTCCAGTTGCCTTTAGCGTCCCACCACGGTCCAGCAAGCGCATCGCTCAACCCCGCGGGCGGTTCATCTCGAAGCAGCGATTCGCGGAACTCTTGCAGGTTCATGAAGCTAGGTTGCCATCCGCGAACTTCAGGCGTCAACCCGACATTCCTGGTGCATACTCCAACCCAAGCCGTGACGAAAAGTTCTTACTAATACTTTTCCTTGACTATTGGTTCCTTAAGTAGACATAGGGGTTCGGCTGCACGCCGGAAACGCTGGCCCGGTGCCAGAAGGGCAGAGTGATGCTCAACACGCCCGAAATGCGTCATCTACAGGCGGTTATCGTTTTGGCCGAAGAACTGAACTTCACGCGAGCCGCCCAGATACTGCGGATTGGACAGCCCGCATTGAGTAAACAGATCACCGAAGTTGAGAGCCTGCACCGTCTTCAGCTCTTCACGCGGAAAAAGGGACGGATCGTGGAACTTACGGAAGCCGGTAGAGCGTTTGTCGAAGAGGCTCGCGCCGCACTTTTCCATGCCGAGAGGGCTATTCATCTAGCCCACGCTGCTCACGAGGGTGCCGATAATGTCTTGCTGATCGGACATTCGCATTATGCCGACCATGCGTGGATCTCCGCTCTCTTCGCAATTCGCTTGCCGCTCTTTCCCAAGCTCAGAGTCCGCCTCGTGACTCGATCTGCAATGGAGTTGGCTCGCGGTGTTTCCGGAGCCGAACTAAATCTTGCTCTCGTGACCGCGCCGCCTCTAGATGCTCAGACCACTAGAGTCCCTTTCGCGCGGGCGCCGCTGCATGTGGCACTTCCAGAGACTCATCCATCTGCGCATAAGGAGCAAATTGCCCTCCGGGATCTCGCATCGGACGAGTGGATCATGCTCGCTAGAAACGTGCATCCCATCATCCACGACGCAATCCTGCAGACCGCACAACTAGAGAGAATCGCTCCGAAGGATGCTCATGACGTTATGACTGCACATCAAGCCGTTCATCTCGTCTCCGAACATGTGGGAGTCGCAATCCTTTTCAAGCCAGGAGATCTTCGGTCTCAAGAAGAAGGTGTAGTAATAAAACCACTGGCGGATTCGGCACTGTGGTTTGAGACCTGTCTGATAATGCGAGCGGAAGACACTTCGCGAGCAGTAAACGAATTCGCCCGATCATTCCTTCGGAGATTCGCACCTCAAGTGCTGCCAGCCAAGCAAATGGAGTTGCCACTACCGGCTTAGTTTCGGCGGGTGGTCGAAGCTGGTGATTCGCGTCAGCCCGCAGTTCCTCAATCTGTCAGCCGAGGGTTCACGAAGGGTTCGATAAGCGTTTCTGAGAGTGCTTTATGGCTCTAATTGTTGCGATCCGTGCCTCTGGTTTCAATTACTTACAAATCGAAGTATCTCTTTCACGGCGGTAACACGGGTTCAAATCCCGTCGGGGACGCCAACAAAACAATAGACTTCCACAAACCCGCCGTTTTTCTTCATGATCCAATTTGATCCACTTAGGCCGGTTTGATCTCCAAAACCGCGCCCTTCCGCACCAGCTTTACCAGATTGCTCTGCGCCTCGCGCTTCTGTGGACCCGACTGCCTGCATGTAAACGTCGGTCGTGACTTTCAGACTCGCATGGCGCAGCAGTTCCTGTACGACCTTGGGATTCTCTCCGTTCGCGTTCAAGAGCGTCCCAAAAGTGTGCCGAAAAGTGTGATACGAAACTTGCTTCGTCACCTTGGCACGCTGCAGAGCCGGCTTGCCATAATATCGCCACAACGTTCCAGGCCAATAAGGCTGTCGGCCTTTCATGTGCGGCGAGGCAAATACCCAATCGCCCGGACTTGGGTACGGAGAAAGGCGTCTCCATGCCCACAGCGACTCGGCCGTTTGCGCATCTAGCGGAACGTCTTTCAGAGAAGCTTCCGTTTTCGGCGCACCTTCCACCATCGCCACTACCGACCGACGAATGTGCAAGATGAGGTTTTCGAAATCCACGTCCTGCCACCGAAGCCCGATCAGTTCTCCTCGGCGCAACCCTGTGAAAGCGTCCAACTCGATCATCGTACGGAGTGGATCGGGCAGTTCCTTGAGAAATGCCATGATCTCTTCCGGCGTCAGAACATCGGGTGCTTTCTGTCGTTTCGAGCTCTGGCGAACGCTCGTGATTGGATTCTTCTCCGTCCATTCCCATCTGATCGCGTGAGAATAGATCGCGCTCATGATGTTTCTGATCTTGGCCCTGCTGCCCCGCGCTAACGGAACGCCGGTCTTCGGAAAACAGAGACTCTTGAGCCATTTTTCGACTTCGGTGGATCTCACTCGTCCATTCGCGCATGGGTATCACCATTGCGCCCTTATCGGTGGTCGAATATAGTGCCGCTTCGGTGGTGGCCTGTAACATCTTAGACCGGATACCGATGTCTGAAATCGGTATCGCTGTCAGTAAACGATTTCGAGCGGCAGTCGTAGACAATTTTAGATCGTTCGCCCTAGAAAAGTTAGGTCGGGCTAGGAAATCTTTGCGCGCTGATGAGAGTTGACTCATCCCGTCGGTTTAGTACCTGCAAACGCGCTTGTAATAATTTATGGACCGACGCCCTGGATTCTCGCTAACGCAGCAGTAATCGCTGTCGGCCAGAACCGGAGCCCCAGTTTTGGCGCGATTCGACAATGGATAGGATCAAAACACCCGGATGGGATATCGGGTCCACTCAAGACCAACCTGGCGAAGCCCAAGAGAATATGCCCCCGGCTGTACGCCACTAAGGTCGACTTCAACCCTCAGATCGGTAATGTGGTCGTGCAGTTGTGCCATCCCCGTCGCGCGCAAAATCTGGTTACCGGTTTCTGTGAGCAGACCGACGTCGTAGGGTCCTTCTTTGCTCCCAATCGGAAGATCAACAACCAGGTGTTTAGTAGCTCGGGAAATTTCCAGAGGTGCCTGATCTGCCTCAGATTGGCTCTGCCCCCGGGCCACCGAGCGCTCACGAAGATCTAAGACCGCTACGTCGGTCGGTTCCACCGAGCGTCGGGCTCGCACCCAGAACCATCCCCCCACCGCGAAGAGCAGAACAGCAGCGGTGGCCACCAACATCAGCACCCGTCGGCGCTGGATCGCCGATTGCCTCCGAAACTCCTTAAATTCTTGGAAGCACGGACTGCATGAGCCGAGATGGTCAAGCCAAGGCTCTGCTTCGGTAAGGGACACCTTCCCTTGTGCTATGCCCTTGAGTAGAGCATTCCCCGGACAGCCGATCCTCTCGGGATTAGGGAACTCTGTGGCTAAGCCTTGCCGGAGAATATCAAGCAAGCGCTTGTCCGCCGCGTTGGATTGGCTTTCGCTGCTCAGAGAGAGTCCACTCGCTAACAGTTCAGTCTAAAAACAGCCCAAGTGTAACTGAAGGAGGACCTCATGACACCTTGGCATCTCATCTACCTCCAGACAAACGTGCTCGTAGAATTTTCATGCGGCGTCGGAAGCGAAGCATGACGCTATCGCCAGGAATTCCCAGAACGCGGCCAATGTGCTTCCATGTGTAGCCGTACTCGCGTGCAACCCAGACTTTGCGGCTCCACGTGTCCATCCGATCAAGAATCTCCTGAGCATGAACCGTGCCTTCAATATCGTGCTGCTCCAGGTGACTCGTCTCGCCAAGAACTTCCAACTCCTGGGCTGAAGATACAAGATGGATCGTTTCCTCACGGCGTTGTTCCTTCTTGAGAGCACGTCTAAGCCGATGGTAAAAGCTTCCGAGAAGGTAAGCCTCCAGATCCCCAATCTCACCCCGCCTTCCATTCATCCGATCGAGAGTCCCAGAAACAGATTGCAGAACACTCTCCCACACTTCAACTACCAAGATTCCGTCGTCATTGAATGGATTTTGTGATTGAACTTGTCGGACGTGGGCCAAGGCCTTTGGCCACGCCGATCTAGCCGCTTTCAAGAGTTCACTTTCGGTGGCCGAGTCTGAACGAGGGTTGGCACCTGAAAGGACCCACTCAGGACCGGGTTCGGGGGCTGGCATACCAAGCGCCTCACATCAGCTTTTGCGTGGTACCCGGCCAGAGGGCTAACGCAAGCGTGCTATCCGACAGAAGGAGATGTCAACACCAACCCGAGCGACCGCAGAAAGTAGCGAAAATATTTTCGATAGGTTCGGTACTGTTTTGGTTCCTTTTATAGGTATGGGGCCACTGCGATTCTCAGGAGCAGGAGCCGGATGCAGAGATGGTTTGTTTATGGAAGATGGAATCAATCCCGACAGAAAAAAGCAAAGCCAATCCTTCCGCTGGTTGCAGGAGATAGACCAGATCCTAGTCGTCGGGATGAAATACGGCCCGAAGGCACTCAGGAGGCGGTCAAAAGGGTACGGCAACTCACCCCCGAGCTAGTGCCTGCCCAAGTCTGGCACCGAATGCGACACCTGCGCGAGAAAGAGCGCGGCAAGAGTCCGACACCAGTCGACTGGAATGAAGCGGCGATTGAAATTCTTCGCAATGGGTAGTCGCCGCCTTTTATCGACAAGTCCCTCAAGACGACCTTCTAGGGCCAATCTACCCCGCAAGTGATCTTCCAGGGGCCGAGCAGCGCCTCCGAGATTTCCTGATCGGTAGGTTCGGGGGACCTCAGACTTACATTGAACAAAGAGGACATCCCCGCCTCCGGGCGCGGCATTCGCCGTTTGCTATCAATCAGACTATCCGCGACCGCTGGATGCGGCTGATGGAAAATGCGTTGGGGGAAGCTTCGCTGCCAAGCAACGCCGAAGAAGTC
>Ga0307478_10002323_pt1 | contig 15124 bp, 10 predicted proteins | sample atmos_gasesECM4C_2_FD_203713 | JGI IMG/M metagenome (GOLD analysis project Ga0307478, IMG submission 203713) | Hardwood forest soil microbial communities from Morgan-Monroe State Forest, Indiana, United States - atmos_gasesECM4C_05 | ecosystem: Environmental > Terrestrial > Soil > Temperate...
CAAATTGACACCCGTCAGCAGCAAGGTCGCGCAAGCAGCCGGCATACCGTTCGAGGCGACGGCTGGCACGAGCGCAGAGAACCTGACCGGACCGGGTACGGCGCTCGGGACAGTAGCGTACATGTCTCCGGAGCAAGCCAAGGGAAAACAACTTGATGCGCGAACTGACCTATTCTCGTTCGGTGCGGTGTTGTACGAGATGGCCACGGGGGCCATGCCGTTTCGAGGGGATACATCCGCGATCATATTTGATGCCATTCTCAACCGGCCGCCTTTACGCCCCGTGCGGCTGAATCCCGATTTACCGCTTAAGTTAGAAGAGATCATCAGCAAGGCCCTGGAGAAGGACCGTGATCTGCGTTACCAAGTGGCCGCGGAAATCCGGGCAGATCTGAAGCGGTTGAAGCGCGAAGCTGAATTAAACCAGACTCCACAGACGGTCGCGACGTCTTCGGCCGTTGCAGCCCCTCCACCGGCATCCGCCACAGCTCAACAGCACGGGAGTTCGGCGGTGGTCGACGCAGTGAAGCAGCACAAATGGGGAGCTACTGGAATAGCAGTAGTTGGACTGGCCGTCTTGGCCGCAGCGGTATTCGGGGTGTACTCGTTGCTGCATCATACAAGCGCGGCTCATTTTCAGAATTTCACGATCACCCAGGTCACCAACTCGGGCAAGGCTGGACTCACGGCCATCTCGCCCGACGGCAGATATGTGCTGACAGTGATAAACAATAAGGGACTGCAAGGCCTGTGGCTTCGCAACCTTCCGACCAACAGTGATACGCAAGTGATTCCACCTGCGCCAGCTTCTTACAAGAGCCTTACGTTTTCCCCGGACGGAAATTATCTCTATTTCATAAAAGCGGTGGACGCGACAAACACTAACTTCGATCTTTATCGAGCGCCAGTTCTGGGGGGGACACCCCAGACGATACTCCGGGGCATTGACAGCGACATCTCTTTTTCTCCCGATGGCCGGCGCATCGCTTTCGCCCGAGTGAATTATCCCGAGGCAGGCAAGTACAGTTTGATTACTTCAAATGTAAATGGCAGCGATGAGCTGGTTCTGAGTGCCGTGGCTCCGGCTTCTGATTTCCCCTCGTTCGTCGCTTGGTCACCGCGGGGTGAGCAACTGGCGTACCGATTGTTCAAGCCGGACAAGGCTCTCGGAGGAATCGCTCTGTTGGACATCGAGTCCAAAAAGATAGCCAGATTCGCCACCCTCGATGACAAGCTCACGCTGGACTTCAAGTGGCTCCCCGATGGGCACGGACTCATGGCGTTATATTCGCGAAAGGGACCGGACTACTATCAGCGGTCACAGGTCGGATTCGTTGCGGAGGGGGCCGAACAGGTCCAGCCGATCACTCGAGATACCAATAGTTATGCGACTTTGACTCTGTCTGCCGACGGAAAAACTCTGGCTACAGTCCAGACCAAGAGTACGCAAAATCTGTACGTCCTTCCAGCCACGGGTAGTCAGTCGCCGGCAGCCAACCCATTGCTTCCTCAGGGGCAGAATGTTTACGGGTTTGATTGGTCCGCGGACGGGAACCTGGTTTTCAGCGACTATCTTCGGGTGATGAGGATCGGCATCGACCGGAACGTTCCGACGCAATTGGTTGGTGATTCAAACGCAGCAATTGTCGAATTGGCGGGATGCGGGACTCGTTACCTGGTCTTCTCCTGGGCATTTCACGGGGGCACAAACTCGACGAACGTCTGGCGTACTAACGCCGACGGCACAAATCCCCTGAAATTGACCGACGGAAGGGACGATCGGGCCCCGGTGTGTTCGGCGGACGGAAAATGGGCATATTACTGGGACCTCGCGTTGCAACAACTTTGGCGGGTACCGATGGACGGCACAGGAAAACCCGAAATGTTTCCGGGGAGCGCTGTTCCCCGGACATTCCCCGCAGGGACCGGGCTGAGCCCTTCGCCCGACGGCAAGGCTCTCGCTTATGTCTTGGCTACCATGCCGACGCCGGAGGATCCGTATCCTCAATATAAAGTCGCGCTCTTGGAACCTTCCCCGAACCCGTCGCCACCGCATCTGATTGACGCTGACGAGCGGATTTCGAGCGGGGGCTTGAACTTCACTCCGGACGGGAAGGCGGTGGTCTACCCGATCCGCGAAAACGGAGTAGACAATCTCTGGATGCAACCGCTCGACGGCTCGCGTAGCCGGCAGATCACCTCGTTTGATTCGGAGCAGATTCTCAACTTCCGTTGGTCACCGGACGGAAGAAGCCTCTGCATCCTCCGCGGCCATACCGACTCCGACGTTGTCCTCATCCGAGAATCGTCTCAATAGCCCTAAGCTTGACTTCAAAACTGGTAGCATCCTGGGAGCCAGACCATTCTTCTATTCTGCAGGAGACCCTTAACGTGAACCCGCGACATCTCGCTGGCCCGTCACTATTTCTGTTCTTCGTCGTAGTTGGTACCTTGTGCCTGTCTGCCTCGCCGCAGACGGCGCAGCACTTCGACGCAAGGCTCTTCCAAGAGTTGCGTTGGAGATCGATTGGCCCTGCGCGCGGCGGGCGCGTCTTGGCGGTGACAGGAGTACGCGGGCAGCCGGAAGCCTACTATTTCGGAAGCGTGGGCGGCGGAGTTTGGAAGACCAATGACGCGGGACGGACGTGGAAACCGATTTTTGATTCGCAGCCGGTCGCTTCGATTGGGGCGATCGCGGTGGCGCCTTTGGATTCCAACGTGATTTACGTGGGTTCGGGCGAGGCGGACATGCGCTCGTCGATTTCTTACGGGAATGGCATGTACAAGTCGACGGACGGCGGAAAGACGTGGGCGTTTAGCGGACTGAGAGATTCGCGACAGATTGGACGGGTCCTGGTGGACCCGCGCGATGCGAATCGAGTTTTCGTGGCGGCGCTGGGGCATGCCTACGGGCCCAATGCGGAGCGTGGCGTTTATCGTTCGAAAGATGGCGGAAAGAACTGGCAACGGATTCTTTTTCACGACGAAGACACGGGAGCGATTGACCTGGCGTTCGAACCGGGCAATCCGAAAACGATTTATGCGGCGCTGTGGCAAACGCGCCGGCCGCCGTGGAATGTCTATCCACCGTCGAACGGACCAGGGAGCGGCCTCTACCGTTCGAATGATGCCGGAGATCATTGGGAACAGGTGACGGGCCACGGTTTGCCATCGGAAGGGCTGGGGCGCATCGGGATTGCGTTTGCACCGAGCAATCCGAAGCGGATTTATTTGATTGTGGACGCAAAGGACGGTGGCCTTTATCGCTCAGACGACAGCGGACAGAATTGGCAGCGCGTATCGAATGACAAACGCACGTGGCAACGCGGGTGGTACTTCGGCGAAGTCAGCGTGGATCCCAGAGATGCGGACACGGTTTACTTGCCGAATACAAGCGCTTACAAGTCGACGGATGGTGGGAAGGCGTTTACGGCGTTCCGGGGAGCGCCGGGCGGCGACGATTACCACGAGTTGTGGATTGATCCGGATGACCCGAAGCGGATGATTCTCGGCAACGATCAAGGCGCACTGGTGACGCGCAACGGCGGGGAGACGTGGAGCTCCTGGTACAACCAACCAACAGGGCAGTTCTATCACGTAATCACGGACAATCGTTTTCCTTATTGGGTGTACGGCGCGCAGCAAGACAGCGGCGCCGCGGCGACGCCGAGCCGCAGCAACTACCGTTCTCTGAATTTCCATGATTGGCGGCCGATGGATGCTGGCGATGAGAATGGATATATGGCACCGGACCCGTTAAACCCCGGAATAATCTTCGGCGGCACGGTGGCCCGGCAGGATTTGAGTGGCGATCAGGTGCAGCAAATGCCCCCGACGATCGCGCATCCCGGCGAATACCGGCGCACGTGGACGCTGCCGCTGGAGTTTTCGCCGTTCGATGCGCACGTGCTTTATTTTGGCTCGCAAGTGTTATTTCGTACGGCGGATGGAGGAAGTTCGTGGCAGATCATCAGCCCGGATTTGACGCGTGAGGATCCGGGTGCTCCACCGAATCTGGACGCGACGACGGCAAAGTATGCTCCGGGAGCAAAGCGGCGCGGTGTGATTTACACGATTGGGCCGTCGTTTGTGCGGGCGGGAGAGATTTGGGCCGGGACCGATGATGGGCAGATTCACTTGACACAGGATGATGGGAAAACGTGGGAGAACGTCACGCCACCGGAGCTGACGCCGTGGAGCAAGGTGACGCACATCGAGACGTCGCACTCGGATCCGGCAACCGCCTACGCGGCCGTTGACCGTCACCGGCTGGACGACTATCAGCCATATCTCTACCGCACACGAAACTTCGGGAAAAACTGGCAGCGCCTTTCGAATGGAATTCCAGAGGGATACTTTTTGAATTGCGTGCGGGAAGATCCGATTCGTAAAGCGCTGCTGTACGCTTGCACGGAGAGGGGCGTGTATGCTTCTTTCGATGATGGGGACAACTGGCAGCCGCTGCAACTCAACCTGCCGATGACCTCGGTGCGCGATTTGGTGGTGCACGAGGATGATCTGGTGATCGCGACGTTCGGGCGTTCCTTCTGGGTGCTGGATAACATGACGCCGCTGCGGCAGATTGACGCGTCTATGGCCGCGTCGGACCAATGGCTGTTCCGGCCGTCGACCGTGTATCGCGTGCGGCCGGGATCGGACCAAGGCACCCCCGTGCCGATGGATGAGCCGCTGGCCGCGAATCCGCCGGACGGCGCGACGTTGGATTACTACCTGAAGCAGAGAGCGGCATCTCCAACTCAGTTGGAGATATTTGACTCCGAAGGAAAGGTGGTGAGACGATTCGCCAGCGACGATGAACTGCACAAAACGGACCCGCGCGCCGTGAAGTATCCCATTGAGTGGGTGCGCGATCCAAAACCGCTGTCAGCCGAAGCGGGAATGCACCGATTTGTCTGGGATTTGCGGTATGCGCTGCCGAAGAGTGTTCGCATTCCGGACGAGGGGACAGCGGGAGTGCTGGCGCCCCCCGGCCAATACATTGTGAAACTGACGGCGAATGGCAGGAGCAGCACGCAGCCGCTGACGGTAAAAATGGATCCGCGAGTGAAGACTCCGCAAGATGCGCTGGTGCGGCAGTTCGAGTTGGCGGCAAGAATCTCTGCAAGATTGGGTGAAGTTTCGACGGCGTTGCAGCAAGCGAGCGATTTGCGCACGCAGGTCGACGCGCGTAAGAAGGACGCTGGTGGCAACGCGGAAGCTCAAAAAGCATTGGATGCGCTGGCCAAGAATCTCGAAGTTGCCCCGGAGCCGGATAGCGATGCCGATTTTCCCTTGTTTGGGCTGACAGTGCCCGGGGAAGAGCATGTTGCTCTTCCGCGAGCCGCCGGAGCGCTTCTGAGCTTGCTGGCGATCGTCGAGAGCGCAGACGTGGCACCGACCACGGATGCGACGACCGCGAGCGAGAAGTGGGACGCGGCCGCCGAGGAATCACTTGCACACTGGAACGCTCTTCAGAAAGTGGAGCTGACGAACGTAAACGTCTTACTGGAAAAAGCGAAGCTGAAGCTGCTGACCATAGATAAGATGACGAGCCAACACTGAATTGAAGAAGCGGATTCTTCAGAAAACACAGTCGGATGCCATGCCGTCTCTTTTTGGTCGCCGCTGTAAGCTGAGAGCGGCGCGAATTGGCGAGCACATTTGATATGCTGCTCGAGGTGAGAAACTTGGCCCGAAACGCGTTCCTCTCTCCGCCAGGGATAATTTTCTTGCTGATCCTGGGCACGGCGATAGCGGCGAACTCTCAGCCGCAGACACAAATCCAGCAACCGACTGTAATTTCACAAACTCCTTCAAGTGCGCCGACTACTACAGTCGCGATTTCGCAGCAAGGCGGATCCACAGGATCACCGGCATCTCCCTTCAGCACGCAATCGCAGCGGAGCGGACTGAATATTGTAGTGTTGGATCCTGCGCACGGCGGAACGGACCCGGGCGCGCGAGGCACGGGCGGGATTCGCGAGAGCGAGATCGTCCTGGATATGGCGATTCAGGTGCGGAGAGCGCTGGAGCTTCAGGGCTTTCAAGTGGTACAAACGCGGCAAGGAAATGACAATCCGTCGTTTGATGATCGTTCGGCAATCGCCAATGCGCAGCGCGGAGCGATTTTCGTGACGCTGCATATTTCATCGACAGGATTGCCGGGGACGGTGCGCGTATACGCGAATTCGGATTTGCCGCTGGTGACGGATTCGAACGGGCTGATTCCCTGGGACCGCGCGCAAGCACCGTTCCTCGGATTGAGCCGGAAATTCGCCGACCTTGTTCAGGGACTGCTCTCCCAACGCTTCAAAGGATCGCCCGGTACGGCGCAAACAGCGACAGTGCGACAGCTTCGCACGACAGCGGCACCCGCCATCGCCGTCGAGATTTGCAGCATCGTGGTGGATGACCGGGCACAGTTGGATCACATGGCGCAAGGCGTCGCGGATGCGATTGCCGGTGGTGCCGCCGCGTTCCGGCCGTCGTACGTGGTTCCCGGCGTGCCAGGAGCGCTGCCGTGATTCCGCGCTGGAAAGTTTTTCTGATCGCTGGCTTAGTCCTGGCGGTGATTGCGGCGGCGATCTATTTTCCAATCTTGCGCAAGCGTGTGAAGCGCGCGGCAAGGTTGCAGCAACAAAGCGAGGAGCAAGCGCGGCGCGAATTGACGCAGACGATCCCAGTGAATCCGAGCGATCCCCGCGTGAAGGCAAAGCTCTTTTGGGCCGCGGATGCGGATGATTCCGCGCTCGTGCCTGTCACCGTAGAGCTGCCGCTTTCGAACGACACGGTGCTGCGTTCGAAACAAGTATTGAACACTTTGCTTGCCGGGCCGGTGGATCCGGAGCTGCGCACCGTGCCGCCGGATGCCGTGCTGCTGGCGTTCTATTTGCTGCCGGATGGGACAGCCATTGCGGATTTTTCCGAGGCGCTGGCAACGTCGATTCCATCGGGAATCGTCAGCGAACAGTTAGCTGTGGATTCCATCGTTCGCACGCTGGAAGCGAATGTTCCGCAGGTGCAGCGGCTGAAGATCTTGATTCATGGGCAGGAAGTGGAAACGCTCGCGGGCCATCTCGATCTGACGGGAACATTCATTGTGAATGCGAAGCCTCGGCAGCCACCGCCATCGGCCATGAAGCCGACGAGCGAGGCAGCACCGGGCGCCGAAAAGCCGGGCGCTTCAATCCCGGACAACCCCGCAGCCGCACCGGCGCGGCGTTGACACCTAGAAATGTGCCCGGCAAACTGGCGCAGCTGGAATCAAGACATCGAGAGTATGGGGTCAGGGTGAAATGACGACTGGAGGAAAAGTGAGAGCCGACGGCCGCACCGCGGAGCAGATGCGCCCGCTGAAAATGACGCCGGACTTTATTTCCACGGCCGAAGGTAGCGTGCTCATCGAATTGGGGAGCACGCGGGTGATCTGCACCGCGACGGTGGATGACGGCGTGCCGAGTTTTCTGAAGGGCAGCGGCAAGGGCTGGGTCACCAGCGAATACGGGATGCTGCCGCGTGCGACCGAGGAGCGCACCCCACGGGAAGCAGCCCGAGGCAAGCAATCAGGGCGCACGCTGGAGATTCAGCGATTGATCGGACGCTCGCTGCGCGCGGTGACGAATCAGGAAGCGCTGGGCGAACGCACCGTGTGGCTCGACTGCGACGTGATTCAAGCGGATGGCGGGACGCGCACGGCTTCGATTACCGGAGCGTTCGTGGCGCTGGCGCTGGCGTTCGAACGGTTGACGGCTTCTGGGATCTTGAAGAATTCACCGCTGATTGACACGGTCGCGGCAACCAGTGTCGGAATTATCGACGATCGCGCGCTGCTGGACCTTGCTTACGAAGAAGATTCGCGCGCGGAAGTGGATATGAACGTGGTGATGACCGGCAGCGGACATTTTGTGGAAATTCAAGCCACGGCGGAAGGACGCGCATTCTCGGGAAGCGAGATGCAAGACCTCTTAGCGCTGGCGGCCGCGGGGATTCGCCGCTTGACGGAAGAACAACGCGCGGTCCTGCCGGTAAAATTCAGTGCGCGCGCCCGTTAGGCTGATCCTGGCGTCGTCGAATCCCGGAAAACTCGCTGAGTATCGCGTGCTCGTGGCGACGGCGGGGGAACGCGTGACGGTGGAACTGGCGCTGCTGCCGAATTTCGAATCGTTCCCCTCGTTCGAGGAGAAGGCCCCAACCTTTGCAGAAAATTCCGCTGGCAAGGCTCTCTATTATTCGCGGCATTGCGCGGAGATGGTGTTCGCAGATGATTCGGGGCTCGTCGTGCCAGCATTGGGTGGCGCGCCGGGGGTGCAGTCCGCCCGGTACGCGGGGCCGGGAGCAACGAATGCGCACCGTATTGAAAAGCTGCTGCGCGAGATGCGCGAAACAATCGGAAGCGATCGCGCTGGGTATTTCGTTTGTGCGATTGCGCTGGCAAAACAGGGGCGTGTCCTCGCAGTGGTGACGGATCGCGTTGAAGGTGAGATTCTGGAATCCCCGCGCGGGACGGCAGGATTCGGCTACGATCCGGTGTTCTACTTCCCTGCCCTCCGAAAAACCTTTGCTGAGCTTTCCGCCGAAGCGAAAAACCAGTACAGTCATCGAGGAAAAGCATTCCGCCGATTACTCTCGCATCTTTCCACCATGTTATAGTTCTGGTCCTCATGGCGCGCAAAGCTAAGAAAAAACCGGCCGCAAGAAAAAGGACGAGCCCGACAAAATCGAGGACGGCTAAGAAAGCCAAGAAGTCGAAAACGACAAAGCCAGGGCAAGCTGCGGGAACCGATCCGAAGCGCGTGGCGGCCATCCTGGCAAAATTGGACGAAGCGTATCCCGATGCGGCGTGCGAGTTGAAACACGAGAATGCGTTCCAATTGCTGATTTCGACGATCCTGTCGGCACAATGCACCGACGTGCGCGTGAATCAGGTCGCCGAAACGCTCTACAAGAAGTACCCGACGCCCCAAGCATTTGCCTACGCCACGCCCAGCGAACTGGAGCAGGACATCCGTCCCACCGGATTTTTCCGGAACAAAACGAAATCGATCATGGGTGCAAGCGAAGCTGTGATTGAAAAATTCGGCGGGCAAGTGCCGCGCACGATGGAGGAGATCCTGACGCTTCCGGGAGTCGCTCGGAAGACGGCGAACGTCGTCCTTGGCACAGCCTACGGGATCCCCAGCGGCATCGTCGTTGATACGCACGTGCAGCGGCTTTCGAATCGGCTAGACCTGACACGCAACGAGGATCCGAAGAAAATCGAGCTAGATCTGATGCAAATCATTCCGAAGGACAAATGGATCAAGTTTTCGCACCAAATCATCTGGCACGGGCGGCGCGTGTGCCAGGCACGCAAGCCGAAATGCGCGGAATGCAATATGGAGTCGCTTTGCTATGCAAAAGACAAAACGGTTTGAATTTCGGCGGGCCACGTGTGCGCCGAATGGTTGTGCAGAACGAGCTGAGGAGTAGTCAACTGGAACGCAGGCCGTTCGGAGCCAGCGGCAGGGAGTTAAGTCGCACTCCGCTCGCGTCAAAGATGGCGTTGCCGATTGCCGGAGCGACGGCCATGATGGGCGTCTCGCCGGCACCCGCGGAAGGAATATCCTTGCGATCGAGCAAGATCGCTTCGATTTCAGGCACGTCGCGGAACCGCGGCACGCGATAGCTGGCAAAATGCGGATTCTTGATGCGCCCATTTTCGAATTCGATGGCTTCGAACAGCGCCCCTCCAAGTCCCTGAATCATCGCGCCCACAACCTGATTGCGCAGACCATCGGGATTGACGATGGCGCCGCACTCGAACGCTTCGACCAGCTTCACGACACGCACCGCGCCGGAAGAATGATCCACCGCGATTTCCGCACACGTTGCCACGTAACTGCCTTTTTCGTTACCAGCCGCCATGCCGAATCCTTGTCCGTCTAGCGACTTCTTGCGCGGCCAGCCAAAGGATTTCGCTGCTGCTTCAATAACGGCGCGCATGCGCGCATCAGAAAGATTTTTCAGGCGAAACTCCAGCGAATCCATCTTCGCCGCGTGGGCCAGGGCATCCATATGCGTTTCGCGTGCGAAGTGATTCGCAGTAGCCGCCAGGCCGCGGTAGGAGCCGCTGCGCAAAATCAACGGAACCTGATGATATTCGGTTCGCTGGTCGGCCACGACATACGGCGTCTCAATCGCGGACATTCCGGAATGATAGTTATGAAATTCCCACGCTGTCAGCGTGCCGTCAGCAGCGATGCCGCTCTTGACTTCGATCACGCCCGCGGGCCGGAAATACGCCCAGGTGAATTCCTCCTCGCGCGTCCATACCACTTTCACGGGACGACCTGCCGCACGCGCCAATCGCGCGGCTTCGATGGCCGCGTCGCTAGTGTGCTTTCCTCCATAAGCCGAGCCGGTGTCCGGCACGATCACGCGCACGCTGCTTTCCGAAAGGTGAAATATGTCGGCAAGCTCGTCGCGGTTGGCGAAGGGCCGCTGCGTGCCGGTCCACACGGTTAGCTTTCCTTCCGTCCACTGCGCGACTGCCGCTCGCGGCTCCAGCGGAGCATGAGCGATGTAGGCAACCGTATACGTTGCATCCACGCGACGGGCGGCGCTCGCAAGCGCCACCTCGACGGATCCTTTCTGCTTTCGAAAGCCATCGTCCGACTTGGCCGCAGCGTTTTGTTTCAAATACGAGAAAATTTCTCGGCTCGAAATCTGCGGAACTTCTTTCCATCTCACGTGAATGGCGGCCAGCGCCTTCTCCGCTTCCCTCGCGGTGGGCGCGGCGGCCCCGACGAAGTCTCCGTCGCGCACGATGACCACGCCTGCCATCGCTTTCGCCGCGCTGTCATCGCAGGAAGTGAGCGTCGCGCCGAAGGACGGCGGCCGCAGCACTTTGCCGTGCAGCATTCCTTCCGGACGCAAATCCGGCGTGTACTGATGCTTGCCGGTCACGAACGCGCGGCCGTCCACTTTCGGGATGGCCTTGCCCGCAATTTTCCACTCCGTCGCGGGCGTGATGGGGTCCTCCGCGGGAAGATTTTGCGCCAGCGTCTTACCACGCGCCAACTCCGCATAGCGAACAGAGCGGCCCGACGCCGGATCGGTAACCTTCGCATCGCCCGCGACCAAGCCTTCAGGCGCGACGTTCCATTCTTTCGCCGCGACGCCGACGAGCAAATCGCGTGCGGCGGCCGCAACGCTACGGAGCTGCGGGGTCATCGTTGGCATGCTGCGGCTGCCGAACGTCCCCGCGTCGAACGGCGTCAGCGCCGTGTCTCCGGTCACCATGCGCACGCTTTCGAATGGCACGCGCAGTTCATCCGCAATCGTTTGCGCCAGCGACGTGCGGATGTTCTGGCCAATTTCCGCTTTGCCTGTGAATCCGGTCACGCTCCCGTCTTCGCCGACGTGCAGCCAGGCGGAAATATTTTTCGGCAGCTCCTCGCCGTGAAAACTCTTCGAGCCGGGAGCGGTTTCCTGCGTTGCGTCCGCATCCTTTGCCATCGCGAACACCGCGATCCCCGCGCCAAGCAGCTTGAAGAAATCGCGGCGGCCCAATTCGAATTGATGGATGGGAGCGGCTTGAAATTCATAACGCTCCGGCTCGCCTACGAACTTTTCTACCCGCGCACTCATCGCCCGCGCTCCTGCATCATTCGCGCAGCTTGCCGCACCGCTTCCACAATCCTCGGGTGCGTGCCGCAACGGCAAACATTACCTTGCAGGAATTGAAGAATTTCCGCGGGACTCGGATTCGAGTTGCTTTGCAGCAGTCCCACACTGCTCATAATCATCCCCGAAGTGCAGTAAGCGCACTGGAACGCGCCCTCATCAAGAAACGTCTGCTGCACGGGATGCAGCTTCCCTTCTCTTTCAAGTCCTTCGATCGTGGTGATCGGCTTCCCCGCCGCCGCGCTGACGGGAATCTGGCACGATCGCCGCGGCGCTCCGCCAAGTAAGACCGTACACGCGCCGCACTGCCCTTCCCCACAACCGTATTTGCTTCCGGTTAGTCCGAGCTCATCGCGCAGGACATACAATAGAGCTGTGTCGGCAGGATAGCTGACTGGATAGCGCTTGCCATTGACTTCCAGTTCGATCAGCTTCGCCATTGTCCCTCCTCCCGCAGAACTTCCGGCTGGATCAATGCTTATGACAAGTGTCACACGCGGTCTTCGCCTGATTCAATTCATGGCAGTTCAAGCAGCTGTACATGGTCGTGACGCTGGTGACCTCGGCCATCGCTTCCATTTCCCGCACCGGTCCGTGGCACGTCTCGCACTTCACGCCCGCTTCGAGATGCGGGCGATGGTCCCACTCGACACCGGGCAACACCGCGTAAACGCGCATCCAGGGAATTGCTTGCTTCGACTTCGCGTACTCCGCAAGTTTCTGAACCGAAGGTTTTTCTTTGGCGATCGTGACGTGGCACTCCATGCAGGTGCTCGTGGCCGGGAACGTCATCAATTTGCCCGGGTCCGGATTCGTGTGGCATTTCTTGCATTCCAAACCGAATGCCAGATGTTTCTTGTGGCTATATGGAATCGGCTGCACCGGCGCAGGATGCTCCGACGGGTTGTCGGGCACCATCTGTTTCGTCGCCGGTGACGTTAGAGATTCCTGCGCGGCAAGACTCGCGGCAAGCAAGACGAGTGCCGCCAGCAAAGGCGCGGCCACCACGGCAATGATTCTCGTCCTTCTCTTCAGCATGAACTCGCCTCGCGAATGGAAATGTGCTTCCCTTCCGCGTCCCGCTAGGCCTTTTTGCTCAGCACTTCCTCGATGCTGGTCCCAAAATCTTTCAGCATCACCACTGCTGCGTTTCGCCCGGGCCCTCCAGTCACGGAACCGCCCGGATGCGTCGTCGCGCCGGTTTGATACAAGCCGGCTATCGGCATGCGGTGCTGCGCCCATCCCGGCATCGGCCGCATCGCCGCTGTCTGCGAAGCACTTTGTGCTCCGGCGTGTGCGCTGCCGTGCCAGAAATGCGGATTCATGCGCTCCAGGTCCAGCGGGCTTTCCGCGAAGCACGCCAGAATTTTGTCGTCCGTGAGGTTCGGCGAGAACCGCCGCAAATATTTGAGGTAGGCATCCGAAACTTCATTTTTGATCTTGTCCCAATGCTCTGGGCCTTCTTTCAATTCATAGGGCTGCCAGCCCACGACTTTCACGGTGTGCATCCCGGCGGGCGCTCGCGTCGGATCGGCCATGCTGCAGCAAATGACCTGCAGCGACGGATCCTCGAGGTTGACCACCCCGCGCGCGTCGTCGTATCCATAGCGTAGCGCGCGTTCCGGCGAAACCAATATCCCCGACTCCACCGGCGATAGCGTCCCCCCATCCACCGCATATTTCGGCGGCTCGGAAGTCGCGTAGTGCGTGACGAACATGGCGTGCTCCGCCTGCCACGTATCGACGCCGTCGATGAAGTCCTGTCCCCACAACTCGCGCGGCGCCATATCCACCAGGTGCTTGATGTGGATGGTTGAAAGCACAGCCTTCTCCGCGCGGTAAGAACTGCCATCACTGCACTCTACTCCCTTGCAGCGGCCGTCCTCAACGATCAATCGCTTGATCCATTTGTTTGTCAGCAGCACGCCACCGCGTGTTTGAATGAAGCGCGCCAGCGCTTCTGTCAACGCGCCCGATCCGCCTTTCGGAATCGGCCGCCCCGAATGCTGTTGCCGCGCAGTTCCGTAAGCGAGCCGTCCCGTCATGGGAGCATCGGGCGGCTCGGCTGCCAAATGGGACATGTACAGCATGAACGTGCGGCAGTGATCCTCTTCAAACGTGTCGCGAATAATCTCCCAGGCGGACATCGCCAGGCGACGCTGCCAGAGCTTGCCCCTCGGTTGCTGCGCCAGTTGGTCGTTCAGCGGTTTTCCGAACCCGATGGGCGTGAAACTTGCGCCGAACAAGATCGGCTTGATGGCGTCGAACTCCGCAAGCATTTTCCGGTAGGCCGCGGCATCTTTCTTCGAAAATTTCGCAAACTCTGCGCAGGTGCGGTCCAGGTCGCGCCACTGCGTCAGATACGTGCCGTCGGGGAAAGGCACATGAAAGATGGGATCGGGGTCGATGTACTCAAGCCCGTAGTCGCGCAACTTGAGTTCGTCGTTCTTCATCATCGGATTGTCGAGCAGAAATGTGTGCGCGGTTGAGCAAACGTCATCTTTGAAGCCCTTCAGCGTCAACTCCGCGGTCTTCACACCGCCGCCCAGCAGTGGCCGCCCCTCGAGCACCAAACATTTGTAGCCCGCCTTCGCCAGGTAGGCCGCCGCAATCATGCTGTTGTGCCCCGCGCCAGCCACCACGATGTCGAAACGATCATCTTTCTGGACTTGCGGACTCATCGAAAACGGCGCGACGGCCAGCGGCGCCAGTGCGGTGGTCTTCACAAATTCGCGTCGGCTGATTGTGCTCATAGGAGAATCCCTTCCCAACCATCGCTTACGCTGGTTTCCTAACAACTTCTTCGATGCTGGTCCCAAAATCCTTGAGCATGACGGTCGCTGCGTTTCGCCCCGGCCCACCGGTCACCGAGCCGCCGGGGTGCGTTGTGGCCCCCGTCTGGTACAAGCCCGGTATCGGCATCCGGTGCTGCGCCCATCCCGGGGCAGGACGCATCGCGCCGGTCTGCGCCGGCCCGGACCCGCCCGCGTGACAGCTCCCGTGCCAGTTGTGCGGGTTCATGCGCTCCAGATCGAGCGGACTCTTGACGATCCGCGCGAGAATCTTGTCATCGGTCAGATTGGCCGCGAACCGCCGCAAAAATTTCAAGTTCGCGTCTGAAACTTGATCCTTGATTTCGTCCCAATGTCGCGGACCTTCCTTCAATTCGTACGGATAGTAGCTGACGATTTTGAGGGTGTGCATGCCTGCGGGCGCGCGGGTCGGGTCAGCGATGCTACAACAAATGGCATGGATCGAAGGGTCTTCAAGATCCACCGCTCCTCGAGCGTAATCAAAGCTCATGCGCAAGACGCGATCGGCACTAACCATCACCCCGGAATGCACCGGCGAGAGCGTCCCGCCAGCAACCGCATATTTCGGCGGCTCCGTCGTCGCATAATTTGTCTCGAACAATGTCAGGCCGGCTTTCCACGTATCCACGCCGTCGATGAAATCCTGT
>Ga0307478_10002324_pt1 | contig 15119 bp, 11 predicted proteins | sample atmos_gasesECM4C_2_FD_203713 | JGI IMG/M metagenome (GOLD analysis project Ga0307478, IMG submission 203713) | Hardwood forest soil microbial communities from Morgan-Monroe State Forest, Indiana, United States - atmos_gasesECM4C_05 | ecosystem: Environmental > Terrestrial > Soil > Temperate...
TGCTGTAGGACGGAGAGGATGAGTTGCTTCTCCATCTCATGCAGCGACATGGGAGCGATGGGCGCTGCTTGCGACGAGACTCCGGGCTGGCCGTTGCCGCGGTTGCGAATCCTCTCATTCAATAAATCTGCTCCGCACGGGACGTCAGCGGTTGCCAGCGCGGCCAACCGGGCCATTTCACTTTCAAGTTCCCGTACGTTTCCCGGAAAGCTGTAAGCCGTCAACGCCGATAAACAATCCTCGGTCAGACGCGGCACTGGTCGGCCATAGCGCGCCGCTGCGGTTCGCAGAAAGTGTTCGGCAAGAAGCCTGGTGTCGTGGGGCCGGTCACGCAAAGGCGGCAAGCGAAGCGTGACGGCGGACAAGCGGAAAAACAGATCGGCCCGGAATCTGCCAGCCTTCACTTCGCTCTCCAGGTCGCGGTTCGTCGCGGCTATGAACCGAACATCCACTTGCTCGGTCCGGGAGTTCCCCAGCCGCGTAAACTCGCCCGACTGCAGGACGCGAAGCAGATGAGGCTGCAAGTCGAGGGGGAGATCGCCGATCTCGTCGAGAAAGAGAGTGCCACGATGGGCGGCTCCAATGAAACCGACGCGATCGCGGTTCGCACCAGTGAATGCCCCTTGCACGAAGCCAAAGAGTTCAGAGCCGATCAGCGTCGCCGGAATGGCGGCGCAATTCAACGCGATAAACGGCCCTTTCACGCGCGCGCTATGACGATAGACAGCCCGGGCGATCAATTCCTTCCCGGTTCCGGTTTCTCCCTCAATCAGAACGGGCAGATCGGTAGTTGCGATCTGGTGTACGGTCTGCAACAGGCGCGCCATTCCTGGGTCAGAGGTCAATATGCCGTCGGATTGGCTGTGAACGAGTTCTAAGGCCGCCGCGCGGCGCTGCGCCTGGCTCATTGCCACCGCCGCTCGCAATCGCGGCGCCGCCAAGGCGCAGACTTCATCCAGCAAGTCGCGCTGTTCTTCCGTAAAACAATTTGTGACCTGGCGATTTTCCAGGTAAATGAGCGCGAAAGCTTCATCGCTCGCCACCAGAGGCGCGCACAAAACCGATCGCAGTGAGAGTTGCTGGATGCTTGGCTGCCGGCTGTAAGGCTCGGTCATCGAGGCGTCGCCGATCAGGACTGCTCTCCCGCTCTCCATCACGGTTCGGGCAATCGAACCGCTGACTGCCTCTTCCGCCCGGGATAGCACTTCACTGCGAAAGTTCCGGGCTGCCGTCGCTCGGAACTCTCCGCCTTCACGCACGACTACGAATCCTCGATCGGCCCCCAATCCTTCGATCAGGGTGTCGAGAAGCCCGGAAAGCAGTTCGCCATACTCGCCTTCCTTCAGAAGCGCTCGCGACACTCGATAGAGAAGATCCAAGTGTTCGGCTGGCGGACTGTCTCGATTCGCGGTCATAACCGGCCTTTCACTCGGGAATATAACACCAATCACTGATACGCCGTGACCCCCTCGTCCGCCGACTGTCGCTGCGGGAAGAATGGCCTTCGAGCTGCAAACTCCCGGCTTGAAACGTGAAGCAATTGACCTGGCGGTATGGAGAACACAATGAAAAGCAAGGCGCTTGCGATTCACTTAGTTCTGGAGATGGCAGAAAACCGGGCCAACGCGTGCCAAGTTTCTGGGCACTACATCCAGCGCCCTGGAGCCGCCTCATGACGTTTCGGCTCTACCTGGTCCTTTTGTTTGCTTTCGGGCTCCCTGCCGCGCTCTGTGCTCAGAAGCAGCAGGGCTCGTGGTCGGACTTGCGTGGCCTGAGGGTTGGCCAAGGCATTGTCGTGATCGAATCCAGCATGAAGCTCCACAACGGAGAATTCATCAGCGTTACAGAAGAGGTGCTCACAGTGCAGGAGAAAGGTTCCGACGCCTCGGTAAAACGGGAAGACATCGTGCGCGTCTCAACCACTTCCGGCGCCAGACGCGGCGAGCATGCCGTGATCGGCCTGGTGGTCGGCGGCCTCGCCGGAGCTGGCATTGGCGCTGCAGTTGGTTCCCGATCGAAGGACTGGATAGGACTTTCGGAGGGAGTTGATGCCCTGATTGGCATCGCTATTGGCGCCACGAGCGGGGCGATAGTGTGTGCCGTGATCCCGGCCCACACTACCATTTACCGTGCCGCCCCCGCTGCTGCCGCGCGCTAGACGATATCGACTTTGGGTGAGATTTCGACGTTTGGGGTAATTCGATGCTAGAGGCTTCAAAACTACGACTCAGGAGAACTCCCATGACACGCAACATTGCACGAACAACATTTGTGATCGCTTCGGTCGCGGGGATTTGGGCGGCAATGGCTGTTTCTGCCATAGCCCAATCCTTTCCCGGCGCCGGCACTGTGATGACTTACAACGTCAACGAAGGAACCGATTTCCAGCAGGTGGTGGGAACCTCGACTCTGCCAGAATTCCTGATTGGTGTCGGCCAGATACTGACGCAGGTTCAAGCCACCAATCCTCCAGAACGGATGCAGGCGGTGGCCCGGCAAATCCTCGACGCACGGCCGGAGCTGCTGAGCATACAAGAAGTAGATCAGTGGTACACCGGGACTTTCGACCCGACAGCAGGCAAATGCGGAACCATGACCCTGCAGTACGACATGCTGCAGGAACTTCTCAATGACTTGGCAGTGCAAGGTGGACACTACGAAGTCGCCGCGCAAGTCACCCAATATGCCTTCCCGCCGACCCCAGGCCTTATTCCGCCCACTGATTACATTTGCGTTAGCGTGAACGATTACAACGTGATCCTGACCCGCACCGATCTTCCTTCCTGGATCTTCAAGTGGAGTAACCCGCAAACCGGACAATTCGTGAATGAAGTCGTTCTGCCAACACCGGTCGGCCCTGTGCCGCTGCCCAGGTCGTGGGCGTCTGTGGATGCAGAGTTTTTTGGTCACCCTTTCCTCTTCATCAACACCCATCTTGAGTCCTTCGATGCGAATATCCGGGAGTTGCAAGGTGATGAATTGCGTGCGGGTCCGGCAAACACTTCTTTGCCGCTGATCATCGCGATGGATTCAAACGCGCAGGCATTCCCTCAACCACAAGACCCGACCTATGTGGATTTTATCGCTGCCGGCTATCACGACGTGTGGTCCAAGCTCTTTCCGAAGCGCGCGGGACTAACGTGTTGTCAAGATGAAGCGGACAACAATCCCGTCTCGCAACTTTATCAGCGAATCGACTTGGTGTTGACACATGGCAGGGTACGTCCGTGGGGAGCCGTGTTGATCGGGAACAATCCGCAAAGCCGGCTGCCCGACGGATTGTGGCCCTCCGATCACGCGGCGCTCGCGGCAGGTGTGGTGGTGGGAAGCAACTAGATGAACAAAATGGGGGAATGTATGCGGACAAAATGTTTGCGAGCTGCGGATCTTAGGGATGGGTTGGGTTGCGACGGTTTTGTTGCGAAGTCAGAAAGACTAACGCCCTCAACAAAGCTGTTGGGCTTCCTCGCGGCGATTGTCTTCTTGTTGAGCTTGGCCGCGTGTAATCCACTGAAGGGGGTCCAGCTTCTCTGCTCTAGTAATTGCCCGCCCATTCCCCCTACTCCCGAGTTTCTCTACGCCACTAGCATCAATCGTGTTCTGGCCTTCACCATCGATCAATCGTCGGGAGCCTTGAGTGCACCGATGGTGGCGGCGGGACCGAACCAAAGTATCGGCATGGTAGCGTCTATGAACGGCCAGTTGTACGTTTCCGATTTCTTGAACGACGGAGTCGCCGGTTACTCGATCTCGAGTTCGGGCGCACTCGCCTCGATCCCAACCTCGCCGTTTTCCCTGGGGGGTACGCCTCCGGGCGCAGGTGGTTTGAGCGCTTTTGTTCAAAGTGGCACTTATTTATATGCGACGGACCTCAACGCCGGGGCGGTGGCTGGGTTTCTGTTCGACGCAAACAGCGGAATGCTTACACCAGTTCCGGGATCGCCCTTTCCTGCAGGCAACACTCCGATGCAAGCGGTGCAGGCGGTGCCCCAGAGCGCCAGTCCGCTGTTTCTATATGTAAGCAATCTGAATGATTCGGCGGGTGGGATTTCAGCCTACGCGATCGACCAACAGAATGGAGCGCTGTCTCAAATCGACGGCTCTCCCTTTCCCACCGGCGCACCCGGCTCTTACCCCGGACCGTCAGCGATGGTGGTCAGCTACGGCAACAACTTTCTGTATGTTGCTCTGGCTGGAACGGCCAATGCAAACAACAAGATCGCGGCGTTCTCCATCAACCCTACTACGGGCAGTCTTACGGCATTGCCCCAGTCGCCGTTCACCACCGGAAATGACCCGCTGCAGATGGCCTATGTGCCACTTACGGCCAATGCCCAAGGTTTCCTTTACACCGCCAATGTTCAGGACGGCACCATTTCCGCATTCACGGCGGACAATACCACTGGAGTCTTAACGCCGGTAAACGGCTCCCCCTACACTTCCGGGACTTCCGTCTGGGGGTTGAGTCAGATATTGACGTCTTCGGGAAACTTTTTTCTGTATGCAGCCGATCCTGAAGCTCAGACAGTCGCCGCCTACGCAATCAACCCCAACTCGGGAGCGCTCACTCCCCTTCGGGGCTCCCCATTCACCGCTGGAAGCGCCCCGATGCTGCTGACGATCACAAGTCAGTAATGATTTCGAGCAATGGGTCTTCCTATCGGTTGGTAAGCTTCGCCTAATGCAGCGAATGGAGGATGTCAACATGTTGATCAAGCCATTTGCGGTTCTTCTTGTAATCGGATTCGTGATACCGGGTGACGCCAGCCCTCAGCAAGCTTCAACGTCTCTGCACACGGTTCTCGTGCGCAAGAACACGGCTCTCATGTTTGCTCTGCTGGACCCTCTTGATCCGCTGCCGGCGAAAGTGGGCGATGATGTGCCGATGCGGCTGGCCCGTCCGCTGGTGGTCGAGGGGGTTACGTTGCTGCCGGCCGATGATGTGTTCCTTGCCCGAGTCGTGAAGGTGAAACAACCCAGTAAGTGTAAAGGCCGCGACGTTGAACTTGAGTTCAGCCGGGTCACTTTCGCCGACTCAAGTACTGCAAGAACCAAAGTATTTTTCTTAAGCCCGCTGGAAGACGCTGAGGTTGATCAAAACTATAGCTCGCACTTCTCAGCGTCGAATATCCCCGGCGACCTTGTCATCTCGCTGGTCATGTTGCCGTTGAACCTCTTGGCGTCCGCCTTTGGCCACGATTACTGTCCGGATGACGCAGTCATCACAAAACCCTACAAGACTGTCGCGGTGATATTTACAAAAGATCATCGTGTTCGGTATTGATTGCCCCGGAGGCCTGGCGTACACGGCGCGCGGTCTCGGGCTCACGCCGTCGTCAACTATCACAATTCCGCAACGGAGCTCCCGAGAACATTAAGATCCCCCGCAAAAAAATCGGGTTCTTCCCAGCTTTACTGCGCGCCGTTACGGCTTCTTGGTGGTCGGCCTCGCACCGGGCTTCTTGGGCGCCGCTTTCTTCTTCTTAGCTTCGGATTCCCTGCCGCCGATCAGGGTCAAGGCATCCGTAGCGTTGAAGGGGAATTGGCGAACTGAGGTTTGGCCGGTGGTGCTCAACGTGACGTCCACCCGGCGATTGCTCGCCATCCTGATCGTCACAATGTTCCTGAGAACCCTCTGCCGCTCTTCGGGACTCAGATCGGGATTGCTCGCCACCTCACCCTGTACTTCCTCAGTGGTCAAGTTGTGTTCCTTGCCGAACGCCTTGGTTTCGATGTTGGCTTCGGGAACGCCCTGTTCGACGAGAAAGCTCTTGACCCGATCTACTCGACGTTCGGAGAGCGCCTGGTTGTATTCCGCGGAGCCACGGTGGTCAGCATGGCCTCCAAGAATCAAGTGCGCATCCGGTTTGCTTTCGAGGTATTGCTTGAAATCGGCAGCCAGAGCAATCAACGTTTTCTGTTGACTCGCCAGCAGACCACCTTTGGGATTCGCCGGTCTGGGCTGGTCAGTGACAAAGTAAACACTGTGCAACGAGAGCCGGGCCTCCAGTCGTGCGACCTCTGGGTTGACCGGCGGTGGCGGCGGGTTCTCGATCATTACCGCGCTTGAGGCTTGGGCGGTCAGACCGCGCGTGTCGGTGCAGGTTGCTCCAACCGTGATTGAACCCGGAGATGCGCCGGTGGTGTTCAGCGTGGCCGAACTGCCACTGCCGGAAACGGTTCCGCCGCTGGCGTTCCAGTTGGCGACTGAAACTCCAACGTTATCCGGGCTGCTGCAGTTGGCTGACAGGTTCACGGTTCCACCCGCCTGCAGGCTCGTCGGGCTAGCAGAAATAGATATCGTCGGAGGGTTCTTGGGCGGCAGCGGCTTCACAGTAAAGTTCGCCGAGCAACTCGCCACGTTATTGTTCTTCTCTTTGGCGTCCGTCGCATGGGCGGTGACGGTATAGCTGCCGGGAGCTGCGTTGCTGGTGTCGATCTGCGCGGTCGTCTCCTTCCCGGTAATCTGACCGCCAGTGCCGCTCCATTCGTACGTGACCGTATGCTTAGGGTTGAAGTTGCTGATAGTGACCGTTGCGGTGATTGGCTCACCCACCAGCACTTCACCCGGTTGGACGGAACAACTGGCCGCCGGCGCTACCGCAGGCGCGCCTCCCCAGCTGAAGACAATTCCGGTACGCAGGCGGACGCCTTCGAACGACGGACGCCGTAGATCAGGAAACTCGGGGGCCGCAAAATCAGCATAGTTGTGCCGAGCCCAGACGTAGTCCGCTTCAAACAAGCGGAATGCAAACCCCTTACGAATGGGCAGATCCATTCCTCCACCGAGGATCGCTCCGACTCCGTTACCCGTATTGAGGCCGCCGACGCTCACGCGATTCAGACTTATCAGAGAATGCAAGAAGTAGTTTGCACTATCCGTGCGCCATATGAAGCGCGGCCCCACCGATGCCGTTGTCTCGTAGTTGTCGTTCCCCCAGTTCTGACCGAGGTCGGCCTCCGCTCCCCAATGCGGATCGAAATTGTAGGCAAAGGAGAGGCCGAATCCCTTGAACTCATCCGGCACCTGGAAGGGAGTGGGATTCGTGGGATCGCCGTTGGGCGCGGGAACCGTGCCGCCTGGATGCAGCCATTGATATCCCACAAAGAAGTCGTATTTCGGATTCGAGTCGCTCTGCGCGAGAGCGAGATTCGAGATGAGTGATACCGCCAGAACCACCAGGAGGCCGACTACCACACGGCCCTTGCTCACGATAGAACAGGGTGACATTCCATCCTCCAATGAACTACGCGCAGTCTGCCTGCGCTACGGTGCGCTGGCCGCGCTAAAAAACGCCGGGCCAACAGCTTGATCAGGGTCTCTACCGGGAACGCGCAATTCTATCGCAGTGCAATCTTAAAGCGAAAGACCGATTTTCAGGAATTGCCTTGTTTGACAATGAAACCTGACTATGAAGTCTGACAACTAAGTCTTCAATTTCGCTGGGGGCCCCTTGTCTCAAGTTGATATAAGGTTACCCGAGCCTGCGCCCCATGCGCGGCCGAGCGCGAAATGGCCGCGGATATGGCCTCCAGACCTTGCCCCATAGGAAGCAGGCCGCGTATGGTTATAGTTTCGCTGTTTACGAAGTAGCACCAAGCAAATCATTTGACAAGCAGGCAAACCCAAGGGATGAGCCACGAAAAAGTACTAATTGTTGAGGACGAAGAGAACGAACGCACGGGCCTGGCCGAGCTGGTTTTTTCCTGGGGGTATCGGGCCGAAACTGCCCGCGACGGCCAGGAAGGCTTAGAGAAGGCGGCGCAGTGGGTCCCCTCCATTGTAATTACCGATCTCAAGATGCCGCGCATGGGGGGCATTGAACTGCTCGAACGATTGGGCGAGCAATCCGAGGCCATGGCCGTAATTTTGGTGACGGCGCAGGGGACGATCGATAGCGCGGTACAGGCCATGCGCATGGGTGCGTATGACTACATCACCAAACCCATCGACACCAACCGCCTGCGCACCATGCTGCAAAACGCGTCCACGCTGGTGGGAACCCGCGCGGAACTGGAAACCGCACGCCGCAAGCTGCGGGATTCCGGCTCGCTGGGCACACTCCGCGGGGCCTCGCGCAAGATGCAGGAGATTTTTCGCCTCATCGAGTTAGTTTCGCCCAGCACCGCGTCAGTGCTGATCACCGGGGCCAGCGGCACGGGTAAGGAGTTGGTGGCTCGCACCATCCATCAACTGAGTCCGCGCCGCGAGCGGCCCTTCGTTGCCATCAACTGCGCGGCCATTCCTGAAACGCTGATCGAAAGCGAGATCTTCGGCCATGAAAAAGGCGCATTCACTGGAGCGCTGGAGCGGCGCACCGGATGTTTTGAGCTAGCCGAAGGGGGAACGATCCTGCTCGACGAAATCGGGGAAATGCCCGTGGGAACGCAGGCCAAGTTGCTGCGCGTACTCGAGGACCACAAGCTGCGCCGCCTGGGCAGCAAAGTAGAAACGGCAGTCGATGTGCGCGTGCTCGCCGCCACGAACAAGGCTCCGGACGAGGCCGTCGCCAGCGGGGAGTTGCGCAGCGATCTCTACTACCGGCTCAACGTGTTCAACATCCACATGCCTCCCTTGCGGGAACATAAGGAAGATATCCCCGATCTGGTGCAGCTGCTTCTGTCGGAAATGAGCGCCAAGCACTCCCGCAAAGTTGCGGCTGTGAGCGAGGCAGTGCTGAATCAGTTCAATAATTATTCCTGGCCGGGAAACGTCCGCGAATTGCGCAATACGATTGAACGAGCAGTGATTGTCTGCGACAGCGGCATGATCGAAACCAAACATTTGCCCCCCGGGTTCGGCCACCCGCCCCTACGCACTGCAGCGAATGACCCGGACGCGGTGCGTCTGGGCGTGGGCACGACCGTCGGAGAAGCGGAAAAAATGCTGATCCTTAAAACCCTGGAGGCCACCAGCAACAACAAGACGAAGGCAGCTGAAATCCTCGGCATCAGCCTGAAAACCCTGCATAATAAGCTAAAGGAGTACGGTGGCAGCGCCCCGGAAGCGGTCTCTGACAAGGAGGAACAAACGCAGTAAATCAGTGGCCAGTGGCAGTGGCCAGTAGAAGACTTTCAACAGATCGTCAGCTTCGTCCCAGTATCCGCTTCGACTGATCACGGACCACTGATCTCTGACCACTGATCTCTGACCACCGATCTCTGACCACTGGCCACTGTTTCCTATGCGACGCAAAACCATCATCGTGCTCGGCATCACCTTCATGGTGACAGTGATGGTGACTGCGTTCTCGTACATCTACATCTCGCAGATCCTTCGCCAGCGCATCACCAATGCCTATGAGAGCGCCAGCCGCCTGACTCAGCAGCTTGCCTATTTCGCCGGAAATGACCTGCCCGATTTAAGCAGCACCCGCATCGATACCAATGACCCCGCGGCGGTGCGGCGCGCGCTCGCCGAATACCTGCCGATGGACACCAACATCCTGAACAGTCTTGAATCGGAGGTCGCGCTTTGGCCTTTCATCTACGATGCTTCCATCGTGGACGCGAACGGTAAAGCGTTGCTCCACACCAATCGTCAACTGGTGGGCAAGCAGATTGCCCCACGGTTGGATTTTCGCACGGTGATGACCGCTCGCTCCCGGGACCAGCTCCGTCTCGTGTACAGCCCCGCCAAGGTCTATGATGTGAGCTTCCCGTTGCAGTTGAATGGGGCTCCCTTCGGCACGATTCACATTGGTGTTTCCACAGTCTTTCTCCAGAGTGAAATTACGCCGCGTTTGATGCACGCCCTTTATTTCTCGATCGCGTCGATCTTCGCTTCGCTGCTGCTCGCCGCCGGCGTGTCGAACCTCGCTCTGGGACCGCTCAAGAAGATCAGTCTCAACCTGGACAGCGTCAGTTCGGGTGCACCCGAAACGCTTTCAGGAAACGAATCAGAACACGATGAATTCGGCCTGGTCACGCTGAAAATCGCCAACCTCGGCCGGCAGATGCGTGACAGCCGCGAGATTTTTTCTGCTCTGAAAGACAACGTAGACCAGCTCATGTCGAAGTTGCAGGACGGCCTGATGTTGTTCGCGCGCGATTCCCGTGTAGTGCTGGTGAGTGCTCCGGTTGAGCGCTTCCTCGGCCGGCCCCGCGGAGAACTGCTGGGCGGAACAGTGCAGGAGGTCTTCTCCAGAGACACACCGTTCGGCGCCACGGTGCTGGATGCGTTTGAACACCGGCGCACCCTCTCGCAGCGCGAGTTCGTCGCGCCCGCCGGCCGGCGCGTCCAGGTCTCTTTGGATTTTGTCCAGGAAAAGAACAGTCAGATCGGAGCCTTGCTGATCATGCGCGACGCTGAGTCGGTGCGCCGCATCGGAGACGAAATCGAGATGTCCCGCCGCCTCTCGGCCAGCGGACGCGTAACCGGCGGCGTCGCCCACGAAGTAAAAAATCCCATCAATGCCATCGTCCTGCATTTGCAGCTGCTGCAGAACAAGCTGGCGCAACTGGATCCCGATACCCGCCGCCATATGGACATCATCGGCAACGAAATTCACCGCCTCGACCGAGTGATTCAAACCCTTGTCGACTTCATGCGGGCTCGCGAGCTGCACTTGGTGGAAGTGGATTTCCGCCGCGTGCTCGAGGAAGTCGCGATGCTCGCCACTCCCGACGCGGAGCAGCATGGCGTCACTATCCAGCGTGACCTGCCAAAGGAGCCGCTCACCATCAAGGCCGACCTCGACTTCATGAAGCAGGCCCTTCTCAACGTCGTGCTGAACGGGATTCAGGCCATGCCTCAGGGAGGCCAACTCTCCATCACGGCACGACGCGACAACAATGCGGCGGTCGCCGAGGTCCACGACCGGGGCATGGGCATTTCCCAGGACGTGCAGGACAAGATTTTTGAGCTTTACTTCACCACCAAGAAAGATGGCAACGGCATCGGACTGGCGCAGACTTACCAGATCCTGCAGTGGCACTACGGTTCGGTCGAATTTGTATCGACGGAAGGTGAGGGGACGACGTTCCGCTTTCGCCTGCCCCTGGCCACATCGAGTCTGCACTCCGAGCACGAGGCGGCCGACTCGAATCCGGTGATCTCACAATTCAGAACTTGATGTTTTCAACACGCTTTGCAGCGTAAGATTCGAATAGCTTAGCTGCACATCGAATTAAATATGAATCTGGCCGCAATCCTCGGGCTTTGTCTGTTGAGCACAGGTTGGTTATCGCCAGCCGCCCGCGGACCTTTGCCGCAGGCCGCAGGCCAGGCGCCCGCAGCGACCTCCTCAGACTCGTCCACCCAGCAGAGCCAGGGTGCCTCCGCGTCTCAACCACAGGCGCCCCCGGCGCAAAGCGCCGAGCCTGCGCAACCTGCACCTTCTCCAGCGAGCCAAACGCCGAATTCCCCAGCTCAATCCAAGCCGTCTACCACCAAACCTCGGCGTCATAAGAAAACCCCTCCGAATTGCTCGGACGCCCCAACCGCGCTGAATATTGCAGTCGGCAAGCCCACCGATTCCGCGAATTCAGCCGACGCCGGAGCGAACACTGCTGAAGCGAACAATGCCGCATCGAACAATGCTGGGTCGACCGATCCTGGGTCGACTAATCCTGCATCAAAGAATGCAGACTCTGCCGCCCTGAAACCTTGTCCGCCGCCCAAGAAAGTTGTCCGCAACGGAGGATCGAACGAACCCACGGTTCAGCTAACCGGCGGCACAACTGCACAACAGGCCGCGAATAAGTCCTCGACCGAGCAACTCAAAGCCGCCACCGAAGAGAACCTGAAGAAAGCTGCGGGACTCCAGCTCAACCCCAGCCAGAAGGAGATGGTCAGCCAGATCAAGCAGTTCATGGAACAATCAAAAGCGGCAGTCGCCGCCGGAGACCTGGAGCGCGGCCACAATCTCGCCCTGAAAGCTCAATTGCTTTCCGACGAGTTAGTTAAACCCTGAACAGGCAGCTAGCCGTCCTCAGTTGGTGAAATCGCTAATAGCAGCAGTTGCGTATCAGTGAGCATCTACCGAGGCGGGATCGCTACACAACCTTGCGACATCTTGAGCCTTCCAGACAGATACAGATGGTCCGCCATCTACCACTCCAGTGGCCAACCAACGATCGTCGGGACTCAGTGCCATAGTGCCGTTTCCCGCTTCTGCTCTTTCGCAGTACTTCTTTCCGTGCACATCCCAGACAGCCAAACCGCTACTCGTATAGGTGAATAGGACGGTGCCGCTCCGATCAAAGGCCGCGAGATGTGTGAACCCATTTCCTACTCTTGCGAGTTCCTCGCCTGTGCTGAGGCGCACGAGGCGAGCCATCTGCGAACTTCCGATTACGACAAAATCCTTCTCAGGAAGGGCTGCCATAGCCGTTACGTAACCGTGGCTGTTCGGAAAATCGCTTACTTTGCTCCAATCCTTTGTGCGCCATACAATCAGATGCTGGTAATTACCGCCGACCAGCAATGCGCCATCCCTTGAAAAACATGCCCGCTTAGTATCCGTAAGAGTAGCGAGCAGCTTCCCCGAAGACACCTCATAGACGACATCGTCTTCGCCATTCGCGGTGACCACAAGGAATGATGCGGTGGGATCAAACTCAAGCCTCTGGATCGTGGTATCCGTTTTCTTTGCGGGCCTCTCTATCTTCCTGAGCAGTTGTCCTGATGCAACGTCAAGTATCTCAATTCCTTTACCGTCATTGGCGAGCAGTCGTCCATCCCTGCTCAGGGTGACCGCCGAGCCGCCATCAAGAGTGCGAAGCTTCCTGTGGCTCTCCATGTCCCACAAATCAACGCGTCCCGGAGTGCTTCCAACAGCAAGCAATTTGCCGTCGCCACTAAACGAAAGGCTCGATACCTGGATTAGGGATGATCCGCCGTAGACTGCGAAGGTCCCTGTCACGGGACCACCATCACTATTTTTATTTACCTTCACCACCGTATGGGGTGCTTGCGGCTTAAAGTCTGGGTCCCGCAGAATGAAAGCGGCGTCAGGAATTACGACCGGCGCAGATTCGACGGGTCTGTCCTGAGCCACTACCGGGAGGATGCAAACAGCGGCGGCGAGAACTACTTGTAGCGTCCGCATAACCCCTCACTTTCCTTTCGCCCGCGCCACATTCACCTTGTTCAACAAATCCTGCGACATGGCCTGCACCGGACCGGAAATCTTCACCGCCTCCACCAGCACATCGCGCGCTTCATTCACTCTGCTAAGCTTCGCATAGGCAAAGCCCAGACGATAAAGCGCGATGGAGTATTGCTGATCATCCTGTCCCTTCAACAGCGCCGCGGCCGACTTCAATTCCGGGATTGCCGCCGCCGTCTTATCCTGCTTGATATAGGCATATCCCAGAACCGAATGCGCCGCTCCTGCGGAAACCTTACGCGTCTTGTCGGCATCCGGATCATCGGCCTTGGCAACCGCAATCGCTTTCTGCGAATACGTCACCGCCTTGGCAACGCTCCCCGGCTTAGGATCGTCAACGTAAGATCCCGCCAAAAGCAGCAGCGCAGGCAGCGAGTTAGGATTCGCCGCCAGCGTTTTCTCCCCAAACGCAACCAGCCGCGCTTGATCGTTCAACTGGCCCGGACCCAGCGTATACATTGCGTAACTCGAGACTTGATCCTGAAACTTCGAGTCCGGAAAAGCCGTCGAGTACTTCTCGATGTCGGCCATCCGGCTCTTGGCATCATTCTCGCTGGCAATCACATTGAAACCCGCCGACTCAAGGAAATCGCAGTTGTTCTTGACCGCGCTCTTGTCTTCCTCTACTTGTTTGCGGAAATCGACGTCGCTCATGCCTTCCGGCTTGGGTTGCTTGCCGATCGAGTTGCAGACCGCCCCTCCCTTCGCGGCATAGTCAATCAACTTCGCGTTGTCCTTCGCCTGTTGTGCGGTGCTGGCCTGCGAGACCAGAATATCGAGATTCCGCGGAGCCCCGGCCAGGGCCTTATCCCCGTAGTCGAGCCCTTTAGCCAAGTCGCCCGTAGCCTGGTAAGTCTGCGAAATCTGCCAGTTCCCGTAGGCCACGGCCGCCGGGTTCGACGCGTATTTCTGCACGAAGTCCTGGTACATGGCGAGCTTCTTCGCTGCATCCTGCTCGTTCGAAATGCCCTGCAGATCATGGTCTTCTGGCGTGCCCGCGGGAATCACGATCCTATCCATCTGCGCGCCCGCGCTCGGATTGATAATGACAAAGATGAAGCAGGAAACGACGACAGTCACCAGCGACCCCGCGTAACGTTTCATAGGTCACCTCAGTATTGGCGAGAATCGATCTCCACCTCGGAACAGCACGCGAATCCTAGCGCCGAATGCGCCCGGAAGCAAGCGTGAGCATAGGAGGAAAGAGACCAGCTCACTACGGAGGCACGGAAAAAACTCTAGAGATTAGAGATACGCAATTAGAAGACATTTCCTTGTTTTCTCCGTGTCTCTGTGTCTCTGTGGTGAATCCTTCGTGGTCTTCAGCTAAAGTGGATTCATGCGCGCCATCCTCGGCCAGCGTCCGCTGCGTTTTGTTTTTGCCGCCAACGTGATTTCCATGTTGGGCAGCGGCATGAACTCAGCCGCCGTGGCCTGGTACATCCTCGAAGCCACGCACTCGGAAATGGCACTCGGCACCTTCGCCGTTCTGCAAACCATTCCCGCGATGCTCATGCTTCCCTTCACCGGAGTCCTTATCGACCGCGAAGATCGCCGCCGCCTGGTCATGTGGCTCGATGCCGTGCGCGCCGTGATCATCGTAACCGTGGCCATCCTCGCCTTTCGGCACCGCGTGCAGATCTGGCAACTTTACTTGATGAACACCCTCGTCGCCGCCGGTTTCTGGATGTTCTGGCCAACCATCACCGCGCTCATCCAGGAACTCACGCCCGAAGGCCAATTCGTGCAATCGAATACTTTTCTCTTAGCCGGAATTCAGGGAGGATGGCTCATCGCCGGCTCCATCGTCGGCTTCATGTACAACCACATCGGCCTCGGCGGCGTGCTGCTGATCGACGTCTCCACATACGTGGTTTCGTTTCTGTGTTATTTCGGAGTTCGCAAGGGACGCCACGTCGTGTTGCGGCCCGAGGAGCTGCGCGCCGATATCCTCGCCGCCGAAACCCAGCTCCAACGCTTTTGGCGTGAAATGCGCGAGGGACTTCG
>Ga0307478_10002326_pt1 | contig 15116 bp, 14 predicted proteins | sample atmos_gasesECM4C_2_FD_203713 | JGI IMG/M metagenome (GOLD analysis project Ga0307478, IMG submission 203713) | Hardwood forest soil microbial communities from Morgan-Monroe State Forest, Indiana, United States - atmos_gasesECM4C_05 | ecosystem: Environmental > Terrestrial > Soil > Temperate...
CGGCAATCTGCTTGAAGACCACGACCTGGCCGTCACCTTCCACGCGGACAATATTCTGCTCGTTCTGCTCCGCGGAAGCCTGATTCATTGCGTTCAGGAACTTCCCGCGCTGGTAGCGAACCTCGCGTACCACACCGGCAATGGGCGAACGGTTCACGTGCACATCGAAAACACTCAGGAATATGCTGATGCGAAGCCGCGTCTCACCGTCCACCGTCATAATGGAAGCGTCGGTCACTTTTCCATCCCCTGGCGACACTACGGCGCCAGCCGCATCCGGGATGGCCCGCTCCGGATCGCGAAAAAACCAGAGGAAGAACACAGCCAGCAATAGAGGTACCACGGCCCAAGCAGGCTGTGCGAACCAGCCCAGGAGAACCGCAGCCGCAATCAAAGCCAGCGCGTAAAGGTAGCCGTCACGAACCATGGGAGCAGTGGACTATTATAGAGCACAGGCGTGCGGCGCTGGGTTATGTCCGCTCAGATAAAGATCTAAGTCCAGATAAAGAAAGGCGCTGATCAGCACCTCCGGGTAGATACAAAACGCCTCTGGCGGCGACGGCCGCTCACAAATGGCCAGGAATTATGCTACGTGAGTTCCGAACTGCTGCCGATACTGCCGCTCGATCGACTGCATCTGATCTTTGAGCCGCAGCTTCAGCTTCTTGAGCCGGACTTCTTCCAGCTTTTCGTCTTCGCTGAGATATCTTTTTTGGGTGAGAGAATCAAGTCGAGTGGAATACTGCATGTGCTCCTGAGCCAGCTTGCGGAATTCGTCGTGGCTGCTCAGGAGAGTGTCATTCGGAGTCAGCATCCAGCAGACCTCCAACCGGGATTCATGGCTAGAAGCTATCACAGCACCAAAATCGGTTCAATGCCGAATTCTGGTGCAATCTCGTTATGAGAAAGAGCTACTAAAGGCTTAGGCGACACAGCATTGCATCTTCGGGAGGGTTCGAGTAGTAACTCTTGCGTAAACCCACTTCTGTGAAACCCGCCTTGCGATACAGGGCACGGGCGCTTTGATTTGACTCGCGGACTTCGAGAAAAACTGCACTCCCCTGTTCCGCCCGTGCGCGCGCGACAAACTCGCCGAGCAGTCGGGTAGCCACGCCTTGGCGGCGCGCGGTTTCAGCGACCACGATGTTCTCCAACTCCCACTCCGCATTTATTCTGTGGGCGATCAGGAAGGCGAGAACTACAGACGCTGCTTGTGAAACTCCCTCCGGGTGCGCTTCGCCGTCATCTTCCGCAAGCAATGCGAGGCGTTCGGACTGCTGTGAGCCGCTTGGGGCCGCAAACAAGTCCTCGTACTGATTCCGCGACCAGTGGCCAGCCGAGGGGCTCTGGCGTTCGAGATCCATGATGACGGCAATGTCAGCCGTAGTTGCCGGTCGGACGCGCAAGCTAGGACCCGCTTTTCTCAAGCATCTCGGCGTCGGTGCGGCGGATGTAGTTTGCCTCCAACTGCTCGGGCCCGACGGTTTCGCCGGACTGAATCTTGCGCCAGCCCAGGCGGGCAACGTTGGCAGCGGAGATCGGCTCTAGAGTCGAGACTGACAGTCCGGCCGCGCCCGCCGCCTCTGCAAGACCAGAATCCGGAGTCACCACGGTCCATCCTTTGGCTTGCGAGAGGAATTCACTGCGGGTCAAGATGCGCTCTCGCGAAACTTGGCCGACACTGGCCGGGATTTCGTACTCCCCCACGTAGACATCAGTTCTACCTGCATCCAGTGCAGCCATGATCTTGCCTCTGGCAGCTCCGCTGGTGAAGGCGCACACTTCCAGCAGAGATACGGCGGCGATCGGTTTGCCCAGCACCTCCGCCAAAGCCTTAACCGCCGCCAGCCCGATCCGAAGACCAGTAAACGATCCCGGCCCTGAGGCCACGGCGAAAGCACCGATGGCCGTCTTCATGAATCCGTTGCGGGAGAGCAAGTCGGAGACTTGAGGAATCAGTTGTGCAGAAAAAGTACCGCCGACCAGCGGCGCAATCTCAATCACCTCGAAGTCGCCGCCTTCAGCAGTTGGCTCCCCGGCGCGCGCCAGCGCGATGCTGCCCTGTTTGCCGGACGTGTCGATGGCGAGAAGAAGCATGAAGACACCGCAACTTTAGTATTTAAGGAGACCCGTGTGCATGGTCATCTTCCACTCCGTGCCCATCCAGCTATAGACTTTGCACGCCCGCCCTTTCCAGTGGAAATCCTTGCCGTCCTGATCGCGCCACAAAGTATCTACGTCGACCACTGCAAAAGCGCCATCGCCTTGGTCCGACACTTCGATCTTTATCGTTTTGCGCCGGTTGTGGACAAGGGCGTGAGTGTCAAACAAGTCCTGCCAGACCTTCTTCCAGCGTTGGGTGTCGAATCGCCCAAGGACCATCACCCAGTCCGCCGGGTCGTGAGCATCGCTAGTCGAGGGCCAGGGCCACACCATGTCCGGATGAAAAACTGTAATCAGCAAATCGACATCCTTCGTGTCCCAGGCTCTGGTTTCTCGATTCACAATCTCGACAATCTCTTCTTCAACCTCCGCTCTGAGCTTCATGGCGGCGATTCCTGGGATTCCACCAGCTCCAGCAGCACTCCGCCCGTGCTCGAGGGATGTACGAAAACATATCGGTGCCCGCCCGCACCAATCTTGATCTCCTCCGAGACCAGGCGCACGCCATCTTTCCTCAGGCGCGCAACAGCCGCCGGCAAATCGGGAACCCGCAGGCAAACATGATGCAAGCCCTCGCCACGTTTAGCGATGAACTTCGCGATCGTCGAATCTTCCGAAGTCGCCTCCAACAGTTCGAGTCGGCTCTCGCCTACCGGAACCATCACCAGCCGCACCTGCTCCTGCTCCACCGTTTCCTCGGGAGAAACACTCAGGCCCAGCTTCTCGTAGATCGCTTTCGCCGCCGCGAGCGACTTCACCGCAATCCCGAGATGATCAATTTGCGCCATCAGGGTTTCCCTACGTTACCGGCGATCTCTTCAACCAGCGTATAAGGATCGCGCTTGTGCTCGGCCACTTCCGCGGCCAGCCGTGCCAGGTTGCCATCGTCGAATTGCGTCCGCGCCTTTTCCAGCATGGCGTCACGCAGCATTTCGACCAGCCGCTCCTGCCAGTTCTCCACGCTCTTGTTCAGCGCCAGATTCTCCTTCTTCAGATACGCTTCGTATTCCGCAATCGCGCCCGCCAGTTCTTCGATTCCCATCCCCTGGCTGGCAACGGTCTTCACGATCGGCGGCGTCCAGCCGTCGTGGCGCACAGCCAGCGACTGCAGCGTGCGAATCTCCCGCTCCACGTGCTCGGCGCCGTCGCGGTCGCTCTTGTTAATCACGAAGATGTCGGCGATCTCCATGATTCCGGCTTTGATGGTCTGCACATCGTCTCCCATGCCCGGAACTAAGATCAGGATCGTGACATCAGCCAGCCTCACGATGTCCACTTCATCCTGACCCACGCCTACAGTTTCGATCATGATCAGGTCACGCCCTGAAGCATCGAGCACCGTGGCGACGTCGGCCGTGGTGCGCGCGAGGCCGCCGAGCGAGCCGCGCGTCGCCATGCTGCGAATGTAAATCCCAGGATCAGAAAAATGTTCCTGCATGCGGATGCGGTCGCCAAGAATCGCCCCGCCGGTGTAAGGACTGGTCGGGTCCACCGCGATAATACCCACAGAGCGTTTGTGTTTGCGATAGAAGCGGGCAAGCTGATCGACCAGCGTGCTCTTCCCCGCTCCCGGAGGCCCGGTCAGCCCCAGCACGCGGGCCTTCCCGCTGTGCCGAAACAACGCCTTTAGCAGCTCAGACCATCCTGGCGCGCGATTCTCCACAGTAGAAATGGCGCGAGCTAGCGCGCGCACGTCGCCGGCACGGAGCTGCTCAATCCATGTCTGGATGGGTTGGTTCAAGCGATCAGTGTAAAGCAGAGGGTCGAAGAAGAAGAAATCTACCGTAGAGTCGAAATGCGGAGTAGCAACGCGGAATTGCAGGTGATCAATCGGAGTCGTCAAGTCCAGAAGTTTTGTACCGCGCTGAAATGCACATGTACCATGAATTGAGGTTTCGCCGGACCACAAAATGACGACGGGAACAGTGCAAAAAGGTCCACTGATATGGTTGGGATTGATGGTGCTGGTTGTCCTTTTGGGGCTGTGCACCATTTTCGCGTCTGTGGTGACGGCGGCACAAGCTTGGCAGGAGCACGCCCAGGCGCGATGGCCGGAGGTGACGGCGCGCGTTGACACTTGCGGCCTAAATAAGTCGAGCACCGGTCAGAGGCATGGATCGTATTACATCAGTTGCCGATTGAGCTACGCGGTAGGCGCTGAGCAGAATACGACGAACGTCTATTCGACCAAAGTTCCTCCGCCGGAAGTTCAGCAATACCCGCCCAACCAGATAGGGCCGTTCGAAGAGTGGGTGGACCAGCACCCGCCGGGGACACCGATCGTCGTGCGTTACGATCCCGCGCACCACACGAAAGTAGTGCTGGTGGCGGACTACATGCCTCGCGGCGGACCGCACACTCCGAACAATATGAAGCTGCTGGAATTTCTGGCAGGAGGTTTCCTGGTCCTGCTGGCAATTGCACGAATCACACGCCCGCGATCCCTTGGAGAAAGCGGAAGTTCTTCAATGCCGCTGAACCCATAGGCTGTCGCGTTTCCGTGAGTCCTGATTAAAGGGGCAACTCGGAAACTGCGATAGATTCTGGATCACGGGCTAACCGGAAACTGAGGCACGCCCCAGAGCCGTCACTCCTTCAACAACTGCCGCGCAATCACCAGTCGCTGAATCTCGCTGGTGCCCTCGCCGATCGTGCACAGTTTCACGTCGCGGTAATACTTCTCTGCAGGATAGTCTTTGATGAACCCATAGCCGCCGTGAATCTGCACGCCTTCATTGGCGCACCTCACGGCAACTTCGCTGGCATAGAGCTTCGCCATCGACGACTCCATCGTAGTCTTCATGCCCGCATCTTTCATGGACGCCGCCCGCATGGTAAGCAACCGCGCTGCGTCAATCTCGGTAGCCATGTCGGCCAGCTTCCACTGGATCGCCTGAAACTCCCCGATGGCTTTGCCAAACTGCCGCCGCTCCTTGGCGTACTTGAGAGCGGCCTCGTATGCGCCCTGCGCCATGCCCAGCGACAGCGCGGCAATGGAGATGCGGCCGCCATCGAGCACGCGCATCGCGTCGATGAAGCCGGCACCTTCCTTGCCCAGCAGATTCTCTGCCGGAATCACGCAGTCTTCGAAGATCATTTCCGCCGTATCGCTGGCCCGCAAGCCGAGCTTGTTCTCTTTTTTGCCGGGACGGAATCCCTTTGTCTCTTTCTCCACGATAAAGGCCGAAAGCCCGTGCGTGTGCGCCGTCCGGTCGGTCACTGCGAGCACGACGATCGCATCGGCATAGTGGCCATTGGTGCAAAAAGTTTTTGTGCCATTGAGCACCCAGGTATTTCCCTTGCGCCGTGCGGTCATGCGGGCGCTGCCCGCATCCGATCCTGAAGAAGGCTCGGTCAACCCCCAGGCGCCGATGAATTCCCCTGTGGCCAGTTTGCTGACGTACTTCTTTTTCTGTTCCTCGCTACCGGCAAGAAAGATGTGGTTGGAACAGAGCGACGTATGTGCCGCAACAATAATGCCCACCGAGCCGTCCACGCGCGACAACTCTTCGATGGCGATCACATATTCCACATATCCCATGCCGGCGCCGCCATACTCGGTAGGAAAAACTGTTCCGAGCAATCCGAGCTTGCCGAGTTCCTTGACCGTAGCCAGCGGAAACTCGCAAGCCTCGTCCCACTTCATGACATTGGGCAAGATTTCGCGCTCAGCGAATTCGCGGACGGTCTTCTTCAGTTGCTGCTGCTCGTCGCTCAGTTGAAAATCCAAGACTCCTCCACTTGCTGCGGCCGGTTTTTTGATTAGAACATAGCGGGCGGAGAGGGAAAAGTTACCTCGGGCAGGGGACGAGAAAAGTGCGGCAAGCCGCGTCATCACTGGGGATAGTGAGCGTTAAAGCCCGCAGCCCAACCGACCGGATGGTTTGCAAAAATCAGTGGATCCAGCACATCTCGGCACACGACTCAGGGTGCAACCCCGTCCGTCAGAATGAACCTCTCGAATACTTCGTTCGAGAGCAATCGCCCGCGCGCTGTCAGGCAGACGTAGTCTCCGCGCCGCTCCATCAGCCCGGCTTTGACAAACTCCGCCACCGCAGCCCGGGCATTCGCAACCGCCTCCTCACCAAATTCCGCGGCAAGTTCGAGCAGACTGACACCCCGCGTCAGCCTGAGCCCAAGGAAAAAACTCTCCTCCAAAGCTGCCCGGAGCGATACGGCAGTCCGCTGTAGACCTGCCCCGCTCATATACTGCTCCAGGGAGTCCGCGGGCGCGAACCGCACCGCGTCGATATCCGGAGTTGCAGAAGCCAGCATCGAATGCGCGTCCACGCCAAAGCCGAAGTAGGGCTGCCGCGTCCAATACTTCAGATTGTGCCGTGACTGGAAACCCGCACCTGCGAAGTTCGAAATCTCGTACTGCGCAATTCCGGCCGACGAAAGCCGCTCAGAAGCCACGAGATAAAAGTTCGCGATGGCTTGTTCATCCGGGACAAAATGCGCGTGATAGCGTGTGCCCCCGGCCAACAATTCTCGTCCCAGCCGCGAGTCCTCATCCACTTCGAGCATGTAGACGCTGACATGCGGCGCGCCGGTAGCGATGGTCTCGGCCAGAGAAAACCGCCAACTTTCAGCTGTCTGGTGCGGCAACCCGGCGATCAGATCAATGTTGATATTCGTGATTCCCGCAGCTCGCAACCGTGCAACATCCTCCAAAACCGTCGCACGCTTGTGCAGCCGGCCAACTGCCGCCGCTTCGTGATCCACAAATGACTGCACTCCAAGACTCACACGGTTCACACCGCATCGCAGCAGACTCTCCAGCATTGCGGGCGTCAACGTACCCGGAGCGCACTCAACTGTGACCTCGGCGTCAGGCAGCACTTCGAATTGAGAGCGTACGGCGCCGAAAATCCGCTCCAGTTGCTCCGCATCGAGCACAGTCGGCGTCCCTCCGCCCAGATAGATGGAGTCCACCGCTCGCTCCAACCGCCCATCCGTCTCGGCCGCGACCTGCGGCGAGTTTTCGATGTCGGCGCAAACCCGATCCACGTAGCGCTCGAAAACCGTCCGCGAAAACACGTCGGAGGCAAAGTTGCAGTAACTGCACTTGGTGCGGCAGAAGGGCACCGAGATGTAGACGCCGAGCGGCATGCCACAACCATTATCCCATCTGCAACGCATCTGTTCTGGCGGCAAACGTTTTCCATCCTGCAGCCCGTCTTGGCCATCCATATTCAGGTACCCTGTTAACAGCGCCGTTGGCGCCGTGTCACCGCTCGATCGCCAAGAAACCGATGTCTCAGGAAGAAGAAGTATTAGGCAAAGCCTATGACAGCCGCCTGATGGCGCGGCTGCTCAAGTATCTGCGCCCTTACCGCTGGCAGGTGGCGATCGCGCTGGTTTCGATCTTTCTGAAATCCTTCGCCGACGTGCTCGGCCCCTATCTGACCAAGGTGGCGATTGATCGTTACCTCGCGCCCAAGGGGGTGGCTACTGCAACATCTTCCGGCATCTGGAGTTGGCTCAGCCCGAACGCCGTCACCGGTATCGCGCAAATCGCTGCCATCTATGTCGGACTGCTGGTCTTCAGCTTCCTGCTCGAGTTCCTGCAAACCTACTTCATGCAGTGGACGGGCCAGAAAGTGATGTTTGACCTCCGCCGCCAGATCTTCCGCCATCTGCAGCGCCTGCACGTTGCCTTCTTCGACAAGAATCCAGTTGGACGCCTGGTAACGCGCGTCACCACTGACGTCGACGCGTTGAACGAAATGTTCACCTCTGGAGTGGTCTCGATCTTCGAAGACCTCTTCGTGCTCTTCGGCATTCTGGGCGTGATGCTGTGCATGAACTGGAAGCTGGCGCTGATCACTTTTGCCGTGCTTCCCTTCATCGTCGTGGCAACGAAAATCTTCCGCGACCGGGTGCGCGACTCCTACCGCCGCATCCGCGTCGCCATCGCCCGCATCAACTCCTACCTGCAGGAGCACGTTAGCGGGATGGTCGTGCTGCAGCTCTTCAATCGCGAGCGCAAGGCCTACACCCGCTTCTCGGAAATCAATCGCAGTCACATGGACGCGTACAAAGACGCGATCCTGGCCTACTCGCTTTACTACCCCGCGATCGACATTCTCTCTTCGATCGCGATTGCCTGCGTGATCTGGTTCGGCGGCGCCGGAGTGATGCGAAGCATCTCCGTGACCAGTGTCGCGGTGAGTTTCAACTGGAACACGCTGCTCACATTCCGCCTGGTTCGTGGAACAGCAGAGCTGGGCGTGCTGGTCGCCTTCATCCAGTACGCCCTGCGCTTCTTCCGCCCGATCATGGACTTCAGCGAAAAATACAACATCCTGCAATCTGCCATGGCAGCCAGCGAACGCATCTTCAAGCTGCTGGACACGCCAGTTCAGGTGGTCTCGCCCGCGGTAACCAAGCGTCCGGAAGGCCCAGGCCGAATCGAATTCGATCACGTCTGGTTCGCCTACCGCGAAAGCCCGGAGGAAAGCAGCACAACGAGTGCAGAGACAGCAGTCCGTGTGGGGACGGGCACTCTTGCCCGGCCCCGACCCGCAGGGTCGGCAGCCACCACCCCAGACTGGGTCCTCCGCGACGTAACCTTCGCTATCGATCCAGGCGAAACCGTAGCCATAGTCGGCCACACCGGAGCCGGAAAAACCACTCTGATCTCTCTCCTGCTGCGTTTTTACGACGTCCAGAAAGGCGCAGTCAGAATCGATGGCGTAGACGTCAAAGACATGGATCTGATCGACCTGCGCAGCCGCTTCGGCGTAGTCCTGCAAGATCCATTCCTGTTCAGCGGCACCATCGGCGGAAATATTCGGCTAGGCACAACGCGCATTCAGGACGCAGACGTCGAGCAGGCTGCTGAAGACGTGAACCTCGCCGACTTCATCCGCGCCCTGCCCAAGGGCTTCGACGAAGAAGTCCTAGAGCGCGGCTCCACGCTTTCGACTGGCCAGAAACAGCTCATCTCGTTCGCGCGCGCGCTGGCCCACGAACCAAAGATTTTGATTCTCGACGAAGCCACTTCCAGCGTCGATACCGAAACCGAATTCCGCGTGCGCGACGCTCTCAACCGCATGGTCGAGGGACGCACCTCGCTGATCATCGCTCACCGGCTGTCGACGGTACAGCGCGCCGACAAAATCATCGTCATGCACAAAGGCCAGGTCCGTGAAATGGGCACTCACCAGCAACTCCTCGCCCAGCGCGGCATCTACTTCAAGCTCTACCAGCTCCAGTACAAAGATCAGGAGCTAAATGTTGGGCATGATGTGGAGCGGGCGCCCTCGCCCGCGAATACGGACGGCTTAGGGGAGCCGGAAGTCACGGCCAGCGCGGATGACTAGGGGCCGTGGCCTTACAATGCTCTCTTGCGAATCCTGATCTCGGCCGGCGAAGCTTCCGGAGAAATGTACGGCGCAGAGCTCATTGAAGCCCTACAGCGGGCTGCCGGGGCCGAGGCCGCTCGCTCCGCTCGCCGGACAGCCGAGGCGGCTGCCCCCACATACGCATCTCAGTCTATGCAAGCGACGCAGCTCGATTTCTTCGGCGTCGGCGGAGACCGCATGCGTGCCGCCGGCTGTGACACCGTCGTCGACGCCAAAGATCTCTCGGTCGTCGGCATCACCGAAATCCTCAGCCACCTGCCAAAGATCTACGGCCTGTTCCAGCATCTGATCAAAGAAGCCGACAAGCGCAAGCCCGACCTCGTCATCGTCATCGACTCGCCCGCATTCAACTGGCGCGTAGCACGGCAGATGAAGAAGCGCGGCATTCCTGTGGTTTACTACGTTGCGCCGCAGTTCTGGGCATGGCGCCAGGGACGCGTGCGCCTCATCCGCGACTACGTCGACAAAGCGCTAGTGATCTTTCCCTTTGAAGAAAAGTTTTACTGCGACTGCGGAGTAGATGCGACCTTCGTCGGCCATCCGCTAGCCGACTTGCCGCAACCGACAATCACCCGCAACGACTACGCGGCAGAGTTCCATCTCGATCCCGCAAAGTATTGGATCACGCTCATGCCCGGCAGCCGCGTCAAAGAAGTACGCATGAACCTGCCTACTATCCTGGAAGCAGCTGCCCAACTCGGTCCCGAGTACGAATTCCTGCTGCCTGTAGCACCCACGCTCGACCGCACTTTCCTGCAAGACATAATCGTTCGGCAGAACATAACACTCGTTCCTGAATCCCTGCCCGCGCTCTGGCACTCTCGCGCCGGCATCATCGCCAGCGGAACAGCCACGGTAGAGGCCGCCATGATGCGCACGCCGTTCGTGATGGTCTACCGCGTCTCGCCTCTCACGTACATGCTCGGCAAGCCGCGAGTCAAAGTCCCACGCTTCGCCATGGTCAACCTGATCGCTGGAGAGCAAGTTGTCCCCGAGCTGGTCCAGCGGGACTTCACTGCCGAGAAAGTGGTCGCACAGATTAAGGCAATCCTCCCCGACAGCCCCGCCCGCGACCGGATGCTGCAAGGCCTGACCCAGGTAAAGACCCTGCTCCGCCCGCGACAAAGCGACACCGCAAGCCCCCAACAACCGGCGGACCGCGCCGCTGAGATAATCCTCACCCTTCTGCCGCGTAAATGACCCCGACCACGACTGTCAGTCCGAGGAGCGAATGCAACGAGCAACCTGCTGTTTGCCGGCGTCGCAAGAAAAGCAGGTTTCTCGCTTCGCTCGAAATGACAAAGTGGGGGTAAACCTTGTCTTCCCAGCATCTTTTAGTGGAGAATCTTCATCATAGGGAAGTGGTAGGCCCATTTCCGGGAGACTCTCCTTAATGCAGATTCGTCTTCGGCGCGCCCAGAGCGTCCTGTCGAGTTCTCTCGCCCTGCTGCTACTGGCTTTCGTCGCGATCCCCTCGCGGGCCGCCGAAAAGACCCGCCTGCACGTCGACGATTACAAGATCGAGGCCGAACTCACACCTCATCTGCATCAGATTTCGGCGCGAGCAAAAGTCAAATTCACCGCTCTTCAGGATCTGACCGTTGCCGTCTTCGAACTGCACAACGACCTGCGCGTCACGCGGGTTCTCGACGACAAGAACCAGCCGCTGTCGGCCGAACGCGTCACCCAGGATTCCACCATCCGCGTGCCACTTCCTGCTGGCTTGGCCAAAGACGCTTCCATGACGCTCACCTTCGAATACGAAGGCAATCTTGAAACTGCCGACGACAGCCCAGTCCCCGGCCTCAAACTCGCCTATGTCGGCGACGACACCAGCTACCTGCTCTACTCTGGACGCTGGTTCCCGGTAAGCGGCTATGGCATGAACCGCTTCACCTCAACCATCAGCATCACCGTCCCGGCTCACATGCGGGTGGTGGGGAGCGGAAAGGCTACAGTCTCTGACAACCCTCCGTCGAAGAAACCGAACACCAACGGCCTTCCGACAAAGACATTTACGTTTGTCTATGCCAAACCGAGCTTCCCCGGCACTATCGTCGCGGGCATCTTCGACGAATACAAGAACGACGAAGCCGGCATGGACCTGCACGTCTTCTTCAAGCCCACCCACAAGGCGTTGGCTCCCGAGTACACCACTACGGCAGTCCAGGAGTTCACCTACTTCATCACACTTTACGGCACGCCGCTGTCGCAGCGGCTCAACGTAGTAGAGCTGCCGGGCGATACGGTTCCCTACTCCTGGGCTCCTGAAATTGCCGGCCTGGCCGGCCCATCCATCACGGAGAAGACCAACTACCGTCTGCTCGCCAACGCAATCGCCCATCAGTGGTGGGGAGTTTCGGTAAGCCCCGCCACCAAGGATGATTGGTGGCTGACCGATGGCTTTTCCCGCTATTCCGAGGCCATGTACGTAGAGAATGCCGCCGGTGCGGCCGGTCTGGAGGAAACCGTCAAAGACATGTCGGTGGGCGCGCTGGCCTATGACTCGGTTCCGCTTTCGAGCGCCAGCAAACTTGACCCTTTCTCCACCGAGTTTCAATCGCTCGTGACCGACAAGGGCGCGATGATCCTACACATGCTGCGCTGGGTGTTGGGCGAAGACAAATACAACAAAACCATGCGCGAGTTCGCCGAGACCTACTCCGGCAAATCGGCCACCATGGACGATTTCCGCACCGTCGCCGAAAAATACTATGGTGAGCAACTCACCTGGTTCTTCTCCCAGTGGCTCGATTCTACCGGCGCCCCCGAATTCAAAGTGAAATACACCACCTACCGACTGGGCAGCAACAAAGGCTTTCGCGTTACAGGAGAGATTTCCCAGGACCTTGACTTGTTCCGCATGCCCGTGGACCTGCGCATTGACACAGACGGCAAAACTGAAGACAAGAAGCTCGAAGTCGTAGGCACCAACTCAACCTTCACCGTTGAAACCTTCGGACGCCCGCGGCGGATCGCCGTCGATCCCGACCACCACGTGCTCACCAACTCATCGGATGTGAAGCTCCGGGCTTCCATTCTCCGCGGCATGGCCATGCAGCAGCAGGGCGACCTTTCCGGTGCGCTCGCCGAGTTCAACAAGGCCCTCGACCTCAACAAGAACAGTTCCTTTGCCCATTACCGCGTCGCGGAAGTCTTCTTCCAGCAGAGAAATTATCAGTCCTCGGCAAATTCCTACCGCGCTTCCATCAACGGCGATGGCGAGCCTCGCTGGACTGAAGTCTGGAGCCACATCCAACTGGGCAAGATCTTCGACGTCACCGGCCAGCGCGAGCGCGCCATCAACGAATACCGCCAAGCCATCCAGACCAACGACGATACCTTCGCCGCACTCGAAGAAGCGCGAAAGTATCTCGCTAAAGCCTATGAACGGCCCAAGAACAAAGAATAAGAATTGAAAGTACTGGACGATTTCAGCCGCTCTTCGTGCCGGTTCCCAGAGCTTTGGCTTTATTCTCTCGCGCTGAGTCAAACTGCAGGACCTCACCTCGCAGGACCTCACGACTATGATCATCCAACATAGGCACGCCGAGCCGCATCCCGTGAAGCTGGCGACGAATGCGCTGCAGGAACGACGCTTCGCGAGTTTCCATGAACGCCTCGAACTGAACTTTTTGCAGCGCGTCTTTCGGCATCATGTCGGGCTGTAATTGATCATGCTGTACTCGATCGTCCTTCGGTCGATACACGATTCCAGTTCCGCTGCGCAGCTTCCGGATGCGCTCCACGGCCCGGTCGATGACCCGAGTGAACTCAGCCCCGTCATCACTCCTGCGTCCCTCGCGCAATCGCTGCTTGGTGTCCTCCGCAGAAAACCAGGTGCGATTTCGCCTGGATTCCTTCGGAGGGCTCAACCGAAACACCTCGCAGAGATGAGCGTAGACCGCAAGGTCTTTCTTGCCGGATCTTGCAGCCGATTTCCGCGCGCTGCCGCGCCGAACATATCTGGCGAACGAGGCTTCTTCGATCCGCCCATGAACTCCCGCTTCTTCGAATGCCTCGAGTGCCGCCGCCTGGGCATGGGTCAGCCCCCGTTCCGCGCTGCCCTTGGGAAACGTCCATCGCCCGCTGCTCCGGGTCCGAACCAGCAGAAACTCGATTCCACCGCCGCGCACCCGGTAGCAAACCGCAGCGGCTTGTTCGCATTCGCTCAATTTGCGAAGGTGCGACAGTCGTACGAACTCAGCCGATGTCGGGGCTGTCCGATTTAGTGAACGCACGGCGGTCAAATTCGAGTCTCGACGATTGCGCACGGCAGAACCCATCGCAACAGAGTGAACGATACCGTCTGCTCTGCCTAGAGCACAGTTTGGTTCTCGACGAGTTGAAAGCCTGCCAGCAGCATTCGAGCCCGGTAGCCTCGCCGGAATCCTTCTACATACTTGCGCCTCGTGACTCCGCGAAGACAGTATTCATAGTCGAGGGAGCAATCCACCCCCTGGAGAGACCTTGGAGAACATGCATTGTCTTCGCTGCAACCGTGAGCTTGAAAGTGGACAGAAATCTGTGGCCTTGTACATGTTCGCCCAGACAGTGGGAATCAAACCGCGCCAGAAGTCGACGGCCCACCGTATCTCTTTCTGCCCCCAGTGCTCGGTCTCCCTGGCCATGGGGCCACCACCCGAAGGGGCCCTCAACCTGGCTGCATGGGATATGATCCGCGATCTCGTCGGCTCCGATCCCGCGCTGAACCAGGCCGCCTGGCAGAACCTGAGCGGAATCTTAGGCTTACTCCCAGCGACCGGTACCGACGGCGCCCAGCGCTCCGCAACCTCCGGAGGGTACTTCGAGTTCTGATAAGAAATAATCAACGCGCAGCTTCGGCTGAACCGCAGCTTTCGCCTGAACCGCAGGCCTCCTCGTTTTTCATTCCCAGCTAACCCTTTTTGCTTTCGCGCGGTCTAATAATCAACGACGGCAGGGAACTTCGCATGACCCGGCTGCGTACTACTGATCAGATGCTTGAACGAGAACCGTTTGGGTGGGACATGAGACCCCTCGCCTGAACGTTGCCCGGGACCCCCACGCACCTCCCCGGAGGCGTGGGGGTGTATCTCATGCGAATACTTCTCGACATCGTACGGCAGTCGCTGTCCACGCTCTGGGCGCACAAGCTGCGCTCCTTCCTAACTATGTTCGGAATTGCCTGGGGCGTAGGCTCGCTACTGCTTCTGGTGGGCCTGGGAGAAGGCTTCCGCAGCGGCCAGGAGAAGAACATGGCCGAACTTGGTGCGGATATTATGTTCATCTTCCCCGGCCGCATCCCGGCTGTAGTCGGCAGTTATCAGTCTGGGCAGCCTTACTACTTTACCTACGCCGACTATTTCGCCATTCGCGACCAGGCCAGATTTCTGCGCGCGGTTTCTCCAGTCCTGGAGCGCGACGACATCCGCGCCGTCAGCGATTTCGGCTCCACCAACGGCCAGGTTTTCGGCGTAGTTCCCCAGTACAGCCAGATTCGAACCCTCCCAACCGACCCCGGACGCTGGTTCAATGACGAGGACAACTCCCAGCATCGCCGGGTTGCCGTCGTGGGATGGGAACTGCTCAAGAACATGTTCC
>Ga0307478_10002327_pt1 | contig 15111 bp, 12 predicted proteins | sample atmos_gasesECM4C_2_FD_203713 | JGI IMG/M metagenome (GOLD analysis project Ga0307478, IMG submission 203713) | Hardwood forest soil microbial communities from Morgan-Monroe State Forest, Indiana, United States - atmos_gasesECM4C_05 | ecosystem: Environmental > Terrestrial > Soil > Temperate...
GGTCTGCTGAAAATTGTCTGGATCGTGATCGCGGCGGTTTTTCTCTACGATATTTCGGTCGAGACCGGCCAATTCGAAATCATGAAGCAGTCCGTCGCGGCCATCACGCCGGATCGGCGTTTGCAACTCCTGCTGGTGGCGTTCTGCTTCGGCGCGTTCATCGAAGGCTGCGCCGGGTTCGGCGCGCCGGTGGCCATCGCCGGCGCCTTCATGATCGGACTTGGGTTCAAGCCGTTCCAGGCCGCGGCCCTCAATCTGATTGCCAACACTTCACCGGTAGCATGGGGCGCCATCGGCACGCCAGTCCACACCCTGGCGGCTGTGACCGCGCTGAACGAGAGCGATCTCAACGCGATGATCGGGCGCATCCTTCCGATCACCGCCGTGGTCGTTCCCTTCTGGCTGGTGCGCTCGATGGTAAGCTGGAAAGAAACACTCCAGGTCTTTCCCGCGATCCTGGTAGTCGGCGGTTCGTTCGCCGCAACGCAATGGTTCTGGGCCAATCATATGGATAGCAACCTGGTGGATATTTCCGCGGGGGTGGTGTCGCTCGTCGTGACGATGCTGTTTCTGCGCGTCTGGCAACCGAAGAAAACCTGGCGGTTCCCCGACGAAGCTGCCGTGGATGCATCCGCCGCAAGTAGCTCCGGCAAACGTGATATACGTGATTCACGTATATCATTGCGTTACTCCGCCGGACAAACCGCGAAGGCGTGGATGCCTTTCCTGATCCTGTCGATCTTCGTTTTGTGCTGGGGACTTCCCTCGATCAAGAACGCCCTGAACGAAGCCACGACTCCTTCCTTCAAAGTAGTAATGGCCGATGGCAAGCCGCGTCCGGGTCCAGCCGGCTGGGACTGGCCCTGGCTCCACGGCAAAATTTCGCGAACCATGCCTGTCGCCGCCAAGCCAACACCTGAAGCCGCCCGTTTCGATTTCAACTGGCTGACCGCGACGGGCACCGGTTGTTTCCTTGCCGCCACTCTTGCCGGACTTCTTCTCAGGCTCAGCTTCGGCCGGATGATTGCCATCTTTGGCAAAACTCTCGTGCGCCTGCGATTCGCCATCATCGCGATGACCTGCATGCTAGGGATAGGCTACGTTACGCGCTACTCGGGCATGGACGCCGTGCTGGGGCTGGCCTTCACGCGGACGGGCTGGCTCTTTCCCTTCTTCGGCGCCTACATCGGATGGCTGGGCGTCGCGCTGACCGGGAGCGACACTTCGTCGAACGCGCTCTTTGGAAATCTGCAACGAATCACCGCGCAGCAGCTCCATCTTAGTCCTATTCTCATGTGCGCCACGAATAGCGCCGGGGGCGTGATGGGCAAGATGGTGGACGCGCAATCCATTTGCATCGCCACTGCCGCCACCAATCAAGTAGGAAACGAAGGCTCCATCTTCCGTTTCCTCTTCTGGCACTCCGTGGCGCTCGCCGCCATCATCGGGATCATCGTGATGCTGTATGCCTACGTCTTTCCGCAATTCATTCCCGCTGGGTTGAACTTCATTCGTTGAAGCCCAGTTAACAGTTATCAGTTATCTGTTATCAGGAAGAAAGCCCGCTCCCGCTAGCTGTCGCTGATCCTCCGTCTCGCAAAATCTCGTTAGCGCCTCGGAGAAAAGCGGCGCCAATGGCCTGAGGGGCAGGGCCGTCTCCATTAGTTGTTGAATCCAAAGCGGGAGCCGGCCGCATCTCAAGGGAAAGGCCCACTCTATGATCCAGGATTTTCGTTTCGCGTTCCGACAGCTCATCAAATCGCCGGGGTTCACCATCATCGCCGTCGTCACGCTCGCGCTCGCCATCGGGGTGAACTCGGCGATCTTCGCGCTCATTAACGGCGTGGTCCTGCGGCCGATGGTGCCGGTGCGGCCCCAGGAAGTGGTGAACGTTTTCACGGCACGGCAAAACGCGAACCACGATTACCGGCAGTTTTCTTTCACGGAATTTCGTGAGCTGCGCGAGAACAGCCAGGAAGTGTTCGCCGACGTGGCGGCGCTCGAATTCGCGGTCGCCGGGATCGGCAAGGATAACGAGATGCGGCGCAGTTTTGCTTTCCTGACTTCGGAAAATTTTTTCTCGATGATGGGCGTGCAGCCGTATCGCGGGCGGTTCTATAACGCGGAGGAATGCCGGCCGAACGCGAACCTGCCGGTGGTGGTGGCGAGCTACGGGTTCTGGCAGCGCCAGGGCGGCCGGGCGGATTTTATCGGCAGCACGCTCCAGATCAACGGCCTGCCCTATACCGTGATCGGCATCTCGCCGGATGGTTTCAGCGGAGTGAGCGCGTTGATCGCGCCTGACATCTGGGTGCCGCTCGGAATGTATTCACGGCTCGGCTCGGCCTTCAGCGATTCGGACATGGCGACGGATCTGTCGCAGCCGAAAAATTACACGCTCAATCTGACGGGACGCCTGCGCTCCGGCCTGACGATCGAGATGGCGAAGGCGCGGCTCCCAGTGCTCAGCCAAAGGTTCAACACCCTCCAGCCGCCGGACGCCGATTTCGCGCGCGAGCTCCAGATTCAAACGCCGTCGCGCTTCAGCCTCAGCACGAGCCCGGAAGATGACGGCCCGATCGCGTTGATCGCGACCCTGCTCATGTGCATGGCCGGCGCGGTGCTGCTGATCGCGAGCCTGAATCTCGCCAACATGTTGCTGGCCCGCGGGACCACACGCGCGAAAGAGATCGCGCTGCGCCTTGCGCTCGGCGCGTCGCGCTGGCGGATCGTGCGCCAGTTGTTGTGCGAAGGCATGCTCCTCGCCATCGTCGGCGGCGCGGTCGGACTCGTCGTCAGCGTTTGGTGCAATAATCTGCTGCTGCACTCGCTTCAACGATTGCTGGGCTCAATGAACTTTTCTTTCGTGGCCGATCTCAGCCCCAGCCCAGCGGTGCTTTCGGTGACCTTCTTCTTCTGTCTGCTCGCGACGCTGCTCTTTAGTCTCGCGCCGGCGCTGAAAGCGACGAAGGCCGATCTGGTAAACGATCTGAAACAACAGGTCGGCGAGCCGGCGCGCGTCGGGCGTCTCAGCCGATTCTTCGCGCCGCGCCACATCTCGGTGATGGCGCAGATCGCGCTCTCGCTGGTGCTGCTCTTCGCTGCCGGATTATTTTTCCGCGGCGCCCTCAAAGCGGGCGGCCTCGATCCGGGATTTGTCGCGGCCGGCGATCTGGTGACCGAGATGGATTTTTCGCTGGTGAAAAAAGCACCGGCGGAATCGAAGCGCCTGGTGTTTAGGGTCGTCGAACAGGCGAAAAAACTTCCCGGCGTCCAGGCCGCCGCGCTCGGCACGATGCTGCCCTACGGCAATTTCACGAACACCAACCGCATTATGTCGGCCCGGGAATCAATGCCGACCGACCCGAAAGCGCCCGATCCCGGAGCGAGCGGGCTCTCCACCGCGATCACTCCCGGATATTTCGACGCCATCGGTGTGCGCTTGCTCCGGGGCCGCGATTTCACGCAGGCCGAGGCGGAAAATAAGGAAACGCCGAAGGTCGCGATCATCGACGAAGAGATGGCGAAGAAACTTTTCCCGAATACGGACGCAGTCGGCCAGCATATTCGTTACACCCAAGCGCCGCGCGATGGTTCGCCAAACGATCTCGAGGTGGTCGGCGTCGTCAGCACCCATCGACACGACGTGCAAAACGACACGGTGCTGCGCCGTTTGTTCGTGCCGCTCGCGCAAGGATATCGCGGCAACATTTACCTGCACATGCGCCTCGCCAGCAAAGACCGGCGTGCCGTGGTCGCGATGATTCCGGCGGTGCGCCAGATGTTGCGCACGGTCGATCCCGATCTGCCGGTCCTCGGGATCGCGCCGTTTTCCGATCTGGTGGAAAAGAGTGTCGGTCTTTGGATCGTGCGGTTGGGCGCGGTGCTCTTCGGCGTGTTTGGCGGGATCGCGCTGCTCCTGGCCGTCGTTGGTGTTTACGGCGTGAAAGCGTATGCGGTCGCGTGCCGCACACGCGAGATCGGGATCCGGATGGCACTCGGCGCGCATCGCAGCGATGTCTTCGGCTTGATCATGCGCCAGGGCGCGATGCAAACCGGACTCGCCGTCGCCTTTGGATTGCTCCTCGCGCTGGCGGTCGGCCGCGTGCTTTCCCAAATCCTCTACGATGTCAGCCCGACCGACCTTTTCGCCCTCGTGACATCGAGTCTGATGCTTGCCGCCGCTTCGCTGCTCGCCTGTTTTTTCCCCGCGCGGCGCGCGACGAAGGTGAGTCCCATGACGGCGCTGCGGACGGAGTAGCGCAAGTTCAAGTAGGGACGCTTTTCCGAAGCGTCCGACCATTTCGGTTGAGGCATTGCTGCTCGAATAAGTCGGACGCTTCGGAAAAGCGTCCCTACCTGCGGAATGCCGACTAGGTTCCCTTAATCGCCGCCAGCTCCGTTTCGAGTTTTTTCTGGCGCTCGTTCAAGCTCTCCAGTCGCAGCTGCCAGCGATGAAGCTGGATGCTGAGCTGATTGATGTAGCCAGTGATCTCGGTCCGCTGCGATTCGTTTTCCTTTAGCTGATGCTGGAGGTCGGAGATTCGGACGGCGTTATCCACAGCGGCTTCGAGCGCCGCGTTCGGCACGGTCGTCGGCTTGCCGCATTCCTGGCAATCGAGGGTCATTCCGGCCGCGGCCGCGTCGACGACGAGAGAGGTCGAGCAATGCGAGCAGGCGAAGACGATGTCGCTGCTCGGCGCCTGCACGGAAGTAGTCGAGCCGCCCGCTGATTGCATTCAAAGGAAAACTAGCAGGAGACATACCGGCGTATCGGAGAAAGTCGGGCGCGGCCGGAGGCGCTCGGGATTGGATGCGACACGCAGACGCGCAGAGCGGCTCCGTCCGAGACACGATGGCCCGCTTGTCGGAGAATTCCCGAAACGCCTGTTCCAGCTACATTATACAAAATCAAGTACTTACGTGAATCGGATTTACCGGAATATGGATTGCTAAACAGTCTCCCGATCGCAACTCGCGATCCGACGAAAGGAAAATCTTTATGGCTAAAGTCTTGGGTATCGATCTGGGCACCACCAATTCCTGCATGTCTGTCATGGAAGGTGGCGACCCCGTTGTTTTGGAAAACAGCGAAGGCGCGCGCACCACGCCGTCGATTGTCGCGTTTGCGAAAAATGGCGAGCGACTCGTTGGTCAGGCGGCGAAACGCCAGGCCGTGACGAATCCGGCGAACACAGTTTTTTCAATCAAACGCTTCATGGGCCGCAAGTACGACGAGGTCCGCGAGGAAGAACACCGCGTTCCCTACAAGATCGTGAAGGCGGCGAATGGCGACGCCCACGTGCAGGTGGAAGTGAACGGCGAGAAGAAGACTTTTTCGCCGCCGGAAATCTCCGCGATGATCTTGGCGAAGCTAAAATCCGACGCGGAGGCAAAACTCGGCGAGAAAATTACGCAAGCCGTCGTCACGGTGCCGGCTTACTTCAACGACTCGCAGCGCAACGCGACGAAAGACGCGGGCAAGATCGCCGGGCTCGAGGTACTGCGCATCATCAACGAGCCGACGGCGGCTTCGCTCGCTTACGGGCTCGACAAGAAGAAGGACGAGAAGATCGCCGTGTATGACCTGGGCGGCGGCACGTTCGACATCTCCGTGCTCGAAATCGGCGATGGCGTCTTTGAAGTAAAGGCGACCAACGGCGACACCCACCTCGGCGGTGACGACTGGGACAATGTCCTCGTTGATTGGATCGTAAACGAATTCAAGAAGGACAGCGGGATCGACCTATCCAAGCAGCCGGATGCGATCCAGCGTATCAAGGAAGAAGCGGAGAAGGCGAAGATCGCGCTCTCTTCTTCTCAGGAATACGAGATCAACCTGCCGTTCATTACGGCGGATGCGAGCGGGCCGAAGCATATCCAGAAGAAGCTCACCCGCTCGAAGCTCGAGCAGCTCACCGACTCGCTCTTCCAGCGGACCGTTCCGCCAGTCAAAGCTTGCCTCGGCGACGCGAAGCTTTCCGAGAAAGATATTAACGAGCTCGTGCTCGTGGGCGGTATGACGCGTATGCCGAAGGTTATCGAGACAGCGCGTACCTTGATCGGCAAAGAACCTCACAAAGGTGTGAACCCGGACGAAGTCGTGGCGATTGGCGCGGCCATTCAAGGTGGTGTGCTCAAGGGCGACGTGAAAGACGTGCTGCTCCTTGATGTTACTCCGCTCACCCTGGCGATTGAAACCGCCGGCGGTGTTGCTACGCCGATGATCCCGCGTAACACCACGATTCCTACTCGCAAGTCGCAGATCTTTTCGACCTACAGCGACAACCAGCCCGGCGTCGAGATCAAAGTGTTGCAAGGCGAGCGACCGCTCTCGCGCGATAACAAGAACCTGGGCACGTTCCACCTCGACGGCATTCCGCCGGCCCCGCGTGGCACGCCGCAGATCGAAGTTACCTTCGACATCGACGCGAACGGCATCCTCCACGTCTCCGCGAAAGACCTTGGCACGGGCAAGGAGCAGAAGATCTCCATCACTGGCAGCTCAGGCTTGAGCAAGGAAGAAGTCGAGAAGATGCAGCGCGACGCCGAAACCCACGCCGAGGAAGACAAGAAGGCGAAGGAAGCGATCGAGATCAAGAACAACGCTGACACCCTAGCTTACCAGAGCGAGAAGCAGCTCAAGGATCTCGGCGACAAGATTCCCGAAGATAAACGCAAGCAAGTCGAGGACGCCATCAAAGCCGTTCGGGAAGCGATCGAGAAGAACGACACCGACGCGATGAAGAAGACCTACGACGACTTGCAAAACAAGTTCCAGGAAGTCAGCGCCGACCTATACAAACAGGCTTCAGCCAGCGCCGGTCCTCAGCCCGGTCCCGAAGCCGGCGGCCCGCAATCACGGCCGCAGGAAGAAGGCCCGCGTAAAGACCAGGGCGACGTCGTCGACGCCGAGTTCGAAGTCGTGGACGAAGACAAGAAGAAATAAGCTGTATGTTTGAGACTCAACCAGAATCCGAAATCGTGTGTTCTCGCTGCGGCAGTGTGCATGCCGTCAGTTCGACCAAGTATCCAGTTCGGGATTCTGGTCATCTCGATTGTCACGTTTGCGGAAACAGTATGTTCACCTGGAACGGCTCCCGGGACTATCGTGCAACCCTTAAACACCGTAGAGCAGATATTCCTTCCGGCGATCGAATATGAAGAGAAACTCCTTGCTGGTGATTTTCGCAGCTGTGACGTGCTTTCTGAGTACGCCGCAAGCTTTGCGTGCGAGCGATGCACCTGTCGGTAATTGGATCAAATACGGGATACTGTTCTTCAACTTGGACGAGCTATTGAAGATCGAAGTTGATGGTGAGCACGTCAGGTTCATTCGGCGCGACAATGCTTTGCTTGCAGAAGATCCTAAGGCAGACGCAGACGCTCTACAAAGTTTGCGAACCGCGGTAAGTCGAAACACCAATTGGGTTCGCGTCAGCAGCGAACGCAAGGGGGACCAAGAATGGTACGTAAACCTTGATCACGTTCCGGAAGTGCTGGCCGCAGAAATGCAGGGAATTATTGGTGTTTCCCTAGTTTACGGGCCGGACAAACCAAAGAGCCTGGGTGTGTCACCGTCGAATGAGACATCGAATACAATTATGGACTACGTAAGCAAACGACTTTCGCATTAGGCGCGCTGGGGAGCAGACATTTACAACAACAATTTGCTAGAAGCCGTTGGCAAACACTGACGGCTTCCGGCATTAACCAACCAAAGCAGAAGAAGGAGTAACTAAAGTATGGCAATTAATGTAAGACCTCTCGGAGATCGCGTGCTTGTGCAGCCGATCGAAGAGAAAGAAACCAAAAAGGGCGGCATCATAATCCCCGATACCGCCAAGGAAAAGCCGCAGGAGGGCAAAGTCGTCGCTCTCGGCACCGGCAAGGTGAATGAAGACGGCAAGAAGGTCGAGTTCACGGTGAAAAAGGGCGACAAGGTCCTTATCTCCAAATACGGCGGCACTGAGATCAAGGTGGACGGCGAGTCCTACCTGATCATGCGCGAGGACGACATCCTCGGCATCATTGGCTAATCACGGCTCTCAACTCTCAACTAAGAACTATCAACTAACACTATGGCAGCTAAACAACTCCAATTTGATGAGAACGCGCGGCATGCGCTTCTCCGCGGCGTCGAGAAACTCTCGCGCGCTGTGAAAGCGACCCTCGGACCGAGCGGTCGCAACGTCATCCTCGACAAGAAATTCGGCAGCCCGACGATCACCAAGGATGGTGTGACCGTGGCCAAGGAAATCGAGCTCGAAGATCCTTATGAAAACATGGGCGCCCAGCTCGTCCGCGAAGTCGCCTCCAAGACTTCCGACATCGCTGGTGACGGCACCACGACCGCGACCGTGCTCGCTGAGTCCATCTACAAGGAAGGTCTCCGCAACGTCACGGCCGGCGCTAACCCGACCTCGCTCCAGCGCGGCATTAACAAGGCCGTAGAAGCCGTTGTCGCCGAGCTCGCGAAGATCTCGAAGAAGGTCAGCGACCGGACCGAGATCGCGCAGGTCGCGACGGTTTCGGCCAACTGGGACCGCACGATCGGCGAAATCATCGCCGACGCGATGGACAAGGTGGGCAAGGACGGAACCATCACGGTGGAAGAGGCCAAGTCGATCGAAACCAGCCTCGACGTCGTCGAAGGCATGCAGTTCGACAAGGGCTACCTCTCTCCTTACTTCGTGACGAACGCGGAAGACATGGAAGCCGTGCTCGATAACCCTTACATCCTCATTCACGAGAAGAAAATCTCGAGCTTGAAGGATATGCTGCCGCTGCTCGAGAAAGTAGCGAAGGCTGGACGTCCGCTCCTAATCATCGCGGAAGACGTGGAAGGCGAAGCTCTCGCGACCCTGGTCGTGAACAAGCTCCGCGGCACGTTGCAAGTGGCGGCCGTGAAGGCCCCGGGCTTTGGCGATCGTCGCAAGGCGATGCTGGAAGACCTGGCGGTGCTGACCGGCGGTCAGTGCATCACCGAAGACCTCGGCATTAAGCTCGAGAACGTCAAGCTCGACGACTTAGGCCGCGCCAAGCGGGTCACGATTGACAAGGAGAACACCACCGTTGTCGAAGGTGAAGGCAAGCAGGCCGACATCCAGGGCCGGGTGAACCAGATCCGCCGTCAGATCGAAGAGACTACTTCCGATTACGATCGGGAGAAGCTCCAGGAACGTCTGGCCAAGCTGGCCGGCGGCGTGGCTGTCATTAATGTTGGCGCCGCGACCGAGACTGAGATGAAGGAGAAGAAGGCGCGCGTGGAAGACGCATTGCATGCGACCCGCGCCGCGGTGGAAGAAGGCATCGTCCCTGGCGGCGGTGTGGCTTTCATCCGCTCGCAGAAGGCGCTTGATAAGCTGGAACTCGAAGGCGACGAGAAGGTCGGTGTGGCGATCATTCGCCGCGCGATCGAAGAGCCGCTTCGCACCCTCGCCGATAACGCGGGCCAGGAAGGCGCGCTCATCGTCCAGGAAGTCAAGAAGCGCAAAGGCGCCGAAGGCTACAACGTGGCCACGGGCGAATACGAAGACCTGGTGAAAGCCGGCGTCGTCGATCCGACCAAGGTGACCCGGAGCGCGTTGCAAAACGCCGCTTCGATCTCCGGCCTCTTGCTCACCACCGAAGCCATCATCACCGAAGCTCCTGAAAAGGAGAAGGGTGGCGGAATGCCTCAGGGCATGGGCGGCGGAATGGGCGGTGGCATGGGCGGCATGGACTACTAAGCCGAACAGTTACTCGAAACCAAAGCAATCAACAGCAGCCGGGCTCGCGAGGGCCCGGCTGTTTTGCTTTGCCAAAGAAAAGCGACAAGATTACCTGTTTTGCAATATGCGGTGCGCCTTGCTCCCCCTTCTCGTTTTAGGGGCTCTTGGACTTAGCCCCGCCCAGGCGGCAAGGAAGGAAGCCAATCCCAACCCCGACGACCGCGCCGTCCTGATATCTGGGGTGGAGCCAGAATATCCGTATCAAGCCCGATTACACCGGATCACCGGGAGAGGCGTGGTGTCGATGAAGATAGACCGTGCAACGGGCCAGGTCACTTCCTGTGAGATGGCGCTAAGTACGGGCAGCCCAATTCTGGACGATGCGGCTTTGTCTGCTTTTCGACAGTGGCGTTTTAAGCCCGGCGGGCCCGCTAAGACGATATGCCCAATTGTCTTCACTATGAGCGGTGTTCGCGCGGACTATCACGTGAAGGAAAAATCGACCGACGAGGCACTGGCGGCTTTTCTGGGCAGGGGCACTGTGGACAAGGGTCCTATGCCCCGCTATCCGTGGTGGATTCGATGGACTAATAAGCAAGGCAAGGGTGTCTATGAAATCCATGTCCGAAAGGATGGCACCGTCTCTGACGTAAAAATTCTTAAGCGATCCGGCGATGAGGTTTTCGATCAGATTACGGTGTATACCTTGCGAAGGTGGCGGCTTCGTCGAGGTCCACTCATTGTGGAACTGCCTTTAGTCTTCAACCTCACGCCTACCCATTACTCAGTCGCTCTTCCAAAAGGTCGCTAATTGTATTAACCGCCGAGATTGGCGACGCAGGCACCGGCTCGGTTTCGAGGAGGCAGCCGTAGTCGACGGCGTACCCGAAGTCGCCGAGCGCTTTCGGGTTGTCGCGGTTGGCCACCAACAGGAGATCGCGGGCGGCGCGCAATGCCTGGGTCACGCCCGGCATGGCGGCGTCGCGGGCGCGATATTCCCGTTCGGCTTGCTTCGCGAGGTCGGCTGTTGGTTCTGATGATGATATACGTGATTCACGTATGTCATCATTCGGGCTCGCATTGTCGCAGTCGGCGACCGGGCAGTGACGTATAAAACATTCGCTACGATCAGGTCACATACGTGATTCACGTATATCAACAGATCGCCGCGACAGCCGGGCTCCGCAATCAGTTGATTAAGCAGGTGCGCTGATCGGGCTCGAGAAGACCCGGCTGTTTTGCTCTTAGCTAAGGACCCGGCGGGAAAGGCGGACGACCTTGGCCGGGCGGCGGAATTAGGTTCACGGGGACACCGGCGGCTTGGAGCATGGCGGCGCCGTTGGTCGGATCGCGCCACATCACTTCGCGGCTCAAACGTTGCAAGGCGGCATTGCGCGCGTTTTCGTCGGCGATGCCATTGGCCCAGTTCACCGCGGACTGGGCATCGTTCGGGGCGATCGCATAAGCCATGGCTGCCGACGCGCTGTCATGCGCCTGACCGTCGGACAAACCAGTCACCCAATTTGTAGCCGCAGTCAGATCGGCCCGCGCCCATTGCCTCACCGCCTGGCTAACTGCGCGCGAAGAAGTTTGCGGATCGCCAAGGGAAAGCGACCAGTTAGCCGCCGCTGCCGGGTCCTGGCTGGCCCATGTCCGCACAACCTGATTGACCGGCGAACGCCAGCCGCCGCCGTTGGGATCCTTCGCGGCCTGGGCCGCCGCGGCTGCCGGGTCGACGTTCGCCCATTCGCGATAAGCCAGACTCGTGAGCGGTTCGTTCCCAGGAAAATCGCCGGCTTTTTGCGCCAGCACGAGCGCGGCACTCGGATCAGTGTCCGCGAGGTAACTCACAATGCCGCGCAATGCCTGATAACGCAGATCGGGATTCGGCAAAGCCATCGCGCGATCGATCGCTCCTTGCACGCCGGTCGCTGCTTCCTGCTGAAACACGCTCTCCGCGATATTTTCATATCCGGCGTTAGAGGCGGCGAATTGCAGCGCGCCATTCGGATCCGATTGCACCCAGCTCGAGATCAACAGGCGAGACGCGAGATCGCGGTCGCTGCTACCCGGAAGCCGCCGGATGCGTTTCAAGGCATCCGCATATTCGCCGGGCTTCAAGGTGTTGATGAACGACTGCAGGTCGGTGATGCGTTGCCGCGGATCAGTCTCCTTGAGGATCGCTTCCAGCGCTTTCTTAGTTTGCCCTGACGAGCTGGAGAATTGTTGCAACTCGACGGCCGGCACTGCCGGCTTTGTCGCGGCTGGTGCCACGGTCGCTGCGGGCGGCGACGTAGGATCGTCCTGTTTCGACGAGGCGGTCGACTCCGTGGCAACAAATGCCCGATCGATCGCCACTCCGGCGACAAAGATCCCGCCGATGATTAAGACTTGCCGCAGAGTCATTCCGGTAGAACCCCGTTCGATTTCCGATGTTGCCCTCGATGTCTGCTAAAAGGAAAACTTTTACTCCTTATCCGGGTAAGGACCTTTTCGACCCTCGGCAATGAAGCGGTCGATCCGCGCCGCAAGAACCAGCAACGGGACCGAGCCCAGCTTGAGAACGGTCCAATCCCGGCCTACCCGCGATCAGTTCCCTGGACAACGAAACAGGGCACCGGCCGTTACGAGCTGCACGTCCAGAAGGATGGCCGCGTCTCGGAAGTAAGAGTCCTGAAGCGCTCTGGTGACGACATTTTCGATCGGACTACGGTGGAGACTCTCCGGCAATGGCGTCTCCGCCGCGGACCGTTGATTCTGGAATTACCTCTCAGTTTCAGGCTGACGCCATCACATTATTCTGTCTCGATTCCCAAAACTCGCTAGCTGGGTGGCGCCCAGGGACCCAGCTGTGTTGCTTTGCCGAAGATGCATCCCGAAGAACGCAGTGAACGACTGCCTCCCAGTCGTGTCCAACCTTGTTCAATCATGAAACGAAACCTTTGGATCGCCCTCCTGACGCTCGCGGGTCTTACCTCGGTATTCCTGGCGCTGGCCCAGCAAAAAGAGAAGGAAGCGGCTTCCGCTCCTGTGACCCCGACCGCGCAGGACCTGGCGCCTCCGGTCAAGCTCGAGAAAACCAGCGCGGAATGGAAAGCTTCCCTCACACCGGCGCAGTTTGCGGTGCTGCGAGAGAAAGGAACCGAGCGTGCCGGCTCCAGTCCACTCTCAAAAGAACATCGTACCGGCGTCTTCCGGTGCGCCGGTTGCGATCTACCGCTCTTCGCCAGCGATGCGAAGTTCGAGTCCGGCACGGGCTGGCCGAGTTTTTGGAAGCCATTCGTCGCGGCTAATGTTGTTACCGCCACGGACAACAGCCTCGGGATGGAACGCGACGAAGTCCTTTGCGCTCGGTGCGGCGGACACCTCGGTCACGTTTTCGATGACGGTCCGAAACCAACCGGGCTCCGTTATTGCCTGAACGGAGTAGCCCTCAAGTTCGAGCCGCGAAACTAGCCTAGCCAACGCCCGGCACTGGCTCGGTGTCGTGGAGGCGGCCGTAGTCGACTGTGAGGCGGCCGTCTTCGACCTCGGTGTAAACGTCGACGAAACGTTCGCCGAAGCGAACGTCGTCCCAGGCGTAGTCCTGAGCGCTTTGAACTGACGCAGCCATGATCAACTCGAGCGAGAGCGTAGAAGCGACAAAGAAGGCGTCTTCCTTTTCCAAACTTTCGGACGTTACCCCGAAGAGTGGGCTTTGTTCGTCGATAGTGTGGCGGATGACCAGCGCAGCGGGGAATCTAACCATGCGCTCGGGGTAGACCTTCAAGTCATAGAAGCGCCGGATGTCTTCGCCTTCCTTTACGCGTTCGTCACGAGAGTAGAGCATCCGAAACTCGGCTTCGGCCATGCTGGTGTGGCGCAGATTAGCGACACGGAACATGAGGCTGAGCCGACCGTCATGCGGAGCAATCACGACAATGTTGCTAAAAACGATGCGCGCGGTCGGGCGGGCGAACCGGACGAAGATCAGACCGGTGATGACAGCGATCCAGATCATGCCGAGGAAGATCTCGATCGTGACGATGATGTGGCCGTAAAGGGTCGCGGGATAGTTATGGCCGTATCCGACCGTGGCGAGGGTCTCGACACTAAAGAAGAAAGCGTACGGGAACGAACCGGGTTCCAGGTCGGCGATGCAGTTTGGACGCGCGAAGTAAAGAGCACCGAAAAGCAGGTTGATAACGACGTAGCTACTGACGAGGAAAAGCGCGAAGCGCGGCCAGCTAAGGGACAGGACCCAGTGATAACTATCGCGCCAGCCGCCGACGGCGGCGTTGATCTTAAGGAACTCAGTGCGGCCCGCGCGCGTGGAGATGGGACGGTGAGTTCGCGGCTTCACGTGACGGTGTGGCGAGTCATGGCTTTCCACCGAAGGTGACGTGGTCATCCAGATCGACGAGGTCGAACCAGGTCTTGATGTCTTCGCGGTCTTTGGAAAACTTGCCGACGTACTCGGTGAAGAATTGGAGCGTCTCGACGTCGCCAGCAGGGCCGCGGCGGACCATGAAGCTGCTCCAGGCATCGATCTCCCAGGCGGCGCGTTTGTGCTTCGCGTCGGCGTTGATCCATTCGAGGAGTTCCCAGTCGCCCTTCCCGGCGGCGAGCTGTTCCTTCAACGCGGCGAAATCGAGCCCGAGGAAATCCTTGAGGTGTTGATCGATGGGCGCGTCGTAGGTGAACTCGCCGTTGGTCCCGGCGATGGTGGCGCGGCCTTTATCGAGCAGGCGTGGGAGAATGACATAACCGCCGAGACGGCAGTGCGGACTGCGAGGGGGGCGTTTCGTAAGATCGGGGGCGGAGATTTTCGGAGCGTCGGGCATAAGATCGATTATTGACGGCGGCGGCGAGAGGTCAAAGAATTTGCTTCTGTTTCATTTCCCATCCAGCATACGCTCCATCCGTCGATGAAATCTGTTTCGCGCAATTGGGCGACATGAAACGCGCATTCGATTAGCGCGAAGTCGTCCAGACCGACGCATCCATTAGCAGCGCGTTCGCAATAATCTTATGAAATACGATGTCTCCGCTTTGATGGCAGAAGTTAAGGCCAAGAACCCGGGCGAACCGGAGTTTCACCAGGCTGTGCAGGAAGTGGTGGAATCGCTCGCGCTCGTCCTCGACCAGCATCCCGAATATCGGAAAGCGAAAATCATCGAGCGGATCATCGAACCCGAGCGGGTGATCATGTTTCGGGTGCCGTGGCAGGACGACGCTGGAGAGCTGCATGTCAACCGCGGGTTCCGCATCCAGATGAACAGCGCGATCGGGCCTTACAAGGGCGGGCTGCGGTTTCATCCTTCGGTGAACCTTGGCATCCTCAAGTTCCTTGCCTTCGAGCAGGTGTTTAAGAACGCGCTTACTACTTTGCCGATGGGTGGCGGTAAAGGCGGCGCCG
>Ga0307478_10002328_pt1 | contig 15107 bp, 13 predicted proteins | sample atmos_gasesECM4C_2_FD_203713 | JGI IMG/M metagenome (GOLD analysis project Ga0307478, IMG submission 203713) | Hardwood forest soil microbial communities from Morgan-Monroe State Forest, Indiana, United States - atmos_gasesECM4C_05 | ecosystem: Environmental > Terrestrial > Soil > Temperate...
GCCCCCTAGAGCCTAGAGCCTAGAGCCTAGAGCCTAGAGCCCAGTCCCCACCCTCCCGCCGGTTCCCCGCTCGCTAATTGACACCTGCTGGCCACGATAGTAGCGTTCGCCGAGTGGCGCCCTTTACGCCAAAATCTCAGGGCCGGGGACAAACATAGTGTGCAGATGTATTGGCACGATGATCGTGTTATGTCTAGCGATGCAGGCAGGATGGGCTCAGGATCCCACGAAAGTCGAACCCAAGCATTACAAACTGGATTTCGAAAATGAACGCGTCCAGGTCGTCTCGGTGCACTATGGTCCCCACGAAAAGTCGTCCATGCACAATCATCCCGGGGGTGTGGTGGTTGTCATCACCGGAGGACACCTGAGGTTCACGGACGAAAACGGCACGGTGAAGGACGTATTCGCCAAGCCCGGCGAAGCCCGCTGGTTCGCCCCGTTCAAACACACCGTCGAAAACGTGGGCGATACCGCCTACAACGCAGTGTATGTAGGACTGAAAGGCGGCGGGAAAGACACGATCTCGAAATCAGCCCCAGTCCCCGAAGAGGTCAAAGTCCTGGCAGAATCCATCGCCGAAGCCAGCCGCAATTAATTTTGAGAGGGAGGTTCAGAGAGAAGGGAAGCGAAATCGAAAGCAGTAGCTACCAGCTATCAGCCACCAGCACGGACTAGCAGCTAAACCCACGCCTTGCCAGCGAACGAAGCCGACGTCTTCCTCTTGTACTCTTTGTAGCCCCGCGGAGTGAGCCGGATCACGCCCCGGATCTCCTCCTCCACGTAGCCCTCGTTCCTCAACTCCGACACCGTCTGCCGCGCTTCTGAAGACGCCACGGTGGGTTGTGGCAAATGTACAAACTCCGAGGGATCTTCCTCGTAGCTTTCGGCCAGGCGATGAATCAAATCATCGGAAAACGCTTTTTCCAGCAATAGCCCTGTCATAGCTAGCAATGTAATCGGCAGAATTCGCCCGCGGTATGGCCCGTCAGTGGTGGTTAGTACATTACCGACGACCCTGTCCAGAGGGCCAATACCAGTACACATCCATGCAAAACCAATTCGGGATCGATGGGCGGGTCCACGGCGGTCGACACGCATTTGCTCGCCTCAGACCAGCTATACTCTCTCCAAGCCCATTTCCTAGAGAGAGCCTCCATGTCCGTTGTTCGTCCAGGAATTCTCATGCTCGTGATCACCTTAGTTTCGCTCGTTTTTGCCATGGCTGTGCTTGCTGCCGATGATGTGCCGGCGCCCACTCTCACCTATCCGCGCCCCAAAACGTCCGATCAGGTGGATGACTATCACGGCACCAAAGTGGCCGATCCCTATCGCGGCCTCGAAGAGACCGATTCCGCCGACACTCGGGCCTGGATCGAAGCTGAGAATAAGGTAACCTTTCACTATCTCGAACAGATCCCGTATCGCCAGGCCATTCATGATCGCTTGACCAAGCTCTGGAACTATGAGCGTTACGGCGTCCCCGAACAGCAAGGCGGCCGCTACTTCTACCAGCACAACACTGGCTTGCAGAATCAGAACATTCTGCTGGTCGCCGATTCGCTCAATGCTGAGCCTCGCGTCCTGCTCGATCCCAACACGCTCTCGAGCGACGGAACGGTTGCGCTTGTCGGGCATGCTATATCCGACGATGGCAAACTCCTCGCTTACGGCACCGCCGCTTCTGGCTCGGACTGGATGGAATGGCGGGTTCGCGATGTCGACACCGGCAAAGATCTCCCCGACCTCGTGAGGTGGGTGAAATTCTCGGGAGCTTCCTGGACGAAGGACAATCAGGGCTTTTTCTACAGCCGGTACGACGAGCCTAAATCCGGTACCGCTCTGCGCGATGCCAACTACTTCCACAAGCTCTACTATCACCGTCTTGGAACGCCCCAGTCCGAAGACAAGCTCATCTACGATCGTCCTGACAACAAGGAACTCGGTTTCGGAGGCGGAGTCACCGACGACGGCCATTACCTCATCATCCACGTCTGGCAAGGCACGTCGCCCAAGAATCGCCTTTACTACAAAGATCTGACCCAGCCCGACTCCCAGGTCATCAAGCTGCTCGACGACTTCGACGCCGAATATTCCTTCATCGACAACGATGGCCCGGTCTTCTGGATCAAGACCGACCTCGACGCGCCCCGCGGCCGCCTGATCGCCATCGACACGCGCCATCCCGAGCGCGCCAACTGGAAGACGATCGTCCCGCAAGGCAAGGACAAACTCGAGCACGCTAACGTCATCCATAACACTTTCGTCCTGAGCTACCTCAAAGACGCGCAAACCGAAGTTCGTGTCCACGATCTCGACGGCAAGCTCCTCCACACCGTCGATCTTCCCGGCATCGGCACCGCGGAAGGTTTCGGCGGAAAACGCAAAGATAAAGAGACCTTCTACGCTTTCACCAGCTTCATTACGCCGACCACGATCTACCGTTACGACCTGCCCGCGGCAAAGTCGTCCGTTTACCGGCAGCCCAAAGTTGATTTCGATTCGAGGCGCTATGAGACCAGGCAGGTCTTCTACCAAAGCAAAGACGGCACACGCATTCCCATGTTCATCACCGCAAAGAAAGGCCTGAAGCTCGATGGACAGAATCCCGTCTTGCTCTACGGCTATGGCGGCTTCAACATTTCACTTACCCCGGCCTTCTCGGTGGGCAATGCTGTGTGGCTCGATATGGGTGGCGTCTACGCGCAGCCGAATCTGCGTGGAGGCGGCGAATATGGGGAAGATTGGCATCTGGCGGGCACCCTTCAACACAAGCAGAATGTGTTCGACGATTTCATCGCGGCGGCGGAATGGCTTATCGCGAACAAGTACACGACGCCTTCAAAGCTCTCCATCCGTGGCGGCAGCAACGGAGGCCTGCTCGTCGGTGCGTGCATGACGCAACGGCCCGATCTTTTTGGCGCCGCACTGCCAGCGGTTGGCGTGATGGACATGCTCCGTTTCCACAAATTCACGATAGGGTGGGCCTGGACCTCGGATTACGGTTCCTCCGACGATCCCGAGATGTTCAAAGCGATTTACGCTTATTCGCCGCTCCATAACCTGAAGCCCGGAACCAAGTATCCCCCGACCTTGATCACCACGGCCGATCATGACGACCGCGTGGTTCCCGGGCACAGCTTCAAATTCGCCGCAACCCTGCAGGCCGATCAGGCCGGCCCGGCGCCAGTTCTGATCCGCATTGAAACCAAAGCCGGCCACGGAGCCGGCAAGCCGATCTCGAAGCAGATCGAAGAAACCGCCGACTGCTGGGCCTTCGTGGCTCGCAATCTCAACATGCAGGTCGCGCTGCAGTAGAACCGGCCTGATCGCGCGCGGCCGGGTCGGCGCCAGTCAGCGATGGCGTTTCGATCTTTGAATGGCGCGATCGACCTTCACCAGATCCTCCTGGCAGTTCTTTTCCGTGTTGTCGATCGAGGAGACCCGGACCCAGTGGCTGAGCAGGGAACCTTTCTCCGAGATCAGGACCACGCTTACGGCGGCGCGCTCGTGGTCTTCCGTAATATCGACACCAGCAAGGTCAAGCGCGAAAGTGGCCGCGCGCAAATCCTGCACCAGGCAAAACTGGCGCGATTTCTTGATTGCATCTTCCATGCCCGTGGCGAAAATCTTGGTCGCCGTGTCCTTCTCGCCGAAATCAGTTTGCAGGAAGAGCGTCGTGATGCCGGGATGCACGCTCAGATTCGGACAGGGAGCTGCCTGTGTGGCGGGCGGATCAAACCCGGCTATCAGCAGGCAAGAAAGAATGAGCACCTGGCGCATAATATGCCTTTCTCTAGAAATCTCGACCTATCCAGCTTTACGAAACCACGCAATGGACCCCGGGCCGCCACTGAACTTGTGATTGTACCGAAGCCGCCGCTCCAGAATAGGCCGTCTTGGCGCACGCGCCGCACATTGTCACAGCTGGAACACAGGTTTCTCACGTATCATCCATAGAAGTATGCGGGTGCTGTTGGAAATTTTCGGCCAGACGCTGAGCACGCTCTGGGCGCATAAACTGCGGTCCTTTCTGACCATGTTCGGCATCGCCTGGGGGGTAGGGTCACTGCTGCTGCTGGTGGGTCTTGGCGAAGGATTTCGCTCGGGGAACAAAAAGCAATTTGATTCCCTTGGCGAAAACGTGATGTTCATTTGGGGCGGGCGCGCCCCGGCGGTGGAAGGCAGTTTCACCGGCATGCGGCAATACTATCTGACCTATAAGGACTTCCTCGACGTTCGGCGCGATTGCACCGACGTGAGAGCGGTGGCTCCGGTGATCTCGCGGGGCGATCTGCGCTCGGTGAGCGATTTTTTTCAGAGTAGCGGCCAGGTGATGGGCGTCCCAGCGTACTTCAACCAGATTCGCTATCTCCCGATCAACGAGGGTCGGTGGCTGAACGATTTGGATGACGCGCAGGAGCGCAAGGTGATCGTCCTCGGCGATGAGGCGCGACGACTCCTGTTTCCGGGCCGTCCCCCGATCGGCAGCACGATTCTGATTAACGGGACCCGCTTTGAGGTGATCGGAACGCTCCTGCCCATCGGGCACGGCGACAACAATACGCTCAATTTGCGGATGTTCGTCCCGTTTAACACCATGAACCAGTATTTCCCGCCGACGGTAGACGTGAAAGATTCCATCTCTTTTATGAATTATCAGCCACGGTCGCGTGAGCTGCATGAAATGGCGAGGCTCGAAGTACATAGAGTGATCGCCCGCAATCACGGCTTCGCCTATGGCAGCGCGGATGCTTTCGACGAATGGGATACCATCCGCACGGTTGACAGTGTGGGCAAGATTTTCGACGCGATGAATGCGTTTCTGGGCAGCGTAGGCCTGGTGACGCTGGCCCTGGGTGCGATTGGGATCATCAACATCATGCTGGTTGCGGTGGCGGATCGCACGCGCGAAATCGGATTACGCAAGGCGATCGGCGCCACCAACGGCAGCATCATGTTCCAGTTTTTCGTGGAAGGAGCGTTTCTGACTTTATTAAGCGGCGGCATCGGCATGGGCTGCGCCGCTGCCCTGATGGCGGCCCTCTCGAACCTGCCCTCGCCTCCGGGATTTGACCCGCCAAAACTGGTGCCAACGACGGCAGCTCTTGCCATTACAGCGCTGACGATCGCGGGCGTGGCGGCCGGACTCTATCCCGCGCGCCGTGCCGCCATGCTGCAACCAGTGGAGGCGCTCCGCAAGGAATAGCATGCATCGCGACCTGCTCCAGCAAGCTTTTGGCGCCATGCGCCACGATCTCCGCAAGACCGTACTCACCATGCTGGGCATGGCCTGGGGCATTGCTACGGTCGTGTTGCTGCTGGCCTACGGCGACGGGTTCGGCCAAGCCATCAGCAATATTTTTCAGAGCTTCGGGGCGAAGGCGGTTGGGATTTTTCCGGGGCGCACTTCGCAGCAGGCTGGCGGCAACAAGGCGGGCGTGGAGGTCCGCTTCACCAACGACGATGTCGAACTGCTGCGTAACGTCGTCCCGCTGGTTCGCCACATCTCCCGGCAATCGGACAAAGAGTGTACCGTCGTGAACAACGCCAGAACATTTACTCTGCCGGTCACCGGCGTGGATCCACCGGTTGGGGCAATCTGGAACCTCGATATGGAACAGGGGCGGTTTCTCAATGATGAGGACAATCTTGCGCATCGGCGTGTGGCGGTCCTGGGATACGACGCCAAGGCGAAACTGTTCTCCGGAATGGATGCGCTGGGCCAGGAAGTCCGCATCGACGGCGTTGTATTTCAAGTGGTCGGACAGGTATCGGCCCGCATGCAGGAAGGAGACAACGATATCAATCGTCAGATTTACGTGCCTTTCAGCGTGATGGATGTGCTGCAGGACACGCATTACCTGGGCGGCATCTGGCTCGACTATGAAGGGCTGGACCACGACAAAGTGACGCAAACCATTCGCGGTTCCCTGGGGCTGGCACACAATTTCAAGCCGGACGACTTGCGCGCTATTCACGTCTTCGACGCACAAAAGCAGTTGTCGCAGTTCAACATCATTACCATGGGGCTCAAGATTCTACTTACGTTCATTGGAACCATTACGCTCGGGATCGGCGGAATTGGGCTGATGAATATCATGCTGGTATCGGTGACGCAGCGCACCCGGGAAATCGGCGTCGAGAAAGCGCTGGGAGCGCGCAAACGCGATATCCTGTTTCAATTTCTCGCCGAGGCCATGGTGATTACCGCGGTCGGCGGCGTGCTGGGCATCTTGCTATCGTATGTCGTTTCTTTTTCCGTGGGTTCACTGACACTCTACAGCGCCATGGCGCAGCATGCGGAAGCGGGAGATATCCGGCTGATCGTGGCGCCCAAAATTTTGCTGATTGCCGTAAGTATCCTGGCAGTCGTGGGCGTGTCGAGCGCGATGTTCCCGGCTGTTCGCGCCTCGAATCTCGATCCCATTGAAGCTTTGCGCTACGAGTGAGGCCTTGCCATTTTAGGGAGCTTCTTCTTCCACGGGCGCGGGGATGGTCGGGGCGCCCGCGAGTCCCGCACGCTTCCTCGCATTGAACATTGGGCCTCGGGCCGGTTGTGCGGGCGCGAACCCAGAAAACCCGAATGGGCCTTTCAGACCGTCGTAAATGGCCTCCATTCCTCCACGCATGAAGTAGGCCTCGTGCCAGAAACCCGTTCCTCCGGAATCGCGCAGGAAGTTCTTCCACCACTCCTGATGAGGAAGGGAACGCGACCAATTCTCGAGCGATTGAAAATCCCTCCAGTACTGACGCATGCCCACGTTCAGCGGGAACAGCGAGTAGAAGACGTTCTCGTGCAGCAGCAGGCCGTCGGGCTTGGCAGCAACCGCCGCGCTGATTTTGGGTCCGAAACTGATGAAGGTTTTCAGTCCGGCCAGTGTCCGCACCTGCATGCCAAGATAGATCACGACCAGATCAGGAAACCCGGCAAGATTGACGGTGGTGCGCTGAATTTGCGTCATAACAAAGTCTCCCGTCGGTGAAGCTGGATCGTAAGAACCGCAGACATCATCGTATCCCTCCGTTGGGATTCAGTTTTCAGCTGGAAAGTTGATTTTATCGAGTCTTAGACAAAGGGATTAGCATCTGACAGAGGAGAACTCCAAGGTCGGCTCCATCCCCAGCAACCGGATCATGAGTGTGCGAACACACTCCAAAGGGCGAATTCTTTTTGCGATACGTACGTTTTGGCGGGGATACCCGTTTGATGCCTATGGACCTTCGTACCGGCCCTAAAACATTAGCTTTTCAGGTGTTTCCCGTATAATAAGAGCTTACATGCCAAAGTATTCCATCGTGGTTCCGCTGCACAATGAGCAGGAGAACGTCACCGATCTGTATGATCGCCTGAAGGCCGTCATGGAAGCCAACGGAGAGACCTTCGAAATCGTGCTGGTCGACGACGGCTCGGATGACAACACCTTTCCCATGCTGCGTGAGATCGCGGCTGTCGACAGTCGCGTGACCGTGGTCAAACTACGCCGCAATTTTGGCCAGACCGCCGGTCTGGCCGCCGGATTTGACCATGCCCGCGGCGAATACATCATCGCCATGGATGGCGACCTGCAGCACGACCCCTCTGACATTCCGATTTTCCTCGAGAAGATCGGGGAGGGCTACGACATTGTTAGCGGGTGGCGCAAGCAGCGCATCGACAACCTGTGGCTGCGCCGGATTCCTTCCCGCATTGCCAACTGGATGATGGCAAAATTGAGCGGCGTGGACATCCACGATTTCGGCACCACGTTTAAAGCCTACCGGCGCGAAATCCTGGAGCAGGTCCCGCTCTATGGCGAGCTTCACCGTTTCATTCCGGCGCTTGCGTCCTGGCACGGCGCTTCGATTATCGAGGTGCCGATTCGCAACGTGAACCGGGAGAGGGGCCTCTCCCACTATGGCATCTCGCGCACGTTCCGCGTCTTCTTCGACCTCATCACTATTCGCTTCCTGCTACGCTACCTCTCACGGCCACTCCATTTCTTCGGCACCGTGGGAATGATCAGCATTCTGAGCGGGTTCGCCGTGGCGGGGTGGTTAGGGTTCGAAAAGCTCTTCCATGACTCGCACCTGCTGGTGCAGCACGGTCCGCTCATGATCTTCGGAGCGGTGCTGTTCCTTGCCGGACTGAACATGCTCGCCGTTGGACTTCTGGGCGAGATGCAGGTACGCCACTACCACGAACCCACGCGCCGGGCGCCTTACTCGGTCGATCGAGTGCTGCGGGCGCAGAGCGAAGAGCACACCGTCTCTGAGTAGGTTCATTCTTCGTCACAGGCCCCGGTGACCGGCTACCGCGACTTCCCACCCGTCTTCGCGGCATAATGCTGCAGTCGGCCCAGGAGCCGCCCAGGGGGTATAATGCCCGGGTTTGCCACCATGGAACACGCTACCCAGTACCAGCTTCGTCTCGCCCGCCGTATGTCGCGCCTGGGCACCGAAACCGCCTTCGAAGTCCTGAACAAAGCGCGTGCGCTCGAGCGCCAGGGCAAGGACATCGTCCATCTCGAGATCGGCGAGCCTGACTTCGATACGCCTTCCAACGTCGTTGAGGCCGCCGTTGACGCGTTGCACAAGGGATGGACGCATTACGGTCCTTCCGCCGGTCTCCCTGAACTGCGCCAAGCCATCGCCGAATATGTCAGCCGTACCCGTGGTGTGCCCGTCGCGAGCGATGAGGTGGTGGTTGTGCCCGGGGGGAAGCCTATTATTTTCTTCTCGATCCTGTCGTTAGTGGATGAGGGAGATGAGGTTATTTATCCCAATCCCGGATTCCCGATCTACGAGTCCATGATTCACTACGTGGGCGGGCGCGCCGTGCCCATTCAGCTTCGCGAAGAGCGCGATTTCGGTCTCGACGTGAATGAGTTGGCCGCGCTCATCAACGACCGCACCCGTCTGATTATCCTCAATTCTCCGCAGAATCCAACCGGAGGCGTACTCAGCAAAAGTGCGATTCACGACATTGCCGACGCGATCGGCGATCGCAACATCATGATCATGTCGGATGAGATCTACAGCCGCCTGATTTTTGAAGGCGAGCACTTCTCGATCATGTCAATCCCTGGCTTTAAGGACCGCACCATCCTGCTCGACGGCTTCTCGAAGACTTATGCGATGACAGGTTGGCGCATGGGCTATGGGGTGATGCGCACTGATCTGGCAACCCAGGTCACACGCCTGATGACAAATTCAAATTCCTGCACCGCCAGCTTTACGCAGGTTGCGGGAATCGAAGCGCTGCGCGGAGAACAGTCCTCGGTCGATCGCATGCGCGACGAATTCAAGCGTCGCCGTGACGTTTTTGTGGCTGGGCTGAACAAGCTCAAGGGTTTCTCCTGCCGCATGCCCAAGGGCGCGTTCTACACTTTCCCGAACATCACCGAGACCGGGTGGCCGTCAAAGAAACTAGCGGATGCAATTCTGCAGGAAGCAGGCGTCGCGTGTTTGTCGGGCACAGCCTTCGGCGATTATGGCGAGGGCTATCTGCGCTTCAGCGTGGCGAACTCGCTGGAAAACTTGAACAAGGCACTGGATCGGATTCAGCAGTGGACGTCGAAGAATCTGTAGTGCAGCTGTTGGTCATTGGCTCGTAGCCGGAGCCTCTCGTTCGAGACGTTCATCCCGATGCTAGAAGGCTTGGAATTCAAGCCAAAAGCTAAGAGCTGTTCCTGCATCACCCCTCCATGTGACCCTCCTCACTGTTCCAGGAGACATTCCTAGATAAGCTCGGTTCGCGAACCTAATGAGCGCAGGACCTGCCTCGTCCGCGCACCAGTAAAGGAGCCTTTCATGGCCCTGAAGAATTCTGTGAACGGCGAAATCCGCCGCGCCTACTCCATTGAAGATCTGAAAGATGCCGCGAAGCTCATGCGCGGCTACGACCTGGTTGCGCTGAATGCAGCTGGCAGCGGCCATGCAGGCGGCACGCTGTCCATCATGGACATCACGGCCGCGCTGTACCTGCGCGTCGCTGACCACGATCCCGCAAATCCCAACTGGGCAGATCGCGACCGTATCGTGTGGTCAACCGGGCACAAGGCGCCCAGTCTCTACCTGGGCCTGGCGTTCGCCGGATTCTGTCCGACTGAAGATGTTGTGCTCCTGCGCAAGCTGGGCTCGCCCTATCAGGGTCATCCGCATTGGTTGAAGTTGCCGGGCGTGGAAGTCTCGACGGGTTCGCTCGGACAGGGACTCAGCATCGCGGTCGGCTTGGCGCTCGCCGGCAAGCTGAACGGCAAGAGCCACAAAATCTTCTGCATCATGGGCGACGGCGAACAGCAGGAAGGACAGATATGGGAAGCGGCCATGGAGGCAGGCCACTATCAGCTTGATAACCTCATTGGCATTGTCGACTGCAATCGCCTGCAGATCGATGGCCCCGTCGAAGAGGTGATGAAAGTCGAGCCCTTGGAAGACAAGTACCGGAGCTTCGGCTGGGAGGTGCGGCGCATCGACGGCCACAATATGGAGCAGGTAGTCGAAGCGCTCGAAAGCGCCAAAAGCCAACAGGGCAAGCCGATCGTCCTGCTGGCTGACACCGTGAAAGGCAAAGGCGTCAGCTTCATGGAGAACATCGCGGGCTGGCACGGCAAGGTACCGAACCGGGAGGAAATGGCCAAAGGTCTGAATGAACTGGGCGTCTTGGATCGCATTCCGGTGCGGGCATTGCTCGACAAGGCGCAAGCCTACCAGGACGAAATCGATCGCAAGCTCCACCGGAAGATGCCGCAATTCAATCACGATTATTGGTGGAATCGCGCCCTGAACATGAAAGTCAAAATGGAGCCGACCCGGAAGGGCTTCGGCCAGGCATTGGCTGAGAACGGCGATGACGAGCGGGTCGTCTGTCTGGGCCTGGATATCTCGGGCTCCATCACCATCAGCGACTTCTATGCTTCCAAACCCGAGCGCAAGAATCGTTGGATCAGCCTCGGCATTGCGGAGCAGTCAGCAACCTCCGTCGCCGCCGGACTTGCCAAGGAAGGGAAGCTTCCCGTTTTCGGCACCTACGCGACCTTTGCCGCCGCGCGCAATCTCGATCAGATTCGCACATCGATCTGCTATGGCGAGTTCAACGTCATGATCGCCGGAGCGCACGGTGGAGTTTCTGTAGGTCCGGATGGCGCGACGCACCAGGCACTGGAAGATCTCTTCGCGATGTGCGGCCTGCCGAACATGACAGTGGTCGTGCCCTGCGACGCGGTCGAGACCCGCAAAGCGACGAACTACTTGCTGCTCGAGCACAAGGGCCCCAAGTACATCCGCTTTGCGCGCGAGGCCACGCCGGTCGTTACCGACGAGCAGACTCCGTTCGTTCTCGGCAAGGCCAACGTGATCCGACTGCGGCAGCCCGGCGACAGCTTTTTGAGAGCATTCGAAACCACGCTGGAAAGCAAGTACGAAGATGAAGGCGAAGACCTCACGATTGTGGCCTGTGGTCCGATGGTTCCAGAGGCCATGCGGGCGGCCTGGATTCTGCGGCGTGAATTCGGCTACGAAACCCGCATCCTCAACCTGCACACCCTGAAGCCGATTGACGAAGCCGCCATCATTTGGGCCGCCAAACAGACTGGAGTCATCCTGACCGCGGAAGAACACCAGATCGGCGCCCTCGCGTGGCGAGTCAGCAATGTCATCACAGGCAGTCACGTGCTGTATGGACAGCCGGTGATCACCGGCGCGATCGGCGTGAAAGACCGATTCGGCGATTCGGGCGCGCCCTGGGAGTTGATCAAGGAATTCGAGGTCAGCGCCGAGCATATCGCCCACAAGGCCCTCGAGTTGGTGGATCTGAAGAAAAATCACCGGCTCGCCTTGGAAGAACAGCATCTGGTGGGAAGTCACCGGTAATGGCGGCCTGAACAGGCGTTCAGCGTCCAATAAGCTATGGTACCGACGGGCTGATTAGTGGATCAGTCCTGCTGCGGCCGCATGTGTCCTCACGCTGCAAGGGAAAATCCTTATCCCGTGTTAATCCGGGTTAGCCAACGACCAACAGCCAGAACCCTGCGGCGAGGGATCCACGACTCCCCGATGCGATACACTGTTGCTCCTTGTCGGCAGCCGTCTCTGGGATGGTTGCCGCAGAAACATGTAATCCGAGAGAACGATGAGCCAGCGACTACACGTGTTTGCGACCTGTGACATCGGAGAATCCATCAACCTCTTGCGCGAACGCGGATACGACGTCGAAGTCTATGCAAACCCGGAGCCGCCTCCAAAGAGCTTAATCGTCGAAAAGCTGAAGTCCGGCATCGACGGCCTGATCACGACGCTGCGGGACCAGGTCGACGCCGAGTTGTTCGAAGCAGGGAAGGGCCATCTCAAGGTCGTCGCGCAATATGCGGTAGGCTTCGACAACATCAATCGCGCCGATGCCAACCGCTATCGCGTCCCGTTTACGAACACTCCCGATGTGCTGACCGAGGCTACCGCCGAGTTCGCCTTCTTCATGATGGGAGCTTTGGCGCGTAAGCTTTGGAATGCCGAGCATCTCACGCGCGAGAACAAGTGGGGATTCTGGCACCCTTACCTGCCCTTTCTCGGTGACGAGGTCACCGGCAAAACGGTCGCTATCATCGGCACCGGAAGAATCGGGCTGGCCATGATCAAAAAATGCGCGGGTCTGGATATGAATATTCTCTGCTACGATCCTGCTTACCAGAATCACGACTACATCAAGGCCATTCAGGAACTGAACGATTTGCGGCACGCCCGCGGTGTCTGCCACGAGAGAACCTGGATCAAGTACGTGAGCATCGAGGAAGCTCTCGCAGATGCGGATTTCGTGAGTGTGCACGTGCCCTTGCTGCGTGAAGGCGAGAGTGCAACGCCGACCTTCCATCTGTTTAACGAGCAGACTTTCAGAAAGATGAAGCCGACCGCGTTCCTGATCAATTCCTCGCGCGGTCCAGTGGTGGACGAGGCGGCGCTTGCCAAGGCGTTGCGCGAACGATGGATTGCAGGGGCGGCGCTGGATGTCTACGAACGTGAGCCGCTCCCTGCTGATTCTCCATTGCGCGATCCGGCCATCGCGGACCGATGCCGTCTCTACCCGCACTTTGCCAGCGCCGCGAAAATCACGCGCCTCTCCACCGATCCTGACAAAGGCATGGCGGGACGGTGCGTGCAGGGTCTGATCGACGTGCTCGAGGGGAATTATGGTGGGGACATCACCAAAATGCCTTATGTCGTGAACAAGGAAGCCTTTGGCAAATAAGCGTCGGTGCGAAGACCCGGCCATCTAGGATCGCATGTTTTCCAAGCGCACCGAATGGATACTCACCCCGAACCGCTTCACCCAGGCTCTGGCAAACCAGCGAGCGGCCGGCATGGAGGTGCTCGACCTGAGCGTGTCGAATCCGACGCGAGCCGGGCTCGCATATGACGAGGAAGCCATCCTGCAGGCGCTGGTTCGTCCTGAGGCGCTTGACTACGATCCTCAGCCGAAGGGCATGCTGGTTGCTCGCCAGTCGGTTGCATACTATTACCGTGATGCTCACGACATCTATGGCGTCGATCCCGAATCGCTGATCCTGACCACCAGCACCAGCGAAGCGTACTCGTATGTATTCCGGCTGCTGTGCAATGTGGACGATGAAATTCTGGTCCCCAAACCAAGCTATCCGCTGTTTGAGTTCCTCGCCGATCTGCAGGATGTGAAGCTGGTGTCTTATCCGCTGCTCTACGATGCCGGCTGGCAAATTGATTTTCCGTCACTTTACAAGGCGGTGAATCATCGCACGCGCGCTGTCGTTGTCGTGCATCCCAACAACCCCACGGGATCGTATGCGACCTCGACGGAGGTCGATGCTCTCAATCGCTTCTGCGCTGAATACGATCTCGCGCTGATGGTGGACGAAGTCTTTCTGGATTATGCCCATGACGGAGCGCCACGTTCCTCCTTCGTAATGAACGAACCTGCGCTGACGTTCACGCTGAGTGGCATCTCGAAAATCGCTGGCCTTCCGCAGATGAAAGTTGCCTGGCTGGCAGCCAGCGGTCCGGAGGAGCGGAAAAGGGAAGCGCTCGCCCGGTTAGAGGTGATCGCCGACACTTATCTTTCGATGAACGCGCCCCTGCAACTGGCGACCCCCGTGCTGCTCGATCAGCGCAAGCACCTCCAACCGTTGCTGCTGGATCGCATCCGCAGCAATGTGCAGGAGCTGGATCGCCAGCTTGGACACCAAAAAACATGCGAGCGTCTGCGGGTGGATGGTGGCTGGTATGCCGTGCTACGCGTGCCCGTCTTGCAGCCGGACGAGGATCTCGCCATCGACCTGCTGCGTAAAGTTGCCGTGCTGGTGCATCCCGGGCACTTTTACGATTTTCCGGCTGACGGGTATCTGGTAGCGAGCCTGATTACTCCCACCGATGTGTTTCGGGAAGGGATCAGCCGGATTCTAGGTGTGCTGAACGACTAGGCTGCTCATTGTGCGCGCGTGCTGTTGCCTTGATTCGCTTGGGGGCAGCCGGATTACCGGAAGTGTTCAGTATAGAAATAGTGCTCCAGATAATACAGGGCACCGAATGCGAGAGCCGTCGTCACACCGGTGAAGGCCAACAGGCGCGCGTTTCGGGAAGGCTTCGCCCAGTCGGCCGTGGTAAGGAAGAGCAGGATCGTCGGTAGCAGCGCCACAACCGAAAGCTGGAAAATGTGCGCCCCGGCGCCTTCGTCCGGTTGAGGGGCCTGAAAATATCCGCTTAGCACGGTAAACAATGCGATCAAGGATAGGACAATCAGAATTTTTCCGCTCACGCGATTGAGCTGCTGCGCGCGCATCATGTCAGCTCCTTTCCGGCTTGCGATTACAGACTTCACGCTTCCGATCGCCCAGAACAGGGCGGCCCAATCGTTCTCGATAAAATCCATTTCGCGCGACATGGCCAGGCCCCATTCCTGTAGCTCGGGCCGCGCGCGTCGAACGGTTGCGTTCAAGATGCGAAGCGCGAGTCTCCGAACCAGCGTCAATTCTTCACTCCGCCGAAAGCAGGACGCGGCGCCAAAACGCGTTTGGAATGTAACACCTGTTCGCGTGCATAGCGCAGCCCCTCCGCAGTCAGCCGATACATATGCCGCGGCGGCCTGCCGGGCTCCGATTCCT
>Ga0307478_10002329_pt1 | contig 15104 bp, 6 predicted proteins | sample atmos_gasesECM4C_2_FD_203713 | JGI IMG/M metagenome (GOLD analysis project Ga0307478, IMG submission 203713) | Hardwood forest soil microbial communities from Morgan-Monroe State Forest, Indiana, United States - atmos_gasesECM4C_05 | ecosystem: Environmental > Terrestrial > Soil > Temperate...
CAACAGGTATTACGCCTCCCTCAAGTCGGCCTGCACGACAACTTCTTCGACATCGGCGGCCACTCGCTCTTGGCGGCCCAAGCAATCTCCCGAATCAACGATGCGTTCTCCATCGCGTTGTCGGTGCGCGCGCTTTTCGAGGCCCCGGACATCGAAAGCTTCGCGCACCCGGTTGCCGCCGCGCAAGCGAGAGACCGGATCGCGCGGTTGCCGCTGGTGTCGGTTGCGCGTACTGGGGCATTGCCGCTTTCGTTCGCGCAGCAGAGGCTCTGGCTGTCGAGCAAGATCGAAGGCCCCAGCTTCACCTACAACCTAACGGTCGCCATGGACCTGCGCGGCCCGCTCCATGCGGATGCGTTGGTGCGCGCGATTCAAACCATCGTCGCGCGCCATGAAGTGTTGCGCACCCGCTTTCGTGAAAGCGACGGCATGCCCATGCAGGCCATCGACCCTGCCGAGGACTTCGTGGTGCGCCGGCATCGTGCGGCAACCCCGGATGCGGTGTCGGCCCTGGTCGATGAGGAACTGTACTACCCGTTCGACCTCAGTCGCGATGCCCTGTTTCGCGCCGTGCTGATCGAGGAGGCGCGCGACGCGCACATGCTGGTGCTCAACCTGCACCACAGTATCGCCGATGGCTGGTCGTGGGGCGTGTTAATGAAGGAGCTGAGCACGCTCTATAACGCCTTTGGCGAAGGCTGGCCTTGCCCGTTACCGCCGCTGGCCCTCCAGTACGCGGATTTCGCGCACTGGCAGCGCGAATGCCTAAGCGGCGACCTGTTAACCGCCGAGGTCGAATATTGGAAAGCAGCGCTCGCGCACCTACCGCCGCTGCTCGAGGTGCCCAGTGATCGTCCTCGGCCGCCGGTGCAGAGCTACCGCGGCGGGCACGAGCCGTTCCGCCTGCCCAAGGCGGTCACCGATCAGCTCACTGCCTTGGGTCAGAAATCGGGCGCGACGCTGTTCATGACGCTGTTGGCTGCCTTCGACATTCTCTTGAGCCGCTACAGCGGACGAACCGACATCGCCGTGGGCACCCCGGTGGTCAACCGCACCCGCCCAGAACTCGATCCTCTGATCGGCCTCTTCATCAACAACCTGGTGCTGCGAGCCGACCTCAGCGGCCATCCCAGCTTCACGGCTTTGCTCCGGCAGATACGCGAGATCGCTCTCAATGCCTATGCCCACCAGGAGGTTCCCTTCGACTATCTGGTCGAGCAACTCAACCCGGCGCGCTCGCTCAGCTACGCACCGCTGTTTCAGGTAATGTTTGTGTTGCACAACGTGCCGCCTGCCACACTGCGATTGCACAATGTTGAAGTCACGCTATTGCCCTATCAGCAGCCGACGACGAAGTTCGACCTGGTGTTCTCGCTGACCGAAACGGCGGGAGGACTGAGCGGCGAGCTGGAATACAGCACCGATCTCTTCGATCGGGCCACCATCGAGCACCTGCTCGATCACTACGGGCGGCTGCTCGAGGCGATCGCTGCAAGTCCCGAGGAGCGCATCAGCCGCTACGAACTCCTGAGCGAGGAAGAGTGGCAGCAGGTCGTCGTCGAATGGAATCGCAACCAGCAGGAGTACCCGCAGGAGCTGACGCTGCATGGTCTGTTCCAGGCGCAAGTGGAGCGCACCCCGGACGCCATCGCTCTGGTTTTCGAAGGCGCCCACCTGAGCTATGGCGCCTGCAACGCGCGGGCGAACCAACTGGCGCACTACCTCATCACCCAAGGGGTCGGTCCGGAAGTACGGGTGGGTCTTTGCCTTGAGCGCTCGCTCGACATGATGATCGGGATCCTAGGCATCCTTAAAGCCGGCGGCGCCTACATTCCGCTCGATCCCAGCTACCCGAAACAGCGTCTCGACTACATCGTGGCCGACGCCGAGGTTCAATGCGTCGTCACCCACACGCATTTACGCAATCACCTGAGTGACAGCGTGCGCTGCGTCTGTCTGGACGAAGTGAGACCGGCGATCGCACAACAGCCCGAGGAGACGCCGGTGGTGCCCGTCGTATCCCAGAACCTCGCCTATGTCATCCATACCTCCGGCTCCACCGGCCATCCCAAGGGGGTGATGATCACACATCGAAACGTGGTCAACCTTACCTATGCCCAGCAGAAGCGACTGGCGGGCATAGCGGGAAGCCGGGTATTGCAGTTCGCTTCCTTCAGCTTCGATGGCTCAGTATGGGAATTCGTGATGGCGTGGATCAGAGGCGCAACGCTCGTGCTGGCGCCCAAAGAGCGCATGCTGCCGGGAGAAGGCCTGACCGGGCTGATGATCCAGGAAGCGGTCGACATTGCCACATTGCCGCCCTCAGCGCTGGCGGTGCTCTCTCCCGAATCGTTGCCCGCCTTCAAGGTCCTGATCAGTGCCGGCGAAGCGCTGTCCCGGGCGCAGGTTACGCCGTGGCTCCCAGGCCGCACGGTGATGAACGGCTATGGGCCGACCGAATCGACGGTCGATGCTTCCGTCGGCGATGTGAGCGGTGAGGGGCCAATCACCATTGGCCGTCCCATAGCCAACATCGCGTTTTATCTGTTGGATAGCACGCTCCAACCCGTGCCCATCGGGGTGGCCGGGGAACTCTACATCGGCGGGGCCGGCCTGGCCCGCGGTTATTTTCATCGTCCGGAATTGAGCGCCGAAAGGTTTCTGCCCAATCCGTTCGCGGCGGCGGGCGATCGGATGTATCGCACGGGCGATCTGGCGCGTCACTGCCCAGATGGCAGGGTTGAAATTCTGGGCCGCTCCGATCATCAGGTCAAGGTCCGGGGCTTTCGCATCGAGCTGGGGGAGATCGAGGCCACGCTGGCGCGCCATCCCGCCATCGCTCAGGTGCTGGTCCTTGCCAGCGGGGACGGCGAAACGAAGCGTTTAATCGCCTACTACACTCAGAAGTCGACCGCCGTTCGCGACAGCGTGGAGGACGCGCCGGCAGCTTCGGAGTTGCGCAAGTTTTTGCAAAAGACGCTGCCCGAGCACATGGTGCCGGGCTTCTTCGTCAGTCTGGATGTCTTCCCTCTCACTCCCAATGGCAAGATCGACCGCGCCGCCTTGCCCGCGCCCGATGCTTCGCGCGCCCTGGCCCCCCACTACGCCCCTCCCCGAACCCCCATTGAGCAGACTCTGGCCAACATATGGCAACAGGTATTACGCCTCCCTCAAGTCGGCCTGCACGACAACTTCTTCGACATCGGCGGCCACTCGCTCTCGGCGGTAAGGGCTGTTGCTCGTCTGCGGCAGCAGTTAGGACTCGATGTAACCATACGCGATCTATTTGCCTGTCCGGTCCTGGGCAATCTTGCACATCGTCTGGAGGGCGCGCTGCAAGCCGAACTGCCGCCGATTGATCATGCGGAGCGTGGAGGGCATTTACCCTTGTCGTTTGCCCAGCAGCGACTGTGGTTTTTGGCGCAGATGGAGGGAGTGAGTGAGGCCTACCACATTCCGTGGGGAGTGCGCTTGAAGGGGGGACTGGATCCGTCAGCACTGCGGAGAGCACTGGGCAGGATCGTAGCGCGGCATGAGGTGCTGCGAACAACGTTTGCGGTGTTGGACGGAGAGCCTCTGCAGCAGATTGCGGCGGTAGGAGATAGCGGCTTCTCGCTCTTGGAAGATGATCTGCGTGGGCGCGACGATGCGCTGGCAGAGCTGGAAGGACAGGTTATCGAAGAGGCTAGTCGGAGCTTCGATCTCAAAGCGGGTCCATTGATCCGGGGTCGCTTGATCCGCCTAGGAGAGAATGAGCACGCTCTGCTCCTCACGATGCATCACATCGTCTCTGACGGATGGTCAATGAATGTCCTATTCCGCGAATTGAGCGCTCTGTATAGCGCTTTTGTTCGCGGGGAAGACGATCCTTTGCCGGAGTTGAAGATTCAGTATGCCGACTATGCCGTGTGGCAGCGGCAGTGGATGGAAGGCGCGATTCTGCAACAACAAGCCAGCTACTGGAAGACGGCTTTGGCCGGCGCGCCGACGCTGCTTGAGCTGCCGATGGATCATCTGCGGCCGGCGCAGCAAGACTTCACCGGAGCCTTCGTCGGCCTATCGCTGGAAGAAGAGCTAACAGCTGCTCTCAGGGAGCTAAGTCGCCGGCATACTACCACGCTGTTTATGACTCTTTTGGTCGGCTGGGCGGCGCTGCTGGCAAGATTGTCAGGCCAGCAGGATGTGGTGATCGGCACCCCCACTGCCAACCGCAGCCGGACCGAGATCGAAAACCTCATCGGCTTCTTCGTCAACACCCTGGCTCTGCGCATCGATTTGTCCAGTTCGCCCACTGTGGGTCAACTGCTGGCTCGCGTGAAGCAGGGGACCGTCGCCGCACAGCAGCATCAGGACATTCCCTTCGAGCAGGTAGTTGAATTGGCCCATCCCGTGCGCAGCCTAGCCCATAGCCCCTTATTCCAGGCGATGTTTTCCTGGGAGAACACTGATGACAGTACTCTCGATTTGCAGGATCTGGAGTTGCAGCCCTTGGCCACAGTGCCTGACCGCGCAGCCAAGTTCGATTTGACGCTCTTTTTGCGGGAAGCCAACGGCTCCGTCGTGGGGGGCGTGGACTACGCCACGTCATTGTTTACGGCAGCCACAATCGAGCGCTATCTGGAATATTTCCGCTCTGTGCTTAAGGCCATGGTGAACGATGATCGCCAGTTGATCGCTTGCCTCCCCATGTTGGCCGAATCGGAGCGGCAACAGCTGCTCTATGATTGGAACCGCACCCAGACCACGTTCGCCTCCGGCCAGTGTGTGCATCAGTTGTTCGAACTGCAGATGACCCGGACTCCAGATGCGGTTGCGCTGATCTGCGAAGGTAACTGCCTGAGCTACGCCCAACTCAACCGGAGCGCCAACCAGTTAGCGCACTATCTGCGCGAACTAGGCGTCGCTCCCGATCAGCGGGTGGCCATCTGCGTGGAGCGCGGCTTGGAGATGATCGTGGGCATACTGGCCGTGCTCAAGGCCGGAGGAGCCTATGTACCGCTCGATCCCGCCTATCCCCCCGAGCGGCTCGCCTTCCTGCTCCAAGACTCCGCTCCCCTGGCCCTGCTCACGCAGACTGATTTGCGCACACGCATGTCTGAACACAAGCCCACGCTGCCGGTGTTGGATCTCACCTTGCCAACTCCCGCTTGGTACAACCGGCCAGATAGTAATCTCGCCCCCCACAGCATGGGGCTCAAACCCGATCATTTGGCTTATGTCATCTACACCTCCGGTTCCACGGGAAACCCTAAAGGCGTTATGATCAGCCACCGGAGCTTGGGAAATTTGATTCAGTGGCATAAAGATGCCTTTGCATTGCAGTCTGAACAACAGTCCTCCAGCGTGGCGGGGGTTGGATTCGATGCCGCCACATGGGAGATATGGCCTCCGCTTTGCGTTGGCGCTGCGCTTGCTTTGCCTTCGTCGGCAGAGAGCTCCGATCCGGAGGCTTTGCTGGATTGGTGGAAGGGACAGAAGCTCGATGTGAGTTTCTTGCCCACGCCGATGGCGGAATTTGCTTTCACGCACGGCATCAGCAATTTGCACCTGCATACGCTGCTTGTCGGTGGAGATCGTTTACGCCAGCTTCCCTCAGCTCCAGCACCATTTGTTCTTGTAAACAACTACGGTCCTACCGAGACCACAGTAGTTGCAACTTCTGGCAGAGTTGAAGCCAACGCCACAGTTCCATCGATCGGTCGGGCGATCGCGAATACGCAGATCTATATTTTGGATGGTCAGGGAGAGCCGGTACCGGTTGGGGTTGCCGGAGAGCTGTACATCGGAGGAGCGGGAGTAGCGCGGGGCTACCTGAACCGTGCCGATCTGACGGCCGAGAAGTTTGTGCCTAATCCCTTCGCGACCGCGCCGGGAGAACGGATGTACCGGACGGGGGACCTGGGCCGGTGGCGGTCTGACGGCAATATCGACTTCTTAGGACGCAATGATTTTCAGGTCAAGATCCGGGGCTTCCGCATCGAACTGGGCGAAATCGAGGCCACGCTGGCCCGCCATCCCGCCATCGCTCAGGTTCTTGTCACTGTGAGCGAGGAAGGCGAATCGAAGCGTTTGATCGCCTACTACACTCTGAAACCGGTGGTGGAGGGCGATGGCGCGGAGCTGGCGCCGACGGCATCGGTCTTGCACAAGTTCCTGCAAAAGACCCTTCCCGAGCACATGGTGCCCGGCGTCTTTGTGAGCATGGATGCCTTTCCGCTCACTCCCAATGGGAAGATTGATCGGGCAGCATTGCCTGCGCCCGAGGTTGCCGCAATGGCTAGGCAGTACGCAGCTCCGCGAACGCTGATCGAACAAAACCTCGCCGCAATCTGGCAGGAGGTATTGCGCGTGCCTCAAGTCGGTGTACATGCTAACTTCTTCGAGATTGGCGGACACTCTCTGTTAGTCGGGCAGCTGACCGCGCGGATCAAGCAAGCGTTAGGTGTTGAAGTGCCTTTCATCGAGCTGTACAAGCATCCTACAGTCGCCGAACTGGCAGCTCAGGTGACGGGCACAACAAGCGACCAATCATCATGGCCCGAGCTGGAATCATCCGCGTCACCCCTCGTCGTGCTCTGTGCACGAGAGACCGGCGCCCCACTTGTGCTCCTCCCTGGAATTGCCGGTGCCTTACCCGGATATTACGATCTTGCTCAAGCGGTCGGTCAATTGCGCCCCGTTTACGGCTTGCACGCCTTGAGCATTCAGGAAACCGCGATCTCCCACACTGTCGAAAACATCGCCCAGCTATATGTCTCTTCGCTGCTCGATGTGTGGGACGAAGGCCCTCTTCACATCCTCGGACATTCTTACGGCGGCATGGTGGCTTTCGAAATGGTGAAGCAACTGGAGCGGCAAGGCCGTGATGTAGATTCGCTCATACTCGTGGATGTCCATCCTTCCGCTTTGAAAACAATCGACCTCCCGCCGAACGTCTTCGTACTTCGCTATATGGGAGAGATTTTGCGTCTTGAAGATGCTGCGATCGAGGAAGCTACAAAAAAATTGGAGTTTGCCAGCCGTGAACAAGTAGCGGCATTCATGCACGAGCTCGTTTGCAAGCGTGACGCCGATGGATCGTCAAGTTATGAACGAATCTATCAGCGGGTATGCACGATTCAGTCTCGGTACATCCACACCTATACGCCCGCTGTTTACACACCAAGGGCGCGTGTCCTGAAGATATGGGCGGAGGACGGTGCCATGCGCGAGGCAGGCGAAACATCTGCTGGCCACGTGGACGCCACGTGGCGTCAGATGCTGCAAAAAGAGACGGATCGCGTCGTCGTTCCAGGTGATCATGAAACGCTTTTCCGGCACGAGTACACGCCACGATTGGCCAGACTACTGAACGATTGGATCGAGGAGAAAACGACCGAGGGTTTTGATCGCTTGGACCGGGTTCTATCGCCTCGGTGAACGTTTAAAGACAGGGCAAGCATGAATGATTTTTAAAGGATATCGGGGCCTCCAGCCAACTCACCATTGCTTGCTGGAGTCGATCAGTTGCTCTCACGTTTACTTACGGCCATGTCCATTGGCAACGCCAGGTCGGCCGCGATGACCTGGAAGCAATTGTAGCTGCTACCGCGCCCAATGCTAGGGCCCGAATGCAGGTTTGAGGAGCACGTATACACGTTTTTGAGAATGGTCCGGTATCCTGCCAGTTCCGGTATTGGGCGGAAGCGGCCAAGTTGGGATGCTATCAAGGTGCCCTCCGAATACCCGCCTTCGATCATATCGGGAAGCATGTTCTCGACGTCGTCAGGACCGATCAGACTGATCGCAATTAAGTTGTCTGGCGTCATATTTGGTGCGAAGTGACGCCACTGCTCGAGTAACCTGTTCTTGAAACTTTCTTTGATGTCTCGCCACTGCTGCGCACTGAAGAGACGGCGCGGTGCGGCAATCTCATTGACTGTTACGAGATGTTTTCCTGCCGGCGCTCTCGAAGACTCCCATAGGGTATCGACGGCGCTGAAAGGGTACACGCGGTCCGCGTGCCCCTTCAGGAATATTTCCGGCTGATAGCGGGTAGCGAAATAATCCGGATCTTTCGGACCCCAAAGCAGCCGGGGTTGCGGACCCAATCCAGCATTGCGTTCCGCCGCTGCATAGCGCGGCGGTTCATGGAGGGCGATGTTCGCCAAGAACAGCTGGCCACGGTCATAGTGAATGTTTTTCAACCGACGAGCAATCCGGTCGGTCACGTTTATCTTTCGCATGAGCCGCAAAACCGTCTGTGGGAGACCCAGGCCGCTGACGATCAAGTCGGCGGCAATGGTTTCTCCGTGTTTTAGACGAATACCGGTCGCCCTGTCGCCACTGATGAGAATTTCGTCGACTTCGGACTCGCAAAAATATTCAGCACCGAGCTTCCGACCGGCTGACACGAGCGCATCGCTGATTGATTGGCTTGCGCCGACCACAATTGCTGCCGGTTCGAATGACAAAGCAAAAGGCACCGTGTGGATCAGCCCCTGTAAGCCGACCACGTCATCGGCAAAGCAGCCAGTCGTAATCGAGGCCGCACGCATGAATAGTGTCCTGAGCTCAGGACTCTCAAAAACATCGTAGGCAAGCTGGCGTACGGTCATGAACTGATGAACCGGTTCAATGCCGGTTTCGGGACGTCCAAGGAGATCTTCGAGAGGGTCTGGCGTCCCCCATGGGGACGGCGGAGCGAAACGGTGCCGATCGAATGCAGGTTTCCAATAGTGACAATATTTTTGGAGCAGATCTAGGTATGTATCGGCATCCCGCTGCGAAAAACGACAAATCTGCTTATGCGTACGGTCTACATTTTCCTGCGAATAAGCGTGGCGGTCAGTCGAGTTCTCGATGAACTTGAATGCCGAATACCCTATGAACGAGGAGCCATCGTCGAATACTACGCCTTGGTTCTCGTCAGGGAATATATAATGCAGGCCTTCCGCTTGGAGGTTGAAGTCATGATAGGCCGGATGCCCGTAGAACCGCGTCCAGTGGGCAAAGCGATTCATGAGGAAACCAGGAGCTGGCCCGCTGCAACTCGTTGCGCCCCCGCCAAATTGGCTCTTACGTTCAAACACGCCGACTTTCAGACCCGCCCTAGCGAGGTAACAGGCAATGATAGTTCCGTGATGGCCACCGCCCACTACCACTGCATCGTATCGCCCATCAGCAGCCATACAGATATGCCTTCGATCTCGAAAGGTACAGAACGGAAGCGACAACCACGAACGATCTTGTCCGCGCACCGATAGGGTCGCTCGGCTTCATCGTGCGACTACAATCGTAGGTCAGATCAGCATAGACGAAATACACTGATGTACCCTCTATCCACGATTGCTGGCGGAGCTCTCGCGTTTGATTCTGGACTACATAAGTCGTCGTTCCGCTAGTTATCACTACGCAACGATCGTCTTGAGCGACAACATTGGTTTGCCCGCGCCGCTGAGCTCACGCACTTTGCCTGCGACGTCAGACGCCGTAAGTATCGCCTCGCCGACCAGAACCCCATTGAAGCCAAGCTGCCCAGCTCGGCGGACATCATCCGCCGACTTCAACCCGGTCTCGCTGACGCTTAAGACATCGGGTGGCAGTGTCGCGCGTATCGCCGAAAACCGCTCGATATCGACGGTGAAGGTTGGATATTCGCGGTTGTTGACGCCGATGATACGGGCGCCGGCGGTAAGAGCTTCGCTGGCGCCCTCCGCCGTGAAGATCTCCACCATAGCGTCCATACCCAGAGCGCGGGCGTGGCTGATGCTTTCCCTGAGTGCGCCCGCATCGACAGGAGGTCGCGCAATGATCAGCACGGCGTCGGCGCCGAGGGCATAAGCTTCGGCCACCTGATAGGGATCGACGATGAACTCCTTGTAGATGACCGGTAGGACACCGCCCACTGCTGAATTCACCTCCTCGACAAGTTTCGGGCTTCCACCGAAGAAAAGCTCGTCGACCAGAACCGAGACGGCGGCTGCGCCATTCTCCGCATAGGTCCGCGCCAATTGGAAAGGGTGAAAGTCGGATTCGTCGCGGTACGCCCGCCCCGCCAAGGACTGGCGCTTGACCTCGGCGATCAGCGAGACACCAGGCTGAGCCAGCACTGCGGCGAGGCTCAGAGGGGACCGCCTCGTTCGGCCTGTAGTTTCCAAGGCATTGATCGGGCGATGAGCGCGTTTGCGGCCAACTTCTTCGCGTTTATGTGAATTTACATGTTGAAAGTTGAACTGTGACACGGATCCCTCCTCTACGCTCGGCGTGATATAATAGCGTCCCACGCACACGCCAAGTGTGCAAGATGGAGGCGGCTCCGTCAAGCGTTTTAATCAATATCATAAGGTTTGGAACATTTTTGAGAGCTTACTGGCCAACCTACATGATTTACCCCTAGTTCAGTTTCCCCACAGTTTAACTTCAAATTATTCCAGTAGTTTTGAGATGGGTCGCGGACTGTTCATCTTGTTCGCGAAATGTTAACTCGAATCTCGCACTTAACTTATTAAGGCGCGAACGGTTTGTTACAAAATACGAAAATCGGCGCTCTTATCGACGACTTCGCCTGCACGCACTGCAGAGGTGCCAACGGGCAGAATCATCGTGCTTTCGTCATAGTTAAGCCCAATAATTCCAAAGATCAAGGAGCGTAAATTAAAGTAATCATTATAAAGATCGCTCCTCTCCACATTTTCCGAAAAACGAACACAAGTCGCTTTTCTTTTTCGAAGATAGAGGGGAACTTCTACTGTGCTTCTTTGACTGCGTGCTCCCCGTAGGACACATGGACATCCTAGGCTTATTCAAACCAAGGAATGGATTCAGTAGAAAAAGTAAGTCGGCACGCGCCTTGCTACCGGGTTGCTTCTTTCGTTCATTACACTCTTGGCGATAGTGCGGATTCTGGTTTCCGAACAGACGGAAAATAACGAATAGATTATGACCGACGACGATGCAGTCCGCTTGCCGCTCCGAGGGAGAGGAAACGGTGCTGGATCTTTTGAGTACGTTCGCGGATGGCAGACACGATCCAAGTCAAAGGCATCTCGTACAGGCGCGATGTGCTCTGCGGGCCAAGTGGTTTTTACAGAGGTGACGCATGGAGAGTGGGACTAAGAGAGGTCCAGAACCGACCGGCGGTCGATTAGCTAATTCTTGGCTCGTCAAGACCGATCTACTACTAATCGCCAAACGTGTGGGCACGCCGGTTTTTGTTTATAGCGAAGAACAACTGCTCAAGAACGTGGCTCGCATCAAAGATGCGGCCAGGGCCGCAGGGATCGATCAACGAGTCGAGCTGTACATTCCATTTTTCCCGAACTCGAATCCGCACGTTCTGAGGTCGCTCCAAGAAACAGGGATCGGCCTGCTCCTGCAAGTGCCCGGTGAGTACAAACTTCTGCCAGGGTTTGGGTTCAACAAGTTTATCGTGTCTCCCGGGCACGTCTCCGACGACGAAATCGGATTTTGGGCGCACAAGGGTTATCCGACTTTTCTGTCGAGTCTGGATGAGGCCGACTATTGGCTTCGGACCACTCCTGCCGCGATTAGCGTCAGGATAGACAGCTTGGGATCGGAGAAACCCGGGATCAAATACGGCCAACTGAAGAGCCTGTCCAATTTGTTGCGAGACCACGGTCGGGCGATCGAATGCTTCGAGGTGTACTGCGGGAGCGGAAGATCTCTCGAGGATATGATCAATATTCTCGAACAGGTGTTCGCGATATTCAAAACGCACTTTCCCGATGTACGTTCGATCGATTTCGCGGGTGGCCATGGCTTCGCTTACGAGAAGTGGGACGAGTCCGAGAAACACTTCGACTGGAAGCAATACTTTTGCGCCCTGCGGGAAATTGCAACACGAGTTGGCGTTCCTGACCACGTGAAGTTTCTCTTTGAGCCGGCACGGGACGTCTTGGCCGATGTAGGTGCTTTGCTGTTACGTGTGAAACGGGACATCGTCACGAACCCCGTCGCGAACGTGGTTGTAACCGACGGGTCCAGAATGTTGATGCCGTCCGCACAACTCCGGGGGCGGCGCCACAACATCGTTTTTCTGGATGCCGACACGGCGGAAATCCCCTTGAACGGAAACGGTTTCAATGCCGTGTTGCGCGGTCGCACGGTTCTTCGAAACGACTACATTCTGCCTGGCGAATATTGGGTACCCGAGGGCGTCGGTGCTCGCGGTTACATGCTAATCCTCGACGTCGGCGCGTACTGCGCGACTCAGCACATGGAATTTCTCAACGTTCCACCAGCAGCGGAAGTGTTGATCGACGCAATGGGCTCGGCGTATCTGGTTACGGCGCGGGGCGACGAGCTTGACAAGTGGCGCAATGTCCTCCCTGAGAAGCAGAAGCTGACGGCATCCGCCAACCAAGGAGATGTTTATGCAGCGTGAAGTCATTGACCTTATCGAGCGGCCGCACTGGTTGGCGTCGCGCGACTTTACCGAGGCCGATGATCCTTTTCATTTGTTCGCAGTCTGGTTCGAAGAGGCTGCTCAGGCTGAACCGTCCGACCCCAATGCAATGGCGTTGGCGACCGTCGATGCAGATGGTATGCCCAATGTGCGCATGGTGCTGCTGAAAGACGTTGGCGAGCACGGCTTCGTCTTCTACACCCATTCCAATAGCACCAAAGGTTGCGAACTGGCGGCCTGCCCACGCGCCGCGCTGGTATTCCACTGGAAATCGCTGAAACGCCAGGTTCGCATACGCGGACTGGTCGAGCCCGCGCGGGCTGCGGAGGCCGACTATTATTTCGCCAGCCGCCCGCGGCAGTCGCAGATCGGAGCGTGGGCCAGTCGGCAATCGATGCCGCTTGAGAGCCGGTCGGTCCTCGAAGCCGCGGTCGAGAGCTATGCGGCGAAATACCCCGACGAGGTGCCGCGCCCGCAGCACTGGTGCGGCTATCGCCTGGTGCCGCAGGCGATCGAGTTCTGGCATGACCGTCCGTTCCGGCTGCATGACCGGATCGTATTCCAGCGCACCGGAGCCAGTGATCGGTGGAGCAAGATCCGACTGTATCCTTGAATTTAGTTCTTCAATCACTGGCGTCGAATGACTTCTTGCCGATCGCAGAGGTGTGCCGCGCCGGCGAGCTCGGTTACTATGGAGTTCTCATGGGCGAAGCGATTCTCACTGCGCCGGACAGCACTCCGGACCTTCATCGAGCGAACGATTCAGTGCTCGCAGCGACGAGGGTTTGAGATCACCGGAAAAGGGGCAAGCCGATGTACTTCACGCACTCTGACGCGGTCTGGAATGTTCATCCAAACCTGTATGCGCTGACCGTCGTCGCCGGGAACATCCTCTGCATGAAAAACGATCCTAAGCGATTGGAAAGACTCACTCCCGCAATCGAAGAACGGTTGGCGTCGAACGCTGAGTCCGAGATGCCTGAGATCTCGGCATGGCGCGAAGCATTCTCGAAGATGGGCTTGAAACCGACGCAATACCGATGCGCGTCCGAAGCGCTGCTTCGGCGCTACCGCAAAGAAAAAAGCATGCCGAGTTTTCACCCGCTGGTCGATTATCTCAATTATGTTTCGATGGCGTTTGCGATTCCCATCGCGGCATACGACTGCGAGAAAATTTACGGTGGTATCACGGTTCGTCCGGCGGAAGGCTCCGAGATCTACCTTACGTTTCAAGGCGAGGTCGAACACCCGGCTCCGAACGAGACGATATTCGCGGACCCGGAAGGCAATGCGCATTCGCGCCGCTGGACACATCGGCAAAGCGCCAAATCCGTGGTTACGCCCAGCACGGACCGCGTGCTGATTGTCGCAGAGGCGCTGCATGCCACCGCTGGTCGAGACATTCTTTCGCTCGATCAGGAGTTGCAAGCTGGGTTGGCCGAGGCGGGCGTCCATATTTCCAGCTCGAAGAAACTTAGTCCGATGGAACGCCGGTTCGAATTCTAATGGAGAAGGGACGTGGGCGACACGGCAACTCAAGGCTCAATCAGTACATTTCTGGTGATATCTTTGGGTCAACTGATTTCGTTGGTTGGGTCCGGCATGACGAGCTTCGCGCTTGGAATCTGGGTCTACCAGCACACAGGCTCGATCACGCGGTTCGCCTTGATTTCCGTCTCCGCCATGTTGCCGGGAATCGTGATTTTGCCCATCGTCGGCGCTCTGGTGGACCGGTTCAACCGGCGCACGGTGATGATGCTCAGCGATGTCGGCGCAGGCCTTTCGAGCCTTATCCTGGCGGCGCTATTCTTTACCGGACATCTCATGATCTGGGAAATTTATGTCCTGGTTTCCGTGGGTTCCCTGGCTGGAGCCTTCCGGATGCCCTCATATATGGCGCTGCTCTCGCAACTGGTCCCCACGGAACAAATCGGGCGGGCAAGCGGCGTCATGCAACTGGGTCCGGCGTCGGCCCAAGTGCTGTCTCCGGTGTTAGCGGCGTCTCTGCTGGGCAAGATTAACTTCCAAGGGATCATTGCTATTGATTTCGCGACTTTTCTGTTCGCGATTGCGACCCTGTCCTTGATACCGGTCCCGACCCTGCCTGCGAAAGGTTCCAAACGGCCCATTCTTAAGGAAGCGTACGACGGATGGGCCTACATCGTTGAACGCCCCGGTCTTGTCGGCTTGCTGATCTTTGCTGCTTCCACCAACATTACTTACGGCTTTTCCCAGGTATTATTCACGCCCATGATTCTGGCGTTTACCAGCACTACGGTCTTGGGCACCATCATGTCAGTTGGAGCGCTAGGTTTCTTGTCCGGCAGCTTGGTCATGAGTACATGGGGCGGACCCAGGCGGCGAGTCCACGGTCTGCTGGGATTTGCAGTGCTGTATGGGATCGGGTTGATTTTGGGGGGACTGCGAGCTTCTGCGCTTCTCATCACGATTTCAATCTTCGTGATCATGTTTCAAATTCCGGCCATGAATGGTTGCAGTCAGGCAATCTGGCAAACGAAGATCCCGCTCGAAATGCAAGGCCGCGTATTTTCCACGAGAATGATGATCGCGTTGTCGACGGGGCCTGTGGCGCTTTTTCTTGCAGGGCCATTAGCTGACCGAGTCTTTGAACCCATGTTTCTCGCTCATGGATTCCTGTGGCGTATCGGGTTGACAAATATAATCGGCGCTGGCCATG
>Ga0307478_10002330_pt1 | contig 15088 bp, 14 predicted proteins | sample atmos_gasesECM4C_2_FD_203713 | JGI IMG/M metagenome (GOLD analysis project Ga0307478, IMG submission 203713) | Hardwood forest soil microbial communities from Morgan-Monroe State Forest, Indiana, United States - atmos_gasesECM4C_05 | ecosystem: Environmental > Terrestrial > Soil > Temperate...
GCGAAGCAAGCGCAGGACCGTGTTCAGGTCCTCGTCACCGAAAATGGCGATCTGAAGACGAAACTCGCGGCCGCGGAAAAGACGGTGCGCGAGATCAGCGCGGACAAACCGAAGAAGGAACAGGAAGTGGCCGACGTGAAACGGCAGGTCGAGCAATTGCGGCAGCAGCTCGCCGCGAGCCAGAAGCAAAATAAGGAATTCGAAGTGACGGTCGCCGACCTCCGGTCGCAATTGCAGGAAGCCAGCACGGAACTCGAGAAAGCGAAGCTGACCGGCGCGAATGCGGACGAGACCGCCCGGCTGCTCAAGGAAAACGACATGCTGCGCAAAATTGTTTTGCGCGAGCGCCAGGAGGAAGCGCGGCGCGAGCAGGCGAAGAAACTGATGCTCGCCGAATTCGAGAAATTGCAGATCAAATCCGACACGCTGAATCAGCAGATCGAATTGCTGGCCCAGCCGGTGACGAAATTGAGCGAAGCGGAGCTGGCGCTTCTGCGGCAGCCCGTGGTCGCAGTTTCCGACGTAAACCCGGCGTCATCGCAGGGCACTTTCGCCGTCGCGAAGAATGGGCCGACAAAGCCAACCGGGCCAACTGTCCAGACAACTGCGCCGGCGGTTCCAGATGAACTCGCACCGATGGCACGCGACGCGAAAGAGAATTTTGAAAAGGGGAAATATCGGGCGGCCGAACGGCAGTACCAGGAAATCCTCACGAAAGCGCCGAACAATCTCTATTCCCTCTGCAATCTTGGCGTAGTTTATTTTCGCACCGGAAAATGGAAGGCGGCCGAGCTGACCTTGAAGAAAGCGGTGGCCCTCGCGCCGAAAGACGAGTTCGCGCATACCACGCTCGGGATCGTCTATTACCGCCAGAGCAAGTTTGACGACGCGATCACGGAGCTGACGACTGCGCTCGGGATCAATCCCAAGAGCGCGACGGCGCATAATTATCTCGGCATCACCGCGAGCCAGAAAGGCTGGCAGGAAGCCGCCGAGAAAGAGATGCTCGACGCGATCGCGGTGAATCCCGATTACGCGGATGCCCACTTCAATCTCGCGGTGGTTTATGCGACTGGCCAGCCGCCCGCGAAGGAGCAGGCGAAGCTGCATTACGTGAAAGCGACTTCGCTTGGGGCCGAGCCTGATCCCGCGCTGGAAAAACTGCTCAGGTAGGGACGCGTTTCCGACGCGTCCGACTTGTTCGCGGGCGTCGCGTCGTCAGAATAGTCGGACGGCTCGGAAAGCCGTCCCTACCTGATGCTGAAACCATTTCTCACGGCGAACTGGCGTTACCTGGCGATGCTGAACTTCGCGGTCGATCCGAAAATTCTGCAGCCGTTGGTGCCGGTCGAGACTGAGCTGGATTTTCACGAAGGCCAGACCTTCCTCAGCGTCGTCGGGTTTCTGTTTCTCGATACGCGCGTTGTCGGCCTGCCGATTCCACTGCATCGCGATTTCGAGGAAGTGAACCTGCGGTTCTACGTCCGGCGAAAAAGCGCGGACGAATGGCGGCGCGGCGTCGTTTTCGTTCGCGAGCTCGTTCCCCGGCAGGCGATTGCTCTCATCGCGCGGACCTTTTACGGTGAGCCGTATTCCGCGCTGCCCATGCGGCACGTGCTCGAGCACAAAGAGGGTCGGGTATTTGCCGAATATCAATGGCGCCGTGGCCGGCGCTGGGAAACGCTCGCGATGACGGCCATCGGCGAACCGCAGACTGCCGCGCAGGGATCGCACGAGGAATTCATCACCGAACATTACTGGGGCTACACCGCCCGCCGCGCCGGTTGCAGCGAATACCGCGTCGAACATCCGCGCTGGCGATTGTGGACCGCGGAGACAACGAAGTTCGATGCGGACGTTGCTACGCTCTACGGTCCGCAGTTCGTCGAGACGCTGGCCACGCCGCCGGTCTCCGCCTTTATCGCCGAAGGCTCACACATCCAGGTGTTCCAACGAACGCGTGAGCTGGAATAATTACTTCCGCGCCATCAATTCGCGCAGGACAAACGGCAGGATGCCGCCGTGCCGATAATAATCGATCTCGATCGGCGTATCGATTCGCAGTTTCACAGGAACTTTTTCCGGCGTCTTGTCTTTGCGCGTGATTTCCAGCGTAACCATTTGTCCGGGCTCGATCGCATCTGACAGTCCGATGATCGAAAAAATTTCCGAGCCATCGAGTTTCAGCGTCTGCGCGCTTGTCCCTTCGGCGAACTGCAACGGCAGCACACCCATGCCGACAAGATTCGACCGATGAATTCGTTCGAAGCTCGCTGCCACTACCGCTTTCACCCCAAGCAACCGCGTTCCTTTCGCGGCCCAGTCGCGACTTGAACCCGTTCCGTACTCATGACCGGCAAGGATCACAAGCGGCACGCCGTCCCGGTGATACTTCACTGCGGCATCATATATCGACAGCTGCTCGCCGTCCGGCTGGTGAACCGTGACGCCGCCTTCCACCCCTGGCACCATCAGGTTCTTGATCCGCACGTTGGCGAATGTGCCGCGCGTCATCACGAGATCGTTGCCGCGCCGGCTGCCGTAACTGTTGAAATCGGACGCGTTGATCCCGCGCGAGACCAGATACTGCCCGGCGGGCGACGTCGCCTTGATCGCGCCTGCGGGCGAAATGTGATCCGTCGTCACCGAGTCGCCGAAAATTCCGAGCGGCCGTGCCCCGCGGATTTCTTCGATTTTCCCGGGCGACATCGAAAAATTTTCGAAGAACGGCGGCTTGTGAATGTAATCGCTCTTCTCGTCCCATTCGTAAATTTCGCCAGTGCTCGACGGGATTTCGTTCCACTTTGGGTTTTGCCCGGCGAAATCCCGGTAGAGCCGACGGAACACTTCCGGCGTGAGCGCAGACTGCATTGTGTCGCGAATTTCCTGGAGAGTGGGCCAGAGATCGCGCAGGAAAATTTCGCGGCCGTCCGAACCTTTTCCCATCGGTTCCTTCGACAGATCGAGATCGACCCGGCCGGCGAGCGCAAAGGCGACGACGAGCGGCGGCGACATGAGGAAGTTCGCCTTGATGTTTTGGTGGACGCGGGCCTCGAAATTGCGATTACCGGAAAGGACCGAAGCCGCGACGAGATCGAATTCGCTGATCGCTTTTTCGATCTTCGGGTGAAGCGGCCCGGAATTACCAATGCAGGTCGTGCAGCCGTAGCCGACGACGTTGAAACCAAGCTGGTCGAGATATTTTTGCAGCCCGGTTTTCTGAAGGTAATCGGAGACGACGCGTGAGCCCGGCGCGAGCGAAGTCTTCACTGCCGGATCGATCGTCAGGCCGCGCTCGACTGCTTTCTTCGCGAGCAACCCGGCGGCGAGCATCACGCTGGGATTGCTCGTATTCGTGCAACTGGTGATGGCCGCGATCAAAACGCTGCCGTGGCCAATTCGGCTTTGGCCGTGCGCGAAAGTTTCGCCGGCCTTCGCGTCAATCTCCGCGACCGAATCCGGCGTGGGCCGGTTCGCGACCATCTCGACTTTGTTTCGCTCATCGCCCGGCTCGATCCCCTGGTCGTCGTTGTCCGAGGAAGCCATCTCGCCCTGCGTAGGGGGCGTCCCGTTGAGATTGACGAAATGAAGTTTGCCGAGATCGCCATTTGCCTTGCCGTACCCGCCATCGCTAACCGGCTTTTGGAGAAGGGCACGAAAAACAGAGCCGAGCTCCGGAAGATTCACGCGGTCCTGCGGACGTTTCGGACCGGCAACGCTGGACCGGACTGCGGCGAGATCCAGTGCGAGATCGACGCTGTAATCGATTTCGCCCTTCTTCGGCATGCCGAACATTTTCTGGGCGCGGAAATAATTCTCGAACGCCGCGCATTGTTCGTCAGTGCGCCCGGTGGCGCGCAAATAAGTCACCGACTCGGCATCGACCGGGAAGTACCCCATGGTCGCGCCGTACTCCGGCGCCATGTTGCCAACCGTGGCGCGATCGGGCAGGGGAAGCGACGCGGCGCCTTCGCCATAGAATTCGACAAATTTTCCGACGACTTTCTGCGCGCGGAGCATTTGCGTGATGTGGAGCGCGAGATCGGTTGCGGTGACGCCTTCGCGCAATTGGCCGGTCATGTGCACGCCTACCACTTCCGGCGTGAGGAAATAAACCGGCTGCCCGAGCATTCCCGCTTCGGCCTCGATCCCGCCCACGCCCCAGCCGACGACACCGAGGCCGTTGATCATCGTCGTGTGCGAATCGGTGCCGACGAGTGTGTCGGGAAAGAAAGTGCCGTCGCGCTCAAGAACACCTTTGGCGAGATATTCCAAGTTTACCTGGTGGACGATGCCGATCCCGGGCGGGACAAGCCCGAAAGTCTTGAAGGCCTGCTGGCCCCATTTCAGGAATTGGTAACGCTCGCGGTTGCGCTTGAACTCCATCTCCATGTTCAAACGGAGTGCTTCGGCCGAGCCGGCGAAATCAACCTGGACAGAGTGATCGACGACGAGATCGACCGGCACAAGCGGCTCGATGATTTTCGGATCGCCGCCGAGTTCTTTCACCGCGCTGCGCATCGCCGCCAGATCGACGACGAGAGGGACGCCCGTGAAATCCTGGAGAACGATCCGCGCGACGACGAATGGGATCTCCTCGTTCGCCGGAGACTCCGCTTTCCAGTTCGCCAGCGTCTCGACGTCCTTGCGCCGGACCTTTTTCCCATCGCAATTTCGCAGGACGGATTCCAGAACGATGCGAATACTGACCGGCAATCGCGAGATGGGCCCGACGCTCTGTTCTTCCAAGGCCGGCAACGAATGAAGAAATCCCTCGCGGCCGTTACCGGCATCGAACTTCTTCAGGGTCTTGAACTCGTCGGTCACTTCAACTCCGCCAGCTTCGCCTTGATCTTGTCGAAATTCGGGAGTTCACGCGCGTCGTCGTTGCTCTCGGCGTACTGGATCACGCCGTTCCGATCCACGATGAACGCCGAACGCTTCGGGACGCCGCCCATGCCGAGATTCATCTGGGGCAGGAACGAGTCGTACATCACATCGTACTGTTTCGCGATCTTGTGTTCGTAATCGCTCAGGAGCGGCACGGTGATTTTCTCCTTCTGCGCCCAGGCCTCTTGCGCAAACGGGTTGTCGCCGCTAATGCCGAGCACGCTCGCGTTCAGATCGGTGTATTCGCGGAGCCCGTTACTCATCGTGCACATTTCCGTCGTGCAGGTGCCGGTGAAAGCCATCGGAAAAAACAAAAGCAGCGTGTTCGTCTTGCCGAAGTTATCGCTCAGCTTGATTTGCTTCGGGCCGTCCGCGGTTTTGGTCGCGAGTGAAAAATCGGGGGCTTTGTTGCCAACTGCGAGTGCCATAAAAAATCTCCGGTTCAGGTTGATCGAGGGAGTTCAACTATAGAATTGCGGGACGGCTGGTCAAAAGGTTTGGCTGCAAAGTTCACCGGGCATGATAAACTGGACGCGATGGCAGATGATCGCTGGTGAGTCCCGCCTTGGCGGGATCCGCCAGAGGAAAGTCCGAACACCATACGGCAGGCATGCCGCGTAAAACACGCGGGCGGCGTTCGCCCAAGCGAGCGCTGACGGAAAGTGTCACAGAAAAGACACCGCCGGTTCTTTGGCAACGAAGCGCAGGCAAGGTTGAAAAGGCGAGGTAAGAGCTCACCGCTCGCGAAGTAATTCGCGAGGCACGAAAAACCCCATGCGGTGCAAGACAAAACAGAGGGAGGACCGCCGGTCCGTTGATCCTCGGGTATCGTCGCATCACGAGGCGCGCAAGCGTCTCGGGCGATTCACGCAAGTGGATCGAGATAAATGATCATCGCGGTTGAGCAATCAGCCGCACAGAATTCGGCTTATCGCCATCGAAATGAAGGGCGCTTTCGGAAACGAAGGCGCCCTTCCGCTTTTTCACGGGAGAGCGATGGGTTCAGTTCAGCTTGGATCGGTACGTCTTCAGATACTTCTCCCGGTGTCGCACATGACCGTGACAACAGTCGCATTCGGTCCCAGTTCTTCCGCTAATCGCAAGGCCGCGATGATGTTTCCGCCCGTGGAAGTACCGGCGAAAAGCCCTTCTTCGCGAGCGAGCCGTAGTGCCATGGCCGTGGCTTCATCCGTGGAAACCTGCTCGATCTGATCGGCGATTCCTTCCTCCCAGAGCGGCACCACGAACCCGGCGCCGACTCCATCGATCTTATGGGCGCCCGGCTTGCCTCCCGACAAAACTGCGGATTCCGACGGCTCGACCGCGACGATTCTGATTTTTCCATTGTGACGGCGTAATCGTTCTCCGATTCCGCGAAGCGACGCCGCGGTTCCGACCATCTGGATAAAGCCGTCGATCGTTCCATCGGTCTGCGTCCAGATTTCGTCCGCCATTTTGTGATAGGCCCCAAGTTGATCGGTGTTCTTCAACTGGTCGGTCCAGAAACCGCCGGTCCTTTCGGTGATGACCCGGGCCGCTTCGACCATGTCGCGAGTGAGTTTTTCCGTCATGCCGCCGCTTTCGCTTCGCACGATCTGAAGTTCCGCCCCGAGGATCTTCATCTGGTCGAGCTTCTCCCGTGAGAACGCGTCGGAGGTCACGATATGGAGCGGATATCCTTTCACTGCGCAGACGAGCGACAATGACACGCCCGTGCTGCCGCCAGTATATTCGACCACCGCGCCGCCCGGTTTGAGCCTGCCAGCCGCCTCGGCTGCCTCGATCATCGCCAGCGCCATCCGGTCCTTCATGCTGCCCGTCGGATTCTCGCTTTCCAGTTTCAGCAGGATGCGCGCGCCATTCTTCGGCGCGATTTTGCGCAAGGCCAGCAAGGACGTGTGGCCGATGCAATCCAGAATGTCCGCCGTCGATTCTTTCACGAAGCTCCGGGAAGGACGTCGTCGAGCGACGTGAGCAGATGGGACACAGTTTCCTCAGTTTCGTCGCCCATGTTGGAGAGGCGGAAGGTTTCGCCTTTAATCTTGCCGTAGCCGGGATCGATAACGAGGTGGTGTTTCGCGCGGAGATCGCGGGCGAGTTTGGGAACGTCGATGCCGCGGCTGTTCCGAACGCAGGTGAGGGTCTTTGAGCGATAGTTTTCTTTGGCGAAGAAATCGAGGCCCGCGCGACGAACCCAATCGTGGACTAGAGCATTCGTTCGCACGTGCCGCTCGTATCGATTGGTTAAGCCTTCTGCAAAAATGTCGTCGAGCTTCGACTCGAGGGCGTGGATGTGGGCGATGCTGGGTGTCGTCGGCGTCAGGTCGTCTTCCTGATTCGTTTTGAACTCGAGGAAATCGAAGTAATAACCGCGATCTTTTTGTTCCGCGGCGCGCGCGAAAGCCTTTTCGGAAACCGAGAAGAGTGAAAAGCCAGGGGGTAAGGCGAGGGCTTTCTGACTGCCAGTGAGGAGGACATCGATGCCGAGTTTATCCATCGGGATCGGCACGGCGGAGAACGAGGAGACGGAATCGATGATGAGCGCAACGTCGGGATACTTGCGGGCGACGGCGCAAATCTCGGCGAGCGGATTCATCACGCCGGTGGAAGTCTCGCTATGGATAAGCGTGACGGCATCGAAGTTGCCGGTCGCGAGTTTTTCATCGAGCGCGGCGGGATCGATCGGTTTGCCCCAATCGACTTGAAGCGGTTCGGCGGCTTTGCCGCAGCGACGACTCACGTCGAGCCATTTGTCGGAGAAGGCGCCGCACATGCAGTTGAGGACGCGGCGCGAGACGAGATTGCGAATGGATGCTTCCATCACGCCCCAGGCGGAGGAGGTGGAGAGGAAGACTGGTTGGTGCGTTCCGAACAAAGCCTGGAGGCGCGGATGAATGGAACGGTAGAGCGCGCGGAAATCTTCGCCGCGATGGCCGATCATCGGGCGACGAAAGGCGGCCCAGGTCTTCTCGGAGACTTCGACCGGGCCGGGAATGAAAAGCTTGTCGTGGGGCATTAAGAAAACGTCCAACGTCTAACGCCCAACGTCCAACGCTCAATGAAGAAGAGTTCCTCGCCCTTGCGCGAGAAACTATCGCGTGGCATAAGAGCAAGCCTCGCGCGCCGGTCCCGGCGGGCGACGTTTTCACTCTGTTAAACATGCCGACTCTTTCGACTTCCGATACCGCGCTGGAGCGCGAAGTGTTTTGGGATCGCTACAAAAAGGAAGTGATGGCGCTGCTCATTCTTGGGCTGGTGGCGGTCGCGGCTTATGGAGGCTGCCAGCTCTACGCCGACCGCCGCGCGAACACTGCGGCGATCATGTTGGCAGACGCCAAGACGCCCGCTGATTTTCAGAAGGTGATCGCCGAGTATCCGGCCACGCCCGCAGGGGGATCGGCCTACCTGTTGCTCGCGGACGCCCAGAGAAACGAGAAGAAATTTTCCGAGGCAAACACGACCCTGCAAACGTTTCTGGAAAAATCTCCGAAGCATGAGCTTGCTGGCACCGCGCGCCTGGCCATGGCGGGAAACCTGGAAGCGCTCGGCAAGAAAGACGAGGCTCTGGCGACCTATCAACGTCTGGTCTCAAGCGATCCGAAGGAGTTCACGGCGCCAGTCGCATTGTTTTCGCAGATTCATTTACTGAAGGAGAAAAAGCAGATCGAGGAAGCGCGCCGGGTTTGCGAAACGATTATGACGCAATACCGCGAGAGCCGGTTCGCCGCGGAAGCGAGTTATCAACTGCGGTTGCTTAAAGTGGACAATGAACCTGCGGCCACGCCGGCGCCAACGGCTCCTCCTCCGGCCGCAGTGGCTTCGGCACCACCCGCTCCTCAAACAGCCGCTCCTTCGGCGGCAGCGCCGCCAGTTCCGAAGTCTTCGCGGCCAAAGAAGCCGTAGGAATGTAGATGCGCTTGTGCCAGGCGCCTAAGCGAATGGGAAAGGCAGCGGATTAACGCTTCGAGAACTGGAAGCGTTTCCGGGCCCCGGGCTGGCCGGATTTCTTGCGCTCTTTCATCCGCGGATCGCGCCGGAGAAGACCTTCGGCCTTGAGCGTTCCGCGAAGATTCGCGTCCACCAACAAGAGCGCACGCGAAATCGCGAGACGCGCCGCGCCCGCCTGACCCGTGGCGCCGCCACCGGTCGTGTTGATGGAAAGATCGTAGGAGTTTGCCAATTTCACCGCCTGCAACGGCTGGAGCACTGTGTTCTGGAGCGGGATCGTGGGGAAATAATCTTCGAAGCTTTTGCCGTTGATGTCGATCTTGCCGCTGCCGGGCGTCATCCGGATGCGCGCCACCGAAGTTTTGCGGCGGCCGGTGGCGATAAATTCCTGAGTCTGTGCCATGGGAAAATCCTAGAGTGAAACAACGGCGGGCTGCTGGGCCGAGTGCGGGTGGAGATCGCCGCGATAAACCTTCAATTTCCGATAAACCGCGCGGCCGAGTTTGTTATGCGGGATCATCCCGCGGATCGCGCGCTCGACGAGCAATTCCGGATGCCGCGCTCGGCGGGCCCGGGCATTCTCCGTCTTGTGGCCGCCGACGAAACCGGAAAAGCTCATGAAGGATTTTTGTTCCTCCTTCTTTCCGGTCAGCCGCACTTTTTCGGCGTTGATCACGACGACGAAATCGCCGGTATCGACATGCGGGGTGTAGATCGCCTTCTCTTTTCCGCGCAAAAGATTCGCAGCCTTCACGGCGACCTGCCCGAGAATCTGGTCCTTGGCGTCAATGATCCACCACTTGCGGAGGACTTCGTTGGCTTTTGCGGAAAACGTCTTCATCAGAGCGGGAAAGGGCTCGGAAACTACCGATGAGGCGGAGGAGTGTCAACTGGTTGTTCCTGCGGATTTCCGCTCGACCGAAGCGAGCCCTCCTGCGCGGGGGTGGCACCTTAGCTGCTTATAATTGCCATAATGCGCCTCTCCGTTTCCGCCGTCCTGTTACTCCCTGTTTTCGCCGCGATGTCCGCCTTCGCGGCCGAAGATGAAACCGATTCCGCTTCCGGTCGCGCCGTAATTCGCGAAATGAATCTCGCGCGGCAGAACCCGGCGCTCTACGCGACTCTTGTTCGCGAACTACGGGGCCGAATGAATGGCAACGTGCTGGTTTTGCCGGGCCACACCCGCATCCGAACGAAAGAAGGCGCCGCCGCGCTGGATGAAGCCATTCGTTTCCTGCAAAGCACCCAGCCACTGCCGCCGCTCAAGCTATCGGCAGGAATGAGCCGGGCCGCGGCCGACCATTGTGCGGATCAGGCGGATGGGGGATTCGGCCACGAAGGCCGCGATCGCAGCCATGCCGGCCAGCGGATTGCGCGCTACGGCAACTTCAGTGGCGGTTGGGGTGAGAATATTTCGTACGGCAAGTCGACGGCCCGGGATGTCGTGCTGGCGCTCATTATCGACGACGGGTTACCAGCGCGAAAACATCGCAAAAACATCTTCAATCCGAGCTTCAACTACGCTGGCGCCGCCTTCGGCCGCCATGCGCGGTTCGGCACGATGTGCAGCATGGATTTCGCCGGTGGCTACGCCGAGCGCGGTGAAACGGCGCCCGACACGCTGGTCGCACGGAATTTCTAGCGGGGCGACGGCTGAGGATCCTGTCGATTCGGACGCTCCGGGCGCAGCTTGTCCAGGATCGGCTGGATCGATGGATCAGCCTTTAAGAGGGCGGGCTGCATAACGTCGCGAAATTCGCGCCGCGCCTGCTGCAATTTCTCGCGGGCGGCTTGCACGGCGGGATCGGTTATGGCCTTCTGGTGCGCGGCCCGCAGCTTGGCCCGTTCTTCCGGGGTCAGGTTCGCCAACAAGCGCGCTCGGCGTTCGTTTTGGAATTGGCGAAAAGGTCGGTCCGGTCGATCGGGCGGTTGCTGCGCAAGAACGCCCGGCGCGAATTGCGACACGCAAGTCAGGGCGGGAACGAGAAGGTAAATCAATTTCGCTTTCATCTGTTGGTATTGTAAACCAGCCCCGCTGAAAAGTTGCGAGCCGATTCGCAAATGGTCGCTGGTCATTTCATTTCGCCAAGCGTAATTTTGCCGCTTTCTCATGGCCCAACAAACGTCCACCGACAAGACCGCGATCACCCCGCGGCGGGAAGATGATTTTCCCGAGTGGTACCAGCAGGTGATTCGTGCCGCCGAACTGGCCGAGCCGTCCGAGGTGCGCGGCTGCATGGTGATTCGCCCGTGGGGCTACGGAATCTGGGAGAACATGCAGCGGCAGCTCGACGCGATGTTCAAGGCGACCGGCCACCGCAACGCCTACTTCCCGCTTTTTATTCCGCTGAGTTACTTCGAAAAAGAGGCCGCCCACGTCGAAGGCTTCGCCAAGGAATGCGCCGTCGTCACCCACACCCGGCTGGAGGTTAATGCCGAAGGCAAAATGGTGCCGGCCAGTCCGCTCACGGAGCCGCTCGTCGTTAGGCCGACCTCGGAGACAATTATCGGCGCGACTTACGCGAAATGGGTGCAGAGCTACCGCGATCTCCCCATCCTTCTCAACCAATGGTGCAACGTCGTGCGTTGGGAGATGCGGCCGCGGATTTTTTTGCGCACGACTGAATTTCTCTGGCAGGAAGGCCACACCGTGCACGAAACGGAGGCCCAGGCGCGGGAAGAAACAAGGCGCATGCTCGACGTTTACGAAACGTTCGCGCGAGATCATGTCGCTCTGCCGGTTTTCCACGGTGAGAAATCGGAGAGCGAGCGTTTTCCGGGTGCGGTCCAGACACTTTGCATCGAAGCGATGGTGCAGGACCGGAAAGCGATCCAGGCTGGCACCTCCCATTTTCTCGGACAGAATTTTTCCCGCGCCAGCGGGATCCAGTTCCAGACCCGCGATGGGAAGCAGGAATTTGGTTGGACCACGAGCTGGGGCATGACCACGCGCATGATTGGCACCCTGATCATGGCGCACGCGGATGATGATGGGCTTGTGCTGCCGCCGCGAATCGCGCCGACGCACATCGTGATTGTCCCGATCACGCCGAAGGAAGAAACGCGAGCTGCCGTCCTGGATGCGGCCGACAAGCTCGCCGCGCAGCTGCGAGCCGTGCCGTACTTTGGCGCGCCGATCGAAGTCGAAGTCGACCGTCGCGATCTCGGCGGGGGCGTCAAAAATTGGGATTGGATCAAAAAAGGCGTGCCGCTGCGAGTCGAGCTCGGGCCGCGCGATCTCGAATCCGGCAAAGTCGCCGTCAGTCGGCGCGATCAGCCGGTGAAAGCGAAGGAGTTTCTCGCGAACGAAGAATTTGTCAGGCAAGCCGCCGCGATGCTCGATTCCATTCAGAACAATCTCCTCCAACGCGCCACCGAGTTTCGGGATGCGAACACCCGCGTGATCGATTCGAAAGAGAAGTTCTACGATTTCTTCGCGCCGAAAGATTCCGCCAAGCCGGAAATCCACGGCGGTTTCGCTTTGACGCACTGGGATGGTTCCCGCGGCGTCGAGGAACAGATCAAGAACGACCTGAAAGTCACGATCCGCTGCATCCCGTTCGATGACCCGGCCAATCCGCCGGAAACGGGCACGTGTCCGTTTACCGGAAATCCGAGCCCGCGCCGGGTGGTGTGGGCGAAGGCCTACTGAGAACTCACTACGGTTGACGCGGAGAAATGGGTCAGTTTAGTTCCGATGTGGCGAGCGATATCACACTTTACAGCCGGCAATGGTGCTCCTGGTGCATCGATGCGAAGGAATATCTCACCGAGCGCGGCTACGAGTTCAACGAAATCGATGTCGGCAAAGACCGCGAAGCCTACGACGATATGCGGGAGTTATCCGACCAGACCTACGTGCCGACGCTTGTCGCCGGGGATGAAGTGCTCGCCAATTTCGATACCGATCAGTTGGAAAAATTTCTGAACAAGCACGGGATCGAGCCTTAATGCTGTTTGGCCTTTTTCTTACGCTCGGGGTTGCGGTCCTCAGCGTCGCCCTGCGCAGCTTCCAAACATCCTTCGCGCAAAAGGCCGGCGCGATTGGCATTCTCATTTCCACTTTTCTCGCAGTTTTTTTCGTGTCGGGAAGCTGGGTGGCAGGCATGGGCGCGGCGCTCGCCTGGTTTTTTCTGCCCTGGCTCGAAATCCTCACGCGGATTCGCGCGTTGCGTTTGCCGAAAGAAAAAGCGCTTCGCCCGAAAAGCCCCCCGTCGCCGGATGTCTTCCCGACCTTGGAAGAAATCACGAGCGAGATTCAGAACGAAGGGTTCGCGCACGTGAACGATGCCGGCTGGGACTGGGAAGATTACCGGCAGTTTTTCCGGCTCTTCTACAAGGAAGAAGATCGCGCCCAGGCCACGATCTGCCTGAACGAGCAGAACGATCTTTCGTTCTATTACCTCCGGATTTCTTCGCGGGCGAACGACGGCATCATCTGGACGACGTGGAACTACCCGCTCTCTTACGGCTTGAAGCTGACACCCCAGTTCCGGATCAATCGGCAACGGCCCGACCAGTCGTTCTGGCAGCTTTACCAAAGCCACAAAGAATTCCTGCGCCAAAACCAGGTCGAGACCAGCGTGATCGACCCGATGGACGAAGAGCGAATCCAGCTCGAAGTGGAGAACGATCTCCGCGACCAGATCGCCCACAACATCAAGAAAGGCGTCCTGAAATCGACGCCCGATGGCGAGGTGAAATATTCCTGGCGCGGGATGGTCTATCTCTGGTGCCAGTTCCTATTGGATCTCGTCAGACTCTGACGAGATCCGGGATGCGGGATGCGGGATGCGAGATACGGGATGTTCTTATCTCGTACCCCGGATCGCGCATCCCGCATCCCGTTAAATCTTCATGACCTCGGCTTCTTTGCGTTCGAGGTGGTCGTCGATCTGCTTGACGGATTTGTCCGTTAGCTTCTGCACGTCGGTTTCCAAATCGTGCAGGCCGTCTTCTGTCAGCTCGCCCGCTTTCTGCATCTTTCGGCCATCATCAACCGCGGTGCGGCGGTTTGCCCGCACCCGCACCCGCGCTTCCTCCGCCATCTGCCGCAACGATTTCACCAGATCTTTCCGGCGTTCTTCCGATAGCTCGGGAATCGGCAGCCGGATGATTTTTCCATCCACCAGCGGCATGATGCCGATCTTCGATTCCTTCAGCGCTTTTTCGATGTCTTTCACTGTCGCGGCGTCGAAGGGCTGAACGACGAGCAGCCGCGGCTCGGGCGTTGTGATCAGGGCGAGCTGTTTCAATTTCATCGCCGAGCCGTACGCTTCCACGTCCACGTTCTCGACCAGAGTCGGCGAGGCCTTGCCCGTGCGGACGGCGGAAAATTCGTGGACCATGTAATCCACGCTCTTTTCCATCGACATCTCGGCTTCGAACAAGATTTCTTCGGCAGTCATGTGCTACTCCGTTACCATGGTGCCGATCTTTTTGCCCAGCACGATATCGGTGTTAGTGCTTGGCGTGTTCATGTCGAACTCCACGATCGGGCTTCGGTTGTCCTTGCAGAGGCTGAACGCGGTCGAGTCCATGACCTGGAGGCGTTTCGTCAGCGCTTCGGAAAAGGTGAGCCGATCGAAGCGTTTCGCGGTGGGATCGACATTCGGGTCGCGATCGTAGACGCCGTCCACTTTGGTCGCTTTCAAAATCACATCGGCACGAATCTCACTGGCGCGCAGGGCCGCGGTGGTGTCCGTGGAAAAGTAGGGATTCCCCGTCCCGGCGACAAAGATGACTACGCGTCCCAGTTCCAGATGCCGGATGGCGCGCCCGAGAATGAAGGGTTCGGCCACGTTTTTCATTTCGATGGCGGTCTGCACCCGCGTTTCCACGCCGATCTGGACGAGCGCGCTTTGCAAGGCGAGACCGTTGATTACGGTGGCGAGCATTCCCATGTAATCCGCGGTCGTTCGGTCCATGCCGCGATGATGAGCTGCCAGGCCGCGCCAGATATTGCCGCCGCCGATTACGACCGAGGTTTGGACCCCGAGCGCTTTCACTTCCTTGATCCGCTCGGCAATCTCGCGAACGATTTGCGGCGAGATGTTTTCCTTTGCGCCCCGTTCCCGCAAAGATTCGCCGCTCAACTTGAGCACGATGCGTTTATAGACAGGCGCTGGCGTTTCGCTTGGCATGGCCGGCAATGATCATCAGAACCTCGGAGCGTTGGGAAGCAAAGAATGTGAGCAAGAAGGACGGAAACATTTAAAGCATGTCATCCCGAGCCGCGGGGGCGGCGGGG
>Ga0307478_10002332_pt1 | contig 15076 bp, 12 predicted proteins | sample atmos_gasesECM4C_2_FD_203713 | JGI IMG/M metagenome (GOLD analysis project Ga0307478, IMG submission 203713) | Hardwood forest soil microbial communities from Morgan-Monroe State Forest, Indiana, United States - atmos_gasesECM4C_05 | ecosystem: Environmental > Terrestrial > Soil > Temperate...
CGCGCCGCCGAGCATTCCGATTCTTGGCTGGCCGAACTGACCGCGGTGGTGCGCCGCATTCCCGAGATCGTCGAATTCTACCGGATGAGCGGCGATATCGACTACCTGCTTAAGATCAAGGTCGCCGACATTGCCGCCTATGATGGCGTCTACAAGCGCCTGATCCATGGCATCCGGCTATCGGACGTCAGCTCCGCCTTCGCCATGGAGGAGCTCAAGAACACGACCGCCATCCCGCTGCCGGTGGGTTAGAATTCATGTCCTCCCCCCCGATGGGCGAGGTGTCGCGAAGCGACGGAGGGGGTGATTGCTTCCTGGCTCTTCGGCTGACACCTCATCTCGCACCCCACCTCGGACGCGTTCCGCGTCTCGACCCCCCCATTAGGGGGAGGGAGGGGTCCGTGGTGGGCGGCGAGGGGTTCGAACCCCCGACCTCCTGGGTGTAAACCAGGCGCTCTGACCAGCTGAGCTAGCCGCCCTCTCGTTCAAGCGTGATTACCGCCCGCTTTTCGCCGACGTCAAACGGGTGCGGCGCGGATTTCTCCGCGCCGCCCAAGTTAACCATAGTCAGCAGCAGGTTTAGTGGGTGACGACCAGTCCGCCCTCGACCTCATCTGCGGGTTTTGGAGGCACGATGGGCTGGTCCTCCTCCCGCCACTCGATCGGCGTCACGGGCCCAGTGAGCGCCCGCAGAAGCACCTCGTCCACGGTGGCCACCGGGATGATCTCCAGGCCTGACTTGACGTTCTCCGGCACGTCCGCGAGGTCCTTGGCGTTTTCCGCCGGGATCAGCACGGTCTTGATGCCCGAGCGCAACGCGGCCAGGAGTTTTTCCTTCAGGCCGCCGATGGGCAGCACCCGCCCGCGCAGGGTGATCTCGCCGGTCATGGCCAGGTCCTTGCGGACCGGAATGCCGGTGAGCACCGAAACGATGGCCACGGCCATGGCCACGCCGGCCGAGGGACCGTCCTTGGGTGTCGCCCCCTCCGGCACGTGCAGGTGGACGTCGGTGACCTCGAACAGGGTCGGCTTGAGGCCGAACCTCGTCGCCCGCGAGCGGACATAGGACGCCGCCGCCGAGATGGACTCCTTCATCACCTCCTTGAGGTTGCCAGTGATCGACATTCGGCCCTTGCCAGGCATCTTGACCGCCTCGATGGTCAGGATGTCGCCGCCGAATTCGGTCCAGGCCAGGCCGGTGACGATGCCCACCTGGTCTTCCTCGTCGGTGAGGCCATGGTGGAAGCGCTGCACGCCCGCGTATTTAGCCAGCCGCTCATCGTCGATGACGATGGACAGCAGTTGTTCGCGCGGCATGTCCCGCACCGCCTTGCGGGCGAGGTTGCCCAACTCCCGCTCCAGCGAGCGAACCCCCGCCTCCCGTGTGTAGTAGCGGATGACGTCGCGGATGGCCTTGTCGGGCACGATCCACTCGCCTTCCTTCAGGCCATGATCCTTGGCGAGCTTGGGCAGGAGATGGCGCTTGGCTATCTCCACCTTCTCGTCCTCGGTGTAGCCGGGGATGCGGATGATCTCCATGCGGTCCAGCAGGGGCTGGGGCATGTTGAGCGAGTTGGCGGTGGTGACGAACATCACCTTTGACAGGTCGTAGTCCACCTCCAGATAGTGGTCCTGGAAGGTGGAGTTCTGTTCCGGATCGAGCACCTCCAGCAGGGCGCTGGTGGGATCGCCACGCCAGTCCGCTCCCATCTTCTCGATTTCGTCCAACAGGAAGAAGGTGTTGGTGGTCTTGGCCTTCTTCATCGACTGAACGATCTTGCCGGGCATCGAGCCGATGTAGGTGCGCCGGTGCCCGCGGATCTCGGCCTCGTCACGCACCCCGCCCAGGCTCAGGCGCACGAATTCCCGACCCGTCGCCTTGGCGATCGAGCGGCCAAGCGAGGTCTTGCCGACGCCTGGCGGGCCCACCAGGCACAGGATCGGGCCTTTCAGCGCCCCGGTGCGCGCCTGAACGGCCAGGTACTCGAGGATGCGCTCCTTGACCTTCTCAAGGCCAAAATGATCCTCGTCGAGGATCTGCTCGGCCCGCGCCATATCGATGGGCTTGGTCTTGGCCTGGCCCCACGGGATCGATAGCAGCCAGTCGAGGTAGTTGCGGACCACCGTCGATTCCGCCGACATCGGGCTCATGTTGCGCAGCTTCTTGAGCTCGGCCTCGGCCTTGGTCTTGGCCTCCTTCGAGAGCTTGGTCTTCTTGATGCGTTTTTCGAGCTCGATCAGTTCGTCGCGCGCGTCGTCCTGCTCGCCCAGCTCGCGTTGGATCGCCTTCATCTGCTCGTTGAGGTAGTACTCGCGCTGCGTCTTCTCCATCTGCCGCTTGACGCGGTTGCGTATCTTCTTCTCGACCTGCAGGACGCTGATTTCGCCTTCCATCAGGGCGAACACCTTCTCAAGGCGCTTGCCGACATTGGCGATTTCCAGCAGCTGCTGGCGGTCGGCGATCTTCACCGCCAGGTGGGCGGCGATGTTGTCGGCGAGGCGGCCCGCCTCGGTGATCTGCGGAATGGCCGCGAGAGCCTCGGGCGGGATCTTCTTGTTCAGCTTCACATAGGCTTCGAACTGCTCAATGACCGCGCGAGAAAGAGCCTCGGTCTCCTCGGCGACACCGCCTTCTTCGGCGATCTGGACGGTCTCGGCCTCGTAGAACTCCTCACGCGCAGTGTAGGCGCGCACAGAAGCGCGGGCCTTGCCCTCCACGAGCACCTTGACGGTCCCGTCCGGCAGCTTGAGCAGTTGCAACACCGAGGCCAGAACACCGACCTCGAAGATGTCCTCCGGCGCCGGGTCATCCTGATCGCGATCGCGCTGGGTGACCAGGAGGATCTGCTTGTCGGTCTTCATCACCTCTTCGAGGGCGCGCACCGAGCGCTCGCGGCCGACGAACAGGGGAACGACCATGTGGGGAAACACCACGATGTCCCTGAGCGGCAGGACAGGCAAAACTTTTGGATCGAACATAATGCGTCTAGCTCCTGGCCGACGCGCCCCGACACGGGCCGACCTCCATTGAGATGTAAGCCCGATTCTGGCATCGCCGCGTCGGGTGAATTGTCCGCTCGCCGTTGGTCGGCGTTCCGGTTCCTGACTTATGTGGCGACTTGCGTCCACCGTTCAAGAAAGTGTCGTCAGGCCGGCTCGTCGGCCGCCGTTTCGGCATAGAGCTTGGCGTGAGCCCGGCGCAGCGCGGCCTTGACGACCTTGCCCATGGCGTTCCTGGGCAGCTCGGGCACGAACAGGATCGCCCGCGGACGCTTGAAGCCCGCCAAGCGGGTTTCCAGCGCGCTGCGGATGGCCTGTTCAGTGGCCCCAGGGGTCCCCGCCACCACCAGGGCGGTCACGGCTTCGCCGAAATCGGCGTGCGGCAGGCCAATGACGGCGCTTTCAACCACGCCGGCAACGGCGTCGATCGCATCCTCCACCTCGGCCGGATAGACATTCAGCCCGCCGGTGATGATGAGATCGGAGCCGCGACCGACCAGACGCAGATAACCGTCCTCGTCGAAATAGCCGAGATCCCCGGTCTTGAACCAGCCGTCGGCGGTGAAGGCCTGCGCCGTCTTGTCCGGGGCGCGCCAGTAGCCTGAAAACAGGTTCGGGCCCCTGACTTCGACGACGCCAATCTGTCCCGCGCTCACAGCCTCGCCGGTCTCGCCGTCTATCTCTGGGGCGATGCGCAAATCGACCCCTGGCAAGGGCTGGCCCACGGCGCCGGCGACGCGCGGACCATCATAGGGGTTTGACGTGTTCATCCCGGTCTCGGTCATGCCGTACCGCTCCAGGATCGCCTGGCCAGTGCGCTGCGCCCATTGTACGTGGGTGCTGGCCAGAAGCGCGGCTGAGCCGGAGATGAACACCCGCATCGACTGGGCGCAGTCCCGCGTCAGGCGCGGGCTGGCCAGGAGCCGCGTGTAGAAGGTCGGCACGCCCATCAGGGCGGTGGCCCGCGGCATGGCGTCGATCACGGCGTCGGCGTCGAACCGTGGCTGGAAGATCATGGCCGCGCCAGCCATCAGCGCGATGTTCACCGCCACGAACAGGCCGTGGACGTGGTAGATCGGAAGGGCGTGGATGAGCCGGTCGTTGGCTGTGAAGCGCCACAATGCCGTCAGCGTCTCGGCGTTGGAGGTGAGCGCCCGGTGGCTGAGCATGGCGCCTTTGGACCGGCCGGTCGTCCCTGAGGTGTAGCAGATGGCGGCGAGGTCCGCCGCGCCGCGACCAACGGTTTGAAACTCGGCCGTCGCGGTCCGGACCCGCTCGATCAGGGAGCCCTCCCCAGTTCGGTCCAGGGTTTCGATCGTGGCCGCGCCGGCGATGGCGGCGACGCCATCCTGTCTGGCGGGATCGCAGACAATCAGGGCCGGCTCGGCGTCGGCGATGAAGTAGGCCAGCTCGGCCAGGGTGTAGGCGGGGTTGAGCGGCACAATCACCGCGCCGGCCCGAACACAAGCCAGATAGAGCAAGAGGCCGGCGGCGGACTTCTCGATCTGGACAAGGACGCGGCCACCGGGCGCGACCCCGAGATCGGCCAAGGTGCGAGCGATGCGCGCCGTCTCGGATCTAAGATCGCCGTACGAAAAGCGGCGTTCGTGCGCCTCGATCGCCAAAGCCTCCCGCGCGCCGGCGCGAAACAGAGCATCGAACAGAAGGTTACTCATTTCGTCAGGGAAGGTGCTGCCAGAAGTCGGGCAAGCGCAGCCAGGCGCAGCGGCGGGTTTCGGACGCCGACAGGGTCGGCTCGCCGATCGAACCGGGCGCGAACGAGCCGCCCGCCACCCCGACGAGGCCCGGGAAGACGGCGGAGCGCCAATAGAGAGTCGAGCCGCAGTCGGCGCAGAACCGGCGCTCCTGGCGCCCGCTGGCGCTCTCGAAAACGTAAGCCAGCGCCTCGCCGCCAATCTCGGAAAAGTGATCCTCTCCGAAGTAGCAGGACCAGCCGAAGGCGCTACCGGTGCGGCGCTGGCAATTGTCGCAATGGCAGATGGCGTTGAGAAGAGGCTCGCCGAGAACCTCGACCCTCAACGCGCCGCAACAGCAGCTGGCCTTGCGCGCGGCCATCGGGCTTTAGGCGGAGGCCGCTCCGCTCTTCTTCTCGGCGTAGATCATCAGCGGCTGGCCGCGGCCTTCGACCACCTCGGCGTTGACCACGACCTCCTCGACCCCCTGAAGGGTGGGCAGTTCGAACATGGTCTCCAACAGGATGGCTTCGAGAATCGAGCGTAGCCCACGGGCGCCGGTCTTGCGGGCGATCGCCTTGCGGGCCACCGCCTTGAGCGCGTCCTCAGTGAAACCTAGCCCCACGTTTTCCATGTCGAAAAGCCGCTGGTACTGCTTGACCAGGGCGTTCTTGGGCTCGGTGAGGATCTTGACCAGGGCCGGCTCGTCCAGGTCGTCCAGGGTCGCGATGACCGGCAGGCGGCCGATGAACTCGGGAATGAGCCCGAAGCGCTGCAGATCGTCCGGCTCGACCTGGCGCAGCACCTCGCCGGTACGCCGATCGTCCGGATCTGACACCTTGGCCGAGAAGCCGATAGACGTTCCTTTTCCGCGACTTGTAATGATTTTCTCAAGTCCGGAGAAGGCGCCGCCGCAGATGAACAGCATGTTGGTGGTGTCGACTTGCAGGAACTCCTGCTGGGGATGTTTCCGGCCCCCCTGCGGCGGCACCGAGGCTACGGTGCCCTCCATAATTTTCAGCAGCGCCTGCTGCACGCCCTCGCCGGAGACGTCTCGGGTGATCGAAGGGTTGTCCGACTTGCGGCTTATCTTGTCGACTTCGTCGATGTAGACGATGCCGCGCTGGGCGCGCTCGACATTGTAGTCGGCTGCCTGAAGCAGCTTGAGGATGATGTTTTCCACATCCTCGCCCACATAGCCGGCTTCGGTGAGGGTGGTTGCGTCGGCCATGGTGAACGGAACGTCGATGATTCGGGCCAGGGTTTGCGCCAGCAAGGTCTTGCCGACCCCAGTTGGGCCCACGAGCAAGATGTTGGATTTGGCCAGCTCGACGTCGTTGTTCTTCTGGGCGTGGTTCAGACGCTTGTAGTGGTTGTGCACGGCCACCGAGAGTACTTTCTTGGCGTGCTCCTGGCCTATGACGTAATCGTTCAGGACTTCCCGGATTTCGCGTGGTGTCGGAACGCCATCCTTTGATTTGACGAAGGTAATCTTCGTCTCTTCGCGGATGATATCCATGCACAGTTCGACGCACTCATCGCAGATGAACACGGTCGGTCCCGCGATAAGCTTACGTACCTCATGCTGACTCTTGCCGCAGAAAGAGCAGTAGAGAGTACTCTTGCTGTCGCCGCTCGCGGCTTTCGTCATCGTCGTCGCTTCTCACTCTCCGGAGCGCCGGTCCGGATTGATACTGACATACCCCGCGCGGCGCTGAAACGGTAACGCGCCAGGAGTCGCCGGGGCGACTGTCACACTTGACATTCCCCGATCCGAACGCGGATCACAACCCCGAGATGGTTACCATGGCGTAACGGAGTCGGCTGCGGGCGGGGGCGCCCTGGCTTGGGCGAGGTCGAATATGGGGGCAATTGAACCGCCGGACCAGGGGCTTGCGCCCTATCGGCCGCTTGTGGCCTTCGACTTCGATGGCACGCTGACCTGGCGCGACAGTTTCCTGGCCTTTCTGGCTTGGCGCCTGGGCCCGATGCGATATGGCCTGGGCATGGCCAAGCTGGCCCCGACCGCCCTCGCCTTCATCGCCGACCGCGACCGCGGCCGCCTCAAGGCGGCCATCGTGCGCGCGTTCCTGGCCGGCCAATCCCGGGCCGATCTCGCCGCCAGCGCCGACGCCTTCGCCAGCAGCCACGCTCGGCGCCTGTTCCGGCCCGACGCGATAAGGTGCTGGAAGCAATGGCAAAAACAGGGCGCCCGGCTGGTCATCGTTACCGCCTCGCCGGAGATCGTGGTGGCGCCATTCGCCCACGGCCTGGGCGCGGAAGCGGTGATCGGCACCCGCCTAGAGCTCTCCGACGCCGACATCGCCACCGGGGCGCTCGACGGCTTCAATTGCCGTGGCCCGGAAAAAGTGAGGCGCCTGAAGGCCGCATTTGGCGAGGAGATTCGCCTGGAGGCCGCCTATGGCGACAGCGAGGGAGACCGGGAAATGCTGGCCCTGGCCGAGGAGCCAGGCATGAGGCTGTTCGGCGAGCGCCCGTGAGGCACGCCCGCGCCGAGGCGCTGGATTTTCTGGAGCCGCTGCTGGCCCGCCTGCGCGCATTTGACGCGCTCCAGGAACGCGGCCGTGGCGTGTTTTACATGCGATCGAAGGCCTTCCTGCATTTCCACGAGGACCCCGCCGGCCTGTTCGCCGACGTGCGCGCTGCTGACGGGCGCGGTTTCGATCGCATCAAAGTCGGCGAGCCCGCGGGCGAAGCGGCGCTGTTGCGCCACGTGGAGACGCTCTTGTCGCTGTCGAGTTGAGCTCGGCTCCTTCCCCGCTCTTCCCCGCGAAAGGGGGACCCAGGTTTTTTTGTGTTTGCCCCGGCGGAATGGCGCCAAGCTGGACACCACTTGGTCCTCCGCCTAGCCCTCGCGCGCGGCGGCTTCCTCGGAGGCGGCGCGGCTCTCGTAGATGTTGTCCACGATCCCCCAGGCCTTGGCCTCCTCCGCGTCCATGAAGTGATCGCGGTCGAGCGTGCGCTCGACCTCTTCATAACTGCGCCCGGTGTGCTTGGCGTACAGCTCGTTCAACCGGCGCTTGGTCTTGAGGATATCCTCGGCGTGGCGCTCGATGTCCGAGGCCTTGCCCTGGAACCCGCCTGAAGGCTGATGGACCATGATCCTGGCGTTGGGCAACGCCACGCGCAGTCCCGGTTCACCGGCCATCAGCAGGAACGAACCCATCGAGGCGGCCATGCCCATGCAGGTGGTGGCGACCGGGCAGCGCACGTATTGCATGGTGTCGTAGATCGCCAGGCCCGAGGTCACGATCCCACCGGGCGAATTGATGTACATGTCGATCTGCTTTTTGGGGAATTCGGACTCGAGATAAAGCAGCTGGGCGCAGATGAGCGCCGACATACTGTCGTCGACCGGACCGTTCAGGAACACCACCCGCTCGCGCAGCAGGCGCGAGAAAATGTCGAAGGCGCGTTCACCGCGGCTCGACTGCTCGACCACCATGGGCACGAGATTGAGGGAATGGATCGGCGTATCAAACGTCATGGCGGGTCCTTCGAGGGGTGTGCGCTGATATCGCGTCGCGGCCACGGCCTTGCAAGGCCGTGGCCAAGCCTCAGGCCTTGGACTTGGTCGCTTTCGGCTTGGCCGCTTTTGGTTGGGCGGCCTTCGACGCGGCGGCCTTGGGTTCGCCGGCGGCTTTCGCCTTTGACGCCTTAGGCTTGGCCACGGGCTCGGGAGGTGCCTCGGGTGTCTTGGCCGTCGCCACCGCCTTGGCCTTGGACGCCGCCTTGGGCTTGGCGGCCTTTTTCCCCGGCGCCGGTTCGGAAATCCCCTCGGGTAGTTCGTCCTCCTCGAGCAGCTTTTCCTTGGACACTTCGACGTCGGTCACCTTCGCGCGGCCGATGATCAGGTCGACGACCTTCTCTTCGTAGAGCGGCGCGCGCACGCCCGCCTGAGCCTGCGGGTTTTCGCGCAGGAAATCGAACATGCGCTGGGCCATGTCGCCGTAGCGCCGGGCTTCCGCGCGCAGAGCTTCGGTCAACTCCTGATCGGTGACCACGACGTTCTCCCGACGTCCAATCTCCGCCAGGACCAGGCCCAGGCGGACGCGCCGCTCGGCGATCCGGCGATACTCGACGCGCAGAATCTCTTCCGACTTGCCCTCGTCCTCCGGCGCACGCCCGTCCTTTTCCTCATCGGCCTTGACCTGGCGCCAGATGGCCTCGAATTCAGCCTCGACCATGCGCGCCGGAAGCGGGATATCGTGACGGGCGTCGAGCTGGTCCAGCAGGGCGCGTTTCAGCTTGAAGCGCGAGGCCCCCTGGTATTCGCCATCCAGGTTGGCGCTCACGGCCTCGCGCAAGGCGCCGAGGTCCGACAGGCCGAGGCTGACGGCCAGGGCGTCATCGGCCTTTGCCTCCTTGGGCGCCCGGACCTCCTTGATCTTGACCTCGAACTCGGCGGCTTTGCCCTTAAGGCGCTCGACCTGATAGCCCTCGGGAAAGGTGAGGTTGACGGTCAGGGTCTTGCCTGCCGCCGCGCCCGTCAGCTGTTCCTCGAAACCGGGAATGAACTGGCCGGCGCCCAGCACGATCTCGGCGTCCTCCGCCGCGCCCCCCTCGAACGGCTCGCCATCGATGCGGCCGGTAAAGTCGATGAGCAGCTGGTCGCCGGCCTCCGCCTTGGCGGCTTTGCCGGTCCGTTTGGCGTAGGTGCGATTCTGCTTGGCGACTTCGGCGATCGCGTCGTCGATCTCGGCTTCGGTGGGACGATAGACGAGGCGTTGGAGGGCGAGCGCGGAGACGTCCGTCGGCTCGAACTCTGGCATCACCTCCACCTCGAGGGCGTAGGTTAGGTCTTCCCGCCCGGCCAGGACTTCGTCCATGTCCGAAGAGGGCTTCAAATCCGGCTGGGCGGCCGCCCGTAGGTGGTGGTCGTCCAGCACTTTCTGCGAGGTTTCGTTGATGGTCTTTTCGATCACCTCGCCCATCAGCGCCTTGCCGTACAGGCGGCGCACATGGCCAGGCGGCACTTTCCCCGGCCGGAACCCCTTGAGCCGCAGGGTCGGGCTGATCTCGGCGATGCGGGCGTCGAGTTTGGCCCCCAGTTCGGCGGCCGGCACGCGCACCGAATAGCTGCGGCTGAGGCTCTCGTTCAGGGTTTCGGTGACTTGCATGGATCTGTCCCAGGTATCTTCAGGCGCGGGGCGCCAAATAAAACGCCGCCGGCAAGGCCTGCGGGCGGCGCGCAACGAACGCGCCTTATGTCACGCGCCCCCAGGGCTCTCAAGCCCCGCGGGACGCTGGTGCGGATGAGAGGACTCGAACCTCCACGCCTTACGGCGCTGGAACCTAAATCCAGTGCGTCTGCCAGTTCCGCCACATCCGCGCGCGGGCAGTCATAGAGGCTGGCGCGGCCCAGGGCAAAACGGCGAGCCGCCGCGTCTCCGCCTCAGCCCTCGTGGTTGGTCGTCGAGCCCATGAACCTCGCCTCGTTGCCGCCGATGATGGCGAGCAAAAAGCCGCCGAGGACATTTTGCGCCCCCAACGTCATCATCAGGGTGCCGAGCACGGCCGGGACCACTGGATCGAGCCGCGTCAACCGCCCGGCGGACCACTCCTCCAGCACCCAGCCGAGCTCGGCCAGGCCGGCGGCGGCCAAAACCAGCCCAATGACGATCATGCTCTCCAGGGTGACCCAGCGCGACAGGCGCTCGTACCAAGCGGTCGGCCGGCGATAACCGGCGCGCACGCCGTGCAGGTAGCTGGCCAGAGCCAGCACCAGGGCGATGTGGCCAAGACCCACGAGCGAGCCAGCGAGCACGTCCCAATAGTTGCCGAAGTAGAAAATCACCCGCGGGGCGATCAGAAAGTGCGCCCCGGAAACGGCCAGGATCAGCGAGCCGGCGGCCACGAACAACGCGCCCGGCAAGGCAAACAGCCAGGCGGGGCTAAGCATGAAGAGATAGCGCAAGTGCCGCCAGCCATCGCGCCACGGACGCAGGTGCGGAGCGCGGTCGCGCAGGTCCGGCGATAGCGTGGCGGGGCGCTCGACGATCCGCTCACCCTTGAGCGCCGCCTTGATCACCATCTCGCTGGCGAATTCCATGCCGGCGCCAGTCAGCTGCAGGCGATCGAAACTGGCCTTGGTGAGGGCGCGCAGCCCGCAGTGCGCGTCGCTCACGCCGACGCGAAACAGCAGGTTGAGAATCCCGGTCAGCAGCGGATTGCCGATGTAGCGGTTTTTCCACGGCATGGCGCCAGGCTTGATGCCGCCGGCGAAGCGCGAACCCAGACACATGTCGGCGCCGTCGACCAGGGCGCCGACCATGGCGACGGCCTCGCGAAAGTCATAGCTGCCGTCGGCGTCGCCCATGACCAGGTAGCGCCCATGGGCGGCCCGAAACCCGCCGCTCAGGGCCGCGCCGTAGCCCTTCTGCGCCACCGCGATCACCCGCGCGCCCAGGCGATCGGCCAGGGCCTGGCTGCCGTCGGTGCTGCCATTGTCGGCGACGACGATCTCCGAGCTCAGGCCAAAGGTCGACTGGATCGCGGCTCGCGCCTCGCCGATGACGTCGATGCACGCCGCCAGCGACCGCGCCTCATTGAGGCACGGCAGGACAAACGACACGTCGACCGGGGTTGCCTGACTGTCGGGAAGTGGCTGGCCGCCGTCGGACAAGACGCCTCCTGTTTGGCGACGAAAAGGCGTCACCGGTAGCCGGCCTTGTAGGCCAAGGCGATGAGGTCGGCCACGGGCCTCGGCCACAGGCGTCGGAACATGGTCGCGTCTTCGCGCTCGCGCACCCCCTCGCGGGTCAAAGCCGTTGTCGCGGTGAGGCGGTTGTGGCGACGGCCGACCAGCCGCTCGGCCGTGCGTACGAACAGAGCGCCGTCGCTTTGCAGGCGCAGCCAGGCATCCCAATCTAGATTGGACCGGAAGGCGTCGGAAAAGGCGAAATCGCCGATCCGGTCGCGATCGAAGGTCACCGACGAACACGGCAGCGGGTTTCCGAACGACAGAAAAGCCCTAAAGCGCGCCGGCCCCGGCGCGACGGCGCTGCCGAGGGTGATCGCCTCGAGGCGGTGTTTGATCAGGCTGGTTCTGGAGCGAACGCGCGACCCATCATCGCCGATCTCCACATAGCCGGTGAACGAAAGCGCGGCGGCTGGGATCATGGCCAGCAGGTCCAGACTCGCGGCCAGGAAGGTGGGAAAATAGACGTCATCCTGGTGGGCCAGGGTGACGTAGCGCGCCTGGCTAATGCGTAAGGCGAAATTCCAGTCGGCGGCGATCCCGCTGCGTTCGGGATTGACGATGAGCGGCGCCGCAGCCGCGGCCCTCTCGATGTAGGGCGATGGCGTCGAGGTGCTGACCACGATCCGCGAGGCCAGGGTTTGGGCGCGGAGCGAGGCCAGGCAGCCGGGCAGGAACGGCGAGTCGCCATGGGCCATGACGACAAAGGCGTGGTCGGGCGCGAGCGGCCGCCCAGGGGCGCTGCGGCCGGTCATCCCGGGTGCGGAACCGCGAGGCTCGCCGCCGGTCGCCCCGCCGCCCGGCCGGCCGCCAGCGCCAGCAAGATGGCCGGGGCGGTGATGACCGCGCCCAGGAAAAACGGCCCGTCGACGTTGACGGAAGAAAAGACAAAGCTGGCCGCCTGGGGCCCGATGACACGCGACAAAGCGCTGATGGCGTTACTCAACCCCATGATCTGACCCTGGTTGTGCTCGTCTATGGCGCGCGACATCAACGCCCCGGCATTGGGAAAAGCGACCGAGGAGGCGATCGCCGTCAGCGCCATCAGGGCGTAGGTCGACCAGCCGCCGTCCCCGAACGGTTGAAGCGTCATGGCAATGACCGTCCCGGCCATGCCGACAGCGAGCATGCGCGCCTCGCCGAAACGGCGCGACAACGTCCCGGTCAGGAAGAACTGGGTCGGCGAGGCGAACAGGCCGCAGAGTCCGAAGCAGATCCCCACCTCGCGCGGCTGCCACGCGTAGCGGTGGTGCGCCCAGAGCGCGAACACCGCCTCGACGCCGTTGAAGGCGAACCCAACCAGGAAGGTCAGCAACACCACCGGTCCAATGACCGGGTGCCTGACCACGAGCCCGATGGCCGCCAGCGCGTTCCGCGAGCTTCCGCCGGAGGCCGGACGCCGGCGGCTCTCCTTCACCGCCAGGGCGATGCCGATGGCCGAACACAGGGCCAAGGCCGAGGCGGCCAACAGGGGAATCTGAAATCCGAGCGGCCCGCTGGACGGCTTGGCGAGCACGCCGCCGACGAACGGGCCCAGGATGAAGCCCATATTGTAAGCCGCCCCCAGCCTGGCCATGCGGCCAGCAACCTCCTGCGGCGGGGTTACGTCGGCGATGTAGCCTTGCACCACCGAGCCGTTGCCCGCCGCCATCCCGCCGACCAGGCGGATGACGAAGGCGATCCAGATGCTGGGCGCGAAGGCCAGGGCGCCGTAGCACACGCAGTTGGCGAGCACGGTAAAGATCAGAATCGGCTTGCGACCGATGCGGTCCGACAGGCGGCCCCAGAACGGCTCGCCGAAGAAGTTTCCGATCGGATAGGCGGAAAAGATCAGGGCGATCTGCCAGGGCGGGGCGTGAAACGAGGCGCCGTAGAAGGGGAGCAGCGGCACCACGATGCCGAACCCCATGATGTTGATGAACATCACCGACAACAGGGTGTACATGGCCGCGGCGGAACGCCGGGCCGCCGGGGCGGACGTCTCCACGGTCATGCACCGGTGATAAGACCTAAGCGAGGCCGTGGGCAAGGCGAGGGACTCAAAGGAATGGACACGGCATCGGCGCGAGGGACGTCCCCCTCCCTCGAAGTGTTCTTCGATTGCTCCAGTCCGTGGACCTATTTGGCGTTCGAGAATCTCCAGCCCCTGGCGGCTGAGTTTCAGGTCGAGATCGATTGGCGGCCGATCCTGGTCGGCGGCGTGTTCAACACGGTGAACCCAAGCGTCTACGAAAGCCGCGCCGCGCCCGTGCCAGCCAAGGCCCGCTATATGCTCAAGGACCTTCAGGATTGGGCCCGCCTGGCGGGGCTGAAGATCAAGATGCCGCCGAGCGTGTTTCCGGTGAACAGCGTCAAGGCCATGCGCGCCTGTCTGGTTCTGGCGCCGGAAGGCCGCGTCGTTCCTTTCGCCCGCGCCGTGTTCCAGGCCTACTGGAGCGAAGACGAGGACATTTCCCAGGACGACGTGCTGGCGGCGATCTGCCAGCGGGTGGGCGTCGATGGCCCGGACGTGCTTGCGCGCGCCGCCGGGGCGGAAGTCAAGGCCGCGCTCAAAGCCAACACCGACGAGCTCATCGCCCGTGGCGGCTTTGGCTCGCCGACCATGTTCGTGAACGGCGGCGACATGTATTTCGGCAACGACCGCCTGGAGTTGCTTAGGGCGGCGTTCGTCCGTGTGCGGAACTAAGCGCTAGAGCGCCATCTGCACGCCCATCTCGACCACACGTCCCGGGGGAATGGCGAAAACTTCGCTGGGATCGGCGGAATTGCGCGCCAGGGCCAGAAAGATGCGGTCGAGGAACCGGCGCGCGCCGTGCTCCCGCCCGCGCACGATCGATCGCCGGCCGAGGAAATAGGACACCCGCATGGACTCGAGCGGAACCCCGGGGATGGTCAGGTCGGCCAGGGCGACGGGCACGTTCGGGCGCTCCATGAACCCGAACGACAGGACGACGCGGGTGAAGGTCGCGTTCAGGGTCTCGAAGGTCCCGCGGTCGGCCTCAGCGACGCGCGGCCGGTCGGCGGTTTGAACGGTGACGATCACGTTGTGCTGGTGCAGGACGCCATTGTGCTTGAGGTTGTGCAGCAGAGCGCCGGGGGTCAGGTCAGGCTCTGGAGTCAGATAGACGGCCGTGCCGCCGACCAGGTGGCGCGGCCTGCGGGCCAGGGAGGTCAGGAAGTCGTCCAGAGGAATACGGTCGCGACGCGCCTTGCCGGCGACAATGCCGCTCCCGCGCAGCCAGGCGGACATCACCAGAACGACAAAGCCGGCGATCGCCAGGGGCACCCATCCGCCTGACAACAGCTTGAGCGAATTGGCGGAGAAGAAGGCCAGATCCACCGTGAACAGTGGCGCCACCACCAGTGCGGTCCTCCACAGCGGCCATTTCCACAGCCGCCGGGTGACGATCGCCGCCAAGGCGGTGGTCACCGTCATGGTGCCTGTGACCGAGAGGCCATAGGCGTTGCCGAGCGCGTCCGAGGTCTTGAAGATGCCCACCAGCAGGATCACCCCGACCATCAGCAGCAGATTGATTGTGGGCAGGTAGATCTGGCCAGCCTCGGTGGCCGAGGTGCGGCGAACGCTGAGCCTGGGCAGCAGGCCCAGTTGCATGGCCGCGCTCGACATGGAGTAGGCGCCGCTGATCAAGATCGGAAGAGC
>Ga0307478_10002333_pt1 | contig 15074 bp, 16 predicted proteins | sample atmos_gasesECM4C_2_FD_203713 | JGI IMG/M metagenome (GOLD analysis project Ga0307478, IMG submission 203713) | Hardwood forest soil microbial communities from Morgan-Monroe State Forest, Indiana, United States - atmos_gasesECM4C_05 | ecosystem: Environmental > Terrestrial > Soil > Temperate...
AAAAGGACGACGGCGAAGCCGGCACTTTTTGCCACCACGTTTCGCGCGCGTTTTTCACCGAACACGCCGATATCTCGAAACGCGAGGTCATCGTCCCAATCGCTGAACGCTTCGGCATCTCTGCTTCAGACGTGGAAAGCGCCTGGCACGAGCGCAGGTTTTCTCCGACGGTCGACGCCTTCATTGAAGATGGGCACAAGGCCGGCGTCAGAGGCGTCCCAGCCATGGGGTGGCCAAATCGGCGGGCAATCGTCGGATTGATGCCGCCAACAGAGCTCGTGCTTCGACTTCGCAACGAGGCGCCCGAACGGCTACCGAAACCAACACATATTTAAGGACCGGTGCAAGCATAAGGAGTGGAGCGAGCTTGGTCCGGAATGCAGCTGATGCGTGCAAGTGCTTGAAAACAATCGCGAGAATGTCGGGAATTGTGCGCTACGACGCCGTGACAGTGTAGGATTCTAACCAACGACAGGGCGGCTTGTTCGCTTGTTCTATTCAATCCAAAGATGTTGCAATCGTACCCAATATAGGTACAATCGTACCTGGAATGGGTACACATGTCCTTTCGCTATCGAAAGTCCTCTTCAGCCAAGGCCGAAGGTCGATCCTTGCCCTGCTCTATGGCCATGCTGACGAACAATTCTATCTGCGCGAAATCGCACGTCGCGCCGGAACAGGGATTGGAGCCACGCAGCGAGAACTCGGACAATTGACCGACGCCGGGCTTCTCCACAGGCTTCGCCGTGGGAACCAGGTTTATTACCGCGCGAATCGTGAGAATCCGATTTTCGAAGAATTGAAAAGTATTCTCGCGAAGACGTCCGGAATACGAGACATTCTGCAGGAAGGACTCGCTCGATTGGCGGACCGAGTTAAACTTGCGTTTGTGTACGGTTCGATTGCGCGAGGCGAGGAAAAGGCATCGAGCGACGTGGATCTGATGGTCGTGGGCAACGTGAGTTTCCAGGACGTGGTGGCCGCCCTCAGCGAGATCGAACGGAAACTGGGCCGGGAGGTGAATCCAACCGTCTTCGGTCCCCGCGAATTTCGCGAAAAGCTAGCAGCCAAGAATCACTTTCTTTCAAGCGTGGCGAAGGAAAAGAAACTCTTTGTGATTGGAGACGAGGATGAGTTTCGCCGACTGGGTCAATAACGGCTGGCTCGTCGCGCACATGAGCAGCAAGCAGGAGATCGGCAACCTGCTCGGAATTGTGGCGCGGGACCTGAAAGACAGCCAAGCGAAAGACGTGTCGGACGATTGGCGGTTCGCGATCGCTTACAACGCGGCATTGCAGGCCGCGACGGCGGCCCTTGCGGCCACTGGGTATCGCGCGTCCCGCGAGAATCATCACTACCGGGTCATTCAGTCACTGGAACTGACCTTAGGGAAAGATGCGAAGTTCATCCGCGCCTTCGATGCGTTCCGGAAAAAGAGAAACGCGAGCAGCTACGACATTGGCGGCGGAATCTCCCATCGCGAAGTCGAAGAGATGATCGGGACTGCGCAGAGTTTGCAGCAAGACGTTGAGCAGTGGATACGCACAAACCACGGGTCACTTCTTTAGCGAAAGGACGAGCGGGGGAGGGAATTGGCTGTGACAGTGTGGGATTCTAGCCAACGACAGGGCAGCGTTCTAACCAACTGAACTACGTCCCCAACCGTGGAATCAACAACTTGCCGTAAAGCCCTAAGGAATGAGGCTGTTGCAAGTTTCGCATATAGCGCACGATGTGCATCCTGTGTCAAAGAATGGGGCCGTTTCCGGCGCAACCGCCCCCAAACCGCCTACAAATATCTGTGCGCTCATGCGAGTTTCATACTAACACAGATGCGCTTCTTCGTCATGCTCTCTGGCGGCATAGATCCGCGTTTCCGCCTTCAATGCGAGTGATGTCGAGCAGGGAATTGCCGCAGATGTGAAGGACCTTCCATTCAGTCAGATCAGAGAAAAGACGACCATTCATCCACGTAGCCGGTACTCCGAAAGGTCCATTGCGACGGGGCGCGAGCCAGTGGATCACGCTTGCCCAGCGCCGCGCACACTGGTGGGACTTTCTTTTCAGCAAACCACAGTAGGGTCAAAACTCCATTTTCAATCCGAATTGCATGATGCGGGGATTCACGCTCATTGCGCTGATTTTTCCGAACGTGCTCGGATTCGAGACGTCACTCGCGGGATTGGCAAAATTGGGGTGATTGAAGAGGTTGAAGAACTCCCAGCGGAAAACCATGCTGGTCTTCTCCCCAAGTTTTGTGCGCTTGATCAGAGCCATGTCGACGTTGCGCTCGTCCGGCCCTCTAAGAATATTCCTTCCTAAGTTTCCATAGATCGTCCCGCCACCAGTAACTGGAAACTCGCCATCAATCAAACCTCCATCAGGAATGAATGGCGCAGGGGTAAATACGCTGGTATTAAAGAACTCATTTACTCGGCCGCTGACACTTCCGATGCGAAGCGCGTCTTTTAGCGTTTTCCCCGCAACTAAATTACCAGTGGTGAAAGTAGTTGCAGGGCCGAAGAGCGTACCCGCTGCACTGTCAAGAATACTGAAAGGCCGCCCGGATTGTAGGGTTACGACGCCAGAGATTGCCCAGCCCTCGGCCAATTTGCTGAACCAGAATCCACTATGGCTACCCGGCTCAGGCAGTTCCCAGGTGTAACTGAGCACAAACCTGTGCCTGCGATCGAAATCCGACAGACCTCGCTGGGCGGCTACAGCGTCCTGATTATTGAATACCTGCTCGCCAAAAACCGGGATACCGAAAAGGCCGAAAGCAGCAGAACCGAGACTGTCGCCTGCTGTGTCAATGGATTCTGAGAAAGTATATGCCGCCAGCAACTGAAGGCCGTAGCTCAACCGTTTATCGATTGTTGCCTGCAGAGAGTTGTAGCTAGAGGTTCCGCTGCTCTCGACGCGAAATAGAAATGGGGCCAGCCCGGGAAAAGGAACACGTTCGGTGGTGTTGACGACCGAGTTGGTGGTCAATCCATTTACAGGGTTAGCCGGACTGGCCAGAGCAGGCTGATTGTTGCTCCGTGACAAGGCAAGGTGAGTACCTTCGGCGCCGGCGTACGCGAGCGAGAATAGATAGTTCTTGCGCTGGTACTGAATCTCTAGACCATACTGCTGAATTGTTGCCTCCTTGAAATCAGGATCGACCATCGTGGGGGCTAGAGGGGTACGGTCCCCTGCATATGGCGGACCTGGCAGCACGGCACCGATGAAGTTAGGGAAAGACGAGGCAGGCGGCAGTATGGGAAAAGGATGTTGCAGGCTGGATGCTGCATTGGCAGTTCCGATTAAGCTCTGCGAGAACTGGAAGGGAGGATTGAAGACGAAGTTGATACTGGTTCCATAGAAGCTGATGCGGTTAGCGTAGATTCCATAGCCGGTTCTGACAACGATATCGCGCGATGAGAAGGGCTGCCAGGCCAAGCCAATGCGCGGTTCGGGATGCAGTTGAACCGGGTTATTGACAAGCGTCGAATTCTCGCGCGGATAGCCTTCAGGGGCAGGCCCGCTGTAATTGTCGGGCAGGACGAATCCGGATGTGCTGGGGTTTGTAGATCCATCGGGAGGTGGTGGAACATAAAATTCCGGATAGAAATTGCCTATGTGCCCGTGGACCTCGCTTTGCTGACCGTTCACCTCAAGGCGCAACCCTACATTGATGGTGAGAGCCGGTGAGATCTTCCAGTCGTCGACCGCAAAAAAATGAGCCGTAGTCGAGCGCAGTCCGGCGTGTGGGACGGAGGCATCGCTCAGTGCCAGGTAAACATTCGAGAGGGATGTGCCATTACCGCCCGTGCTGACGGGACCTGCTGGCAAGCCAAGCAGAAAGTCGGGAAAGGAAAGAAAGAGCAGCGATCCGTCCGTAGTATCGGGGCTTACGTTGAATTGATTGCGGAATATCTCAGATCCAAAGCGAAGATTGTGCCTACCTCGCGACAACGATGCCGTATCGGAGAAATAGAAATTGTTATTTGCCGTCGGACTTCTATCAGTTACTACGTTCCCCAGTTGGAAAGCGCCCTCTATTTGAATATGCGGCAGGCTTCTCACCTGCAGGTCGCCCACACGAGTTATCCCCACTGCTTGAGCCGTCAGCGGGCTCGGGGCAGAGCTTCGACTGGCGATGCGGGTGAAGCCGGCGCGGAATTGATTGACGGTTTGTGGCGAGAAGACGTGAGTTTCCGTAGTGGACAGATTCCGGTTACCGAAGGCACGAAGAGCCGGGAATCCGGGCACTGTGGCGCCAGAGAACGGCACATTTTCATCCGAGTTGGAAAAGAAGAATTTCGTCGATAATTCATCAGCGTTGCCTAGCTTCAGGTTGAGGTTGGTGTTGAACTGGTCTTCGTCATAACGTCCCGGCAACACAGCCGTATAGTTGACCCCACTGCCGGCAACCTGCGGGCTCGGGATCACAAATGATCCATCGGGGTTTCTAGCGTTCAGCAAATTGAGAGCTACTGGATTGATGTTAGATCCATCCCGCGCGATCGCCACCCCCCCGAACACTCCTATTTGACCACCGAAGATCGCTCCCAAAGAGGCGGGCGTACGCACTAGCGGAATCGGAGGCAGAGTCTCTGATTGCACACTGGTGGCGAGCGAGGCCGCATTCACGTCCCGTGTAGCTTGGTAAGAAACGAAGAAAAAGGCCTGCTTCCGAGACCAAGGTATAGGCCCGCCCAGAGTGCCACCGGGCTGGTGGCGACGAAATTCTCCTCTCGGTACTCCTGTCGCATTCGCAAAAAAATTGTTCGCGTTCAATGCCTCGTTGCGGCCGAAGTAGTAGACATTTCCGTGGAGCTGGGCAGTGCCCGACCTGGTCTCTATAAGGACGTTTGCCCCGCCCCCTCTGCCATATTGAGCATCGTAGAGCGAATTCTGAACTTTGAACTCCTGGATCGTATCCGGCGCAGGTATTGCCAACCCGCCACCCCCAGGAATTCCTTCGGTCATATTCGCAGCGTAGCTGTTTGCATCCACTCCATTTAGCATGAAATTGTTGTCACCGCTGCGGGCACCGTTAGCGCGAATCTCCTGGCTCCCGGCTCCGAGCTGTGTGGCATCAACGACATCAGTATTCGTCCCAGCCGTCAGACCGAGAATCTGTGTGTAGTTGCGATTCACGAGTGGCAAGGTCACAATCGTTCCTTGATCGATTACTCTTCCGAGTGCGGCGTCATCAGTTTGTAGGAGTGGAGCTCTGACTACGACTTCTTCTCTTCCTCCTTTGACTGCAAGCTGTGTGGTAATGTTCCTCACTTCGGTAATCCGAATCGTTACGTCACGCACCGTGAACGGCGAAAAGCCCAGCGCCGCCACCGTCATCACATACTCGCCCGGTGGCAGCAGGGAAAAACGGTACAACCCGTCCTGACTAGTGATGGCCGTGAGCGTCTCGTCCGTTCCCATGTTGCGCAAGGTGATCTCAGCATTCTGCACGACTGCGCCGCTGGGATCAGTAACCCTGCCGGTCAACGCACCAGTCGACGCTGTTTGAGCGCAAACAACGAACGCGCTCAGGAGGACGAGAAGGCAGAGGACCAACCGCTGGACGCCTGCGCCAGTGGTAATAACACGCCGCCTCTTTAGGAGATTAGAGAGTTCGGAGAGCGCGTCGCCGATGAGCGGTGCGGGATCGGTGTCTTCGCCGGAGCTGCTGTTACCTAACGAATGTGCAAAGCCCGGCCTGAGATTCTTGTACCGTTTTCGCTTGTCATTGGATTCTGCCAGGGAATCAAACATCGTAGTCCCTTTTGTACTATTACGAACCCCTCGACCGAGGTCCACGCTGATTAGCAGGTTTCAGGCCGTGCAACCAGGGTCAGAACCGGCTGGTCGTCGAACAGTTTGGTCAAAAACCTCGACGTTGGCACTCCACAATTCGGCGCGCTCCATCCAGACAGGACGGTCAATGAGGACGATGGCGACTTCGGGACGCCCACTCGACAGTCGCATCAAGGGAGCCAATCTTACCAGCTCCAAAGTGATTTCTGCCACTTGCGCGAAAAACGCGTTTTCCAGCAAGCTGGGATTACTTCGGGTTTGCCCATCGTATGGGCGTTGCACACCTCGGTGTTATCCGAAAACGGAACACCCCATTCAAGAACCGCCCTGATGACGAAATGTCTTACTGGTCTGCAACACAATCCGCTTCAACCTCAACTAACCATTCGCGATTGATGAAACCCTTCACCTCGACGAAGGTGGTGGCAGGGCGGATTGCGGCAAAAAACTCGCCGTGCGCACGGGCAGCGGCTTCCCATTGCGAGATATCGGTCAACATGATTCGCGTCCGCACCACAGTGTCGAGGGAAAGGCCAGCGTCCACCACAGCTTCCGCGATGATCTCAAGGCAACGTCTCGTTTGGCCATAGACGTCGCCAGGACAAGCTACGCTTCCGTCTGCCGCGAACGGCGCAGTGCCTGAAACAGCAACGATTCGTCCTACCCTGACGGCTCGTGAAAAGCCGATTCGCGGCTCGAGCGGCGATTTCGACGAAACAAGTTTACGCATAGCGATTTTGGCCTCCTAGTAGCTTCTTCGCAGACTGCTCTCCTGGAAGTGACAAACGACTGCCAGTCTTTCTTGCACTGTTTGAAAAATGCGATTGCCGGAGTCGATACCATAGCCTACGGACACTCCGGAATCGTCGGCTACTCTTTCCTAATCCGATTGTGGAAGAGTGCCCCCGTCACCCTCTCACAAAGGCGGGCAGGCCCCAACTTTCCCTATGGGACCTGCCCGCGGTTTGGGACGCTCACTTAGTGGCGGCCATCTGTGGCGTTTGTTCGGCGATTTTGCCGGAGTAAAGGATGAATTTGAACGGATCGGTATTCTGGTTTTTCTCCATCAGCTTCAGATACACGAGCCGCTTGGCATTGGCCACTGCAGGGCTGTGGTCGAACCTATCCCCGGACGATTCAAGCAATGAAGCTGCCAGCTCGTATTTGCCGTCCGCGGCCAAGCGTTCCACGGCCTTGACTAACTGACGTTCGGACACGCTGAGATAGTCCACCAGTAGTTCCGTGTGGTCGGCGCGCGTCAGATGGTCGAGCCCTTGCAGATTCGGCTGCCAATAACCCACGTTCTGCTCGTAAAGACGGTCTATAAAATGTTCACGCAAAATCAGATAAGGCAGATACACGTCAGGCCGGCCCTTGAGCAGGCGCGGAGGAGTCAGGTTGGCTTGGTATATCGCAGCGCGCTCATCGCCGCGGCGGATGGCTATCAGGACCTGCTCGCGCAGCCATTCCAGGTCGGTTTTGAGCTCCGACAGCAAAGCAGGAGAAGTGAAGTTCTGCGTGAGCGGCACGTGGCCGTGTAGCAGATACCGCGGATTCTTTTGCGCCACGATGTCGATCGCGTCCAGCAGCCCTTGCAAGTTTCCTTCTTTGGTGAACGGTGCGCCGAGATAAGGCATGATGAAATCGCCAACGAACAAAACCCCCAGTTCCGGCAAGTGGATGAACATGGCGTCGCGAGTTTCGCCCCCTTGCACGGGAATAAGCTCGATTCGGGTTCCCCCAATTCTTAGGTCCGTGCTGCGATCGATGGTGACGTCAGGCCTGAAGCTGCGCACATCGTCGAAATTAAAGCGTTCCCCGAAAAACTGCTTGCGGAAAGTGGCGCCGATTTGGCGGGTACTTTCTTCTTCGTAGTTGCTCCTGGCATAAAAGCGCACATGCGGATTCAAGGCACGGAAATATTCCTGTCCGCCAATGTGATCCCAATGCGAATGAGTGACAAAGACGGTCGTCAGTTCCGGCAGGCCAGGCGCATACGCCTGCAGCGCTTCGTAGGCGGCTTGAGCGGAGTCCGGGCGCGTGCCCGCATCGATGCTAATCAGTTCGCGGCGATCGTCGGAGACTACGAAATAGTATTCCGTGAATTCAAAGCCGGACAGGGCATAGACGCGGCCCGGCACGATCTCGGCGATGCGTCGCGGAGCAAAAGCGTGGCCGGTTGCTGTGTCTTCCGAAAGAGCAGTGTTGAAGGCAATCGGCCGGTCGAAATTCTTGTAGCCGCTGCGGCGTAAGGACTCTTGCGCCTTGGCCTGGTCGCCATCGGCAAGAGCGAGTCTTGCCTGCTGATAGTAGACCTCCCTCAGCCACCCGGCATGAGGCGCCTTATCGGCATTTGCCGCGCACCAAGCTAGCTCGCGTTGCGCTGCCTCTTTCTGGTGAAAGATGCTTGGGAGCTGGGCGTAGACCACACCCGCGATCCAGTTCACCACGAAAATCTTCCCGCCGGAAAGCTGCTTGGCCTGATCCAGTATCCCGATGGTTTCTTTCACGTAGCCCACGCGGTGTATCAGGGATACCGAGGAAGCGTGCTGTGCCCGCAACAAGCCGATGGCGCTCAGATACAGAGCTTTTTGGCTGTCTGCCAGACGCGGCTCAAATTCCTTCAGCCGCGCGGTGAAAAACTCCGCGCCCTCGCCTTGCAGGTTCGCGTTCGCATATTCGGCCATGAGCAGGAAAAGCAACTGAGGATCCTGTGGCGGGGCCACGCTGTTTACGGCCTTCAGGTACTCGAGTTCCGGGCGATGAGAAACGGTAACAGAGCTGACCCTGCTGTCTGCCGCAGCGGTCGTTTTGTAAAGGACGGTAACCGCAGAGACCAGCAGTAGTGCACCGAGCGCGTAGAAGATGGTTTTCATAAGAGGGCTCCTTTCTTTCTTTCTTTCTTTCTTTCTTTCTTTCTTTCTTTCTTTCTTTCTTTCTTTCTTTCTTTCTTTCTTTCTTTCTGTCCTCTCCTGTCAGATTAGATGTATATGCATCTATTGCGATACAAATTTTTTTAGGGCGCTAGCGCCGCCTCGGTTATTTGTGAGACTGCCTGTTTCATGCTTGTCCAGCCGGCGTCCCCCAGCTCCTTTCGCAACCTCCGTTGTGCGGCCTGCCAGAAGGGCTGAGCCGCCTCCAGCTGCCTCCGGCCAGCCCGGGTAAGGCTGAACAGACGCTCCCGCTTGTCTTTTCCACGCCTGGCGCGAATCCAGCCTTGCTTTAGCATCAGCCGCAGCGTCCGGGTCAGCGTCGTGCTGTCCATCGCAAACCCCGCGCTCAACCGCTTTTGATTTGCTTCTCCTGTCAAATCCAATGCCGTCAGCAGGCCGAATGGCGTGATCTCGATTCCTGCCTTCACCAGTTCCTGATCGTAAATCCGCGTTACGACGCGAGTGGCGCGCCGCAGGTTCTGACAGGCACAGGGCAGGCCAAAAAGTGCTTCTGTGCGTGGCTTTTCAGTCGTCTCAGTTCGCATACCAGATGTATATACATATATACTGACTTTGTCAAGTCCCGCATCTTTCCGAAGGCCGACTATACTGCGAGGTGAGGTGTCACGTGACAACAGCGGACGAGCCGAACATGAAGACGATCGCAAAAGCAGAGGTACCGGGCCTGACCAAAGCACAAACCTCTATTCAGATAGTGGCCTTGCTTGCTGTTTCGATCATCACTGTGTGGACGCTTTACATGGTTCCGTCTTGGCAGGTGCCTGGAGATCCGTTTCTCCTTGCCGCTGTCGTTGGGACGGTTACCGTCGCTTGTCTTTGGCTGGCGCGCTGGCTGGGATCGCGGGCGATTAGGTTTGAGCGAACCATGCTCGCCGGATTCCTTGTGGCCATGCCTCTCGTTTATGTGATGGGCTGGTTCGCGGCACGAGACCACGCAGCGAGTTCGTGGATTTGGGTAGAGCTTCTTGGAATTGGCGCTCTTTGCTGCTTTCGCTGCACTCGGTTTAAGGAACTCGCCCTGGTTCCTTGCCATAGGAATCGCAGGCCATGGATTCGCATGGGATCTTTGGCACTACAAGAACTCGGCTTATATCCCGGATTGGTACGCATTTGCATGCATGCTCGTGGACTTAGCGCTCGGTGCCTATGTGGCCGCGCGTATCGACCAGCGCAGGCCCGAAAGGGCGCCGCGAGTATGAAAGGCACGCTCGAAGGAATCGCAGCCCGCGGCTTGTTCAAGCGGAGTACGGTCGTCGTGACCAAGTCTTCCCCGGTAAGCGGATGGATGACTAAATCATCGTAATCCCAGCATATTCTTAAGGAACGTCTCAACTAGCGCTCGTGGCAGGCGGCTGTCGATCTCCCTGTTAGGCTTACATAGTCCCAGAGTGTTTCTCTCGGGAGATCCAGTCGCGTATGTAAGCTGGGCAGTTTCTCAGCTCGGTGCCTTTTTCCTCCACGGTAGATAGAAGCTTGATCCCGTCGCGACTTACAAGTGTGACGTTTCTGAGATCCAACGCCACGGTGCTTTTGCTTGCCGTTTCACTCTCTATTAATTCGCGTACAATCTCGATATCGGGGTCTTCAATGCGCCCGCTTATCTGCAGCACCACAATTCCGTCGGCACCGACAATTCGTTTAATTCTGTAAGTCATGATATAGACGCGGCGCTCATTTACGTCATGAATGAGATTTTGAGTTATCGGCCCGTTGAGCAAAGCCGCGACCAAACGAAATGTTCTCTTCCGCTGTCTCAAAGAACGTGACTAGTAGATCGTCAGGAGAAATTTGAGCGGCATCGACAATTCTGTCGTTCAAGGCCTTCAAAAGGCCGAGCCGCTTGTCCTTCGCAAGGCGGCCTGTGATGAGCGTAAGCTCCAACCAGATCAGATCATCCGAGTAGTTCAGTCCGAGGAAGGACCGCGTGTGCCGGAATTGAACCGGCTGCAGGAGGTGAATGATGTGGAAGAGTTCGTCAGGCGACGTTCCTACTTCGGCCCTTAGTGTTTGTTGAATCGCATTCGACACGCGGTCGAGGCGAGCTTCGTCATAGCGTCCTTCGAGGACATGGATTTTAACGAATGGCATTGCCGGTCTCCTCTGATCGAAAACTTCTTGAACTCAAAAAGCAACAGCCCGAGAGCGCGTTACTGTGGACGTCACCGGGAAAAAGCAAGAGAGCCAGAGCACAGAACCAACACAGTCGCGGGAAGTCGCGTAGACGTGTTTTTCTCAGATCCGCCAGTCCGTTGAGTTGTTGCATTGCCCTTCGACGAAGTCCTTCCTTAACTATGCGGATCGCCCTGGACTCTTCCCGGAAGATTTTTGTCTGAGCCAGCGTTTCTCGTGATTGCAATCGGGAGACCGGTCGGGCCTCCGCAAAGGCTCTTCGTGGTCGCGGCATGTTGGCGGCGGCTGACGACACGATCCATCGAGCTGTAACCCAGCGTCATCGCCAACACGATGAGTGCACCTGGAATGACAGGCGGACTGGCGGCCGGGATGTCGAAATATCGACATCCAGCGCCGATTAGAAAACTGAGGACGAATCCGATCAAAATTCTAGCCATTGCTAAGTTCCTTTCGACTAAGATGCAGTCGCGCTAGCGCGCAAATCGCGGTCATGACGCCGCAAACGAACAGCGGTACCGCCACGGAATAAGCGAGCATCGAAGTGCCGGTAATCGCCCCGGTGAGCATCGCCAAAACGGCCGCGGCGCGTGTACCCCACCGCGGGTTGTCGCCGCCCGCAAGGCTTGAGTCTGCAGCAAACCCAGCGATGGTCAGCGTCAGCACGGTTGTGGTCAGGTCGGGTACGCCGAGTTTTCGCACGACGGCATTGCGCAGCCCCATCACGACCGCCGTCAAGGCGATGACGAGCGCGAGCTTGAGCTTGTTATCCTCATACGGCGCGCGGAATCCAATCGAGACCGCAGATGCGACCCATAGCAAGATGGTCTCGACCGCAAGAGCGTGGACCGGCGTGGAGCCCGGGTCTTGCGGTTTCATTGTCCTCGTCATGTATCCGCCGAGCACGGCGCCGCTCATAAAGAAGCCCAGCGCCAACAATGACCTCCAGATCGACAGACCCGCCACGCCTCCGATCGCGAAGCCGAGGAACACAATATTCCCGGTCATGTTTGCGGTGAACACGTGGCCCAACGCAATAAAACTGACGGCATCGACGATGCCGCTGACCGCGGTCATTGCCAGCAGGATTGCGGGAACGTTGATCATGTCTTCGACCAAAGCCTGGGTTGGCCCGGCGTGGCTGCGATGAACAGCAGGCCTCCTAGGATCGCTGTGTTCTTGCAGAAGTTAATCAGTTGCCCCTGGAACGCAGGCATGCCCGCCGCGAGCCAGAAAGAATGCGACACGAAAGTCGCAGGAACCAGGAACACGAACAGCGCTATCGCTGATAGGCGTGGCAAAATGCCGAGCGCGAGCGCGAATCCGGCGATGAGTTCGAGTGCGCGGCCACTCAACATAATGATCGGCACCAGACTCGCAGGTATGCCGCGCTCGGCGAGTTCGCGGGCCGGAAGAGACTGATCAATGATTCCGAAACCGTTCAGCAGAAAAACGACCGCGATCAGAATTCGCGCCGTTAACAGGCCATATCTCGCTGATTGTTCCACCTTGATTCTCCTCAAAATTTGTAGCCCGCCCAAAACTCCATGTAGTTGATGTTGCGGCCGGGTGATGCTTGTTTAAGAAATTCGCCGGCATAGAAGATGCCGTAATCCGCCTGAAGATATGCGTGACGGTCGATCTGCCAACGAACTTCAGCGCCCGGACGATAGCCGACAAAGCGTGCGCGGCTCCCGTGGGCTGGAACGAGCAGAAATCCCGGAACGGCGTAGACACCATCGTTCAGGTTCTCCCGCCACTGGACCACCAGATCCGCGACGGCAGAAACGCCGTGGCCCAGTTGTGTTTGAATCTGCGGATGAACGTCGATGAAATTGACCGGACCGGGTCCCGTGTCGGCTAAAACGCCGAAATATTTTCCGATCGGGTAGATGGGATTGAATGTCCCGAGCGTGTAGCTGCCAGGATTGTCGCCACTCGAAATATCGGCTTTCACGCTGAGCCTCGGCCGAAGGCGTATGGATGTCAGGCTGTAGCCAGTATCCGAGGCGAACGTCCACGCGCGAATGTCGCCGGAGCCGAAGGTTCCGAACTGCATGATGCCTTCGTAATCGAAGTCAAGCCCTGGCTTCTCTGTCGCTATCGGTCGCGACAGCCTCGCACCGACCGAATGTCGAAGCTCGGTCGCGGTGCCGCGCTCAAAAGTCGCTCTCTTGCGATCGATGCCTAGGTAATACGCATCGAATGCGACGCGGCGCCGCAATGGCCGCGTCGCGTAAAGACCCCAAAAGGCGGTCGTGTGATCCGGAGCGTTATCGAAAAATCCGAATTTGTCGAGATCCGGCCGGACGGCCCACGCGTCGACATTCCATGCACCGACCTTGCTGCGGATTTTCACCCCGTCAAAACTCTGTCGCACGTTGGGACCTTCGCGCACCGAAACGGGCCGCCCCGATCCATAGTTCAGTTCCTGCCGCCCAATTCGCAACACCGCCCAGTTCTTTTTGTGCGTGTTGCCGACCTCGAAAAAAGCCGCCTCGAAATCGAGCCTTTTCTCGTCGATGGTCCTCGGACCGCCCGTGCGAAAATCCTCCAATCCGCTCTTGAGTTGGACGAAGATGCGAAAGTTTTTGCCCAGATGCCAGTCCGAGTGGAGCATGTACCGCTGGAGGAGAAATGTGTTCGTATACGGCTGTTTTCCCCAGTTATCGTTTGCGACCTGTTCGAAAACTTGGCGGATTTCGCCCCCGAGACTGACGTAGCAGGCCTCGCAGCCAAGCGGGATGTATTTGATTGGATCCCAGAAATCGTCGCGCAGCGATGGATCGGCAAGAAAACTCCAATCGTCGTTTTCGCGCAGCAGATTGTAGGTTCGAACAGGTGCCTGCGACTCGCCCTGAACCTGCGCGCACAACGGCAGAGCCAGAAACAGCGCCGCCCAAGCAACAACGAATCGCATGGGGGCCTCCTACTTAGGCTTGATCGAGTGAATCTCGGCGATATAGCCGCCCGGGAACTCGACCATTGCCGCCTGCCGGTCGCCGAAGGAATATGGCTCGACCAGTACGGTCGCTCCTGCCGCTCTTGCTTTTTTGAGCGTCTCGCCGAGATTGGCGACTTCGTATCCGGTCATTTCGCGCCCGTATGGATACGGCAGATGCCCGTTGGTGACGAAGACAGTCAGCAGGCCGAATCGGGATGTGATCCGAATTCGGCGGACCGTATCGGACCGTCGCCCGATCTCTAAACCTGGTGCGTGCGGATCGTCACTCAAAACCTCACCGTGCGAAAACTCGAGAAAGCTTCGCGTGAACGAATCGACCCGTTCGGGCGATACATACACGCGATTCTCCGGAATTGTTTTGAGCGCCGAATACGAAGGCGGCGTAGTGTGCCAGTACAGCTGCATGTTTACGCCGCCCGGCCATTGAATCACGGCGTTCCGTCCAATGGGATCGTTAAACGGGCTGACCAGTACGTCTGCGCCGTCTGCCCGCGCAGCTTTCACGCTCCCGTCGAGGTCCGTCACCAGATAACCGGTACGTTCGGCACCGAACGGATAAGGAATCGGAGTCATAAATCCGAATACGGACAGAGTACCCGCCGGTGTGAGGACCAATTGGGACATCGTGCTGCTCGGCGTGGGCGTGACAGTAAAAACCCCCAGCTTCGTAGTTGTCCCGCCGAATGTCGCTGTGAGGCTGGCTACAAATCGATCGAAGTCCTTCGGAGCGACATAGACGTGCGTTGTGTCGTATTGAGGCCCGACAGCCACCTGGGGCGTTGCCGCCACAGCGAGCGGCCCGGCGAGAATCAGGGCCGCGATATAGGAAGCTCGGTTTCGCATCTATTTACTCCATCCCTTCAGAAAGCCCAGCACAGACAGCCGAAGCTGCCCCTGTCGCGGCGATGTTCATGGCGATGTTCGTGGACCTGCGGACAGGTCGACCGCGTCTGCGTCACGACCGGAACCTGCGCCAGCGTTGCGTAACCGCCGTAGGCTGCGACTGGCGACCATTCCGGTAGAATCCCCGGTGCGGGGGGCGCAAGAGTATTGAACTCATCTGCGCCATAAACACATTTTCCGCCGACGATCGTTAACACCGATTGGAGGCGCCTGATCTCGTCGTCGGCCACCGAGAAATAATCTGCGGAAAGCACAGCGAGATCCGCTAATTGTCCTGGAACGATCGATCCTTTCGACGCACTTTCCGTGGAGAACCA
>Ga0307478_10002335_pt1 | contig 15064 bp, 14 predicted proteins | sample atmos_gasesECM4C_2_FD_203713 | JGI IMG/M metagenome (GOLD analysis project Ga0307478, IMG submission 203713) | Hardwood forest soil microbial communities from Morgan-Monroe State Forest, Indiana, United States - atmos_gasesECM4C_05 | ecosystem: Environmental > Terrestrial > Soil > Temperate...
TCTTCTCTGACACTGGTTTCCTGCGGATTCCGGGGCATGGTGATCAGTGATTCCGGGCGATCGTGATCACGATTCCGGGATGATCGTGATCATGATTCCGGGATGAAGTTGATCACAGGTTCCGGGATGATCGTGATCAGTTGGTTGCGAAGCCCGGAACGGTGATCACGATGATCCCGGAATGTTTTCCACAGGGCGGAGTGACGCTGGACATCACAGAAGGCAAGCTATTTCTCCTATTTGACTTACGGGAGAAACAGCTTGCCAACGAGGAGATTGTCTATGCGTCGGATCAAGGAGGTGCTCCGCCTGCGCTTCGAGCTAGGGTTGGGGCAACGGGAGATCGCCCGAGCTTGTGCGATCAGTCAGGGGGCAGTACATAACTACCTGAAGAAAGTGGCGGCCGCCGGGATTTCCTGGCCACTGCCAGAAGGTTGGGACGAAAAACGCGTCGAACAAGCCTTGTTCGGCGAGCAAAGCCCGGTAGTCCGCTCTCACGAGCGAGTCCTTCCGAATTTTCCTTCCCTCCACGAGCAGTTGCAGCAACATCCCCATCTGACACTGCAGTTGGCATGGGAAGAGTACCGACAGGTGCATCCGGAAGGATATGGCTACAGTCGCTTCTGCGAACTGTACGGGCGGTGGCGCAAGAAGCAGGATGTGGTACTTCGCCAAGAGCACAAACCCGGCGAGAAGGGATTCGTCGACTGGGCAGGAGCCACGATCCCCATGAATGATCCGATCAGCGGGGAGATCTGGCCCGCTTCACTGTTCGTGATGGTGTTGGGTGCAAGCTCCTACACCTACGCGGAAGCCACAAGAGATCAGCAGCTGACCGCCTGGCTCAGTGCGCATAGACACGCCTTTGAATATTTCGGAGGGGTGCCCAGGTTACTCGTTCCGGATAATCCACGCACGGGAGTGAGCCGTGCGTGTCGCTACGATCCGGACGTGAACCCTTCCTATCAAGAAATGGCCATGCACTACGGCGTGGGAGTCGTGCCAGCGCGGCCCTACCGGCCTCGGGACAAGGCCAAGGTCGAGGTTGGTGTACAAGTTGCCGAACGCTGGATCCTTGCTGCTCTACGCCACCAGAAGTTTTTTCGGTTGGCGGATCTGAACCATGCGATTCGCGAACTGCTTGAGCGGCTGAACCAGCGACCGTTCCGGAAGCGCGAAGGATCGCGCGCCAGTGTGTTCGCCGCGGTCGAACGCAACGCTTTGCGAGCGTTGCCTGCCGAGCCCTTCGACATGAGCCAGTGGTCCTACGCGCGAGTTAACATCGATTACCACATCGCCTTCGAGGCCAACTTCTACAGCGTACCCTACACGCTGGTGCAAGAACGCGTGGAAGTTCGAGCAACACCGACGACCATCGAGATCTTTCACCAGGGGCGGCGGGTAGCTTCGCACGTCCGTGGTCAGGGACGAGAACAAGTGTTCACGCAGAGAGAACACCGGCCGAAGAGTCACCAAGCACATCTCGAGTGGACGCCGTCACGCATGGTGAACTGGGCCGAACAGATCGGACCGCACACGGCCAAGTTGTTTGCACGGATCCTCGCCGAAAAACCGCATCCGGAGATGGGCTATCGATCCTGTCTCGGGATCATCCGACTGGCCGAGGAGTATTCCCCTGCCAGGATGGAAGCGGCTGCCGATCGAGCCATACGGACGGGTGCTTGCCGCTACCAGAGCGTGAAATCGATCCTGAAGAACTCGCTCGATCAACAACCACTCCCAGAACCGCCACCGCTACCCCTTCCGCCATCGCATGACAACATTCGTGGCGCCGAGTACTTCGAGTAAAGGAGAGACGATCATGTTGCAACAACCGATGAAAGAAAAACTCTATGCACTCAAGCTTCAGGGAATGATCGAAGCACTGGAATATCAGGAACAAGATGAAGGCGCTCGGGAGTTGAGTTTTATCGACCGTCTGGCGCTGCTCGTCGATCAGCAGTGGAACTGGCGTCAGAATCAAGCCCTCAGCAGACGAGTCCTTGCGGCTCGCTTACGGGGAACGGCCTGCGTCGAAAACATCGATTATCGTGCCGAGCGAGGACTGAATCGGAGCGTGATCCGCGCGTTGGCCCAGGAGTCTGCCTGGGTGGCCAACCACGAACACATCTTCGTGCTGGGTCCGACCGGAGTGGGCAAAAGTTATGTGGCTTCGGCGCTGGCGCAGAAAGCTTGCCGGGATGGCTATCGGGTGTACTACACGAGGGCCGCGGCGCTGTTCCGAGATCTGAGCCTGGCACGCGCCGATGGCAGTCTGCGGCAACTCTTGAGACGCCTGAACCGCATCGATGTCTTGGTTGTCGATGACTGGGTCATGGCCCCGATGTCGGAACCAGAGAGAAGAGACTTCTGGGAGATCGCCGAGGATCGCTACCAGACGCACTCGATGATCCTGACTTCGCAGTTGCCGGTGTCTCGCTGGCACGAACAGATCGGAGATCCCACACTGGCCGACGGAATCCTCGATCGGCTGGTGCACAACGCACACCGCATCGAGATGCGCGGGGACTCGATGCGTAAAAAGAAAAGCGAGAAGGAAGAAAAGTGAATGAATCGGCAGGCCAAAAGCTGTGGAAAAGACGGGCAAAAGGCGCCCTTGGAAATCGCAGGAGCGATTTCCACTTTCCCACAGCTCCAACAACAACAAACTCTCACTTGACGATCGTGATCACTTTCTACAAAATGCAAAAACCAGCGTCGCTTCGCTCCGACTGCTGATCACAGCGATCCCGGAACGCTGATCACGATCATCCCGGAACCCTGATTACCTTCATCGGAATCCGCATTTCCGACAATGGCTTGATCTTGCTGATCCAGCGTGTGCAGAGCGGAGCTGTGGTTGACAGTCCCTGGCAACCACAGCAGATATAAATAGATCACTGTGAGACCCTCGTGCACGGGTGAGAGTTCCTCATGTGGAGGACGACAGAAAGATAAATCAGAGTCAACTAGCAACAGTGTTAACTGCTTAGGCCAGAACGAAACATCGTTGCAGTTGAGCACGCCAGTCTTGCGACGCTACATCAAACGTCTGAAACAGGTGGGAGGTCGGAAGAATCGAATACGCAGGGCATCGCGCGGGAGAACCAAATTCCTCTGTACAGATGGGGGTAACACGTTGCGCAATCAACTGGCGCCCTTAGTAGTATCGGCGAGCCATGTTAAACCAGGTGAGTTAGCTTTCGCTTCCTTGAGGATCACTCTGCACTTCGAAAAATCTGAGACCTAGTCGATTGGCAAACCTCTAAAACGCAACAAGGGAAGAAGCTAGTCGTGGCCAGAAACTGCCCGGGAACGGTACCCTGCAACAGCACCATTCAAAGCCTCATTTGAAACATCTGGCTGAAAGGAATACTCGGGAATAATTTCTTTGATCTTGGCTCGGACCGGTGCCGCGCCGTCGACACTCATCGATGCACGAAGCTCATCCAATTGGCGGCACAAACCCGTCCAGTCTCTCAGGGACCCACTCGTCCGCTTGATCCTGCCGCAGGATGTGGGTGTCACGATCTCATGTTCATAGAAAAGTTCTTCGTTCAGCTTTTCCCCGGCGCGCAGACCCGTAAACTGGATTTCGACGTCTTGCTCGGACTTCCCAGAAAGTCGAATCAGGCTGCGTGCCAAATCAAGAATTCTGACCGGTTCACCCATATCCAATACCAATATGTCGCCGTGGTCGCCAATGGCAAAAGCTTGTAGTACCAAGGCCACCGCCTCCGGCGTAATCATGAAAAATCGTGTGATGTCCGGATGTGTGATAGTCAGCGGTTGATGGTTTCGAAGCTGCTGTCTTAGCACGGGCACGACGCTGCCGCTAGATCCTAGTACATTCCCAAATCGTACAGAAACGCAGCGCATGCCGTTGGGCGGCTTCGCCGAAAGGATTAGTTCGCAGATCCGTTTCGTTGCGCCCATCACGTTGGTTGGATTCACAGCTTTGTCGGAGGAAATCAGGACGAAACTCTTGCAGCCTGCCTCAGCAGCCAACTCCAAAAGTCCGACCAGGCCGAGTACGTTGTTCTTCACAGCCTCTTGAACGTTGGATTCCATCATAGGAACATGCTTATACGCTGCCGCATGAAAAACGATCTCTGGGCGTAATTCCAACAGCAGACCGCGCGTTCGTTCTCCATCACATATGTCGGCTACCCGAAAGATCAGTTGGGAACCATTCTCATGGTCCGCATGGGCCAAGCGGAGGAAGTAAAGTCCTGTTTCACTTTGATCCAAGCAGATCAGTTGAGCTGGCCCATAATCCAGGATTTGACGACACAATTCGGACCCGATGGAACCGGCCGCTCCCGTCACAAGAACGCGTCGGCCGGCAATCTGTCTCCGCACAGCTTCAAGGTCTATCTGCACAGGGTCCCGGCCCAGTAAATCTTCCAGACTGACCTCGCGAAGCTGACTTACCACCACCTGGCCAGCAATAATATCCTTGAGCGCAGGTACCGTACGGAAGCTGATTTTCGCCAAGTTGCAGATTTCGACGAATCTGCGCATCTGGGCTCCCGTGGCGGAGGGTACCGCAATCAGTGCTTCGTCTGCAGATTCGGAAGCAAGCACTTCTGGGAGTTGATCCACCGTCCCGAGCACCCGCACGTTGTCGATCCGGATGCCCAGCTTCGATCGGTCGTCATCCACACATCCGACTGCCACATAGCGGCTTCCTGGCCGCCGGAGTTCCCGGAGGATCACATGCGCCGCGGATCCCGCGCCAATCAGGATTACTCTCTTACACGACGAAATGTTTTCTCGCACTGAGTCTGCAACGACTCGGGATAGCAGTCGCACCCCTACCAACAAACCAGCTGTTAGCAGAGCCTCTAACACATAGATTGCGCGTGGGAAGGCCGTTGCTCGGAGAGCAAATCGCATGATGGCCCAAAACAGGATCGAACCCGTCCCGACAGCTTTCAGAATGTCGATCCCGTCCCTGATCCCGGCATACTTCCACCAACCACGGAGAAGCCCAAAGTAGGCAATTGTCGTGAGCCGAGTGAGTACAAGAATCGGAATCGCAGAAAACAGAATGGGACGGTAAGGCAGGGTGAAATCAAACCGAAGGAGCCAGGCAAGGATCACAGAGCAAACGACGAGCCAAGCCTGAAACATGCCAATGAACCACGGTCTGTACCTCAAGAGTACCAGCGACATATTATTAGTCATGGTTTTGTGAGTTGAAAAAGCTACTTCAAAGTCCGGCGCTCGTATAAGTGCCTAGGCACCAGCCTTGTCGAAGACGTGGTCAGAGCTTCTAGCTGAGTTTGTGTTCTGGCGATGATTTCTCGGGGCTTATTCAGAATCTCGGGGACCTTTGACTTGGCCATGGTCCCGAAATTCAAGTGTTTGAGTCTCTTCTAACTATTGTCCAACCGGTGACGTGACGCTCCACTGCCGGTTTGACGTAAGCTGTTCCAGACGCCTGCATGCATCATGCAGCTCTTGCTCCGTCTTTGCGAAGCAGAAGCGCACAAGATTCTTGCCGCCCCCATTGTGAAAAAAGGCTTCGCCAGGCACACTGGCCACTCCCGTTTGCTCCAGCAGATACATTGCTTTTTCCTTGCTATTTTTTCCCGGCAAGGACGACACGTCGGCTAGAACGTAATACGCCCCCTGGGGCACAAAAGGGACGAAGCCGGCCCGCGCGAGAGCCTCGCAGATACAATCGCGCTTCTTCCTATACTCCAATGACATATTTTCGTAAAAGGAACGATCCATCCGCGTAAGCCCCGCAGCGACACCATACTGCAATGGCGATGGAGCGCAAACGTAGATCAGATCGTTCATGTACCCGATCCTGCGTGCCCAGTGCGCCGTGCTAACCGAGTATCCGAGCCTCCACCCTGTGATGCTGAAGGTCTTTGAAAATCCGGAAATGCTGATCGTTCGCTCTTCCATGCCCTGGATGGAACCCGGGCTGATGTGAGACCGGCCGTCGTAGAGGAAATGCTCGTAGATTTCGTCTGTGAAAACGAACAGGTCGTGCCGCGTTGCGAATTCACAAACGGCTTCCAATTCCGGCCGAGAAAATGCCTTTCCAGATGGATTTCCCGGAGTATTCAGTACTAACGCTTTCGTACGCGGCGTCACCGCTCGTTCCATGTCGGTCATTGCAAAAGACCAATCAGGCGGCTGAAGAGTGACGAATGCAGGAACCGCCTCAACGGCAAGCAAAGTGTTCACATGATAGCCGTAATAGGGCTCGAACAGGATCACTTCGTCGCCAGGATCCAGCAAAGCGAGGCATGCACAGTAGAAGGCGCCGGTAGAGCCAGCGCTTATCACAATCTCATTTTCCGGATCGGCACTGATTCCGTTGTACAAACGAACTTTCTGTGAGATGGCCACGCGTAACTCGGCGAGGCCGTCGAAGCGCGTGTAGCTGTTGTACCCGTTCTCTATCCCATAATGCGCATTTTCCCGGATTGGGAGAGGCACCTGTGTGTCGCATACGCCTTGAGCTAAATTGATCCCACCTACCTTCTCGCATTCAATGGACATCGCTCGAATCTCTGCCTGCTCGATACGAGCGCTACGCTTGCTTAAGGACAGGGTCACGATGTTCCTCGTTAGTCCGCGGCTGCGGTTCTCAGTATCTCTGCGCGTGAAGCAAAGAAGTCACGGATGCAACCGACAGTAATCTCCACGTGCTCAGGAGTGGTTTCTGCGCTCATGGGCAGCGAAATGACTTGATTGCAGATGCTTTCCGTCTCCGGCAGTGCGGGATTCTCGAGGGCCAAGTCCTTGTGCTCCCACATAGGCTTTGCCCAGTGCACCAAAGTTTCCACACCCTGGTCTTTCAGGTACTGGCGTAGCTCATTGCGTTTCTCAGTTCGAATCACGTAGTTTTGATAGCTATCGAAATACTCATCTCCCGCGAAATGCGGCAGCCGAAGACCTTTGATCCCATTGAGCCCCTGACGGTACAACCTGGCGATTTCCCGGCGATGCTCAATCCACTTCGGCAAGTAACGCAATTTCACGTCCAGAACGGCAGCCTGGACGTTGTCCAACAAAGCGGTGTAACCGTGATGATGGAACTCACCAGTCTGCCTGTCTTCGCCGTTGAACCGAACCAAGGTCGCGAATCGAGCAACTCTGGGATCGTTCGTTGTGACCGCCCCACCATCCCCCAGGCCTCCCAAGGACTTGAACGGATAAAAACTGAAACAGCCCGACAATCCAAACGAGCCTGCACGTCGACCCTTGAAGGTCGCTCCCAAAGCTTGTGCCGCGTCCTCGATGATGGCAATTCCATGTCTATCCGCGATCGCCGCGATTCGATCCATCTCACACAAACGCCCATTGAGATGGACCGGGATTACTGCTTTCGTCCTCGGCGTGATCGCCGACTCGAACTTCTCAGGGGCGAGGTTGTAGTCTTCCCGGACATCCACGAGCACTGGCTTAGCGCCGGCGTGAACGATGGCGGATACAGTGGCCACGAAAGTGTGTCCAACGGTAATCACTTCGTCATCGGGACCGACTCCTGCAGCTAAGAGAGAAAAATGTAATGCGTGATAACAACTGTTTACCCCTACCGCGAACTTAACGCCAACAAACTCCGCCAAGTGCTGCTCGAAGTCGCGCAATTGCTGCCGGAGAACCAAGTCCCCCTTCGACAGCGTGTCGGTGATCGCGAAATCAATCTCTGTCTTGATTCTGCGGTAGTGTTCTTTGGGATCGATGAACGGCACACGGTATGACAAGTCTTTGTCCTCCAACTTGGCTCACTGCAACAAGAATTACTCGGCCTCCGCCGAGGGTCAAACTTTGGCCACTGCCGTAAGGGACTGCGCTTTTTCCATCTTTGCTCGGATGCCCAGGACTACAGCCTCAGCAGCTAGGCCATGCCGCGCTCGCATGTATTCTTGCGATCCCACGAAACATGAGAATTCCGATGGCAAGCCAAACCTCTTGAATACCACCGGCGTATCCCAGTTCTCTGCCAGGAACTCCGCGACCGCTCCGCCTAAACCGCCCACTACACTGTGTTCTTCCAGCGTGAAAACAGCGCCGGTTTCGCGCACCGCGCTTTCGATGGCTACCGTGTCCAGGGGTCTCACCGTGTGCATGCTTAGTACTCGCGTTTGCACACCGGCTTCACACAGCAAATCTGCGGCCTGCATCGCGGTTACCAACATTCCCCCCGTGGAAATGAGCGTCGCATCCCTCCCCTCGCGCATCTCAATCGCTTTTCCCAAAACAAAGTCGATCGGTGTCCGGTGAACTCTGGCTTCTCCCGCCCGCCCCAGGCGCAGATAGCACGGTCCCGCATGCGCCGCTACGGCTCTCGTGGCGCCTTCTGTTTCCACCGGATCGCCCGGCGCTACCACCATCATTTGGGGCAGCGACCGCAGGATCGCGAGATCTTCCGTGGCATGATGCGTCGCTCCCAGCGCCCCGTAAGCCAAACCGCCGCCCACCGCCACGATTTTTACGTTGGCGTTGTGGTAGCACACATCATTGCGCACTTGTTCCAGGCATCTCAGAATCGGAAAATTGGCAATCGAGTACGTAAATACAATCTTTCCACTCAGGGCCATACCTGCGGCGATTCCGGTCATGTTCTGTTCGGCCACTCCCGCGTTCAGAAATCTGTTCGGGAATCGCCGCGCGAACTCTTCGATCACTCCGAATCCGAGATCTCCCACAACCAGGTGCACACGCTCATCCCGCTCTGCCAATTCGAGCAGTACGCTAAAGAAAGCTCCCCTCATTCCTCAGCCCCTAACTCCGCCATCGCCTTGCTCATCTCCTCCCTGTCTGGAGAGCGGTAGTGCCAAAGCACTTTGTTCTCCATGAAGCTCACGCCTTTTCCTTTCACCGTATGCGCCACTACGCACGTTGGCTTGTTGGCCACGGCGGGCAAATTTTCCAGCGTTTCCTCGATCTGCACCAAATCATGCCCATCAATTTCCCGAACGCCCCATCCGAAGGCACTCCACTTTTCCGCAAACGGTTCCAGGTCCAGCACGTCTTTCACCTTCCCGAGGCTCTGAATTTTGTTGTAGTCCACAATCGCGATCAGGTTGTCCAACCGATGATGGCCGGCAAACATCGCCGCTTCCCAAGTCGAACCTTCGTCGCACTCACCATCGCTGAGCATGGCGAACACGCGATATCCGCGCTCATCTCTCTTTCCTGTCAGCGCCATTCCGCACGCGATCGGTAGCCCATGCCCCAGCGAACCCGTGGACACCTCCACTCCTGGCACACCCACATGTGTCGCGTGTCCCGCGAGTTTCGCACCGTCCTGGTAAAAGTCCTCCAACCACTCCTTGGGAAAAAATCCCCGTTCCGCCAGCACCGCATACAACGCCGCGCACGCATGCCCCTTGCTCAGCACGAACCGGTCCCGGTCCGCCGCTTCTGGCTGCTGCGGGTCAATCCGCAAAATTCGCCCATACAGCACCGCCAACAACTCCGCCATCGAATACGACGACCCTAGGTGTGAACTCTTCGCCCGATGAATCATTCGCGCCGCCAGCACGCGAATCTTCTTCGCCAGCGCCACGCTCTCCAAACCCTCCGTATTCATTCCCGTCATCTCCGCCTTCCTCGCAGGAGGTCCCCTACCTTAGCCTAATAGGTAGGTGAAATACTATTGCAGTATTGCTTTTAGTGTACTGGCAATTATCTGGCAGTCGGTCAAAAACGAACGTCTCTCCACGTATTCCAGACCCAAACGAATCTTTTCCGGACGTATCTTTTCCCGGTACGCTGCGTGCGGGTCGGTGCTCCCTCGCAGGATCTCCCCCTCGTTCCGGAATCGGATCGACGCCCAGTCCGTGATACCTGGCCGCACTTCCAGCAATCGCTTCTCTTCTTCCGTGTACAACAAGACTTCCTGCAAAACTTCCGGCCGCGGTCCCACCAGGCTCATCTCACCGCTTAGCACGTTGATCAGCTGCGGAAGTTCATCTACCTTATATCGCCGCAGGAGATTTCCAGCTCGCGTGATGCGCGGATCATCGGCCGAACTCGATGGCCCTCCGATCTTGTCTGCGTTGACCACCATCGTTCGAAACTTGAAGATCCGGAATGCCCTTCCGTAACGCCCGGCGCGGAATCCGCGGTAAAACGTAGGTCCGGGACTCTCCCATCTGAGAACAATTGCCACTACGACAAACAAGGGCAGCAAAACCAGCAGCCCCAGGAGTGAAGCACCTATATCAAACGAACGCTTGAGCACGGTTCCGTTCAGGCTTTTCGGCCTCTCCTTCCCTTCCAATGTTCGCCTGGCAGAATCACCAGAATCAATCCGTACAACGTTCCGGTACCATGTACGAAATGACGCACCGCAAAAACAATCGGCAGCAGAAACGCGTAATGCGGATCCCGCTCCCGAACCGCCATCTGCAAAGAAACCACAACATTCACCGCCGCATACACCGCCGCAATGCCCAACCCCAGCCATAGAAATCTATGATTTACAGCACTCAGAGCGAACGCCGCCACCAGACTCAGCACAAATGCCGCCGGAACCCAGTGCCGCCACGACCAAGCCTTCTTCCCGAATTTCATTACGTAGCTAATCCACACGCCATCTGCAAAGTTGTGTCTCAAGAAAGAACCCAAGGTGGCATCGGCGAAATATTGCACCTCAATCTCCGGAACCAGCAAGATCCTGCCCCCTGTCTTGCGAATCCGTAGGTTTAAGTCCAAGTCTGAACTGCTCAGTAATCTTTCATCAAACAACCCAATCTCATCGAATAGCTTGCGCCGGTAACATCCGAACGCGGCCGTGTCGGCCCAGGTTGGCACCTTCACTCCGGTCTTGACACCGGAGTTGCCCGATCCAAATTTACTAGCTAACGCCGACGCGATCGCGCGTCCCACGCCCGTTTCTGAACCGCGTTCTATCCGCAGAACCCCGCCGACGTTCTCAGCTCCGCTTTCTTGTTGGTGGCGCACACAGGCTGAGACATATTTCGGGTCACATAAAGAATGTGCGCTGGTTATAAGTATGACTTCTCCGCGCGCGTTCTCTATCCCCACATTCATTGCGGCCGGAAAATAACGTTTGGGATTGTCCACCAACCGTATAAGCGGGCTACGACTGGCATAATCTTTGACGATCTCTCTCGTCCTGTCTCCGCTCATTCCGTCAATAACAAGGATTTCCATTCGGTCTTTGGGATAATCATTCGCAATAATCGAGTCCAAGCACTTCGAAATATGCTTTTCCTCATTCCACGCCGCCACCAGTACGGAAGCAAACGGAATTTTCTCAGATGACGGCTGAGAGTCAAATTGCCGAAGATCCGATAGGCAATTCGAAACGCGGTCATTCATAGTTTCGTCTCAGTGCACCGAACTGTTGCGGGACTCCAAAGCGGCCCGATCTTTGACGATTCCCTCAGTCGCTGCTGGCTGGTGCGACACCGGCGGCCACGCCTTTTAGACGCACCGCACTGCCTGCACCGGCTTCCTCTTCCAAGCACGAATGCGCCGTGACGCGATAGCTCATCCCGCATGCTGCACAGGACACCACTTCAGCTCCGTGCGCCAGTCGTGCACCGCAGGAACAGACCCACCCTACAGGTTTCGCAGGAATTCCCATCACCAACGCGTGGTCCGGAATGTCGTGTGTGACAACCGCGCCCGCAGCAACAAACGCGTATCGGCCAATCGTCACTCCGCAAACCACAGTACAATTCGCTCCGAGTGTCGCGCCCTTCTTAACCAGCGTCCTTTGATACTCCGCACGCCGGTTAACGTGGCTCCGCGGATTAATCACATTCGTGAAAACCATCGAAGGCCCGCAAAACACATCGTCTTCCAGTTGCACGCCCGTGTAGATTGATACGTTGTTTTGCACCTTCACATTGCTTCCTAACTTAACCCCAGGGCTAACCACTACATTTTGTCCAAGGTTACATCCGTCCCCGAGAGTTGAGTTTTCCATGATGTGAGAAAAGTGCCATATCTTGGTTCCCTTCCCTATCTGGCAAGGCTGATCGATCACCGCCGTCGCATGTGCAAAGTACGCAGGAGCATTCTGCCTTACTGAGACCCGGTTCCCGTTCTCGGCGAGCGAACGACCACACGCGTCGAGCACCTCCAGAACATCCAACGCGTCCTCCCCGCTCGTCCGCGGCCGCACGGAATTGCGCACGCATTCCAGAAAGTGTTTGCATTCCTGCCGTAGCGGTTCTGCTTTAGCCACCGCAATCACCTGGCCCCCGTCTCGTTCTGCCACCGGCTTACGTTCTTGCCAGTTAATCCGGTGTGCATACACCACAAGCTTCTTTTCCGGCTCCAAATCGTCAAAGACCGCCATCCTCTCCGAGCCAATCACACATAGCTTTTGTTCCTTGAAAGGATGAAGCCAGCTCACGAAGATATGCGCTTTCACGCCGCCCGCAAAGTCCAGGGTGCTCAGCGTCGTGTCCACAATCGGAGGATTGAGGTAACTTCCACCTTGTGCCGTGGCGTGTGCTGGCATCTCGCCCAGAATTCTCAAAATCACTGAGATGTCATGAGGCGCAAAGCTCCACAAAATATTCTCTTCTGTCCGAAGCTTTCCCAAGTTCAGGCGCGATGAATAGATGTACTGTATCTTCCCCAAGTGTCCCTCTTGGACCAGCCGGTTCAACTCCACAATCGCAGGGTGGTACTCCAGAATATGTCCCACCATCAAAACCAGTTTCTTCTCTTTCGCCAGCTCGACCAACTCCTTCCCTTCCCGCACGTATAATGCCAGTGGCTTCTCCACAAACACGTGCTTGCCGGCACGCAACGCTTTCCCCGCCAGGTCATAATGCTGCGCAGCAGGGGCCGCGATTACTACCGCGTCGACCATGGGATCGCTCAACACCGATCCGAAATCCTTCGTTGTCGCGACGTGATACTCCTGCCGCACTCGGGCTAGCGTCTCCTCATTCACGTCGCACACCATTTCCAGCGCGCCCAGCAAATGGAAATTCCGAACTAGATTCTTGCCCCAGAATCCCGCTCCCACTACGCTCACTCGCACTGCTTCTTTTGCCCCGCTTGCGTTCGACATGGAATCCTCTGGTTCCTTATTCCCCATCAAAATCGGCCATCGCCGCGACCACGCTTCGCTGCTGCTCCTCGGTCACCTCCGGATAGATTGGTAGCGAAACGGCTTCTGCACTGGCTGCCTCGGAAACTGGAAAATCTCCCGCCTTATGCCCCAGATACTCGAACGCCTTCTGCAGGTGCAACGGTTTCGGGTAGTAAATTTCTGTCGGTACGCCCCGGCCCTGCAAATATTCGCGCAGTGCATCCCGCTCTTTCACGCGGATCGTGAACTGGTTGTAAACGTGCACAAATCCGTTCGGCACGGCGGGCGCAGTTACCATTGCTTCCAGACGAAATTCGTGGAACAACTCACGATAGCGGTCCGCATTCTTTCGCCGCGCGCTTGCCCAACCATCCAAGTACCTCAGCTTCACCCGCAGGATAGACGCCTGCAATGCATCCAGCCGACTATTCACTCCCAGCATCTCGTACTCATATTTCGTCCGCGCTCCGTGCACTCGCAGCAATTTCAGCCGCTCCGATAGCGCTGCATCATTGGTCATGATCATCCCACCGTCGCCTGCGCCTCCCAGGTTCTTCGACGGGAAAAAGCTGAAGCATCCGGCCACGCCAAAACTTCCCGCTGCGCGCCCTTCATGTCGCGCGCCAATCGCCTGCGCCGCGTCCTCAATCACTGGCAGTTTATGCTCTGCCGCAATTTCCTGGATCCTGCTCATGTCTGCCGTCATGCCGAACAGGTGCACCGGCATAATCGCGCGCGTCCTCGTCGTTATGGCTCTTTCGATCGCCTCCGGTGAAATGTTAAACGTCCCCGGCTCGATGTCCGCAAAGACGGGCTTTGCTCCAACCCGCGCAATCGAACCGGCCGAAGCAAAAAACGTGAACGGCGCCGTGATCACTTCGTCTCCGCGGCCAATCTCCAGCGCCATCAGTGCCAGCATCAGCGCATCCGAACCCGACGCACACGCGATTGCATGCCTGCATCCGGTAAACTGCGCGATCTCTTTCTCCAGCGCCTCCACTTCCGGGCCAAGGATGAAATGCTGTGACTCCATTACGTGCCGGATGGCCGCCTCAACTTCTTCTCGTATACCGGCGTACTGCGCTTTCAAGTCAAGGAACAGAAACGCAGGACCGGACTTTTGCGTCGTCTTGGCTGCCATGCTTGTCGTCATTTTTCCCTCGGTGAAAAAAGCGAAGTAGACTTCCGTGCCCTCTTCGAGATGGTAGCGATGGTTTCGCGCTAGATTGAAACTAAGACTTGCGCAACAGTGTGGTCACCTGTCCGACCAAAAAAGGAAGCAACCGACTGACCAGGAAATAAACCGAGGGCAGGCGGCGCGATAAAAACCGTCCTATCGGCGGCAACAGCGGCCCCGCAAAGACTTCTCTGCGCGTCGTCCGCTCACCAACGGCGAACAACCGAGCGATTCTCCTCTGTGTCACCGCACAGTGCGCCGCGCTTCCCGGGTTTGAATATCGCCAGTCGCACACCAGGATGTGCCCGCCCGGTTTCGTCACACGCAGCATTTCCCCGGCAATCTTCCGCGACAACTCGTCGTCTACGCTGTGAATGAACATCGTCGCTTCATGCACCAAGTCAAACGTATCACTTGCAAACTCCAGCCTCGTTGCATTGCCCTGCGCAAAATGGATGCTCGAGCATTTTTCTTTCGCTGCCGCGATCCGCTCTTCTTGGAAATCAATTCCGTGCAGGTTTCCCGCGGCAAATCCTAGCCTCAGAAACGTCGCCAATGTTCCTCCGGACCCGCACCCCACATCCAGTACCCGAGCCGTTTCCTCGTTGGCCCGAATGGATTGCAGCGCCCGCACTAGCGCCACTTCCTGCGCCAGACTCTGATACAGCACCTCCGGGTTCTGCAGCAGGCTGTTCCGCTCTGCGCCCTTCGCGGCGTAGTAAGCGCGGTACCACTCCTCCGCGATGACTCGGCCCCCGCGTGCAGGAATCTGTTTCTCCCCCCTCATGTTGTTTCAGCCTGCACGCCGCATCACCCTTGTGCACAACTTT
>Ga0307478_10002336_pt1 | contig 15063 bp, 12 predicted proteins | sample atmos_gasesECM4C_2_FD_203713 | JGI IMG/M metagenome (GOLD analysis project Ga0307478, IMG submission 203713) | Hardwood forest soil microbial communities from Morgan-Monroe State Forest, Indiana, United States - atmos_gasesECM4C_05 | ecosystem: Environmental > Terrestrial > Soil > Temperate...
CTCGATGCTGTCGTCTCTAGCAGATGTGCCGGCCGAGGTCGCAGTTTGTTTTGCCACGGGAAACACAGCGAGAATCCGAAATCTCAATTGTGGATTGATCGAAGCCGGGCGCTCCGCGACGTTTGTGATGATTGACCGGGCGCAGCATTCTCCGGGAAAGACTGTGCTGGAAAGCATTCAGCGCGGGGATTTGCCGGGGATTGGCATGGTGATCATCGACGGCGCGGTGAGTGCGCAACGCAGCCGGAATACGCCGCCAGCGACGGCAGTGCCGGAGATCGTCGAACGATAGTTCCTCTCTCTTGAAGCACCGAAATAAACAGCCTACCGCAAGCCGTCTTCGCCCTTGATCTGATCTTTGGTGAGTCCGCCGACGCGCGCCAGCGGCCGACCGCTATTGGTGACGGCGATAGCGACAACGATTTCGTTGGCGCGGGGAGCGTCGTTGATGCGGACCTCCATGCCATCAAAGTGGCTGCGGACGAAGGCGGCATCTTTGTGGCCGAGCGGTATATCGAGAATCACACCCATGCCACCGCGCTTTTTGGAGGATGGAATAAGGGCTGCGCCTTTTCCGAGGATTCGTCTTACGGGCGCGCCGAGTTTGGGATGGAGGATTGCGGCGGCATGCTCGAGTTCGCCATTTTCGCCAACAGCGGCGGCTTTGCCGTAACTTTCGACGCTGGTTGGGGGGATGCCGAGGGCAGCGACGACGCGCAGGGTGAGGAGTTCGCCGAGTTCCTCGCCAATGGACATCAGCTCGGATAAATCTTCAATGTATTTTCCGGCGCAAGGATTTTCTATCACCGCGACTGCGGCGGCGCGGCGAGTGGGCGGGCTGATGGTCCGGCCCATCTCAGTGGTTGTCTCTTCGACGAAGGTCGCGATCTTGCGAATCCGGGCGTTCATCGCAGTCCGTCTTCTCCTTTAATATCTGAGGCCTTAAGGCCGCCGACGCGGGCGTGAATGCGAGGGCCGGTGGTCATGACGAGGGCAAGCAGAATCTCATCGGCGCGGGGAGCGTCGGCGAGGCCGACCTCCATGGAATCGAAATGACTGCGCACGTAGGAAGCGTTGATGTGGGTGATGGGAACGTCGAGGCGGGTGCCGGGACCTCCGACTTTTTTTGTGGAAGCGACGATTGCCTTCGCTCCACCTAGAATTTCACGCATGGCGTAGCCGCCGGGGACGTGCCAGAGTGCTCCGTGTTCGAGTTCCCCGGCAGCGCCGACAATGGCGCCCTTGCCATAGCCTTCAACAACTTTCGCGTCTCCTCCTAACGCGGCAACCAGGGAGCGCGCCATTTCGAGGCCGAGGGGCTTGAGGTCGTCCATAAAGCCGGCGATCTCCTGCACATACTTGCCCGCGAATGGATTGGTGATTACCGCGAGAGCGGCGGCGCGGCGCAGCGGGACGGATGAGAGCGGGCCGCCTTCGTGGAAGATTTCTTCGACTGCGGTGAATTTTTTTCGGAGCTGGATCTCAGGCATGCATCAGACTCCCGCTTCCCTCTGAGCGTACAACGGGTTGTTCCGAAATTATATTTGCACCAACAATGCGAGTTTCACCAAGAAGATGCACTGCGGCTGCGCGAATCAGTCCTGCGGAAAGCAGAAACTCGGCAACTTCAACACCGGCATTAAGCGCGGCGGCGATTTCGTCTGGAAAAAGATTGCCGATATCCTGGGTCACGAGACGATCGCCTAAATCGCTATCCGGCGCGAGATCGCGCGCGGGAACGCGGGTGACGCTGGGATGACCAGGCAGGTCGACAGCGTTGGCGATAATAGTAGCTGCGGCATCCGCCGCGGCGGCGCGATCGGCCAGAACGGTGACCGCGTCGGCAATGCCGAGGGAAAAACTGCGGCCGCGCCAGCCGCTGGTTGCGATGCCGCGCACGGGCTGCGTATAGGTGAGATCAACTTTGCCGACAAGCGAAGGACGATCCGGGCGCTCGACCATGCCGACGATAAAATTTTCTCCGGGGGCGAGATGGAGCGCGATGTCGCCGCCGTTATTCACATAGGCTCGCGAGAGGTTTGCGGCAGAGGTCATGCTGGCGAGAACTTCCTCAGCTACTGCTCCGGCCACTGCGGCCATCGGCGTGATGAAGGTTTGTTCGCAGTAGGGCGCGACGGCGGCGAACATGCGTTTCGCGACTACGCCAGCGGGCTGCTGACCGCCGGGTTGCGCGGGCTGGCGCAGAAGTGGGAGTTCGCTGCAGAGTTCATCGAGCAACGTGGCGAAGCGCGTTGCGGCTGCGCTGTGGGCGATGTTCACTGCGAGGGCTGCACCGAAAGCTTCGATAATCAGGTCGATGGGGCCATCGTGAAGATGCAGGCGGTGGCCATCGGGCAGGAGAGTTATCTGGGCGCGTTCTCTCACTTCGCGGGCCTCGGCGATTTTGCATCGGACAGGGGCCACGGGTTCTTCGGATTGGATGAGAGATGGCGGCGGTCTTCGCCGCCCAAGATGGAGGCGAGAGGACGGACGTGATCCATGTAGCCGCCGAGAGCGGCGTAGTCTTCTAATTTCAAAGTGAATTCGATGGGGGCGACGAGCGCAGGGGTGGGCACGTATCCAAAGGCGCGGTCGGGCATGCGGGTAACGTCGACCATGAAGGTTATGCCGCCTCCCGGCCAAACATAGACGGGCGCACCGCCGCAGGTAACGCGGGTGAGCGCGTCGCGCACGGAATGTGTAAGGCGAACTGGATTTTCTGTGACGCCGGCGCGCAGAGAGCCGCCGGCCCCGGCCATGAACATGACAGTAGAGAGGGCGGGTTCGCAATTTTCTTTAATTCTTGCGACCGATTCGGTGAGTGTAACGGGCAATTCTTTTTCCACGGGGCGAAGGGAGTCATCCAGTTCGAAATAGGCGTAGTGCTCGCCTGTGGTGCTCACCATGAGCAGGCGCAGTTTGGGCCAAGCGATCTTGGGATCGAACTCTTTGAGGATAGATAGAGGATCTTCGATGTTCGTGCCGCCCCAAGCGGTGCCGGGCTCGGCGACGCGGAAGTAGCGCCCGGGAGTAGAGCGTCGGCCCTTCATTTCGATTCCCGTCTCCGGGATGCCCAGTAACTTCCCAGCCTGATGCTCGGAGAGAACGCCGGTGATGTGGTCGTCGACCACGACCACCTCGTCGACTTTACCGTGCCATTGCTTGGCGAACATTCCGATGGTGGCGGAGCCGCAGCCTACGCGCATGCGCTCTTCTCTCACACCATCGACGACCGGCGGTCGCCCGGCCTCCACAACTATCGTGGCGCCTTCATCGATGGCGAGTTCGACCGGTTTGCGGTCGCACAAGTTCAGCAGCGTTTCGCAGGTCACTGTCCCTTCACGGCGGCTGCCGCCGGTGAGATGGCGAACTCCGCCCAGAGAGAGCATTTGCGAACCGTATTCGCTGGTGGTGACGTGTCCGACGGGCTCGCCTTGCGCCCGCACGAGGTTTGTCTCCGGACCCAAGTATCGATCAGTATCAATCTTCAGCTTCACGCCGCAATAGCTGAAGATGCCTTCCGTAACCACGGTGACCATGTCGACGCCTTGGACGGAGGAGGAAATGATGAACGGAGCGGGCTTGTAGTCGGGGTATGTGGTGCCTGCGCCAATCGCAGTGACAAAAATGTCTGGACTGCTCACGATATTGCCGTCCCATTCTTTTCGCTCGAGGAAAGGCACGACCGAGTCGCCGCGTGACACCGCGCGATCGAGAACCACGTGCGGGTCAATGCGGATGAGTTCCCCGTTGTCGTTGGCGTAGCGATCGCAGGCGCCGGCGCGTCCGGGCTTGATGTAACAGAGGACGGGGCAAGCGTCGCAACGGATCGCGTCATCGTCAGCCATGAAGGGCTCCAGTTTTTTCTGAAGCTTTGGCGAGGATAGCTTCGCGAATGCGATCGGGTGTCGCGGGAATCCGACGCATGCGCACGCCAGTGGCGTGGTGAATCGCATTGAGGATCGCCGGGGCGGTCGGGATTACGGCTTGCTCGCCGATGCCTTTTGCTCCAAAGGGGCCGATCGATGAGGGATCTTCGATGAGGATTGATTCGATGGGAGGAATGTCACCGGCTGTTGGAATTAGATAGTCGTGCAGGTTCTCGCCTTTGCCGGGGAAAAATTCTTCCATCAGGGCCATGCCTAGTCCCTGAGCCACCCCGCCTTCGATTTGACCTTCGATCAGGGTGGGATTGATGGCGCGGCCTACATCGTGCGCGGCAACAACTTTCAGCACGCGCACCGTGCCGAGTTCGGTGTCTACCGCAACTTCCGCCAGGTGAGCGCCGAATCCGTAGACAGCGTAGGGAATGCCCTGGCCATCTTCGTCGAGCGGACTCGTCGGCGGATCGAAGGTCTGCTCCGCGGTCAGCACATAGCCATGACTATCAAGTGGCAGATCGTGCAGGGCGACTTGATAATGTTTCCCGGCTTGCCCGATCACGAGTGGGTCCGCGCCGAATTGAATGACCGCGTCCTGGTCGTCGCACAGATTCGCCAGGGAAAGGATCAAGCGGCGCAGTTCCTTTCCTGCCATTTGCGCGGCTTTACCCGTAACTAATGTTTGCCGCGATGCAGATGTCTTGCCGCAGTCAGGAGTGAGCGACGTATCGCCGGAAATCAGATCGAAGCAATCGATGGGAGCGGAAAGAGCGTCGGCGCAAATTTGCGTCACGATAGTGTTCGATCCCTGGCCAATGTCGACCGCTCCCTGGTGCAGAGCGACCCTGCCGTTGCGCCTCAACCCGATGCGCACGGTGGAAGGATTAGGCAGCGACGTGTTGCCGCACCCGTACCACATTCCGGCAACGCCAACGCCGCGGCGAATTGGGCCAACTTCTCGTGCGTTGAACTCCTCTGCTTCGGCGCGGGCCGCTTTCCAGCGAGGGCGCAAAGCCTCGAAGCAAGCGCGAATGCCAACGCCTTCTCCCATAACCTGGCCGGTGACCGTGGGAGTGTGATTGTCGAGCGCGTTCAGGATGCGGAATTCGAGCGGATCGATTCCGAGGCGGATGGCGAGATCGTCGTAGAGTTGCTCTTGAGCGATTGCAGTTTGCGGCACACCAAAGCCGCGGAACGCGCCGGCGGGAACAATGTTGGTGTGGACGGCTCGCGTAAGCGCCCGATAGTGCGGCACGGCGTAGGGTCCGGAAGCGTGCACCGGAACCCGCGCCGCAACTGTGGGACCCCAGGAGGAATAAGCGCCGGTATTGAAGTCGGCGGCGAAATCGAGGGCCAGAAGTTTTCCGTCCCTGCTGGCTCCAGCGCAGCAGCGCATGCGCGCAGGATGGCGCTTCGTGGTCGCCATGATTGACTCAATTCGCGAATAAACCATGCGAACCGGACGCCGCAAGCGCCACGCGGCCAGCGCAAGAAAAGGCTGAACTGAAAGATCAAGCTTGGTGCCGAAGCCCCCGCCGACTGCTGTGGGGATGATTCGCACAGCCTCGGCCGGAATCCCGAGAAGCTTTGCGATATCCGCCCGATCCATGTAGGGCGATTGAGTGCATGCCTGTATTTCGATTTGATCGCCGATGCGCACGGCAAATCCAGCTTCTGGCTCGATGCAGGCATGTTCGACGAAGCCGGTCTCGAATTCGGCTTCGACAACCGCGTCGGACTCGGCCAAAGCTTTTTCTACATCGCCCCGCACCACGCGTCCCCGAGTCAGCACATTATCTGCGCGGTGCGGGTGGATGAGCGCAGCGCCCGGCGCGAGAGCTTCATCGATCGTCCGCAGGGCAGGCAATTCTTCCCAGGTTACGGGAAAGGTTAATGGGTCGAGATTCTCAATGGCTTCGGAGTCGCCCACAAGGGCCGCAATCGCTTCACCGCGATACCGAGCGCCGTTTTGCTCATGGGCGAATACGGGTTGGTCGGCAAAGCGTGGAATCACGCCGTAACAATCCTGCCCCGGAACATCTTTGGCGGTGAAAATTGCCTCGACACCGGGATGGAGAGTGAGGAACGAATCGAAATCTTCGAAGCGAAACTTCGCTCGATCATAAGGGCAACGGATGACGCGCAATCCGAAGACCCCGGCGGGAATCTCATCGGCGCCATAGATTTCGGTGCCTTCGACTTTGTGCTTTCCGTCGAGGCGGATCAGGCGCTGGCCCACGGATGCACCTGCGCGATGTGTGGTTTCTTCTACTTGAGAACACAGGGTTTGCGAATGCACATCGAGGATGGCATTGATAATCTTTCGATATCCGGTACAGCGGCAGAGCACGCCGCCAATTGCATCCGTTACTTCAGATTCGGAAGGCGCGCTATTGGTTTCGAGGAGTGCTGTGGCCGCGACCAGCATGCCCGGCGTGCAGGCGCCGCATTGCGCGGCGCCATGACGAAGAAAAGCGTTCTGCAGAGCGGCAAAGAGTGGAGGGCGCGACTGCAGACCCTCAACGGTCGTGACAGAACGGCTCTCTACCTGGCCTGCGGCCACCAGGCACGCGCAGACCGGCTCCCCATCGAGCAATACGGTGCATGCGCCGCAATCTCCGGCGTCGCAACCAATTTTTGTTCCGGTGAGCCCGAGTTGTTCGCGTAAAACTCGCGATAGCCTTTGAGCGGGGAGGGCGGATACCGACACCTCGCGGCCGTTCACGATGAACGTAAGCAGAGACTTGAATGGCGCCGTGGGAGCGATGGTGGCCATTCATGCGCTCCCTGCGCAGGCATCGAGCGCGCGTTGGACCAGCAGCAATGCTGCGTCGCGCCGGTATCCTGCGGTGGCACGACCGTCGCTAAGAGGAGATAAATCCCTCATGTGGGCGGGGGTGGCAAGCGATCCTATTCCAGCTTGTAGGGGAGCGCCGATCAAGGCGCGCTCCAACTCGACGAGCCGCCGGCCAACTGCGGAGCAGGAACCGACGCTGACGCGGGCCTGGCGAACGCAGCCCGCCGCTTCGCTATCGATTACAACCGCAACCATGACGATCGAGATTACGAGATAACGCCGGGCGCCGAGTTTGATAAAAGTTGACGCGGCACTCTCGATTTCACGAGGGATGAAAATTTGAGAGAGGATTTCCTCCGGCCGCCGCTGCGTTTTTCGATTGCCCAAAATAAACTCCGCCAGCGGCATGCGGCGCGCCCCTGAGTGCGAAACCAGTTCCACTTCCGCATCCAGCGCGAGTAGTGGAGGAACACTATCGGCGGCTGGGGACGCATTGCAGAGGTTTCCGGCCACGGTGCCGCGGTTCTGGATCTGAATTCCACCAATCTCGCGGGCGGCGGCCTTCAATCCGTCAAAGCATCGTGGCAGTGGAGTTTTAATTATTTCCGTCCAGGTAGTGAGGCCGCCGATTCGGATGTATTGCGGATCACGAATCACGCCTTTAAGTTCGCGCAGACCGGAAATGTCGACGATGGACCCGCTTAAGGGGCGATCCACAAGGGAAGGGAAAAAATCGGTACCGCCCGCCAGAATTTTCCCGCCAGAGTTGGCCAGGGCGTCTACCGCCTCCATGAGCGTGTTGGGCCTGAGATACAGGGAATGCCCCCGTGGATTGAAGTCTCGAACGTTTGGCAGGAACACAATTCTTATACAAATGGACGCGTTTGTACAGCAACACCGGCGCTAGGTGGTGGGTCTGTATGATTTCAAACGGACCCATTACCCGGCGCTACCGCGAACAACAATTGTACAAACTTGTGACACGGTGATGACAAACCAGAGCGGGTGCGATCCTAGCATTCCCCCAGCAATCAGAGAAAATTGCGGTTCGGACTGTTTCGAAATTCGCTCCGAACCCACCCCTGCCTCTGATTTTGCGCTAAAGGAGATTTTTATGCAGCACCGCAGGATTACTTTCACCGCTTGCCTCGGGCTTGCCTTGATGTTTGTTTCCACGGCAGCTCTGGCGCAATATCACCTCACAAATCTGAGTTCCAACCAGGTACACGCCGCTAGGCACACAGATCCACTGCTGGTGAACGGATGGGGTTTGGTGCACGCACCTGGCTCCCCCTGGTGGGTCAGTGACAACAACTCCGGATGGGAGACCCTTTACGATGGAGGCGGAAACTTAGTGTCGACTCTGAAGGTTTTGGTTCCGACGGCGGGCGAAAACGGCCCGGGTTCGCCGACGGGCGTTGTGTGGAACCCATCTACCGCTAACGAGTTTCAAGTGCAGGGATGGCAATCAATTTTCCTGTTTGCCACCCTGGATGGAACCATCAGCGGATGGGCGCCGCAGTCGAACTTTAACGCAGCTATCGTGGCAGTAAATAACTCGTCTAAGGGATCTGTGTATACCGGTCTGGCCATCACGAACAAGACGTCCGGGAACTTCCTGTATGCCGCCGATATGGCGAACAACAAGGTGGATATATACGACGGAAACTTCAACCTGGTGAGTTCATTCACCGACGCTACGCTGCCATCAGGATTTGCTCCGTTCGGCATCCGCGACATCAATGGATTTGTATATGTGACGTTTGCCAATGTTGCCGGCGGAAATGACGGATTCGTCGACGTATTTAATGAAAACGGTACGCCCGTGAGCCCGGGAAAGCACTTGCTCCAGGGGTCTCCGCTGAACCAGCCTTGGGGAATTGCAGTAGCCCCTAAAAACTTTGGACGGTTGAGCAACACTCTGCTGATCTCGAACAATCTCGACCATGGAACCATCAATGCTTTCGACGGCCTGACTGGGCAGTTCGTGGGAAATGTCAGGGACACTGACGGCAAGGTTATCGTTATCGACCAGCTTTGGGGAATTGATTTCGGTGACGGAACGGGTGCCAATGGGGGGCCAAACCAGTTGTTCTTTACGGCCGGTCCAAGCGGAAATCTAGCGGGGACTTTTGGGACGATCCAAGCGGAGAAGTAGTTCGACATTTCTAAGGGATGCAGCGGGGCCGCCTGCAAAGGCGGCCTTTTGCTTAATCGCGCCAGGCTTATGCGCTATCAATACCGGCAAGCGCCTAAGTGCCGGGTGATAACGCGAGGTGGCTTAAGAAGAAAGCTCTTGTACGTTCTGGACGAAGGAAAGCAGGCTGGTCTCAAGGGCACTCTTGCTTGCTTCAGGGAGTTCGACGAAGCGGAAGGGCTGGAGCCAACCTTGCGTAGCCCACATGGGGAACATGATCTCTGCGCGCTGGCGGATGGTAGTGTCGCCAAGGTGGAAGATGAATTCGACTTTCAGTTTTTCGTCGAGCGGCTTCTCCAGGTGCACGAGGCCGCCGCTGGTGGAAAGCTGATGCAGCTTGCCGCGCACCTGACGCTGGTTGGGAAGACGAATCAGAGTTAGAACGGAACCTCGGAGCTTGACGCGAAAGGGGCGGTCCTGGCTTACGGGCCTGGCTGAAAATGAATCCAGCGCTGTCGATTCTGGCATCTGCGACATGGTGCCTAAAAGTATGGCACCTCACCGCCAGCGGCACGAGGTTACGAAAGAACAGGATTCAGTGTTCAGTGGTCGGTGACCAGTGTGAGTTCCGCAGGAGAGATCTGTCCTTTCGCTGTCCGCTAATCACTAGTCTCTGGCTACTGACCACTGAACACTATTTTCGACCGGGATGGGACTCACCATGGCTCGAGAAGCGGTTATAGGGCCAGGTATTGCTGCTTTTAGTCGCGATCTTTCCTGCCTCGCCCGATGCTGGGGCGGCGCTAGAGGCGGCAGCACAATTCCAGTCCTGCGGGGGATCGGCAATTCCCCACACATTTCCACGGTTGTACAACGCTACTCCAATCAGAAAATATTTCCCGTCACCGCCCAGCGGCAGGCAACTTGCCACGCGGCCTGAAGCGGTTCCGCCGCCCGGCAGATCACCCAACAGCACCGGCGTCTCGAGCGGCAAAGCTTGCAAGGTGCGGAATCCGCAGCCCTGCGGGCTGACGACGATAACGATACACTCGGCCGAGAACGGATGGCGGCGATCCATGCTGGTGACGATCACCGGAATCTCCACACGTAGTCGCGTGCTGCGCCGGGTCGCCTTGGGTGTCAGTATTTCCATCTGCGCGGGTTATACACTTCGTACTCTGCCTAACACGCTAGTTTGACAGAATCGAGGCCGGGCGGGGGCCTAAGAATGGCTAGTCGAAGATTACGAAAGTAACCAGCAGTTGCGCTGAAGTTTGGAGGCAGTGGCATTTCCGGCGGTGTCTCAGTCTGCCGCTCATTTACAAATTAGCTGTGGAGCTTCGCTCGACTGGACAGCCGAGGGCCCCATTTGACCATCTTCGCAAACTCTGACCCTACCGCTTTCCCCCATCATTCGAGGGGCGCTTTCTTTGCTGATAACATGGCGGACACCGGTGAACCCATCCGCCATCTCCAAGGAAGGTCCGGCGCCAACTACCGCTGGCGTGCACGAGTGGGATCTTCTACTGGCGACCAGCTGTGCCAATCCAGAGGAAAGCGGAGTGGTTAGAATCCGTGCTCTGCTCGAGAGGCGCGTCAACTGGGAAGAGGTGCTTCGCCTGGCGGATCATCACGGCACATGCGCGCTGTTGTATCAGAATCTCTCGCGCTTGGACGGCATGGTCCCTTCGTCGGTGGTAACCACGCTCCGCGATCGCTATGAGAGGAACGTTCACAAGTCGCTCTTTCTGGCGCGAGAGCTGATACGCATTCTGGATTGCACCGATGCTCTCGGGATCGAAGTGCTTCCTTATAAGGGGCTGGCGCTGTCAGAGGCCTACTACGGCGACATGGCGCTGCGTGAATCCGGCGACATCGACTTGTTCGTCCGCAGGGGAGATGTGAGGCGCGTTAAAGAGGCGATTCGTGAACTGGGATACACGACACGCGTTCCTATCCCGGAGGCTGCCGAGGAAGATTACTTCGATTCAGGATATGAATGCGCTTTCGACAGTCCAGCGGGATGCAATCTGCTCGAGTTGCAATGGGCGTTGCAGCCGCGCTTCTACGCGGTGGATTACAACATGGATGGGCTGTTTGAGCGCGCGGTTAATGTAAGCGTCGCCGGCCGGCGAGTGAAAACGCCTTCGGCTGAAGATCTGCTGCTGGTACTCTCAGTACATGCTGCGAAGCATGTTTGGGGACGGCTCATCTGGCTGTGCGACATTGCGCAGATCCTGAAGCGAGACAACTTGGATTGGGATTGGGTGCAGGCGCGGGCGCGACAATTGGGCGTTGAGCGAATTCTGCGGGTCACGCTCCTCCTAGTGAACCGCTTTCTGACAACCGCGATTCCCGCCCCGATTGAATGCGCGGTTCTGTCGGACCGTGCAGCGCGAAACTTCGCCGATGAAGTTGCTGCCGCTGTGATTCGCGGAGTTTCTTATGAGCAGCAACAAGTACATTACTTTCGCATGATGATGCGGCTTCGCGAGCGACGGCTGGACCGCGTGCGATTCCTTACGAGGCTGACTTTTACTCCTGGGCCGGGAGAATGGGATGCGGTTCGACTGCCGAAGATTCTGTTCCCCGTGTATCGGTTAGTGCGGCTGGCGCGGCTAGGCGCGAGATTCGCGCGCGGATAAGAACTCTTGTTCGCCCGATACTTCTGGCGCTTCAACCCGTCGAGTAATACCAGCGCAGCTCTGAAGCGCCCACCCAAAATCGATCCACGGCTATCGCGGCAACAAGACCGCCTGCGCCTCGCTGCGCTCAGCGAGACCGCCGAGTCGGCTGACCCTGCGTGAGTTGTGCTCAGCGGCTGGCGAGACCGCCTGCGGTTTCACCGCCGTCCATAGTGTAGACGTGACCGGTGGCAAAGGCTGCGTCGTCGGAGGCAAGGAATGCGAACAAGGCTGCAATCTCTTCGGGCTTGGCGTGACGGCGGAGAGGAATTTTCCGGTTCACTTCTTCAAGCATTGTGTCGGTATATTCGGCGCGCTGCATGGGAGTGAGCACGTATCCCGGAGCGACGGCGCAGACGCGAACTTTGGGCGCGAGTTCGAGCGCCATGGAGCGAGTCAACTCGATTACGCCAGCTTTGGCCGCGTTGTAATCGGCGTAGTAGGGATAGCCCATGATGCCGTTGGTGGAAGCGGTTTGGAGAATCACTCCGCTGCCGCGCTCCATCATGTGGCGCGCGGCGGTCTGCGCTACGTAGAAGACGCCAGTAAGGTTTACGGCGATCACTTTGTCCCACTCTTCGGGAGTGATATCGAGGAAGTTGTGGCGGATGCTGATGCCGGCGTTATTGATGAGCGCATCGACCCCGTCCATCACGCGAACTGCATCGGCGAATGCGGCTTCCACCTGCATGAGGTCGGTGACGTCGGCGATGATGGCCTCGGAGATTGCCGGGAGTTGGTGACGAAGGGCTTCGCAGGCTGGGGCGTCGCGGTCGAGAATGCAGACGCGAGAGCCTTCTTCCAGGAAGCGCGCGGCAGTGGCTGCGCCGATTCCGCTGGCGCCTCCGGTGATTAGGACTCGTTTGTCTTTCAGGCCTTTCATGTGCCTCACCATGTTAGCGGGAAAATTGTGAAAAATCCCGAGTTCGCCCGGACAGAATGACGGAATTTGTGAGGCTTTAGATGGGTTTGCCGCGGAAGAAGTAGATGAGTTCGATGATCAGAATGATCACGACCAGAAGTTCCAGCACGAAGGCGCGACTTTGATTGAATTCGTCGACCATGAAGCGGTAGAGCTCTTCGGCGGTGCGCAGCTTTTCCTGGACGAGGTCTTTGTAGTCGGGCACGCCGACTTTCAGGGCGGCCAGCTTATAGAGGCGCGCGGAGAACATATCGCTGAGAAACTTGATGGCATTGTCCGCGCGCTCGGTAAGTTCGCCAACGTCGAGCAGGACGGTGTGGAGTTTCGAGGCAGCGCCAGCAGTGCGCCAGCGCGACCAGAGGCCGCGGCCGCCGCTATCCAGGAAGTCATAAACCTTTTCCAACTCCGTGGTCATCAGGTCGTCGTAGTGGCGGAACTCCAGCAACTGCGAGTTGGCGTACTGAAGGAGTTGAATCGCAGTCTCAGCGCCTGCCGCAGTGTCATAGATGAAGGCGGCGTTCCATCCGATGACGGCCAGATCGTGGGGATAGTAGGAGATCCTCGACTGAAGAATTTCCTGGCGTTCGCCATCGGAAAGCGGCTGCGCTTCGCCGCGCACCACCTGAGAAATGAATGCGCCGTGTGACGTGAGCACATCTGCGGCCGAAGGGGAGCCCGCGATTTCACGCAGGTGGAAGATGAAATAGTCTTCCTTCAGCCATTCCTTGGTGTAAGGCTTGACCAGCGCGGGGGCGACGCGCTCAAGTTTCTGCTTCACGATGCGAGTGGCGAGGCTCTCGAAGTTGGTGTCCCAAACCCATTTGCTGGAAAGTTGCACGAGCTTGTCCCAGTCACCGGAAAAGGGTAATTCGAAGATGACGCTGACCACACCGTAGTCGAAATATTTGATGTCACCCTGCAAACGTTCGCCGCTCTCGAGGACGAGTGGATCGAGAGCCTCTTCGACCGGAGGACGCTGGTAGCGGACGTAGCCGGGGGCAAGGTGTTTGAAGCTGGCATCGACCGTGCGCGCACCCAGGATTTGGCTGACCCGGTCGAGACGAATTTCTTCACTGACGTCGAACTGGATCAGGACCAGCACTGAGCCACAGAGGGGGGCGTCGGACGGCTTGGCCGCCACAAGAGTCGGAAGGGCCTCTGCAGGGACCTTGCCGACGGCTGGGGCGGTGATGGTGACGTCACGATCCATGACTTCATCCGCCAGAACATCGTCACCCGAGACTTCTACACCCATGACTTCGGGATCCTTGGCAGGAATTCGGACTCCGGACGTCTTCTATTGTCCCAGACGGCGAACAATCTGGCGAGAGGGGAGCGTTAGCATTCAGCTATAAATCATATTTAAGTGCATAAGAATCAGCGCGTTCTGGACAATTCCCATAATAGCGTTCCGCCCGCCGCCAAGGCCGCTAGACCTAGTCCGGCACGCTTCATGGAGCGGGAGACTTCGGCTTGGCGCTGGCGACTGTGTCCGGATTCGGGATAGGGGCGGGATGCCAGCGTATGACGCTTTTCATCATTCAGGGCCATCTGGAGAACCTCCGCCAAGTGCAGGGCACGGCGCGGTGAACCTTGAGCAATCTGTTCGCGGCAACTGAAGCCGTCAGCAATAATCAGCCAATCAGGAGGGGCTCGGCGGACGGCGGGGAGGAGTTCGAGCTCGCCGATGGCAATCGAGATGTCGTACTTATCGGGTTCGAAGCCGAATGAGCCGGCCATGCCACAGCAGCCGGGAGCGGGTGTTTGGAAGTCGATGCCAAGGCGGCGCAGGAGAGCTTCTTCGCTTGTCATCTTCATGATGGCTTTCTGATGGCAGTGACCGTGGAGGAGTGCTTTGCGATTGAGACGGGGCAGGGGGGAATTCTTTGCGCTGGTCTCGAGAAATTCGCTGAGCAGGAAAGTTTGGCGCGACAGGGCCTGGGCGCGCTCATCGTGAGGAAATAGATTTACCAGCTCGTCGCGAAAGACCGCGACGCAACTGGGCTCGAGACCGACGACGGGGATGCCGGCTTCGATTTCGGGCGAGAGTTCGTCAAGAATTTGCAGCAGTAGCGCTTGAGCGCGGTCCAGCATCCCGTGGTCGTAGAGCGGGCGGCCGCAACAAAGGTGGGCTTGGGGGACGACGACGCGGAATCCAGCGGCTTCGAGAACATCGACGGCGGCTTTCGCGGTGCCGGGTAGAAAATAATTATTGAAAGTGTCGGGCCAGAGGAGAACTGGCGGGGCTTCGCCCTGGCGCCGCGAGGTCTGGTTGCGCAGGTCCTCGCGGCGGTGGAACCAGGTCTGGAAAGTCTCCGATGCGAACGCTGGGATCGAGCGCTGCTGCGGAATCCCTGCGACCAGCTTTGAGATGTCGCGCAGGAACGGCAGTTGTGTCGTCAGGTTTGCGAGTCCGGGGGCGTGCGATGCCAGCCGCGCCCACAGGGCGATGTTGCCGAAAGCATACGCGCTGCGCGGGCGCATGCGGCCCTCGTAATAGTGAGAAAGAAATTCGGATTTGTAGGTGGCAACGTCGACGCCGACGGGGCAATCGCTTTTGCATCCTTTGCAGGCGAGGCAAAGATCGAGCGACCGCTTCACTTCTTCGCTGCGCCAGCCGTCACGGATGACTTCTCCTTGCG
>Ga0307478_10002338_pt1 | contig 15051 bp, 13 predicted proteins | sample atmos_gasesECM4C_2_FD_203713 | JGI IMG/M metagenome (GOLD analysis project Ga0307478, IMG submission 203713) | Hardwood forest soil microbial communities from Morgan-Monroe State Forest, Indiana, United States - atmos_gasesECM4C_05 | ecosystem: Environmental > Terrestrial > Soil > Temperate...
GATAGGCCTCCCGTCGCATTTCCGAGGCGCGATTTGCCCGTTCTAACATCAATGGCCATAGCGGGATAGGTGTTGGCCACGGTGAGGCAATCGGCTCCCGCGTTCTCGGCGGCTCGAGCAACGGCGGCGATATCCGTTACGAGGGGCATGAGCTTCACCCAGAGCGGCCGTTTTGCAGCAGCCTTCCGGGCCGCTGCTACCACCTCGCCCACTAGGACAGGATCGCTGCCAAACTGCATGCCCCCCTTTTTTACATTTGGGCAGGAAATATTGAGCTCATAGGCGGAAATCCCGTCGCTATCCTCTAGCCGGCAGATGACCTCGACGTAGTCCTCCAGACGGTATCCAAACACGTTTACGAAGATGGGTGTGTTGTATTTTAGCAACAGCGGAAGCTTGCTTTCGACGAATGCCCCTACACCAACGTTCTGCAGACCTACGGCATTGAGCATCCCCCCAGGCGTTTCGCAGAGCCTCGGCGCCGGTGCGCCCTCGATGGGCTCAAGGGAGAGACCCTTGGTTACAAACCCACCGAGCTTGCTGAGGTCGACCAGGTGGGCGAACTCCAGCCCATAGCCAAAGGTACCGCTGGCGGCAATGATGGGATTCCTGAGGCGCAGAGCGCCAACCTGCACGCTGAGGTCAACGCGGTCAGAGCGGCTCACACTGCGGATGAGAATACCACGAAGCCTAAGCAGGCTGCGGCAAAATCGGCCGGGGACCCAGCCTTATTTCGCAACGGGCTTCTCGAGCGCCTCTGCCAGCACTCGCCCCGCGTGCATAGCCAGCGTGATTCCAGTCAGCGCTGCAAGGGTCGGCGCGATATCTGCGGGTGTGGCCTCGGCGAAATATTCTCCCGGCCGAATCCCGAATCCCATGAGAAGAAGGGGCACGCGCTGGTCGTAGTAGTAGGGTGAGCCGTGGCCTGCGCCGGTATGGCGCTTTGAACCTTCCGCGGAGCTTTCCGTCAGCCAATAAGGCTTCTGCAAGATGTAGAGATCGCCGCTGCGCCCGGCGTAGTAATTCAGTTCGACGGCGGTGCGCGCCTGCGAATAAGTTTTGTTTTCCCCACTCAATTCCTCGGCTCGATAAACCGCGGCAACTCCCGGCATGGTCTCGGCAGCATCGATCACCGCCGTCATCGCCGCGGGATCCTGCTTCAACTGCCCGTACACGCCTTCTGAGAAGTACAGTTCGTTTCCCGCGATACGCGCGATCGCGGGCTTGGCATAGTTGAAAGGTTCGAGCGCCCTTTCCATGCGCTCCTTTAATTCCGCAAGGCTGAGAATCCCGGCATCAAATCCAGTTTTCCGCATGTCCGCAGGGATGGGGGCGACGCCGTGATCCGCGGTAAGTACCACCACGTAATTGCCCCGGCCAACCTTCTGGTCCAGGTGTGTGAATAGTTCACCCAGGTCTTTATCGAGCCGCACGAGAATGTCCTGAATCTCCCAACTTCTTGGACCGAACGTGTGCCCAACATAATCAACGGGCGAATAGGCCACGCCCAGATAATCGGTTCCACCGCTTTTTCCCATCCCAAGCGAATCCACGGCGGCTTCCGCGATCCGCGTCAAGTAAGTATCGGCAAACGGGCTCGTCCCCCATTCCCAATAAAAAGCCGCGTCGGGTGGAGAGCTTCCTTCCGTCCCGCGCAACGGATGGGGAAACGTTGTATCCCAACCCGGTACCGTCGCCGCGTCGGTAACGTCTCGCTCGTACAAATAAGACGCCTCCGGCAGTGAGAGCGCCCACGTTTTGCCGTAGTCTTCGGCTACAGGATGCTTTTTCGCAAAGTCTTCGATGAAAGGCATCGTGCCGTACGGAGGGGAGGTCACCCACGATCCCGATTCGCTGTCGAACCAGGTGACCGCATCGGCTTTGTGGCCCGCCAGGGTGATGGCCGACCGCGCCTTTAGGGAAAACGTAACTATGCGCGTCGTTCCACCCGTCTGGAATTTCAACTCTTCCGCAAAGGATGGTAACTGCATGCGCCACGCGGAATCTCCACCCTTGGTCGTGCCTCCTGCATACGCGGAGTTTTTCACCTCCGGGTCGCTTGTGCAGGTGACCATTTTCTGTTGCTGGCGGTCCCACCAGGCGTTTGCCACCATGCCGTGACTTGCCGGAAAGGCTCCCGTCGAAATCGTGGCATGACCAACGCAGGTTTCGGTCGACGCATACGGATAAGCCGCGGAGCGGAACCATGCGCCTTCCTCTACCAAACGCTCCAGGCCGGCTTTCCATTGCCCGTGGAACTTGCTCACATAGTCCGCGCGCATCTGATCCACCACCAGAACAACCACGAGTCTTGGCCTGGTGGGGGTTCGGGCCTTCTTCACAACGGCCTGCTTCGGCGCTTGGGCGCCGAGAACGGTCGCTGCCAAGAGTAGCGCCGCAACCCCGGCCGGTAAAACTCGCTTGGCTCTACGCATCACATTTATTCGAAGAATTGGCACGTCTTCCCCCCAATTATCGTGCGGAGTCTATCACGCTCGGATGAACTGCCCATGACTGCACACGGCATTGTCTCGCGTGCCGCAGCACGGCTTTTCTTTCCGGAAGTTATGCTACGATTACGCGACCATGCGCCTCATCGAAAAGCAACAGTTGATGTCAGCCGCGGAAATCGACCGGACCTTGCAGCGCCTTGCCCACCAAATCGTCGAGAAGAGCGGCGGCACGCGCCACCTCGCCCTGATTGGCATTCGCCGCCGCGGCGTTCCCCTGGCCCAGCGCATCGCCCGGGCCATGCGCGGCATTGACGGCGTCGACGTTCCGGTAGGAACCCTGGACATTACGCTCTACCGCGACGACCTCTCGAAGGTAGCGCCCCAGGCGGTGCTGCAGTCATCGCATATCGCGTTTCCTGTCGACAGCCTGGACCTCGTTCTTGTAGACGATGTCCTGTACACCGGCCGAACCATTCGCGCCGCCATGAACGGTCTGTTCGATCTAGGCCGGCCCAAGCGCGTATCGCTCTGCGTGCTGATTGATCGCGGCCACCGCGAAATGCCGATTGAAGCCCAATATGTCGGGCGCACCATCCAGACGAGCGCAACCGAGATTATTGAGGTCCGCCTGCAGGAGATCGATAGCGAAGAACGGGTTGTCCTGGTGGACCGCGTGGATTCCTGACGCCTCTCTGAGCGGGAAGCTTTTGCGTCCCGGCAGCTGCCCGCGTAAAATGTCTTTCAGGAGAGGCGCGGTTCCTCTTCTCGCTCAGAGAGGCGGCCTAGCTTCGGATGAGTGTAAATGTGAACTACCGCTTCCGTGATTTGCTGGCGCTCGAACCGCTCACCGCGGACGAAATCACCTTCATTCTTGATCAGGCCAAGCCGTTCCAGCAGATTCAACGCAATCCCCTGAAAAAACTTGCCACGTTGCGGGGCAAAACCGTTGCGTTGGCTTTTTTTGAAAACTCCACGCGCACGCGGCTGAGTTTCGGCACCGCCGCTTCGCGTCTTGGCGCGGACACCATGAATCTTCAGGCCGAAGCCTCGAGCCTCAAAAAAGGCGAAACGCTTCTCGACACGGCCAACAACCTGAACGCCATGATGCCGGATTGCTTTGTCATGCGCCATTCCTCGTCGGGCGCGGCCGATTTTGTCGCGCGCCACCTGGAAATTCCCGTGGTCAACGCGGGTGATGGCACGCACGAACACCCGTCACAGGGGTTGCTCGATGCGCTCACGATTCGCGATCGCAAGGGCACGTTGAACAATCTGAACGTCACCATCCTGGGCGATATCGCGCATTCCCGCGTGGCACGCTCCAACATCCACCTGCTCGGAAAATTTGGCTGCCGTTTCACGCTTTGCGGACCGGCCATGTGGGTTCCCCGCGAGCTCGAGCACATCGGTCCTCCCGGCACGCCCATCAAGTGCGTCTATCGCGTCGAAGAGGCGCTCGAGGACGCGGACGTCATCATCGTGCTTCGAGTTCAGACGGAAAGACTGTCTGAGCCTTCTCTTTCCCACAACGATTACATCCTTCTGTATCAGCTCAATTCCGAGCGCATGAAACTCGCCAAGCCTGACGCGTTGATCCTTCACCCTGGCCCCATTAACCGCGGCACGGAGATTACGCCAGACGTTGCCGATGGGCCACGCTCTGCCGTTCTCGAGCAAGTCACCAACGGCGTTTCTGTGCGCATGGCCATTCTTTATCTCCTGATGGTCGGCGCCTCCGAAGGAATTCATCCGGCGCTTGAAGGCAAACCCGAAACGCCACCCAAGGAATCCGCTCATGCTTCTGATTAAGAACGGGCGCGTGCTCGATCCCGCGTCCCAGACGGATGCGCCGCGCGACATTCTGCTCGACGGCGACCGCATCGCCGAGATCGCTTCGACGGGGAGAATCACGGAGGCTAATGGCGCGCAGACTTTTGACGCGGACGGTCTTATTGTCGCTCCCGGTTTTATCGACATGCACGTGCACTTGCGCGAACCCGGTCAGGAAAATTCGGAAACCATCGAGACCGGGACGCACGCGGCGGCGCGGGGCGGCTTCACCGTTGTCTGCTGCATGCCCAACACCAAGCCAGTGAACGACAACGCCTCGATCACACGGTTCATCGTGGACCGCGCCAAGGCGTATGGACACGTCCGCGTCTGGCCCATTGGCGCCGCGAGCATCAACAGCAAGGGTGAAGCCATCGCCGACATTGCCGCGATGCGCGATGCCGGGATCGTCGCCGTCTCCGATGACGGCAGGCCGATCGCCAGCGCGAAGCTGGCCCGCCAGATCATGGACTACTGCCGCACGCTCGATCTGCCTGTCATCGAACACGCCGAAGACGTTTCGCTGGCCGCGGGCGCCGTCATGCGCGAGGGGATTGCGTCCACCCGCCTCGGCCTCCCGGGCATGCCTGCGGCGGCGGAGTCAGTTTGTGTGGCGCGCGACGTTCAGGTGGCCGAGTTGACCGGTGCGCGGCTGCACATCGCTCATCTCTCCGCAAAGGCTTCTCTCGCGCAGGTGCGCTTCGCGAAGCAGAGCGGCTTGCGTGTGACCTGCGAAGTCACTCCGCACCACTTCACGCTGATCGATGAAGACGTTACCTACGATTCCCGCTACAAAATGAATCCGCCGCTTGCCGCTCGCGAAGACCGCCAGGCCCTGTGGGAAGGCCTTGCCGATGGCACGGTCGATGCCATCGCTACGGACCACGCCCCGCATGAGCCTGCCATTAAGGACGTGGAGTTTGACAGAGCGCCTTTCGGCATCCTGGGTTTTGAGACTGCCGTCGCTCTGGCGCTCGAACAACTCGTTCACACCGGCCGCATTTCTCTTATGCGCATGGTTGAACTGTTTACCACCGGCCCGGCTCGTGTTTTAGGCAAGGACCGGCGTCTCGCGATCGGCGAACCCGGCGATATCACCATTTTTTCGCCCGAGCGGCCGTGGACCTACCAGGTGAGCGAAAGCACCAGCAAATCGCGCAATTCCCCGTTCGATGGCCGTTCGTTTAAAGGCGGCCCCGTAGCTACCATCGTCGCCGGCAAAATCGCCTATCGGCACTAGCGCTAGCGTCGAAACTGTTCGACCCCTACCGACCTCGGATGAGTTTCCTGCCAGTCTTCCCTACGCGCTTGCTCTGGATGCCGAGCAAGAATGGGCCGAAGGGTTTTCAGGCGTGCTTGGCGGCGGGCACCGCACCTGGTAGTTCGGCGCCCGCCTACACACCTTCCTTCTCATCCGGCCCTGGGTGGAACGGATTCGGTGGCACAAGTTTCGTTTCGGCATTCAGAAGTTTATTCGCGTCGGTAATTGCTTCGTCGTCTTCATCGCCGGGCTCTAGTGGTGGAGGAGGGAGCGGGGGTACAGGGGGCGGAGGAGGTGGAGGAGGCGGTGGTGGCTGGTACGGGAACTGGCGGAACTTTTACCGCGTCGCGATTCTTTGTACCCGGAACGGGTCGCCGCGCGGCCAAGTGACCTTGTTCTTCACTTTGCAGTACGGGCAGATGGCCTTCCGTCGAACCTCCTTTCCGAGCCCGGTCGATCCAACGATTCGCATTCCTCGCTGGCAATCTCTACAGCGGAAGATTTTCTGCATACGCCCTCCTAGCGGAAACCTGGCTTCCTTGGAAGGTGCTTCCCTGCTAATCGAAATCCCTAATTCCTGATTTAGTGAGCTGCTGGCTCGGCCGCAGGGTGCAACCCGTGCTGCGGAACTTCATGGGTGCCCCGGGCCAAGGGTTCTATTTTCATACGATAAAAATGGTCGAGAGGCAAGCGGCCTTTTCCGACCGGATAAGCCTTCTCAATGGCCTTCATGACGTAGGCCTTAGCCAGGGTGGTGGCTTCGAGAAGCGATCGGCCCGCCGCCAATTGCGCGGTGACGGCCGAGGCAAAGGTGCAACCCGTGCCATGGGTATGTTCGATCTTCACCTTGTCGCCGCCCAGTTGATGGATCTCGTTGCCATCAAAGAGCACATCGATGGCTCTCTCCATGTGTCCGCCCTTGACGATCACGGACCGCGCTCCCATCTCCGCAATTTTCCGCGCGGCCGCTTCCATGTCGCTCACTTCCTTGATGGTCATTCCGGTCAAGGTTTCCGCTTCGGAAACATTAGGGGTGATCACGCTCGAGCGTTTCAGCATTTCCGTCGAGAGAAACTTGAGGCCGCCGGAATCGAGCAGTTCGGAATTGCTGGAGGATTTCATCACCGGGTCATGCACGACATGCGCGAATTTATGCGCGTCGAGAAATTCCGCCACCACCACGGCGTTGCCGCGGTTTCCCAGCATTCCGATCTTCACAGCGGCAATTTCACAATCCCGCGCGAGCACTTCGAGTTGTTCGCGCAGTTCCGCGCTTGGTGTATTGTGTACGGCTTCGACGCCCTGGGTGTTCTGCACCGCCAGCGAGGTGATCGCGGCCACTCCGTAGCAGCCATGCGCGGCAAACGTTTTCAGATCCGCGGCAATTCCCGCGCCGCAACTGGGATCAAATCCCGCGATGGTCAAGAGAATGGGGGGCGCGGCAATTCCCTGCAAGTGCAAATGGCTCATGATGGCTTCGTTTTTCGCCTCGTTCCGTGAACAAAATAGCCGGACACGCTTCGCCGGTGCGAGCTTTTTCCCTTCGCACCGAAAAACGTCCGGCATCTGCGAATGTACGCGTGCGCTTCGCTCTTCGCAACTGAAAATTTCGAGAGAAGCACACGGAGCGAAAAGAACGGAAGAAAAGAATTGAGCGAGACTTAGAAGAAGATTCCGAGCGGTCTTTGAGATTACGGGAACAGGCCACGGACCAGCGTAGCTTCGGCAACACGGCCAACCGCCACGGTCATTGCGGCGGCGCGCGGCGGGACATGGTGTTTACGCATGGCGTCCACCATGTCGTGGAACGCGCGCACCATGATCTTCTGCAGGCGCACGTTCACCTCATCGGAATCCCACAGCAGGCCTTCCTGGTTCTGCACCCATTCGAAGTAGCTCACCGTCACTCCACCGGCGTTTGCCAGAATGTCAGGGAGCACGGTGATACCTCGCCGCGCCAGAATTTCATCGGCGTGCGGTGTGGTTGGTCCGTTCGCCGCTTCCGCCACGATGCGCGCCTTCACAGACTCCGCATTCTGCAGCGTAATCACGTTTTCGAGCGCCGCCGGGACGAGGATGTCGCATTTCATGGTCAGCAAATCTTCATTCGAAATCCGCGACGCCCCCGGCATGCCCACGACAGTGCCTGAGCGCTCCTTGTAACGAATGGCTTTGAGGGGATCGATGCCGCGCGAATTCGTCACGCCGCCGCGAGTATCGCTCAAGGCAATAATTTTCGCCTTTTTCTCGGCCAGCAGCCGCGCCGCCGTGGCTCCCGCATTTCCAAAGCCCTGGATGGCCACGGTTGCCCCGCGCAACGAAATCTTCTTTACCTTGCAGGCCTCTTCAATCACGAAGACTAGCCCCTGCGCGGTTGCTTCGCCGCGCCCCAAGGAGCCTCCAATCGAAATCGGCTTCCCCGTGACCACGCCCGGCACCGTGTGGCCCACCATCATCGAATAGGTATCCATGATCCAGGCCATCGTTTGCGCGTCGGTATACACGTCGGGCGCGGGGATGTCCTGGTCCGGACCGATCAACGGCAAAATCTCGCTGGCAAACCGCCGCGTCAGCCGTTCCAGCTCGCTCTTCGACATGCGTTTCGGGTCGCAAATCACTCCGCCCTTTGCGCCACCGAACGGGACATTGACTACCGCGGTCTTCCACGTCATCCACGCCGCCAGCGCCTTCACCTCATCCACTGTGACACTCGGATGGAAGCGAATCCCGCCCTTGCCCGGACCGCGCGCAATATTATGCTGCACGCGGTAACCGGTCATTACCTTCACTTGCCCATTGTCCATCTTCGTCGGCAACGACACTTCCAGTATCCGTTTCGGCGTGCGCAATACCTGGCGCAAGCCCGGGTCGAGCTTCAACACTTCCGCCGCCATATCGAATTGAATTTGCGCGATGCGAAAGGGATTCAATTCTTCGCGCGGGGCAATACGTGGCACCATCGGTGGAGCGGGCACCGTACGACCGGGAACTGGGGGTTTTGCGACCGTGGCCATTAGCTTCGGTCCTTTCCGTTGCGTTGATTTCCCTACTCGCGTGCTACCGGGCCTGACGTCCTTCGTTTCACAGCAAAACCGCGCTGCCTAACCGTTTGCGGCAAACTTTTTCGTACCCTCCAGATACTTGTCGCGGCATGCGGCCGAGCAGAAGTGCAGAGTCTCTGCGCCTTCACTGAGCGGCAGGGACAAACCCTCGGCCACATGCATGCCGCAAACGGGATCCCGCACCAGTCTCTGCGATAGCGCCGCGCTCGGCTCATCCACCGCGGGTTTCGCCGGGTTTGCTCCTTGTCCCATTCTCCCCACAATGCGCCGCAGAATAGAGACACTCCACGAGACGATCAACAGCCAGAACAGAAAACGCAGGATGCGAGCAAGAAATACCATTGAATTTATTGGCCGCGACCCGCGACCTACTACCTTTCTCACCCCTCGAGGACAGATGAGCCGAGTGTATGCAGGGCTCTTCAGGGAGTCAACGAAAAGCTGTAATTTCAATGGGTTGCGCAGCCTACGGGTTTAGGGCACGGGAAGCGAGAAAAGACCTTCGCGACCTGCCAACATAAACATAATAAACGACTTATCAGATCGGTCCCTCCCGGGAGGTGCACCTCGCCTAGCTACGCCTTGGAATGCGGTCAATGCCCATATAGGGTCTGAGAACCTCCGGAACTAGGATCGAGCCATCCGCTTGTTGGTAGTTCTCCACGATGGCGATCCAGGTGCGGCCTACGGCAAGTCCCGATCCGTTCAGTGTGTGCACGAAGTCGCTTTTTCCGCCGCTCTTCGGCTTGAACCGGATGCCAGCGCGGCGCGCTTGAAACGCTTCGCAATTCGAACACGAGGAAATCTCGCGAAATTCGTTGCCGGAAGGCAGCCACACCTCCAAATCGTGAGTTTTCGCCGAAGCGAATCCCATGTCTCCGGTCGAGAGCAGTACGGTCCGATAGTGCAGGCCCAATTTCTGAAGGATGGATTCGGCGTTGCGCACGAGGGATTCGTGTTCTTCGTAACTCTTTTCGGGGTGCGTAAATTTGAAAAGCTCGACCTTCTGGAATTGGTGTTGCCTCAGAATCCCCCGCGTGTCTTTGCCGGCCGCGCCCGCTTCGGACCGGAAGCATGCAGTCCAGGCGGTGACGTGAATCGGCAACTGATCTTCGGCGAGCGTTGTGTCGCGGTAAAGATTGTGCAGCTCCACTTCCGAGGTAGGCGTCAGCCAGAAGTCCGTGTCCTGCACCTTGAAAAGGTCGGCGGCAAACTTCGGCAACTGCCCAGCCCCCATCAGCGATGCGGAATTGACCAGAAACGGGGGGAGAATTTCCGTGTAGCCGTGCTCGCGCGTGTGAACGTCCAGAAAGAAATTCGCCAGCGCCCGCTCGAGCCGTGCTCCCCAGCCTTTGTAAACGGCAAAGCGCGCCCCCGTAATGCGTGCAGCGGCTTCCAGATCGAGAATGCCCGCGTTTTCCCCGACTTCCCAATGGGGCTTCGGCTGGAAAGCAAACTTTGGCGGGTTGCCCCAGCGGCGCACCTCCTGATTGCCCTCCGGTCCCGTTCCGTAAGGAACGCTGGCGTGCGGAATATTCGGGATGGTGAGCAGAAGCTCGCGCTGCCTGGCGTCCAGCGCGTCGACACGTTCGTCGGCCTGTTTGATGAGCTCAGAAAACTGCCTCATTTCGGCGATCAACGCGTCCGCGTTCTGCTTTTCTTTTTTCAGGCGAGCGATTTCTTCGCTGGCCTTATTGCGCTGGGCCTTGCGCTTCTCGTTTTCGGTGATCAGTTCGCGGCGCTCTTTGTCGAGCGCCCGGAAACCGTCCAGATCGAGCGTGATGTTTCGCTTTTTCGCCATGTCGGCGAATACGTCGAGGTGGTCACGGAAGTAGCTCAGGTCATGCATGGTTCTAGAAGAATAGCGTAGGCCAGTGGCCAGTGGCCAGTGACGGCGTGCTGCGCCCTTAAAAACCTCGTCGGGTTCTTACCCGGGGCAGCAGGTACCAATCGACAGTACCACGGCCCTAAAGCTTCCGTACTGTCCGGTATAGATCCATCAGCCTAGTGACTCTTTCCCCCGAAAAACGCACACTCACTGACGTTGTCGGGAGTTAGGTTCTAGTCCTGGAGTGGGTGGAATGATCGTCGTGATCTTGCTCCTGTGCGTTTTTCTGCTGCTGGCGAGCGCAGTAGAAGAACCAGCCCCTCCGGAAAAGAATTGAGCTTCTGACAGTAGTCCCTCCATCCCCCACGCCAGAGCGGCCGGCACCCCCACCGGCCGCTCACTTTTTTGGGGAGCTCGGTAGGTTGGCGGCGCAAAACCAACGACGACATCGGCAGACTTAAGGAAATTCTGATCTCTGGCGGGAACTCCGAAAGGCAGGAGGAAAATAAAAAGGGGGCCGGTGCAAGCCCCCTTCTGTATTGATCTGACCCCCCAATAACCGAAAACTCAGTCGAGGTTGAGTCTCGGCCACCCCGGGAAGCCAATCTCATGAATTGTAGAATTAAATAGCACGCCCTTTGCCAAGAATGACACAGAGTGCTATAGGTACAGAATGCGCTGATAAAATGGGGCTTAGTCGCGAAGTGTCCTTACTGGACTGTTCATGTAACATCGAAATCTACAAAATCCCACAGACTGGACCCCGGCTTCCTACAGACTTTGGAACATGAGCCCTGCGCTTAGCAAAATCTGTGGAAAGCGAAAGTACCTGGAATAACGTTATTGCATCCTGGCCTTGCACCCCCCTATCCGCACCATCGCTTAGGCTCCCACTTCCTTGCGCAAGGCCGCAGCAATGGACTCGGAAAAGCGCTCCACGTCTAACTGGTGCTCCGCTTCGACCATCACGCGCGCCAGGGGCTCTGTCCCGGAATAGCGCAGCACCACTCGCCCGTTGTCACCGAGCGTTGCTTTTGCTTCTTCCAACGCGCGCGAGACCTCAGCCAAGGACTCCAGCGGCGGCTTGGACTTCACTTTTACGTTTACGATCACCTGGGGATAGTCTTTCAATCCTTCGACCAGTGCTGCCAACGACCCCTTCGCCGAGACCAGCGAGGCAATCTTGACTGCCGTGAGCAAGCCGTCTCCGGCGGGGCTGTCGTCCAAAAATATAATGTGCCCCGACTGCTCCCCACCCAGATTGTCCCCGGACTTCAGCATCTCTTCGAGCACATAGCGATCGCCAACCGCAGCCCGCACCAGGGAGATTCCTTCTCGCCGAAGCACGCGCTCGAGCCCGAGATTCGACATCGACGTGGCCACCACGCGTCCACTCTTCAGCGAGTCTTGGGCTTTCAGGTAACGGGCGGCGGCCAGCAGCACTCCGTCTCCATTCACCACGTTGCCTTTGCTGCAGACAAACAGCGAACGGTCGGCATCGCCGTCGAATGCCACGCCCATCGCGGCCTTTTCGGCTAGCACCCGGCTCCGCAATCCCTCCAGATGCAGCGAACCGCAGCCTCCATTGATGTTTCGCCCGTCCGGATTCACGCCCATGGCAACGACGTCGGCCCCGAGTACGCGAAACAGTTCCGGACCCAATTCGTAAGCCGCGCCATTCGCACAATCCAGAACGATGCGGAACCCGGAAAGCTTCGCTTCCGGAAGCGCGTGGCGGCGAAGGAATTCCAGGTACTCTCTGTGAAAGGTGTGATCTGCCGCGAGTCCCGGGCGTGCCGTTGGCACTGTCTCGCCGCGATAGCGGAAGATCTCCGCTTCAATCGTCTCTTCGTCCGCGTCGGGGAATTTCATCCCGGCATGGGAAAAGAGCTTCACGCCATTATCGTGATAAGGATTGTGTGAAGCCGAAATGACCACCCCGGCCTGAAAATCATTTTGCCGCACAAGGCAAGCCACGCCCGGCGTCGTGATGACTCCGGCAAATTCCGCGGTGGCTCCGGATTTTTGCAGCCCCGCAGCCAGCAAAGCGGCGATGTGCGGGCCGGATTCGCGGGTATCCATCCCGATCAGCACGTGCGCCCCGCCATGTTCGCGCCTCAGATACTCGCCAAGCCCGCGCCCAGTCGCGTACAGCGTCTGGTCATCGAGCGGAGGAGTGCCAGGAACACCCCGAATACCGTCCGTACCGAAAAGTTCTTTGGCCATTGATTTTTATGAGGTCAGCGGAGCGGGAATGACCTCGTGGCAGTCTAACATAGCGCCGAATCCTCTCCCGTCGCTGGCCGAGAAAGTTCGCCTTGGACTCCCTCGCAAAACAACCTTCACCCCTGTGTTAACGAGCTATTGCACGGTTTGCGCTCGCCTCGCCCGGAAACTCCGCGAGTGTGTTACTTTGAAAGAAAGAAGGGGTGAAGCGTGTCCACGACGGAAACGCCGCCGACGGTTTACCGATTTTCCGGCGCGACATTCAGCCTTAGGATTCTCGCGGCCGCGATTATTCTGCTGTTCTTTTACTATGCGGCGGGCGTGGTCATCACCCTGCTTCTTTCCGTGCTCATCGCTTATTTCCTCGATCCTGCCGTCGAGCTGCTTGAGCGCTTCCGGATTCCACGAACCATCGGCGCGCTGATCATGGTGCTGATCCTGATCGCCGTGATCGCCGGAGCGGGTTATGGTTTATGGACGCGTGTTTCCGATTTCGCCGCGAACTGGTCGAAATACAAAGAAATCTTGCGCCAGGCCACACACTCGGTGTCGGAAAACCTCAGCGGCCTTGAGGGGGGCGTGAACGACCTGACCAATCCCCCTGGAGCGCCGAAGCCGGTCGCGCCCGGGGCCGATAGCGGCATGGTTCACACGCTTTTCCTGCGCGGCATCGGGTCGCTGTACGCGCTCGTGCTCGAAGGCACCTTCGTTCCGTTCCTGGTCTTCTTCATGCTGGCGGGAAAACGCGAGGCCTGGCACTCTACCCTGCAGCTCTTTCCGGTCTCGCGACGGACCCAGGTGAAAGAAACGCTGGATGACCTGCGCGACGTTCTGCGCGACTACCTGATCGGCATGTGCGTGGTTACCCTGGTCGTGATCGCTTGCAGCAGCATCTTCTTTCTAGCGCTGGGCCTCGACTACCCGGTGCTAGCCGGTATCGCTTCCGGCTTGTTCAACATGGTTCCTTACATCGGCGCCGTACTCGCATGGCTTCCGGCCTTCCTGCTTGCGGTCGTGAAATGGAAAGCGGTGAGCCACTTTGCGCTGATTGCGGTAGTCCTGACGGGAATCCACGTGGTGGCGCAAAACCTGATTGCGCCTCAACTCGTCGGCCGTCAGGTGCAACTCAATGCGGTCGCCATCACCATCTCTTTGCTCTTCTGGGGATGGGTGTGGGGCGGCATGGGTTTGATCCTCGCCATCCCAATTACGGCGGCGCTCCGCGTGATCTGCGACCATACGGTATCGTGGAAGCCCGTAGCCCGCTGGTTGAGCGCTTGACCGGCTGATATCCTCGACCACCCGGCTCATTCCTGCGCCGACAACAACATCGGCGAACGCATGATGCACTTGGGTCTCTACGCGGGCCCGGCTTATCAGGATGCCGCCGCACCCGTGATTCAGCAGCAGATCGCATTGGCCGGCGTGCGCCTCGCCATGATCCTGAACGAAGCGGCAAAATCCTTGTCAGCCGGCAACTAGGGTTTGGCCTGTTGATCACTTCCGGCGGGAGCCATCCCAAGCGACTTGATGTAACTCACGAGTTGCCACCGCTGCGGCTCCGGCAGCTTTGACCACACCGGCATTTTCTTCCGCACCACGCCATTCGTCAGGATCCAGAAAATCGCTCCCGGCGGCGCGTTCTGCACCTCAGGAGCTCTCAGGCTCGGCGCCTTTTTGCCTCCAATCCCTCCGCTGCCGTGGCACTCTTCGCAATGCTCTTCAAACAGTACCGCCCCGGCGGCAACCGCATCGGGGTCCTTCGCCAGCGGGTTTCTTTTTTGCCGGTCTTTCTCGGGTACCTTTTCAAGTTCGGCGTAGACCGATTCCTTTTCCTTTGGTTCCCTCTCCCTGCGGCCATCTTGTGCCCTGGGCGCCAGCGCCAGCCCGGCAAACAGCAGCAGGCCGGTCAAGCAATAGCACTGGAATTTCATCGGTCTCGCCCCTTAAATACACTTCGAACGTTCCGTCCGAAATCTGAAATCTCGTACGCCGCTCCCCAGCGCAACAGAAACTGGTGGCTGTTGCCGTTCAGCCCAAATGTCGGCTCGATTCGGAATGTCCAGCCAGAAGGAAGATTCCAGACCAGTCCCGGCGCCAGATAGTGCGACGTATCGTGCAATCCAAAACTGTACCGGTCGCCCAGCCCGCCGTACATTTCCACGCCGGCAATGAAATGCTGCAGGCAGAAATTGCAGCGGTGAGCCGCGCCCTTAAGCGCGAGCGGCCGGCTTGCTCCGAGCGCGTAGCCGAACTCCCAAGGCACGTTGCTCAGGTTCTTCGAGGCAATGGTGTTTTCTGTGAAGTTCCAGCCCTTATAATTTCGCGAGAGGATCAGCTTGAATTCCAGTTCGTGAACCGTTTCCTGCCGCGCGATTGCGTTAGGAACCA
>Ga0307478_10002339_pt1 | contig 15044 bp, 16 predicted proteins | sample atmos_gasesECM4C_2_FD_203713 | JGI IMG/M metagenome (GOLD analysis project Ga0307478, IMG submission 203713) | Hardwood forest soil microbial communities from Morgan-Monroe State Forest, Indiana, United States - atmos_gasesECM4C_05 | ecosystem: Environmental > Terrestrial > Soil > Temperate...
TGATTACTGGGAGATGGCGAAAGTGACGCTCTACCATTGTGGCCATCGCCTCGCCGGGGCCGGTCTCCTCCGTCGCCATCTCGACATTCGGCGTCATCAGGTCGCGGACTGGGGTCGTTTCCGGATTCAGTCCAGTCAGGGTAAGCTTGCGGAGAACGTCGCGCTCGGTGAAGATTCCGGCGACGCGTCCTTCACGGTCCACGACGCCAACGGCACCGACGTGATAATCGAGCATCTTGCGCACGGCGTCGGCGGCGCTCGCCTCGACGGGGACGGCGGCGGCTTCCGGATCGCACAGTTGCAACAGGTTCATAAACCCTCCTGCAGGAAGGCTGGGGTCTGAAGGATTCGGGCATTATGAACCTCGCCCAGCGGCTGTCAAGAGAATCCGCGCGGTTGCCGCAGAAATAATTCGCTGAGAAGCTTCTGTTTTTTCGATGGAAGCAGGCGAGCGGTTGCCGAGGAATCGAGAGGGGGAGCACTCCGCCCTCGGCGTTCCAAAATCGACAGGCGAGGACGCCCGTCGCTCCAATGCGGAGAGCAGCCCTCCCTACTTCATTTCGCTCCGGAACACCTTACCGCCCTTCATGACGAACTCGACGTTGCCGAGTTCCTTGATGTCCTTCAGCGGATCACCCGGAACTGCGATCACGTCCGCATAAGCGCCCGGAGCGAGCACGCCAATCTTTCCGGTCATCTCGAGCATCTCGGCCGGCCGCGACGTCGCGCTCTTGATGGCTTCCATCGGTGACATTCCGAGATCGGTCATTTTGGGGAATTCCTGCGCGATCGGCTCCGTCCAAGGAATGCCGCCCATGTCGGTTCCGAAGACGATCTTCACTCCCGCCTTCAGCGCTTTCTTGAACGACTCCTCATGGACGGATGCTCGCAGGCGGTCGCGTTGGCCCTCGGGCGTATCGGCGGGAGACCAGTCGGTGTAGTAGACGCTGATGGTCGGGCAGTACCATGTGCCCTGCTTGAGCATCTGCGCGATCTGCGCGTCGCTGATCTGCAAGCCGTGCTCGATGGAGTCGCAACCACCATCGAGAGCGCGCTGTAGCCCAATTCCGGTGTAGGCGTGGCATGCGACCTTCTTTCCCCAGCCGTGCGCCTCGTCGACGATTGCCTTCAGCTCTTCCACCGTGAGCGTCGGCTGAGCAACCAGCTCCCCGTTCTTCCCTACCCACGAGCGGTGCGTCATGTAGACCTTGATCCAGTCTGCGCCGTGGTCGAGTTGCTCGCGCGCGGCTTTGCGCGCCTCGACCGGCCCATCAACGATCTGCGCGCCTTTGGGCATGTCAAGTTCGGGCGCGTAACCGTCAAGGGAGTACCCCCCGGTCGTCGAGATGGCGCGCGTCGCCACGAACATCCGTGGCCCGGGAATGTAGCCGCCTTCAATCGCCTCTTTGATTCCGACGTCACCGTAACCGGCGCCTTCGGTCTCAACGTCGCGGAGTACTGTGAATCCCTGTTCGAGCGCACGGCGAGCTGCGACGGTGGCGCGAGCCGCGCGAAGCGACAAAGGATATTTCAGGATGTTGACGTCGTATCCGCCCTCGGCCGGACTCTCGCCCTGCAGAAAAATGTGCGTGTGCGAGTCGATTAGTCCGGGCAGAACCGTCGCCCTGGACAGATCGATGACCGTCGCCCCGGCCGGAACGTTTGCACTGGCCTCGGAGATGCTGTCGATCACATCCCCGCGAATCACGATGACCTGGTTGTGACGAGGGGCGTCCGACTTGCCGTCGATCAGCGTACCCGCCCGAATCACAGTGTAGGTTCTGAGTTGCGGAGCCGCTTTCTCTTGAGCGAATGTTTTCTGTGGGGCAAAACAAAAATCAACAGCGAGCAAAGCGAAGACAGACCACGACGCGAGTCTCATGAGTTCGCCATCCTCCTGGGAACGCGAATTTTACGACAGGAGTGGGTTTGAAGTCCTCAAGCGGCGGCCCCGGGACGTTGAGGGCAATCTATGTCATGCTTTCTGGTTTGCTCCGTCGCTGTTCGCGATCCGTGTCGCATGCGATGCGACCGCCCGCCAATTTCCGTTTCGACGGACAAAGACGTCCGTGAACCGGAGCGTTACATCGTAAGCCTGGCCTGCATACTCTCCACGAGCCTGGGTACGACCCGTGACCATGGCAAAATCGCCAAAAGTTCGAACCAGGATGTCGTCGACTTTTCCCTCCCGTAAACGGTTGGCACCGCTATCGAATTCGCGCAAAACATCGTCTCGCGTGGAGACTCGGCCGTCGGCACGCGTCACCCTCCACTCCGGAGCAAGTAGACGCTCAAGGATGGATCGCTCGTGTGTGACCCACGCTTTCACGAGCTGCTGCTGTATCTCCTCGAGTTGCCTGCAATCGTCTTCAGTGGTGCTTTGTTCGATCATGGTTGCACGAACGGGACGCGCGTTAAATGAAGTTCATTCCCCGACGTACGCGTCCGCCTCGATCTCGAGCAGCATGTCAGGATCGACCAGCCCAGTAACTTCGACCATGGTCGAAGCCGGACGGATGTCGCGGAAGAACTCCCCATGCGCTCGCCCGATCTTTTCCCAATCCTTGATGTTGATGACGAACGCCCGCGTGCGCACGACGTCTTTCATGCTGGCTCCCGCCTGGTGGAGCGCGGACTCGATATTGCGCAGAATCTGCAACGCCTGCGCATAAGGATCGCCAACGCCGACGATTTTTCCATCGGGGCCGGTCGCGGTCGTGCCGGCTACATGCACGTAAGGTCCGACCCTAACGGCCCTGGAGTAACCAACTACGGGCTCCCACGGAGTTCCACTGGAGATATTCGTGCGCTGCATACGCGAAGGGAAGTCCTCCTGTTGCCGATCATTTTATTGCAACTCGCATTGTGCGACCGGGTTGCTGCTGGCAGCCGCGACGCGCGAGTGCCAACAAAGGCTGGGCGTGCAACGAACGCCAGTATTTACGCACCAAATAAGGTAGATCGGTTTTTTGAGTGGCTTACAAAAGTCACTTGCGTTTGTTGATGAGGTGGGCTAATTAGTCGTGCATCGGATTGAAAATCCGCGAGAGGCGCGGATTTGGGGGCCCAAAGAGAATGATCCCGGAATCGCATCCACTGCAGCAGTTGTTTGTGGAACTCGTGGGAAGACACTACGCGGAAGAAATCGGAATTCGTGATCCGCAATTAATCAGCTACGTCGCGCATTTGCTCACGGAATTCTGCGATGCCGATCAACTCTTCAAAATTCGCAATGCTGCCAATCGTCCGCTCGACGATGTCGGCGAGATGCTGCTGGAATCCGACGCGGTCTACGGGCCTGCGCCTTCCTTCGATCGCGAGCGCCAGGTGCGCAAGCACATCGGCGATTTCACCCTGTTCTTCGCCGGAATGTTCCCGGAGAGTGTGAACCAATATCGCCTGCGCCGCCAACGGCTCGAAAGCCTGGTCGAGTGGGTGAAAGCCGGGAAGGAGAGCTACTACATCGTTTCGAAGTTCGAGCACTTCGAATACGCCAAGGTCGCTCCGCTGTTCGCCAACCTCTCGCGCAACTTCGAAGAGTGCGTCTACGGACTGAACCGGGTAAAGAACGAACTGGAAGAAATGCAGCACCCGATTGTGCGCAGCAGCAAAGAATTGCTGATGTAGGCGCCGGGGGGGCGCGCGCAGCGCGTCGTTCAAAACCCGAATCGCCTCAGCCCGTCTGCGTCCCTTCTCGCCGGTAGAAACTCAAAGCTGCATCGCCCTGCCGCAGCATCCGAAATCGCCTCAACTCGTCGAACTCCTCGCCAGGATCAAACTTCTTTTCGTGCTCGGCAATTACGAGTGCAGTAGTTCTGAGCGAAGTCCATTCTCCGATTGCAGCCAGTGCGGCAGGATAGGCGGACACCAGCCGGTAAGGCGGATCCAGAAATATGAAGTCGATACTGTTCCCTTCGTTTTGAAACCCGGCCAGCGCTTTACCAACGTCTTTGTGAACCACTTCAACGCCGGAGGTGATCCCCAGCGACTTCAAGTTTTCGTGAATGACCTTGACCGCCGCTGCCGATTGCTCTACGAAGTACACCTTAGCCGCGCCGCGGCTGAGCGCTTCGATTCCGACCGCCCCGGTACCGGCATATAGATCCAGCCAGATCGATCCCTCGAGTGCACTAGGATTGCCGGCGGTAAGCACGTTGAACAGAGTTTCGCGCAGCCGATCGGACGTGGGGCGGATATCCAAGCCGCGCAGTGAGCGCAGCGGCCGGCTCCGGTATTGACCTGCGATGACTCTCAGGCGTGTCCTTCTTGCTTGGGAATAATCTGCCCGGGCTCTTACGAAATGAATCTAAATATATAGAATGTGGGTGGCAGCATGAGGGGTCGTTGATGCGCAACTGGTCCATCCCGATCGGTCGGCTGTTCGGAGTCGAAATCCGCGTTCACCTGACGTTTGTTTTTCTGCTGGCCCTCGTGTGGATGGCGGAATCGGCCATGAAGGGCGGCACGAGCACTCCGGGCCGCGAGTTGGCCCTCGTAGGCATCATCTTCGGCTCGGTGATCTTGCACGAACTGGGTCACGCTCTGATCGCACGGCGTGAAGGCTTGCAGGCGAAAGCGATCATACTGCTTCCCATCGGCGGAATTACTCTGCTTGACGAGAATCCTGCGCCCGGCTCCGCACCCGACCCGGCCCCCTGGAAGCGTGACATTCGCATCGCCGCCGCCGGCCCAATCGTGAACATTGTCATCGCTCTGGTGGCGGCTGCCGTGGTCTGGACCAGGTTCCCCGAAGCGCAATTGTGGATGAAGCCGTACATCCACTCGAACCATTTGCTCCGCAGCTTGGTCTGGTCGAATCTTTTTCTTGGTCTATTCAATTTGTTGCCCGCGTACCCCATGGACGGCGGCCGCGTGCTGCGCGCCCTGTTTGCGCGAACCATGGACATGGCACAAGCGACCCAGCGTGCGGTCTCCGTTGCCCACGCCCTGGCCACGCTGATGGTTGTGCTTGGCATGCTCCTCTTCTTTCAGGGAGGAAATCCCGACAGCTACTGGCTCGTGACGCTAGGATGTTTCCTCCTGATCGGCGCGCAGGTTGAGGAACGCTCCGCGCTTTTCCAGAAAGTTCTCGAGACCGTGCACCTGGAAGATGTGATGCTCACCGATTTTGCCACGCTCTCGCCGGCCGACACGCTCGAAGACGCGCTGGATAAGGCCGTCCATACCCTGCAGGACGATTTCCCGGTCGTTCGTGGAAGTGACATGGTCGGCGTGATTTCGAAGGCGAGTATCCTGCAAGCACTACGTGCCGAGGGCAACGGCTACGTGCAGTCGGTGATGAACCGGATCTTCGAGGTCTCCACCCGCAGCGAAACGCTGGCGACGGCTTTCCGCAAGTTGAACTCGCGCAACCTCAGCATTATTCCCGTCGTGGAAGATCAACAGCTGGTGGGGATCGTCACCCTGCAGAACCTGATGCACTCGATGGCGCTGCTCGCGGAAAGCCGCAAGCTGCGCCGGGAAGCGCTGGAGTCGTAGCGCCCTCTTTCGGTCGTGAGAACTGGTCGTTAAGCGTGGAGATAGTCTCTGCGCTCTCCGCGGCTTTTCTCAGCGTCCTCTGCGATTTAAGATTTTCTCGCCGAACCGGTCAGAGACAGACGCCGTCAGAACAACCGGATCGCCTTCGCCTGTTCGATCGCCGGAACTTTCCTGAGCACTTTCAAAACATCTTCGGGCACCTTGCCATCCACATGCACGACAGCAACCGCTTTCCGCGGCTCGCCTTTTTTCTCCATCGCGCCATTCATCGACTGACGCCCGAGCGAGAAGTCCGCGATGTTGATCTTGTGCTCGCCGAGGATCGTTCCAACTTTTCCGATCACGCCCGGCACATCGCGATTGCGCAAGTAAATCAGGTTGCGCTCGAGTGGCGCTTCCACATCGATGTCATCGACCGAGAGCAGTCGTGGCGCGTGTCCATGCAGCACCGCGCCTTTTACACGGTGCTCCTGCCCGCCGGTCTTCAACAGAACCGAGAGCACGCTGCCCGAGCCGCCGGTCGAACTCTTGGGCTTGTGAATCTCGTGGACCTGCAGCCCACGCGATGACGCAATCGACGCGGCGTTCACCAAGTTCGCCTTTTCGTCGAGCATCTGGTTCAGCACGCCTTTGATCGCCGCATTGCGAATCAACTCCGTCTTCCACTCTGCGATATGTCCGCTGTAGCGCACCGAGATCGCCTCCAGCGTCCCGTCACTCACCTGCGCAAGGAACGATCCCAATCGCTCGGCCAGAACCACGTACGGCTGCATCTCGGCGTATTCTTCATGCGAAACCGACGGTACGTTCACTGCGTTCTGGATGACGCCGCTCTTCAGGTACTCCTTCACCTGCAGCGCGATCTGATAACCCACCGCCTCCTGCGCTTCGTGCGTTGACCCGCCAATGTGCGGCGTCAAGATCACGTTGTCGAGCGAGGTCAACGGAGAATTCTTTAATGGCTCTTCCAGGAACACATCGAGTGCCGCACCGGCGACGAACCCCTGCTTCAAAGCATGCGCCAACGCCGCCTCATCCACCAGTTCCCCGCGAGCGCAGTTCACGATGCGCATTCCCTTCTTCATCTTCTTGATCGACTCTGCGTTGATCATGCCGGTGGTCTGCGGCGTGAGGCCTACATGCAAGGTCAAATAGTCCGCCTCCCCATAGACTTCCTCCAGCTTGCCCATGCGGATGCCCTGCTCTTTCGCGACGTTCGCCGAGACAAAGGGATCGTGCGCGACGATTGCCATGCCGAACGCCTTCGCTCGCCGCGCTACTTCCATCCCGATCTTGCCGAGGCCGACCACGCCCAGCGTCTTGCCGCGCAACTCCGTCCCCTGCAGCGACTTCTTCTCCCACTTTCCCGCGTGCATCAGCGCATCAGCGCGCGGAACAAATCGAGCCATGCCCAACATGAGACCCAGAGTGAGTTCCGCCACCGCCACCGCGTTCGCACCGGGCGTATTCATCACCGCGATGCCTTTGCGGGTTGCGGCATCCAGATCGACGTTGTCCACACCCACGCCCGCGCGCCCGATCACGCGCAGCTTTTGCGCATGCTCCAGCAGCGACGCATTCACCTGCACAGCCGACCGCACAATCAGCGCATCCGCATCTTCGAGGTGCGTGGTGAGCTTGCCTTCGATCTGATCCGGAGAAACGATCGTCCAGCGCGGCTCCTGGAGCAGTGCGATAGCGGAGGCAGAAATTTTCTCGGCGACAACAATCTTCATGAGTGGTCGGATTCTCCGGAGAGTTGAAATGCTAGCAGAGTCGGGAACCTTGGCGGACCGGCAGAAACCGGTTCACGGACCGTCGATCCTGCTTTCGGCCCGTGAACCCGATTCACAACTTCATCCTAGTGCTGGGATGCTGGCGCCGTGTCCTCGGCTGGCTTCTGTACCTGCGTGTACCCAGCCGGAGGCTCAAACAGGCTCGCATCCAGCGAGTCGCTCGAGTAGCTGGTAATTTCCGTCTCCATGTCCATGAGCGATCCCGGGGTGCTGGCTGGGTTGGCCGTGTTGCCGGACGGCTGCGCGTCCTGCTGTTGTTGCTGCTGCTTCTTCTTGAACATTCCGCCGAGCCCCTTCATCACAGCCGCACTGGCGGAAGTTGGGACTGAGTTATCTTCTGTCTGCTGCGGAGGCGGTTGCTGAGCTGCAGCCTGAGTGGTACCGGCCTGCGCGGCGTTGCCGCCCATGCTCATGCTCACATACGTGATCATCGGCATGCCCGTGACATGCGCGAGATTGTTCTTACGCAATTCTGCAAGGCTGAGTTGCACGTTGCTGTTGGCCATAGTTTGTTTCATCTGCCCGGGCACCCAGTCCAGCTCCTTCGCCATTTTCAGGTAGAAATCGCGGACTTCGTTATAACCAGGCACATCGGGCGCGATCCACTGATCTGAATTGACGACGGTCGATACCTGCTGCCCCTGGGCCTTTGGGTCGTCGGACTCCATAAGCATTTCCACCTTCGCCTTCAATTCCTTGGTCGGGACCCCGAGAACGACCTTGGTCGCTCCGGTTTCAGCGCTCTCAAACTTGGGCGTGATATTGACGTTCGCGTCCTGGCTCGGATGCTTGGCTTGCTCCTCTTTCATTTTTTCCTGCATCTGCTGTTGCTGGCGCTCCATGGCCGCCTTCATTTCCGCAAACGTCATAATGGAATAAGTCTTGTTTTGCGGGTCGACTTCAATGAAGCGCTTTCCCTCGAGATCGATGATCTGAATTTTCCCGTCCGATTGGTCCTCACGCATTTTGTTGGCTTTCACTGAGACCGTCCTGGTGGTCGGCGCCATGGATTGCTTCGCGTTCTTGCTGAACACGGAGGCGAACTTCACCGCGCCCATCAGGGCTCCGCCAGTCACCTTGGTAGTCTCCGAGTACTTGAAGTCTGCGCGGCAGATGCCGCAAAACAGAACAATCGCGCTGAACATGGTCGTCGTCGTTCTCTCAATTCGCATACACACTCCAACATTCTGAGATTGGGGAGGTAGACACATCGGAGCGATCCGCTTGCGCGTCGCTCCGTTGGGGGAACGGGCCAGTAGCAACACCCGCCAATGCAAGTCGAGCGGGTTTAGCGAGTCACGCCGGCTGTTTCGGTCTGCCGGGCAAAGACGGTCTGCGCCGCCCGAACGCCGGTTCCGAACTCCACCGACTTTCCGGTCACCTGGGCCAGTACATGTTCTAGTGCGGCCAGCGCGCCGATCGTATCAAGATAGTCGTAATAACCGATGTGCGCCATGCGGAAGAGCTTGCCCTTCATCTCGCCCTGCCCGTTGGCGACCACGGCATTGAATGATTCGCGGAACTCTTTCACGATCGCGCCGGAGTCTACACCTTTCGGGGACTCGATCGCAGTGACAGCCGAAGCCGGGCTTGACGGCGCGAACAACTGCAAGCCCAGCGCCTGGGCACCAGCACGGGTCATCTCGGCAGCAAGCTCTGCGTTGTTAACGAGGTCTTCGCGTCCGACGGCAAGATTGCCATTGCCCAACTGCCGCACATAATCGAGCGCCGCTCCCAGGGCCGCAAAAAGTGTCGTCGCGGGAGTGTATGCCGATTCTCCCTTGGCCGCCGACTTCCGCTCCTTGCGCAGATCGAAGTAGTAGCGCGGCGATTTCGTCGTTTCCATGCGCTGCCACGCGCGCTCGCTCACGGCGCAGTACGCAAGGCCGGGCGGGATCATCAGTGCCTTCTGCGATCCGCCGACGATGAGGTCGATCCCCCAGCCGTCCACGTCGAGATGCGTCGTGCCCAGCCCCGTGATCGCATCCACCACGAGCAGTACATCGTCGCCTGCGGTGCGAACCAACTTCGCGATTCCCTTCACGTCGTGCCGCGCGCCGGTCGAGGTTTCGGTCGCCTGCATATAGACGACGCGAACATCGGGCGTCAGTTTGGCGCGAACCTCGTCCAAGGTGAAAGTCTCGCCATAAGGTTTGCTCAGCACCTCGACGTCGCAGCCGTACGCCTTGGTTAGCGCGGTCCACCGCTCGCCGAATTTGCCGGCGGTTAGAACCAGAACTTTGTCGCCCGGCGACGTCAGGTTCGAAACACTCGCTTCCATCACGCCGGTACCCGAGCAGGCCAGTACCAGAACGTCGTTGCGCGTGCCGATGAATTCCTTCATGTCGGCGAGCACGCGGGTGAAAAGGTTGCGGAAATCTGCCGTACGATGATGGGCCGTAAACGCCGCCTCCGCGAACTGGGCAGCCGGAAGAAGTGGGGTCGGGCCGGGAGTAAAGAGCCGATTTTTGCGCAACATCAATGAGTCCTTGAAAAAACGGGATGACATATAGTGTATCGGAAAGAAAGCAAGATTCGCTGCGTGGCGACACCGTGCCACAGCACTTGTCTGCTCACTGGTCGCAAGCGAGCATTGAATGAATTGGGGAGGTTTTTAATGTTTGTTTTGAAGCTCGCGTTACTTACATGCGCCTTCTATCTGACTGCAGCGATCTGCATCGAAGATGCTTTACTTGCTCTGACGCATTGGAGGGTGGTTATGGGATTTATTTCAGTAGCTGGACGGGAATCACCTTCGTTTGCTGCTTTTTTGGGGCGATCTGGTTGGTATCGTTTCTACTGGCGTTCCGCATCGTATTGGCCGCGCATGTGGCTCCCGCCAGTAGGATAAGAGCGACGCTATAATCTCCTTCCATGAGCATGATTGATCAGATTCAGAAAGACCTCGTCGCTGCCATGAAGTCCAAAGACGAGGCGCGCCTCTCCTGCCTGCGCATGGTGAAGACCGCCCTCAAGCTGCGCGAAACCGAAAAGATGGGCCCGCTCGACGACAAGGAATCGCAGCAGGTGCTGACCACGCTCATCAAGCAGCGCAAAGACTCGGTTGAGCAGTTCACCAAGGGCGGACGCCAGGAGATGGCCGACAGGGAAGCTGCCGAGATCAAGGTCATCGAGTCCTACCTGCCGAAGGCTGCCGGAGAAGAGGAGATCGTCGCGGGCGTCAGAGCCGTCATCGCCGAGATGGGCTCACCCGGCATGAAAGACATGGGAACCGTCATGAAGAACGTCATGGCCCGCTTCGCCGGCGCCGGCATGCGCGTGGACGGGAAAGTTGTGAGCGACGCGGTGAAGAAAGCATTGGCGGGAAAATGAAAATTCGGGCTCTAGGCTTTGGGCTTTGGGCTTTGGGCTTTCGGCTCTGGGCGTCAAGCTCTAGCTCCCGGCTTCCGCTATCGGCCTTCGGCTCTGTCGACATGTGCGCGAACCACGTAGGGACAGCCGCCCTCGGCTGTCCGGGCGAGCGAAGCTCGCCGAGGGGGAACCACGTGGGGGTAGACGCCGGGGTCCCCAGCACGCCCGCTTTTGGCGTGAGGGGGTGGAGATGCCCTCGTCTGCCCGGTCGAGCGAAGCTCAACAGCGATTTACTTGCTCCTCTGCAACTCCCGGTACGCCTCGCTCTTCGATACCCCCATCTCCTTTGCGACCTTCTTCAGCGCGGCCTTTTCGTCGACGCTGTCTTCCGACATGACCTGCGCCACCCGCTGCCGGACCGAAACCCGCGCCGGAGCCGCATCCTGCCCGTGTTCTTCGGCTTTGGCGATGAGCAAAGTGATCTCGCCCTTCACTTCGCCGCGAGACTTCAGCGTCTCCAGAATCTCCTCGGCTCGCCCCCGCAGAAATTCCTCGTGTAGCTTGGTCACTTCGCGCGCCACCACGACGTGCCGCGCGCCACCCAGGACCTCCACAACGTCCTCGAGCGTCTCGACAATCCTATGCGGGGCCTCGTAGAACACCTGCGTCCGCGGAGAAGTCCGAATGCTCTCCAGCACGGTCCGCCGCTCGCCGCGCTTCGCGGACAAAAATCCGCTGAACCGGAACGAATCCGTGGGCAGGCCGCTCGCCACCAACGCCGCCAGGAAGGCGGAGGCTCCCGGGATCGGCACCACCGGCACATGGTGCCGAATGGCCAGGGTAATCAACCGGAATCCCGGATCGGAGATGCCCGGCATACCCGCGTCGGTTACCATCGCGATCTTAGCGCCGCCTTCCAGGTCCACCACCAGTTCCGCCGCCTTAGTCATCTCGTTGTGCTCGTGATAGCTGACGCAGCGCGTGGTGATCCCATAGTGGTTGAGGACTTTCTGTGTCTGGCGCGTGTCCTCGCACGCGATCAAATCGACGCCCTTCAACACGCGGAGAGCGCGCAGCGTGATGTCATCAAGATTTCCAATAGGGGTCGCGACAAGATAGAGAGTAGGGCCGGGATCGAGCGGCTTGGACTTTCCCGCGAGATCAATCTCCGATGTCATCGCCCGAAGAATATCACCACCCAAGTTGTGCCTCGCACTTCTCCCGAGTCTCGACTTTCAAACGCCCCAACGGCTTGGCAGTTGTCGCGATCCTTACGGCTTCTGGTTGATCATCAAGTGCGACCAGGGTGTGTTCGCCCACATGATCCACGCGCCGGTCTGTTTGGGCTCGGCGGGAAGGCCGCTCGTTTTCGGATCGAAGGGCCACAGGATCTTCCAGTGCGGAGGTTCGTTGATGGGTGTGCCCGAGATGGCGTTCGGATCCGTTGCGCTCCAGTCCGAGCCGCCTTGCAACATGTACTCGATGCCCGGCTCGGTGTTGGTGGGCTTGGGCTGCAAGGCAAGAAAGTCGCTTTCCCAGCGGAGCGCGGCCTTGTTCGCGCAGTACGTCCCATCGCCCACTACACCGGGGTGGCCGGGAAAACACGTAAAGCCGTTGGTGCCTTCGCGCAGCACCGTTTCCGCGCCGTTCTCATCGCGGTCGACGACGCGCGCTCCTTCCGCGATGTTCGCGGGCGCGGCCGATAGAGCGCGGGCAATCTTCGCCTCCTTGGCGTCGCCCTTCGACGCATCTGCCTTTTGCTTCGGCGGCTTTTGTTGAGCGAGAAGCGTGGCCGCCAGGGCCAAACCCACAACCAGCGGCGCAAACATTGCCATCCGGTTCATGCGGCCTCCCAGATGCCGTAATCGAGGTGCAGCGGTATGGGCAAGAATCTCACAGAGTGACGGATGAAGTGAAATCGTTCAGGAGCGTTACGCGGCTTTGGCCATAAAATCGAGCGCACGCGAAATATAGGGCTTCAGATCGCGCCGGTGGACGACCGCGTCAAGCATGCCGTGCTCGAGCAGGAATTCGCTGCGCTGGAATCCGGGCGGAAGTTTCTGGCGGATGGTCTGCTCGATGACGCGCGGTCCGGCAAACCCAATCAGCGCTCCCGGTTCGGCAATGTTCAGGTCGCCAAGCATCGCGAATGAAGCGGTGACCCCGCCGGTTGTCGGGTCGGTCAGAATCGAAATGTACGGAACTTTGAGTTCGTCGAGCCGGGCCAGTGCGGCGGATATTTTCGCCAACTGCATCAGGCTGACCACGCCTTCCATCATGCGCGCGCCGCCTGAGGCCGAGATGATAATCAGCGGTTGCTTGGCGTCGCCCGCTTTTTCGATGGCTCGGGTGATGACCTCGCCGACCACCGCCCCCATGCTTCCGCCGATGAAGGAGTACTCCATGGCGCTCATGATCACCGGGCGGCCGTTAAGTTTGCCCTGGGCGTTAATGACAGCGTCGGTCAGCTCGGTATCTTTTTGCGCCTGCTTGAGCCGGGACGAATACGGCTTCAGGTCGACGAACTTGAGCGGATCGGTCGAGCTCAGGTTGCTGTCAAAGACTTCGTACCGGTTGTCGTCGAGGAGCTGGGCAAGGCGGCTGCGCGCGTCGATGCGGAAGTGCTTGTCGCATTTTGGGCAAACGTTCAGATTCTCCTCCAGATCTTTCTTCCAGATGATCTGGCGGCAGTTGTCGCACTTCACCCATAAGCCCTCAGTGCGGATCTTCTTCTCTCCCGAGGCGTCGAGCTCGCCGGATTGTCGTTTGAACCAAGCCATGGAAAAACAGTTAGTAGCTTTTAGCTGCTAGCCCTTAGCTACCAATCGCGCCACAGAATCGGTACAGCGAAGAATCTGATCTGCGATCACCCGATCATGAGATCAGCCGATCTCAGTACTCAATCCCTCTCTGCGCCAGAACGCCCTTCTCGTAGGCATGCTTTACCTGGCGCATTTCGGTAACGGTGTCGGCAAGCTCGACAATTGTCGGATGGGCATTCCGGCCCGTCAAGATAACATGCACCATTTCCGGTTTCCTTTGTAGGCTCGCCACTACCTTGGCCGGATCCAGCATCCCGTAGCTGATGGCGTAGTTGATCTCGTCGAGAATCACCAAGTCCCACTGCCCCGACTGAATCGCCTGCTCCGCCTGGTTCCAGGCCTCTTCCACCATGCGAACGTCTTCGGGATCGGGTTTCTCCTTGCCCACCTTCACGAACCCGCGCCCCATCTGCTTCATCACGAACTTGTCGCCGAACGCCCGCACGGCATCGAGCTCGCCGTAATGCCACGATCCCTTGAGGAATTGCAGCATGAGCACCCGCATCCCCTGCCCCACGGCGCGGAGCGCGGTGCCCATGGCGGCGGTCGTCTTGCCCTTCCCCGGCCCGGTGTTTACGATGATGAGCCCACGGCGGATGTCCGGCATACCAGTCAAACCTTTGATTGTACCTGTTTTGTGCGTTAAACGATGGCAGGAGAGGGGGACACAACGAATCCCTAACAATCCGATTTTGCACGGCAAAATTTTTTCTGGAACCGCCCTCTCCGCAATTCCGTATGCATCCAAAGAACGGGTCTCTCGCTTTCGGGTTCTGTTCCGGAGGTCTCCGCATGCAACATAACAGCCGCCAACTGTTAGTCGTGACCCTCGTTTTTGTGTTGTTCGCGCCCGCCTATGCTTCTCGCCCCCAGGGCAACACCACGGGAGCGCGCGACGAAGAACTGGTGCGCGAGATCCTTGATCTCGAACGCCAGGCGAAAGAGGCGGCTCTGAAGCGAGACGCATCCTTTTCCGAAAAGACGCTTGCGGATGACTACGTCGCGATCAGCCCGCTCGGCCAGGTGATTAATAAAGCCGACACGATCGCGGCCCGCAAGACCGCGCAATTGCGCTACGAATCGATCGATATCTCGGAGATGGTGGTCCGCCTTTATGGCAACACGGCGGTCGTGACCGCCCGCGCCGACGTAAAGGGACGCGAACTGGGAGAAGAGTTCAGCGGACCTTATCGCTTCACGCGCATCTGGGTCCGCCGCAACGGACACTGGGTGACCGTGAGCTACCAGGCAACCGTAACTCGTTAATCAGAACTGAGCTGATTTCTGCAGGGAGATCCGCTTACGGCATCTTCAGCAGTTGCCGGTATTCGGACTTCTTGTCGCGGGATTCTTCGCTTTCGCCTAAAAGACGCGCGGTGATCTGTAGCGCTTCGATTTCTTTTTTCACGCGCTGAATTTCTTCTTCCTTCATGCGGAGTACTTCAAGAGGGTTTTTCATTGAAAGTTCCTCGGACTCAAGGTGGCGGCTGGACGCCAACTTGAGGAATCTAAATCCGAGGCTCCCTCAGAGGTACATCACGAAGGTACATCCCATGAATCGGGGTCAGTGGCTGGAGTGGTAGGGGTGCCCTTTGAGGATGGTAAAGGCCCGGTA